>OFHO01000100.1_pt1 | contig 79812 bp, 94 predicted proteins | sample 1521531 | NCBI WGS metagenome assembly OFHO01 (sample SAMEA3504124, study PRJEB24116) | mouse gut metagenome | biome: mouse gut; feature: mouse-associated habitat; material: faeces | place: Denmark | collected 2011
TATGTCACAGAAGAACAGCTTTCAACTTTTTTCTAATTTAAATTGACATTTCGGGACATAAAAAACCTCCCAATAAATAAATACGTGATTTTTAATAAAATTCACTTTTAAATTAACGATTTAAAAGAAATCGATGAGGATACGTTGACATTCATTTGTGAGCATGATAGTCTATTTAAGGTGCTTTTTTAGCAACGGAGTGTCTGTCGTTGGGCAGATGCGTCAACGAAGGCACAAAAATTGTATAAATACATACAGGACTTTTTTTATTCATAAAAAAGAACCGCCTGGATGTGTGGACTTAAATTAAGGAAGGGGAAAAAATAATGCCAACCATTAACCAATTGGTACGTAAAGGCCGTAAGAGCCACAAGGGCAAGTCAAAGTCACCAGCTCTTGGTTATGTTTACAACACTTTCAAGAAAGAAGAAATTAAGACTCCATCACCACAAAAGCGTGGAGTTGCTACTCGTGTGGGTACTATGACTCCTAAGAAGCCTAACTCAGCTTTGCGGAAGTACGCCCGTGTACGTCTTTCAAACTTAATCGAAGTTACTGCTTACATTCCTGGTATTGGTCACAACCTCCAAGAACACTCAGTTGTTTTAATTCGTGGTGGTCGTGTTAAGGATTTACCTGGGGTTCGTTACCACATCATCCGTGGTACTCTTGATACTGCTGGTGTTGAAGGCCGTATGCAATCACGTTCTAAGTACGGTGCTAAGAAGCCTAAGGATAAGAAGTAATTTTAAGGAGGAGTTAAGTAATGCCACGTAAAGGACATGTACAAAAGCGTGAAATTTTACCAGATCCAATTTACAACTCAAAGTTGGTTACTAGCTTAATTGATCACTTAATGATCGATGGTAAGCGTGGAACTGCAACTAAGATTTTATACGCAGCTTTTGATGAAATTAAGAATGAAACTGGTAATGATCCAGTTGAAGTATTCCAAGAAGCTATGGAAAACGTTATGCCTGTATTGGAAGTTAAGGCTCGTCGTGTTGGTGGTTCTAACTACCAAGTTCCAATTGAAGTTCGTCCAGATCGTCGGACTACATTAGGTCTTCGTTGGATTGTTCAATACGCTCGTTTGCGCGGTGAACATACAATGGTTGAACGTCTTGCACGTGAAATCATTGATGCTTCAAATAATACTGGAGCTTCAGTTAAGAAGCGTGAAGATACGCACCGTATGGCAGAAGCCAACCGTGCTTTCGCACACTACCGCTGGTAATAATCACTGTCGATTGATGCTGGTTATTTAACTAGTTTCAGTAAAGGGGTGACGTAAATTAGGTTTTGGCGTCACCCCCTTTTTGAAAATAATGATAAAATAAATATAACCATATTTTGGAAGGAGATACTCTTTTAAGATGGCTAATAAACGTGAATACCCACTTGCTAAGACTCGTAACATCGGTATCATGGCACATATTGATGCCGGTAAGACGACTGCAACTGAGCGGATTCTATATTACACTGGTAAGATTCACAAAATTGGTGAAACCCATGATGGTGCTTCACAAATGGACTGGATGGATGAAGAAAAGGAACGTGGTATTACTATCACGTCAGCAGCTACTACTGCTGTTTGGAAAGATAACCGGATCAACATCATTGATACTCCAGGACACGTGGACTTTACTGTCGAAGTTGAACGTGCATTACGTGTTCTTGATGGTGCTGTAACAGTTCTTGATGCTCAAGCTGGTGTTGAACCACAAACAGAAACTGTTTGGCGTCAAGCTGACCAATTTAACGTTCCACGGATCGTTTTTGCGAACAAGATGGATAAGATTGGTGCTAACTTTGATTACTCAGTTCAAACTATTAAAGACCGTTTGAATGTTACACCACTTCCTATTCAAATGCCAATTGGTGCTGAAGATAGCTTTATCGGTTTAGTTGACCTTGTAAAGATGGTTGCTTATGTTTACGATGAAGATAAATTAGGTACTAACTGGGATACTGTTGATATTCCTGATGATATGAAGGAAGAAGCCCAAAAGCGTCATGACGAAATGATTGAAACTTTGGCAGATATTGATGACAGTATTATGGAAAAGTACCTTGAAGGTGAAGAAATTTCAGTTGATGAAATTAAGGCTGCTATTCGTAAGGGTACTTTGGAAGAACAAATTTTCCCTGTATTAGCTGGTTCAGCTTACAAGGATAAAGGTATTCAAATGATGCTTGATGCTGTTATTGATTATCTTCCATCACCAATTGATGTTAAGCCATTCGTTGCTCATGATGCTGATGGAAATGAAATTGAATTAACAGCTGGTGATGATAAGCCATTTGCTGCCTTAGCATTTAAGATTGCTACTGACCCATTCGTTGGTCGTTTGACATTCTTACGTGTTTACACTGGTTCACTTCAATCAGGTTCATACGTTCTTAATGCTACTAAGGACAAGCGTGAACGTATCGGTCGTTTGCTTCAAATGCACTCTAACCAACAACAAGAAATTCCAGAAGTGTTCTCTGGTGATATCGCTGCCGCTATCGGTTTGAAGAATACTACTACTGGTGATTCATTAACTGATCCTGACCATCCACTTCAACTTGAATCAATGGACTTCCCAGAACCTGTTATCCAAGTTTCTGTAGAACCTAAGTCTAAGGCGGACCAAGATAAGATGGACAAGGGTCTTCAAAAGCTTGCTGAAGAAGATCCAACATTCAAGGCTGAAACTAATCCTGAAACTGGTGAAACTTTAATTGCTGGTATGGGTGAGCTTCACTTGGACATTATTGTTGAACGTCTTCGTCGGGAATTCCACGCTGAAGTTACTGTTGGTAAGCCACAAGTTTCATACCGTGAAGCATTTACTAAGACTGCAAGTGCTCAAGGTAAGTTTGTTCGTCAATCTGGTGGTAAAGGTCAATACGGTGATGTATGGATCGAATTTACACCACTTAAAGAAGGGGAAGGATTCGAATTTGAAGATGCCATCGTTGGTGGTGTTGTTCCTCGTGAATTTATCCCTGCTGTTGAACAAGGTTTGAAGGAAGCTATGCAAAATGGTGTTCTTGCTGGTTACCCACTTGTTGATATGCATGCTAAGCTTTATGATGGTAGTTACCACGAAGTCGATTCTAGTGAAGCTGCCTTTAAGGTTGCTGCATCATTAGCACTTAAGAATGCTGCTAAGAAAGCTGATCCTGTTATCCTTGAACCAATTATGAAGGTTGACATTGTTGTACCACAAGACAACATGGGTGATGTTATGGGTCAAGTAACAGCTCGTCGTGGTACCATTGATGGTATGGAAGAACGTGGTAATGCTCAATTAATCCACTCATTTGTTCCACTTTCTGAAATGTTTGGATACGCTACTGCATTGCGTTCAGCAACACAAGGTCGTGGTACCTTCACTATGACTTTCGATCACTACTCAGCTGTTCCTAAGTCTGTTCAAGAAGATATTATTAAGAAAAACGGTGGCAATAACTAATTATTGACATTGTGATCTCAAATCCATCAAAGAGCTACAGTTTGATTACTGTAGTTCTTTTTTGTTTAAGTGAGTATTTACAATCTAAGTGCAACAGATTAAAAAAATAAACCCATAGCGGGTAGAATATGTTTAACGAGTTTCGGCAAAAGAAATAAAAAATTTTTAGTACATTAGAAAAATTAATGGTGTTTTAGTATCGCTAATTTTTAACTAACTTAGGAAGAAAATTTTACAAAAATATTTCAATTGAAAATATTCTAAAATTTCCCTTGATCTAATTACATTTCTTTAGTATTATGGATAGGTGCTTGAGCTTTGGAGGTAGATTTGCCTTACCCCCTATTAAGTGAAAGCTGCGAAGCGTTGATGCGGAAGGTTGCGACACACCCGGCCGCTTTGCCACAGGATGTGGCGGTAATTTCCGCGGAGCTAGTCAAATTTTAAATCTGACGAAGGAGGGAACATAATGGCAAAACAAAAGATTCGTATTCGGTTAAAGGCTTATGAACACCGTATTTTAGATCAATCTGCTGATAAGATTGTTGAAACCGCTAAGCGGACAGGTGCTCAAATTTCAGGTCCTATTCCGTTACCAACTGAACGGACTATCTACACTGTTATCCGTTCACCACACAAATTTAAGAAGTCACGGGAGCAATTCGAAATGCGCACACACAAGCGTTTAATCGATATTGTTGACCCAACACCTAAGACCGTTGATTCATTAATGAAGCTCGATCTTCCTAGTGGTGTTGATATTGAAATTAAGCTTTAATTGTTAGAATAAGAATAATACATAAAACATAAAATTGGAGGTGTACTCATGACCAAAGGAATCTTAGGTAAAAAGGTTGGAATGACTCAAGTATTCACTGACAATGGTGAATTAGTTCCAGTTACTGTTATCGATGTTACACCAAACGTTGTAATGCAAATTAAGACCGTTGAAAACGATGGTTACAGTGCTGTACAACTTGGTTTTGATGACAAGCGGGAAGTTTTGAGCAACAAACCTGAACAAGGTCATGCAGCAAAAGCAAACACGACCCCTAAGCGCTTCATCGGTGAAATCCGCGACGCTGAATTAGGGGACATTAAAGTCGGAGACGAAGTTAAGGCTGACGTTTTCGCAGAAGGTGAAACTGTCGACGTTACGGGTACTACCAAGGGTCATGGTTACCAAGGTAACATCCATAAGGATAACCAATCTCGTGGACCTATGGCACACGGTTCTCGTTACCACCGTCGTCCTGGTTCATTGGGTGCCATTATCAACCGGGTTTTCAAGGGTATGAAGCTCCCTGGTCGTATGGGTGGCAAGACTGTTACCATGCAACACTTACAAGTTGTTAAGGTTGATCTTGACAACAACGTATTACTCATCAAGGGTAATGTTCCTGGTGCAAACAAGTCTTACGTAACTATTAAGAACTCAGTTAAGGCTAATACTAAGAAGAGTCTTAGCAAACAACACAATAAATAATAAGAAAGGAGGAAGTAAATAATGACTAGCGTTAATTTGTATAAACAAGATGGTAGCCAAAACGGTACTGTTGAATTAAACGATGCAGTATTTGGTGTTGAACCAAATGAAAATGTTGTATTTGATGCAATTTTGCGTCAACGTGCTTCATTACGTCAAGGTACACATGCTGTAAAGAATCGTTCTGCAGTTAGCGGTGGTGGTAAGAAGCCATGGCGTCAAAAGGGTACTGGTCGTGCTCGTCAAGGTTCTATCCGTTCTCCACAATTCCGTGGTGGTGGTATTGTTTTTGGACCTACTCCACGTTCATATAAGTACAGCCTTCCTCGTAAGGTTCGTCAACTTGCAATCAAGTCTGCCCTTTCTCAAAAGGTTCTTGATAACAGCTTTGTAGTAGTTGATGCATTAAACTTTGATGCACCAAAGACAAAGGAATTCGCTGATGTTATGGGTAACTTAAACGTTGCTGAAAAGACATTAGTTGTTGTTACTGATGACGACAAGAATGCTGCTTTATCAGCACGTAACTTAGCTAATGCTACAGTTGTTACTCCAGCAGGTGTTAACATCTTGAACGTTGTTGATAATCAAAAGATTGTTATCACTAAGTCAGCTCTTTCTCAAGTAGAGGAGGTGCTCGCATAATGGAAGCACGCGACATTATTTTACGTCCAGTAGTTACTGAAGCTTCAATGGCTGGTATGGACAACAAGCGTTACACTTTTGATGTTGATTTACGAGCAACTAAGACACAAGTTAAAAATGCTGTTGAAGAAATTTTTGGCGTTAAAGTTGTAAAAGTTAACATTATGAATGTAAAAGGTAAGTTAAAGCGCCAAGGTCGTTACGAAGGATACACTAAGCGTCGTCGTAAGGCTATTGTTACTTTATCTACCGACTCAAATGAAATTAAGTTGTTTAACGACAACAACGAAAACTAATCATTAAAAAAAGGAGGAAAAAACAGTGGGAATTCGTAAATATAAAGCAACCACTAACGGTCGCCGTAACATGAACGGTTACGACTTCGCTGAAATCACGAAGACAACGCCTGAAAAGTCATTATTGGCTCCGTTAAAGCACACTGCTGGTCGTAACAGCTATGGTCACATTACTGTTCGTCACCGTGGTGGTGGTACAAAGCGTCAATACCGTATTATTGACTTTAAGCGAATTAAAGATGATGTTCCAGCAACTGTTAAGGCAATTGAATACGATCCAAATCGTACTGCAAATATTGCTTTACTTGTTTACGCTGATGGTACTAAATCATACATCATCGCACCTAAGGGCTTGAAGATTGGCATGACCGTTCAATCTGGTCCTGATGCTGATATCAAGGTTGGTAATGCTCTTCCTTTAAAGAACATTCCAGTTGGTACTGTTATTCACAACATTGAATTAAAACCAGGTAAGGGTGGTCAACTTGCTCGTTCAGCTGGTGCCTCAGCTCAATTGCTTGGTAAGGAAGAAAAATACGTATTAGTACGTCTTTCTTCTGGTGAAGTTCGTATGGTTCTTGCTACTTGCCGTGCTACTATCGGTACTGTTGGTAATGATGAACACGCCTTGATTATTAAAGGTAAGGCTGGTCGTACTCGTTATGCTGGTCAACGTCCACACGTTCGTGGTTCTGTTATGAACCCTAACGATCACCCACATGGTGGTGGTGAAGGTAAGCAACCAGTTGGTTTACCATCTCCTCTTTCTCCATGGGGTAAGAAGACTGTTGGTAAGAAGACCCGTTCACACAAAGCTCGTTCAAACAAGTTCATTGTTCGTGGTCGGAAGCGCGGTCCACATACTCGTTAATATTTATATACGTTCTAATACCCGAGAGGAGGTACACTAAATGGGTCGTAGTTTGAAAAAAGGACCTTTCGCTGATGCTTCATTACTGAAGAAGGTTAAGGAGCAAGAAGGTTCTGAAAAGAAGACTGTCATCAAGACATGGTCACGTCGTTCTACCATTTTCCCAAGTTTTATTGGTTACACATTTGCAGTATATGATGGTCGGAAGCACGTGCCAGTTTACGTACAAGAAGACATGGTTGGTCACAAGTTAGGTGAATTTGTTCCTACTCGGACTTTCCATGGTCATGCTTCTGATGACAAGAAGACAGGTAAGTAAGGAGGGTGAAATAACATATGGCTGAAAACATTACGTCAGCTAAGGCTACTGCCAAGATGGTACGGGTTTCTGCTCGTAAGGTTCGTCTTGTATTAGATGCCATTCGTGGCAAGAGTGTTGCCGAAGCATTTGCTATTTTGAAGTTCACCCCTCGTGGTGCCGCTTCAGATGTTGAAAAAGTATTAAAATCTGCTGTTGCAAACGCTGAAAACAATTTCGACTTAGATCGTGCTTCATTGGTTGTAAGTGAAGCCTTTGCTAACGAAGGACCAACTCTTAAACGGTTCCGTCCTCGTGCAAAGGGTTCTGCTTCTCCAATTAACAAGCGGACTAGTCATATTACAGTGGTTGTTACAGAACGATAGGAGGAATGAATAGTGGGTCAAAAGATCAATCCTAATGGTTTTCGTGTTGGGGTCATTCGTGATTGGACTGCAAAGTGGTACGCTGACAAGGACTTTGCTGATTACCTTAACGAAGACCTTCGAATCCGTAAGTATATTGAAAAGCGACTTGCTGATGCCTCTGTATCAACCGTTGAAATTGAACGTGCAGCTAACCGCGTAAACGTATCAATTCATACTGCCAAGCCAGGAATGGTTATTGGTAAAGGTGGTTCAGAAGTTGAAGCACTTCGTAAAGAACTTAACAAATTAACTGGTAAACGTGTTCACATTAACATTGTGGAAATCAAGAAGCCAGATTTAGATGCTCACCTTGTTGGTGAGAGTATTGCACGGCAATTAGAAGCTCGTATTGCTTTCCGTCGTGCTATGCGTGGAGCTATGCAACGTGCTATGCGTGCTGGGGCTAAGGGTATTAAGACTCAAGTTGCTGGTCGTTTGAACGGTGCAGATATGTCACGGATCGAATCATACTCAGATGGTACTGTTCCATTGCATACACTCCGTGCTGATATCGATTATTCTTGGGACGAAGCTAACACTACATACGGTGTTCTTGGTGTAAAGACTTGGATTTACCGTGGTGAAGTACTTCCTACTAAGAAGAACTCAAACAATGATGAACAAGGAGGGAAGTAACACATGTTAGTACCAAAACGTGTAAAGCACCGTAAGGTTCAACGTGGTCATATGCGCGGTGAAGCTAAGGGTGGTAAAACTGTTACTTTTGGTGAATTTGGTTTACAAGCTCTTGATTCACATTGGATTAGCAACCGTCAAATTGAAGCTGCTCGTATCGCTATGACGCGTTACATGAAGCGTGGTGGGAAAGTTTGGATTAAAATCTTCCCACAACTCTCATACACTAGTAAAGGTGTTGGGGTCCGGATGGGTAACGGTAAAGGTGCTCCTGAAGGATGGGTTGCTCCAGTAAAACGTGGCAAGGTAATGTTTGAAGTAGGGGGCGTTTCTGAAGAAGTCGCTCGTGAAGCTTTACGTCTTGCCGGTCACAAGTTGCCAGTTCGCACTAAGATCGTACAACGTGAGGAAGTAGGTGGACAATCTAATGAAAAGTAAAGATTATGTACAAGAACTGAATGGATTAACCACTGATAAGCTACTTGACCGTGAAAAGGAACTGAAGGAACAATTGTTTAACTTACGTTTCCAATTAGCAACCGGCCAGTTGGAAAATACTGCAAGTCTTAAGCAAGTACGCAAAGATATTGCACGGGTTAAGACAGTTCTTCGTCAACAAGAATTAAACAAATAAGAATACGAAAAGGAGGATTAGCGCATGAGTGAAGAACGTAATGCACGTAAGGTTTACCAAGGCCACGTTGTTTCTGATAAAATGGATAAGACTATCACTGTTGTAATTGATACTTACAAGAGTGCGCCTATCTATGGTAAGCGTGTTAAGTACTCAAAGAAGTACTATGCTCACGATGAAAACAACGAAGCTAAGACCGGCGACACTGTACAAATTATGGAAACTCGGCCATTATCAGCTAAGAAGCGTTTCCGTCTTGTAAAGATTGTCGAAAAAGCTGCTACCCTTTAATTTAGCAGATAACTCTAAAAATTATTCGTATTCTAATTCTTATTTGTAAATGGAAGGAGGACATTAACCGTGATTCAACAAGAAAGTCGGTTGAAGGTCGCTGATAACTCCGGTGCTCGTGAAATCTTAGTTATTAAGATTTTAGGTGGTTCCCGAGTTAAAACAGGTAATATTGGTGACATCATTGTTGCTACTGTAAAGCAGGCAACACCAGGTGGCGTTGTCAAAAAGGGTGACGTTGTTAAGGCCGTTGTTGTACGGACTAAACATGGTATTCACCGTAAGGATGGTTCATACATTAAGTTTGATGAAAATGCCGCTGTTTTAATTAACAACGACAAGAGCCCTAAGGGTACCCGTATTTTTGGCCCAATCGCTCGTGAGCTTCGTGGAGACGACTTCATGAAGATCGTTTCATTAGCTCCAGAAGTTCTCTAAAGATTTTACCGAAAATAAGGAGGTGCACAATCAACATGTTCATTAAAACAGGTGATAAGGTTCGCGTAATCGCTGGTAAGGATAAAGGCAAAGAAGGTACTATTAAAAAGGTACTTGCTTCTCAAAACCGCGTTATCGTTGAAGGTGTAAATATCGTTAAGAAACACCAAAAACCAAGCAACTCAAACCCTAATGGTGGCGTTATTGATACAGAAGCTGCAATTAATGCTTCAAACGTAATGCTGATTGATCCTTCAACAAATGAACCAACTCGTGTAGGTTACAAGTTCGTTGATGGTAAGAAGGTTCGTGTTGCGAAGAAGTCAGGTAAGACACTTGACTAATTTTTAAGGAAGGGAGGAATAACTTCTAATGGAAAACCGTTTGAAAGCTAAATACGAAAATGAAATTCGTCCAGCATTAATTGAAAAGTTTAACTACTCTTCAGTTATGCAAGCACCAAAGATTGACAAAATCGTTTTAAACATGGGTGTTGGTGATGCAACTACTAACTCCAAGAATCTTGATGAAGCTGTTGAAGAACTTGGCTTGATTTCTGGTCAAAAGCCTTTAATTACTAAGGCTAAGAAATCAATTGCTGGTTTCCGTCTTCGTGAAGGTATGTCAATTGGTGCTAAGGTAACCTTACGTGGTGAACGTATGTATGATTTCTTAGATAAATTAGTTAATGTGGCATTGCCACGAGTTCGTGATTTCCATGGTGTAAGTAACAAGGCATTTGATGGTCGTGGTAATTACACTCTTGGTATCCATGAACAATTAATTTTCCCAGAAATTGATTATGATAAAGTTAACCGAGTTCGTGGTTTAGATGTTGTTATTGTAACAACTGCACAAACTGACGAAGAATCCCGCGAATTACTTGCTCAACTCGGTATGCCGTTTGCTAAATAAAGGAGGTTCCACAAATTGGCTAAAAAATCAATGATTGCTAAGTGCAACCGTCCAGCTAAGTTCTCAAGTCGTGAATACACGCGTTGTGCACGTTGTGGACGTCCGCACTCTGTTTACCGTAAATTCCACCTATGCCGGATTTGCTTACGAGAACTTGCCCACAAAGGACAAATTCCTGGTTTGAAGAAGGCTAGCTGGTAAACAAAAAAACCGACAAAAGGAGGAAAACATCGATGTCTATGAGTGATCCAATTGCAGATTTCTTAACTCGTATTCGTAATGCTAACATGGCTCAACACGAATCAGTAGAAGCACCTGCATCAAAGATGAAGAAGGACATCGCTGAAATCTTAAAAAACGAAGGTTTCATTCGCGATGTTGAATACGTTGATGATAACAAGCAAGGCATCATCCGTGTGTTCTTAAAGTACGGTAATGACGGTCAACGTGTTATTTCTGGCTTAAAGCGCATTTCTAAGCCTGGTTTACGTACATACGTTAAGTCAGATGCTGTGCCTAAGGTTCTTAATGGATTAGGTATTGCTATCATTTCAACATCTGAAGGTGTTGTTACTGATAAAGTTGCTCGTGCCAAGAAAATTGGTGGCGAAGTTATCGCTTACGTTTGGTAAAAAACGAATATTAGATAGGAGGTGCAAAGATGAGTCGTATTGGTTACAAAGAAATTGATTTGCCAAGTGGTGTTGAAATTTCTCAAGATGGTAATGTAGTTACTGTTAAAGGTCCTAAAGGTACTTTATCTCGTGAAATTTCACCATTAATCAAAATGACTATTGATGGTAACGTTGTAAAGTTTGATCGTGATGCTGATACTAATAAGTTAAAGATGTTACACGGAACTACTCGTGCTAATGTTAACAACATGGTTGAAGGTGTTGTTAATGGTTACAAGAAGGTTCTTAAGCTTGTTGGTGTTGGGTACCGTGCTCAATTCAAAGGTAACAAGTTGATTTTAACTGTTGGTTACTCAAACCCAGTTGAAATGGATAAGCCAGAAGATGTTGAAATTAACGTACCTGACAATACTACTATCGAATTAAGCTCAATTAACAAGGAACACCTTGGTAATTTTGCTGCTGAAGTTCGTGCTGTACGTTCACCTGAACCATACAAAGGTAAGGGTATTCGTTACGAAAACGAACACATTATCCGTAAGGAAGGTAAGACTGGTAAGTAATCTGAAAAGATTATTTAACATTCTTTTATTTAATATAATTAATATAATAAGAGGTGACTGTTGTGATTTCTAAACCAGACAAGAACAAGATCCGTCAACGTCGTCATTTACGCGTTCGCGGTAAGATTTCTGGTACTGCGGAGCGCCCACGCTTAAGTGTTTACCGTTCAAACAAAAACATTTACGCTCAATTAATTGATGACGTAAAGGGTGTGACGCTCGCAAGTGCCTCCACAAATGATAGTGAAGTAAGTGGAAAGACTAAGACTGAACAAGCTAGTGGTGTAGGAGCATTAATTGCTAAACGCGCTAACGAAAAGAACATTACTGAAGTTGTGTTTGATCGTGGTGGATACCTTTACCATGGACGTGTTCAAGCCTTGGCTGAAGCTGCTCGTGAAAACGGACTTAAATTCTAAAAAAGGAGGAATAACCTGCAATGGCATCATCAGAATTCATTGATCCAGCAAAGTTGGATTTAGACGATCAAGTTGTAGCCATCAACCGGATTACTAAGGTTGTAAAGGGTGGACGTCGTATGCGTTTCGCTGCTTTAGTAATTGTTGGTGACCGTAAAGGTCATGTTGGTTTTGGTACTGGTAAGGCTCAAGAAGTTCCAGAAGCTATTCGTAAAGCTCAAGCAGCTGCTGAAAAGAACTTGATTACTGTTCCTATCGTTGGAACTACTATTCCACACGAAGTTATTGGTGTATATGGCGGTGGAAAGATCATGTTAAAGCCAGCTGTTGAAGGTTCTGGAGTTGCTGCCGGTGGTGCGGTTCGTAATGTTATGGACCTTGCCGGGGTTGCGGACGTTACTTCTAAACGTCTTGGCTCTAACACACCTGTTAACGTTGTTCGTGCAACGTTTGAAGGTTTGAAGCAATTAAAGAACGCTGAAGAAGTTGCAAAGTTACGTGGTGTTTCAGTAGACCACTTAGCAGAATAAGGAGGGCACTAAATTATGGCTCAAGTAAAAGTTACCTTAATTCACAGTGTTGCCCACCGACAACCTACTCAACGTCGTACTGTTAAGGCATTGGGATTAGGTAAGATTAATAGCTCAGTTATCTTACCAGATAATGCGGCAACACGCGGTCAAATTTTTAAGATCGCTCACTTGGTTTCTGTTGAAGAAGTTAAGTAATTAAAATTAAATAATAAGGAGGTGCCTACTAATGAAGTTAAACGAATTGAAGCCAGCAGCTGGTTCTCGTTCTAAGCGTCTTCGTAAAGGTCGTGGACTTTCATCAGGACACGGTTTTACATCTGGACGTGGTACTAAGGGGCAAAAGGCTCATGGAAAGACCCGTTTAGGATTTGAAGGGGGTCAAATGCCACTTTACCGGCAAATTCCAAAGCGTGGATTTACCAACATTAACCGGAAAGAATACGCAATTGTTAACTTGGCATCATTAAACAAATTTGATGATGGTACAGAAGTTACTCCACAATTATTGATGGAAAGTGGCTTAGTTAAGAACTTGAAGAGCGGCATCAAGATTCTTGGTAGCGGTAAGCTTGAAAAGAAATTAACTGTTAAGGCTAATAAGTTTTCTGCTTCTGCAGTTTCTGCAATTGAAGCTGCCGGTGGTAAAACTGAGGTGATGTAGTTTGTTCACAGCCGTCAAAAATGCATTCAAGGTAAAAGATATCCGTAAAAAGATTTTCTTTACATTGTTTGTATTGATTGTCTATCGGATTGGGGCAGCGATTACCGTTCCTGGAGTTAACGCTGCTGCTTTGCAGGAAATCTCCTCAACCGGTTTAGCATCAATCCTCAATACCTTTAGTGGTGGTGGATTGGAGAATTACTCTTTATTTGCAATGGGAGTGTCTCCATATATTACCGCGCAAATTGTTGTTCAACTATTACAAATGGATATTGTTCCGCGTTTTGTTGAATGGAGTAAACAAGGAGAAGTAGGACGGCGAAAACTTAATCAAGCAACCCGATGGTTAACGATTGTACTTGGATTTATTCAATCAATCGGTATTACCGCCGGGTTTAATGCATTGAGTACTATTCGTTTGGTTAATCACCCTGGTGTTCAAACGTATTTAACAATCGGTTTAATTTTAACTGCAGGTACAATGTTTGCTACTTGGATGGGAGACATGATTACTGAACGTGGCTTGGGTAATGGTGTTTCCATGTTAATTTTTGCTGGTATTGTTGCGCAAATGCCAGGTGGAATTCGTCAGTTATGGGATGACCAAATTGCCGGTGAATCTGGTTCTGCTTTGTGGATGGGAATTGGATTTGTTACTCTTGTTATTGTTGCAATTTTAATTATTGTAGCGTTTGTTACATGGGTCCAACAGGCGGAAAGACGTCTACCAATTCAATACACAAGACGAACCACTACTTCACCATCCAGTAGTTATCTTCCCTTGAAGATTAACGTATCAGGTGTTATTCCTGTTATTTTTGCTGGTTCTTTTATTTCAACCCCGCAAACTATTCTTATGGCTTTCCAGCAAAACCATGGTGGGGATAGTTGGTATCAAATCATGACGACCATTTTTAACATGCAATCTGGTCCTGGGATCGCACTGTATGTATTTTTGATTGTTGTATTTACCTTTTTCTATGCCTTTGTTCAGGTTAATCCAGAAAAACTTGCTGAGAATTTACAAAAGCAAGGAAGTTATATTTCTGGAGTACGTCCTGGAAAGGGTACACAAGACTATATTTCTTCATTGTTAATGCGATTGAGTACAGTAGGTTCATTATTCTTAGGATTAATCTCCTTAATTCCGTTAATTGCAAGTAACGTATGGAACCTAAGTCAGTCAATTGGTTTAGGTGGTACAAGCTTACTGATTATCGTACAAATTGCTTTAGATGTTGTTCGACAGTTAAACGGACTAACAATGAAGCGCGAATATATTGGATTTATTCGAGAACCTAAAGGAGGAAATGACTAATGAGTATGAATCTTGTATTAATGGGTCTACCAGGTGCCGGTAAAGGTACTCAAGCTCAAAAGATCGTTGAAGATTTTCCAATTCCTCATATCTCAACTGGAGATATTTTTCGGGCAGCCATGAAGAATGAAACTCCCATGGGAATTGAAGCTAAGAAATATATTGATAAAGGTGAACTTGTTCCGGACGAAGTTACTAACGGTATCGTTAAGGAACGGTTAGCTCAAGATGATACTAAAGATGGCTTTATGCTGGATGGATTTCCTCGTAATCTTAACCAAGCAGCAGCTTTGGATGAGATGTTAGCAGAGAGTAATCGGCATCTTGATGCTGTGATCAATATTCACGTTGAACCGGATGTATTGGTAGAACGTTTAAGTGGACGTTTTATTTGTCGTAACTGTGGAGCAACATATCATAAACTTTATAATGCTCCTAAAGTTGAAGGCACATGTGACGTTTGTGGTCATCATGAATTTTATCAGCGTGATGATGATAAACCTGAAACGGTTAAGAATCGTCTAGATGTTAATATTAAGTTGAACACACCACTGGTAGACTATTACCAAAAGAAAGGTGTTTTGCACGAAATTAATGGTGAACAAGATATCGATAAAGTTTACGAAGATATCAAGAAAGTATTAACAAACCTAAACTAGATAATAGTTATCTCTTGCGAAGTTTGTAAACATATGCTAAACTATGCAAGGTTTATCTATCTGAGTAGTGGGAAGTTTTATACTTTCCACCATTTTTACGTAATATCTAGAATAGGTAAGGAGGTACTATTTCGTGGCAAAAGCCGATGTAATTGAAGTAGAAGGTAAAGTAACTGAAACTTTGCCTAATGCAATGTTTAAAGTTGAATTGGAAAATGGAGCAGAAATTTTAGCACATGTTTCTGGCAAAATTCGGATGCACTACATTAAAATTTTACCAGGAGACCGTGTTAAAGTAGAAATGTCTCCATATGACCTTACAAAGGGTCGGATTACTTTCCGGTTCAAGTAGTTATTGATCATTTACTCTCAATAGGAGGATTTTAGAATGAAAGTAAGACCATCTGTTAAAAAGATGTGTGAGCACTGCAAGATCGTTAAGCGTAATGGTCGTGTTATGGTTATTTGCTCTGCTAACCCAAAGCATAAGCAACGTCAAGGTAAGTAATTTATTTTATAGAGAAATGGAGGTGTAGCTCATGGCTCGTATTGCAGGTGTCGATTTACCTCGTGACAAGCGAATCGTAATCGGCTTAACATATATTTTTGGTATTGGTGATTCTACTGCTAAGAAGATTCTTGAAAATGCTGGTGTATCAGAAGATATCCGTGTTCGTGATTTGACTCCAGATCAAGAAGAAAAGATTCGTGCACAAGTAGATCAAATTCAAGTTGAAGGTGATTTACGGCGTGAAGTTTCAATGAACATCAAGCGTCTTCAAGAAATTGGATCATACCGTGGTATGCGTCACCGTCGTGGCCTACCTGTTCGTGGTCAACATACTAAGAACAATGCTCGTACTCGTAAGGGTAAGGCTGTAGCTATCGCTAATAAGAAGAAGTAATTTAACTTTATAAAAAAAGGAGGTTAGTACTAGATATGGCAACCAAAAAAGGTACGCGTAAGCGTCGTGCAAAAAAGAATGTTGAAACTGGTGTTGCACACATTCACTCAACATTTAATAACACTTTGATCATGATTACTGACGTTCAAGGTAACGCTGTAGCATGGTCCTCAGCTGGTGTTTTAGGCTTTAAGGGAAGTCGGAAATCCACTCCATTTGCTGCTCAAATGGCTTCAGAAGCTGCTGCTAAGCAAGCTATGGAACATGGTATGAAGACTGTTGAAGTTGAAGTTAAGGGTCCAGGTTCAGGTCGTGAAGCTGCTATCCGTGCACTTCAAGCAACTGGATTGGAAGTTACTGCTATTCGTGATGTAACACCTGTTCCTCACAATGGTTCTCGTCCTCCAAAGCGTCGTCGTGTTTAATTGACATTGCTGGAGACAATTATTTCCATCAATTGCCTTTTTGTCTCAAATACGAACCACGTTTTGAAAGGGGTACAAGGATAGAATGATCGAATTTGAAAAGCCAAATATTCACAAAGTTGAAGAAACAGATAACTACGGTAAATTTGTCGTAGAACCACTTGAGCGCGGTTATGGAACCACTCTCGGTAACTCGTTAAGACGTGTATTAATTGCATCTTTGCCAGGTGCAGCGATTACGAGTATGCAAATTGATGGTGTTTTACATGAATTTAGCACTGTTGAAGGTGTAACTGAGGATGTTACGCAGATTATCCTAAATCTAAAGAAAGTTTCTTTGAAGCTTGATTCTGAGGATCAAAAGAATCTTGAATTAGATGTTAAAGGACCTGCTGAAGTAACTGCAAGTGATATCCAGGGTGATAATGAAGTTACAATCTTAAATCCTGATCTGCATATTGCAACTGTTGCTGATGGCGCAGAATTACACATCAAGTTAACTGCTGATAAGGGTCGCGGTTACCTTTCTGCTAACGATAATAAGGCCCGGATGGATGATTTAGCAATTGGTGTTTTACCGATTGATTCCATTTATACCCCAATTGAACGTGTAAATTACACTGTTGAAAATGCACGGGTTGGTCAGCGTAACGATTATGACAAGTTGACGCTGGATGTTTGGACTGATGGTTCATTAACACCAACTGAAGCAGTTAGTCTAGGTGCGAAGATTTTGACTGAACACTTAGCTATGTTTGTTGATTTAACAGAAACAGCTCAAAATGCTCAAGTGATGGTTGAAAAAGAAGAAACACACAAAGAGAAGATGCTTGAAATGACTATTGAAGAGCTTGATCTCTCTGTACGTTCTTACAATTGTTTGAAGCGAGCTGGTATCAATACTGTTAAGGAATTAACTGATCGAACAGTGTCTGATATGATGAAGGTTCGGAACTTAGGACAAAAGTCGTTAGAAGAAATTAAACTTAAATTAAATGATCTTGGTGTTTCATTTCGCCAAGACGACTAATTAGTATACCAATTGCAAAGGAGGGAACCACTTTATGAGTTACCGTAAATTAGGACGTACAAGTTCACAACGTAAGGCTTTATTACGTGATTTAACTACAGATTTAATCGTTAATGGTCGTATTACCACTACTGAAGCACGTGCTAAGGAAGTTCGTAAGACTGCTGATAAGATGATTACACTTGCTAAGCATGGTGATTTAGCTTCTCGTCGTAAGGCTGCCGCTTTTGTACGTAATGTTGTTGCTGATGTTAAGGAAGATGGCGATGATATTCGTGTACAATCTGCTCTTCAAAACCTTTTTGAAGAACTTGCTCCAAAGTATGCAGATCGTAACGGTGGTTACACACGCATCTTGAAGACTATGCCTCGTCGTGGTGACGGTGCACCAATGGTTATTCTTGAATTAGTGGACTAATTGATTTGTTCACATAAACTAAATACGTAATAAAGAATCACTATCATTGATAGTATAGAGCGTTACGATGGTGGGGAAACCCTAGTCTAGCTTGAATGCGGGAAACCCTCGCGCACTTCAATGGTAAGTGATTTTTTATTTTAAATTTAATTTTGATAGATAATTCTGTGGACTTTGCTAAAATATACTTATTAACTAAAATTGAAAAGAGGAAATACTGTGACTGGAATAAAAATTCGAAAGCTTGTATTTACATATCCAGACAGTAAATACCCCGTTTTAAACAATATCAATCTAGATTTTGAACCATTTTCTTGGACAGCAATTATTGGTCATAATGGTAGCGGAAAGAGTACATTAGCCCGATTAATTGATGGATTACTCAGTCCTACTGCGGGATCGATTGAAGTTGACGGAATTCAAGTTAAAGAAAGTTCTTTAGGTCAGATTCACCAGCAAATCGGATTTGTTTTTCAAAATCCTGAAAATCAATTTGTTGGAGCAACTGTTGCTGACGATGTTGCATTCGGACTTGAAAACCGACAAGTAGCTCGAAATGAAATGGAGGAAAAGATTGATAAAGCTTTAACGATGGTGGGAATGAGTGATTATAAAAACACAGCTCCTATTAATCTCTCAGGAGGACAAAAGCAACGGATAGCACTTGCAGGAATCCTTGCATTAATGCCTAAGATAATAATCCTTGATGAGGCCACTAGTATGCTTGATCCTTTAGCACGACAAGAAATTTTGTCTTTATTGCAAAGATTAAAAAATGAATATAATCTTTCAATCATTTCGATTACGCATGATCTTAAAGAAATTGAGCTAGCGGATAAAATAGTTGTATTAAATGATTCGCAAGTTGTAAAGCAAGGTACTCCATCCGAAATTCTTAAAGATAAAGAATTATTACTTGAAATTGGAGTAGGAGTTCCTGCGAGTCAGCAACTGCAGAAATTATTGGTTGAACGAGGAATTAATATTCCAAATAGATATTTAAATTTAGAGGAGCTAAAAAATTGGCTAAAGCAGCAATTACAGTAAAAAAACTCCACTATACATATCCTAATTCTACTAATGAAGCCTTACATAATGTCTCATTAACAATTAAAGAGCAAGAATTTGTTGCTATTATTGGACAAACCGGAAGTGGAAAGTCGACATTGGTTTCATTAATTGATGGATTAATAAAGCCCAGTAGTGGGGAACTTAATGTAGCAGGTTTAGAAATTAATGCAACGATAAAAGCTGAATATTTAAGTAAAATCCACCATCAAGTCGGTTTTGTATTCCAATTTCCTGAACAGCAACTATTTGCAGAAACAGTTGCGGAGGATATTGCTTTTGGGCCTCATAATTTAGGGTGGTCTGCAAAAAGAATTGAAAAAGCAGTTGATGAAGCATTAAAAATGGTGGATTTGCCGTTAGAATTAAAGTCACACTCCCCTTTTGCGCTTTCTGGAGGACAGATGAGGCGAGTAGCGATTGCTGGCGTTTTAGCAATGAATCCTAAAATTTTAATTCTTGATGAACCAACAGCGGGACTGGATACTCAAGCAACTAATGATTTATTTAAACTTATTAAAGAACTTAATAAAAAGGGAACAACGATTATAATGGTTACTCACCAAATGGAGCAGGTAGCCTACTATGCTAACCACGTAATTGCAATGAGCAATGGGCAGGTTGTTGCGGATACTACTCCTCAGCAATTATTTAGGGATGCTCAACGATTAAAAAAACTATCATTGACGTTGCCTGTTTCCGTCGAAGTTGCGCAATTCCTTAGTAAAGATGGGATAACTTTAAAAAATACAGAACCGCTTACACTTGATGCATTAGCAGATGAAATAGCAGAAGCGATGAGGAGAAAAGAAAATGAATAGTAAAATCGTATTTGGTAGTTATGTACCAGTAAAATCGATCCTTCATCGTCTTGATCCACGAATAAAACTAATCATGTGTATTATTTACGTTATTTTAATTTTCTTCGTGAATAATTTTTTAGCTGCTATATGGCTTTTATTAGCGCTCCTTGCGGCAATTAAGTTAAGTAATGTTGGATTAAGACAGTATTGGCAAGGAATTAAGCCGTTATTTTTAATTATTTTGATAACAGTAGCGTTTCAAATTTTATTTAGTAGTGGCGGAAAGATGTATTGGCATTGGGGAATTATGGCAATAACCCGTGACGGTCTTATTAATTCATTGATTATTTTCTATCGTTTTATTGTGATTATCACCGCCTCAACGGTCTTAACTGCCACCACGCAAACTTTTCAGATTGCGGATGCCTTGGCATGGTTAATGAAACCATTACAACTAATTAAGGTCCCTGTCAATCAGATTACGTTAATGCTTTCCATTGCGTTGCGCTTTGTTCCAACTATTATGGATGAAACTAATAAAATTATGAAAGCTCAGCGGGCCCGCGGGATTAATTTTAACGCTGGAAATCTTTTGACACGGATTAAACATTTAGTTCCGATTCTTATCCCATTGTTTGTCAACTCGTTTAAGCGAGCAGAAGAATTAGCAACAGCAATGGAAGCACGAGGGTATGATCCTAATGCACCACGGACTCATTATCGCCAATTAGTTTGGCATAAAAATGATGCTTGGGCTGGCTTGGCACTATTGATTGTGACAGTTGGTCTAGTTTGTATTCGAATATTTTTCTAAATTAATAAGGAAGTAAACAATGTATCGTTATAAAATAACCTTTGCTTATGATGGAACCAATTTTTCCGGTTTTCAAATTCAACCAAATAAGCGGACAGTAGAACAAACATTAAAGAATGCAGTAAATAAAATTGCTAAGCACCCAACTCCTGCTATTCCCGTTATCGGCTCAGGAAGAACAGATGCAGGGGTGCATGCTCTTAATCAGGTTGCGCACTTTGATATTCCCTATCATTTAAGTAATGAATCTATGAGAAAGGCCCTCAATAGCATTTTGCCACTGGATATTTTAATTAAGAAGGCCGAATTAGTGGATAATGATTTCCATGCGCGATACAGTGCTCATCGTAAGACTTATCGTTACCGGGTTGCTCAGGGGGAATTTGTGAACCCATTTAAACGCAACTATACTTCTCATTTTAAATATCCTCTTAACTTAGAAAAGATGAGAAAAGCAGCTAATGATTTAGTTGGAACTCATGACTTTACAAGTTTTGTTGCGTCGGGGAGTCAAGCAAAAAGCAATGTTCGGACGATTGAGAATATCACGATTAAACGAGATGAATTAAGAAATGAAGTCGTCTTTGATTTTACTGGTAATGGTTTTCTTTATAATCAAGTTCGAATAATGGTCGCTTTTCTCTTAGAAATCGGGAGCAATCAGCGGCCAGTGGATGACGTGTCTCGAGTCCTTACAGCAAAGGATCGGACATTGGCACGGATGACGGCTCCAGCAAGTGGTTTATATTTAGTTAATGTAGATTATGGAACAAATGATGAAAAGGATTGACGAAAGTACTAGAAGAAGGTATACTAGCCATTGGTATTTCTTTTCCATCTAATAACTCGGTACACTATTATATGTAAAAGAAAAACAAAATTGGAGGACTTAATCGTGAGAACGACATACATCGCAAAACCTGGTGAAGTTGAACGCAAATGGTACGTTGTCGATGCTAAGAATGTCCCAATGGGTCGTTTAGCATCTGCAGTAGCATCAATTTTGCGCGGTAAGAACAAACCAACATTTACTCCACACGTTGATACTGGTGATTACGTTATCGTTATCAACGCTGCGCAAGTTAAGTTAACTGGTAAGAAAGCATCTCAAAAGATGTACTACCGTCACTCAAACTACCCTGGTGGTTTGAAGCAACGGACTGCTGGTGACTTCCTTGCAAAGGAACCAGAGAAGTTATTGGAAACTGCTATCAAGGGTATGCTTCCACACAACTCTCTTGGTCACAAGCAAGGTTTGAAGTTACATGTTTATGCTGGTGAAGACCACAAACATGCTGCACAAAACCCAGAAGTTTTAGACATTACTAACTTAATCTAAGGAGGGAATGGAATTGGCTCAACAAGTACAATACAGTGGTACTGGTCGGCGTAAGGATGCAACCGCACGTGTTCGCTTAGTACCAGGTTCAGGTAAGATTACGATGAACGGCAAGGCAATTGAAGACTACATTCCATTTGCCAACTTACGTGCTATCGTTAACCAACCATTTGCTGTTACTAAAACAGAAGGTCAATACGACGTTTTAGCTAACGTTAATGGTGGTGGATTCTCTGGTCAAGCAGGTGCAGTACGTCACGGTATCGCCCGTGCACTTCTCGCTGTTGATCCAGACTTCCGTGACGCTTTAAAGAAGGCTGGTCTCTTAACTCGTGACCCTCGTATGAAGGAACGTCGTAAGCCAGGTCTTAAGAAAGCTCGTAAGGCTGCTCAATTCAGTAAGCGTTAATATTTCGATTATCGCTTCCAGAGACATCAGTATTTTGCTGGTGTCTTTTTTATATTTAAAGAGAATTAAATATACGATATAATAAATGATAACTAATATAAAGGAGGGATTACTAATGACTAAAAAGGTAGCATTAGTAACTGGAGCAAGTCAAGGAATTGGTAAGGCAATTGTAGAAAGATTGGTTAAGGATGGTTTTGCAGTTGCTCTTGTAGCATTAAACGAGGCAAAGCTCCAACAAGTTGCTGATGAAATTAATAATAATGGTGGAGAAGCACTACCACTTGTAGCTGATGTAGCAAATAGGGAAGACGTATTTGCAGCTGTTGAGAAAACAGTCGAACATTTTGGAGATCTTAATGTAATCGTTAATAATGCTGGATTAGGTCCTACGACTCCAATCGATTCAATTACACCAGAACAGTTTGAAAAAGTATATGGCGTAAATGTTGCCGGAGTTTTATGGGGAATTCAAGCTGCCCACAAGGCATTTAAGGAGCTTGGCCATGGTGGTAAGATTATCAATGCTACATCTCAAGCTGGTGTTGTTGGTAATCCTAATCTTGCACTTTATTCTGGAACAAAATTTGCTATTCGAGGCATTACGCAGGTAGTAGCTCAAGATTTGGCAACCGAAGATATTACGGTAAATGCTTTTGCACCAGGAATCGTTAAGACACCGATGATGTATGATATTGCACATCAAGTTGGCCAAAACGCTGGTAAGAGTGATGAATGGGGAATGGAAACTTTTGCCAAGAACATTGCAATGAAGCGTCTTTCTGAACCAGAAGATGTTGCTAATGTGGTAAGTTTCTTAGCTGGTCCTGATTCAAATTACGTTACTGGACAGACAATTATTGTTGATGGTGGAATGCAATTCCATTAATATTTAATGTTAGTAGCAGCAAGCGCAACTGGAAAAGAATTTTTCAGCTGCGCTTTTTTAACTTCTTCTAAAAATATTACGATAAATTAACCCAAACGAGATGGATTTTGCTACAATTAATAACTAGTAGAAATGAGGAGGCTAGGCTTGTGGCAAAACGGAAGCGGAGAAGCAAAAACCGCCATACGGGTAGAAATTGGATTATTAGCATTCTTGCTGTTATTGTTATTTTTTTTGGTGTTTACGTTGGGCACCATTTTTACCGAATCTGGAATCAGCAACGAATTGAACAAGAGGCACGTGAAAAGGATCGCCGAGCGAAGCAATTATTTATTCAGCAAGTTGCTCCTGAAGCCCAGGCAATGCAAAATACTTATCATGTCTATGCATCAATTACGATTGCCCAAGCGATTCTTGAATCTCAATGGGGAACGAGTCAGTTAGCATCGCAATACCATAATTTATTTGGAATTAAGGGAACGGGAACAAATTCACGAGTAATGACAACCAAAGAATACATTAATGGTAAGTGGATCGTTACTAAGGGGCGGTTCCGCGTTTATGATAGTTGGAGCGACTCTATTAAGGATCATACGCGATTGATGTTAAATGGGACAGACACCAATCAACAAAATTATGATCGAGTTGTTCAGGCGACTAATTATCAAGAAGCAGCTCGTGGATTACAAGAAGCAGGGTATGCGACTGATCCTGATTATGCACAAAAATTAATTTCTGTGATTAAGGCATATAAATTATATAATTATGATAAGTAATATAGAGGGGTACGAAAATGAAAGAGCTAGAAGAAAAAATTAAGGAATATGGGACTGTTTTACCGGGTAATGTTTTAAAAGTAGATGCCTTTTTGAACCATCAAGTTGATCCTCAATTAATGTTGCATATCGGTCAAGAATTTGCCAAACTTTTCGCTAATGAAGGTATTACTAAAATTTGGACAGTTGAATCATCAGGAATTGCGCCAGCTGTAATGACCGGGTTAGAAATGAACCTCCCAGTTATTTTCGCTCGTAAGCATAAGAGTCTTACTCTTAACCAAAATATGTATACTGCTGATGTATATTCATATACTAAGAAAACAACCAATCGGATTTCAATTTCTAAAAAGTATGTAGATGCTGACGATAAAATTTTAATGATTGATGATTTCTTGGCTAATGGTCAAGCAGTAGAAGGTTTATTAGAAATTGCCGATCAAGCAGGGGTTCAAGTAGCTGGTGCAGGAATAGTTATTGAAAAGAGCTTTCAACCTGGAGCTGGTGAACTAAAAGAACGTGGAATTCGTGTCGAATCATTGGCACAAATTCAATCATTGAGTGATAATAAAGTTGAATTCGTAAAAGACTAATAAGGGAAGTGATAAAATGGGCAGAGATGCTATTTATCCAGGTAGTACTTTAGGAATTATTGGAATTAATCGCAATGGGGCTGCACTTATTGCGGCAGCGAAAAAGGCAGGCTTTAATGTTGGGGTGTATGTGGATCGTTCTCAGCCATCAGTAACTAAAATGGCTGACTTTACAATTGTAGGGGCAATGAACGATCGGGCAAAACTAACTCAGTTTGGAGAAGCGTGTGATGCAATTATTTATCAAACCCCTAATGTCGATTCTCGCGTCCTGCACTTTTTGAGTCAATATGCGGTGATTCCCCAGGGGATTAATGCTCTTGAAATTGTTCAAGACCGGTTAATGGAACGGGCTTTCTTAGATCAAGTAAATATTAATATTGCTCCATATGTGACGGTGGTTAGTTTAGATGATGTTTACCAATCAATTGATTCCATTGGCTATCCTGCGCTGTTAAAACCCATTCAACGAGGAATTGGGGAAAATTCAATGCTGATTGAGCGCCAATCGGATATTACTCGCGCCGCTGATTTTATTGATACTGGTACATATTTACTAGAATCGTGGATTGAACATATAAATGAATATACGATGACAGCGGCAACTGATGGAAAAGATACAGAGATTTTTCCCCTTGCTCAGCTTCATTACAATGACAAGCGTCAGTTGATTTCTGTTGCGACACCAGCAAATATTCACGATGATATGTTAAAAGAGATGCAACGGATTGTAAAAAGTGTTGCAGCATCTCTGGAGTATCGGGGTGTATTTTCGGTTAACTTTTATGTTACTTCTACTGGTACCCTTTATGTAAAGAATATTGAACCAGGGTTAACGTCGATTGCTAATATTTATGATGTCACGGCAAATGTTGACCAGTATGAAGAACAATTAAGAAGCGCTGTTGGAATGCCCCTGCATGTTATTACGCCATTACAAATTGGTTTGTTGATGGTCGTTCGTAATTATCAATCACGGGCAATTCAACGGCAATGGTTGCTGAAGAATAACTGGCAATTTAGGTTCTTTAATGATGTTGGGGATGACGATCAAGCAATTCTAGGCTTTGTCTGGGTAACTGGCGGCGATAACTTAGCAGCCTTAAAGAATCAGGTTGACGATACTGAAGTTTGGAACGACCAAGCTTGATCATGAAATTATAAATTAAGCGTACAAGATTACGAGGGACTGGGGATGAAATCGCAGTCTCTTTATTTTTCCTAACATATGTTCGATTTTAGCACCAAATGAGATCCTAATTTGGTATAATATTAGCCGATGAAAATTTAGAGAGGATGGAACAGCGTGAATAACGGGCAAGCATTATTAGAAGGAATGAATGATAAGCAATCCGAAGCAGTATTAACGACAGAGGGACCATTATTAGTAATGGCCGGTGCTGGATCAGGAAAGACGCGGGTTCTTACACACCGGGTTGCTTACTTAATTGAAGAAAATGGTGTATTACCATGGAATATTTTAGCGATTACTTTTACCAACAAGGCTGCGCGCGAAATGAAAGAGCGGGTCGGCAAATTACTTGGTGAAAGTGCTAATGAGATTTGGGTATCGACTTTTCACGCATTATGTGTTCGAATCCTCCGTCGTGATATTGAAAAAATCGGCTATAATCGCGCCTTTACGATTGCTGATACAAGTGAGCAACGGACGTTAATGAAGCGGATTTGCGCAGAATTAAATATTGATACTAAAAAATTTGATCCCCGCAGTATCTTAAGCGCGATTTCTAATGCTAAAAATGCTTTATTGACACCAGATGACTATAGCAAAGAAGCTAATAGTATGTTTGAAAACATGGTTGCGCGTGCTTATAAGCTTTACCAACAAGAGCTAGAAGCTAATCAGGCATTAGATTTTGATGACTTGATCATGAAGACGATTGAGTTATTGGAAAGTGATCAAGAGACGCTTGAATTTTATCAAGATAAGTTCCACTACATCCATGTTGACGAGTACCAGGATACAAACGATGCCCAATACCGGTTAGTTAATTTATTAGCGCAAAAGTATCAAAATTTGTGTGTGGTGGGGGATGCAGATCAGAGTATTTATGGTTGGCGTGGAGCTAATATGAACAATATTTTGAATTTTGAACATGATTATCCCCAAGCCAAAACAGTAATGCTTGAGCAAAATTATCGGTCAACGCAAACAATTTTAAATGCGGCAAATGAAGTTATTGCTAATAACCTTTATCGAAAAAAGAAGAATCTGTGGACAGAAAATGGTCAAGGGGATAAAATTTCGTATTACCGCGCGCAAAATGAACATGATGAAGCGCAGTTTATTGTTTCAAAGATTAAAGAAGAACAAGAAAAGCATGGGTATCACTTTAATGACTTTGCAATTCTTTATCGGACTAATGCACAGTCACGGATGGTTGAAGAAACTTTCTTGAAGAGTAGTATTCCCTATACGATGGTTGGTGGCCATAAATTCTATGACCGGCGTGAAATTCGTGATATTTTAGCATATTTGACCTTAATCGTTAATCCTGCCGATTCAATGAGCTTTGAACGAGTTGTTAATACGCCCAAACGAGGAATTGGTTTAACTAGTGTGGAACATCTTCGCAATTTCGCTAATGAAAATGGCTGGACATTATTAAAGGCAGCTCAAAATGTTGATACTGCTAGTAAAATTACTGCACGAACACGAAATAAAATTGATGAATTTGGTCAATTAATGGCTAACTTGACTAAACAAGCAGAATATCTAACATTAACTGATTTAACTGAACAGATTTTAGAGTTAAGTGGCTACAATAAAATGCTAAGTGATGATCGAAGCCTTGAAGCACAAGCTCGTCGTGAAAACCTTGATGAATTTAAGTCGGTTACACAAGAATATGATGAGCAGCATAAAGACGATGATGATCCTAACTTGCAAAAAATTATTAACTTTTTAGCTGATTTGGCCCTTGTCTCAGATCAAGATGATGTTGATGAACAAGCGCCAGCTGTAACTTTAATGACGTTACATGCAGCTAAGGGACTTGAATTTCCAGTTGTTTTCCTTGTCGGGATGGAAGAAGGTATTTTCCCATTATCGCGGGCTTTAATGGAGGATGACGAATTGGAAGAAGAACGTCGCTTAGCCTATGTTGGAATTACACGGGCAAAGAAGAAGCTTTATCTTACTAATGCCTTTTCACGGTTACTTTATGGTCGCATCCAGCGCAACCAACCATCACGCTTTGTAGAGGAAATTGATTCTGAGTTGTTACAGTTTGAAAATAGCCCATCAGGTAATAGCATTAAAGATAGTAAACTGCCATTTGATCGTGCTGCCGCGACCGCTACTACCTACCGTGACCAGCAAAAGCGGACATATCGCAGTGCTGGCAAGCGGGTTAAACCAATTACTAACACCGGAACTGGAGCCGATAAAGTTGGCTGGAAAACTGGTGATAAAGTTGAGCACAAAAAGTGGGGTCAAGGAACAGTGGTCAAAGTAAACGGTAGTGGCAATGATATGGAATTAGATATTGCCTTTCCAAGTCAGGGTGTAAAGCGGTTATTGGCAAGTTTTGCCCCAATTACGAAAGTACAAAAATAATGAAATGAGGCGGATGAGATGAGTGAAAAACAGACGCCAGTAAAAGAATTAACCCTTCAAGAAGCTCAAGATGAGATTAAGCCATTACGAGCAAAATTGACCAAGTGGGGAAAAGAATATTATGAACAAGACAATCCAACTGTAGAGGATCATGTGTATGATCGTGCTTATCAGCGATTAGTACAACTGGAAGAACAATTTCCCCAATTGGTTTCTGCTGATTCGCCAACCCAACGAGTAGGAGGAGCAACAGAAAGCCAATTAACAAAAGTTCGGCATGAAATTCCGATGTTATCGATGGGGGATGTCTTTTCGATTGAAGAATTGATGGACTTTAACCAACGACAACAGGAAAATCGGGAGGTCGAAGTTGAGCCCGAATATAATCTTGAACTAAAAATCGATGGTCTTTCTCTTTCACTTGTTTACGAGAATGGAAAGTTAGTTCAAGGTTCTACGCGTGGCAATGGAACGATTGGTGAAGATGTTACTGCTAATGTCCGAACTATCAAGTCAGTTCCCGCAGAATTGCCAGAACCATTATCGATCGAGGTTCGGGGCGAATGTTATATGCCCAAAGCAGCTTTTGTGAAGTTAAATGCTAAACGCGAAGCAGAAGGATTGCCAGTTTTTGCTAATCCTCGGAATGCGGCAGCCGGAAGTTTGCGGCAACTAGATCCAAAAGTAACAGCGCAACGTGGACTAGATACATTTATGTACTATGTTCCTGAATATCAAAAGCTAGGCGTTAAGACCCAAGCAGAAGCACTTGATCGTATGCGGGAATTAGGTTTTAATGTTAATCCTAATAATCGGGTTGTTCATAACCGTGGAGAGATTGAGGAGTATATTGAAGAATATACTTCTCAACGAGACAAGCTCACTTACGGGATCGATGGAATTGTTGAAAAAGTAAACGACCTTGATACGGAAGTTGCCCTTGGGAATACAGTTAAGGTGCCACGCTGGGAAATTGCCTATAAATTCCCTCCCGAAGAGCAAGCCACGATTGTCCGTGATATTGTCTGGACTGTCGGACGGACCGGCAATGTAACGCCAACAGCAGTTATGGATCCAGTTCAATTGGCGGGCACAACGGTTAGCCGAGCTTCTTTGCATAATCCTGATTACTTGAGTGAAAAAGATATTCGGATTGGTGATACTGTTTATCTGCATAAAGCAGGTGACATTATTCCTGAAATTTCAAAAGTAAACCTAACTAAACGTCCCGCAGATTCAGTTAAATATGAAATTCCAACGAAGTGTCCGGTCTGTGGCTCAGAATTAGTTCATCTTGATGGGGAAGTAGCATTACGCTGTATTAATCCAATGTGTCCAGCGCAAATTAAAGAAGGTTTAGCACATTTCGCTTCCCGGAATGCAATGAATATTGATGGGCTTGGGCCTAGAATTATTGAACAGCTATGGGATAAAGAATTGATTCATGATGTTGCTGGTTTATATCGACTTAATCATGACCAATTATTAACTTTAGATAAATTTGGCGAGAAATCGACCGCTAACCTATTGACATCGATCAATAATAGTCGTAATAATTCTGTCGAGCGCTTATTATTTGGTCTTGGAATTCGTCATGTAGGTGCAAAGGCTGCTCGAATTATCATGGAACATTTCGGAGACCTTGATAGCTTAATGAAGGCCGATGCCGATGAAATTTCTGCGATTAGTGGAATTGGGCCAACAATCGGCGAAAGTATCGTAACTTATTTTGCTAATCAACAGGTTGTTAAATTAATTGACGAACTGCGAGAAGTTGGGGTAAACTTTGCTTATCTTGGCTCACGGTCAAATGCTAATCCTGATAGCGAATGGAATGGTCGGCGAGTAGTACTGACTGGTAAGCTAACTGAAATGACTCGTGGGGAAGCAAAATCATGGCTTGAAAACCACGGAGCTAAGGTAACCGGAAGCGTCTCAAAGAAAACAGATATTGTCATTGCTGGGGCTGACGCTGGTAGTAAGCTAACAAAAGCTCAAGACTTGGGTATTGATATATGGAATGAACAGCAATTCAGCCAAGCAATGAAGGAGGAACAGTAAATCGTGAAGCGAAAGGCAAAAAAAATAGCCGTTAGTGCTGCCGTTTTGATGTGCACTGTCTTGCTTGCATCATGTGGTTTTGGCGGAAAGTCGTCATCGAAAAACTATTCAACGACTGGTTCAAGTAATGGTACTTATCAAGGTGTGATTAAAAATGGTCGTTACCGAACAAGTAAAGCTCGGGGGATAAATGTCTCACAAAATGATAATCAATATAACCTTAAAAGCTTTGAAAGTGGTTTGACTCAGGTTTCAAAACGAGTCTTTTCAACAAAAAGCTATATTTTCCAAGAAGGTCAATATCTTAGTAGTGGGACGATTGAAAACTGGCTTGGTCGAAAAACAAAGAGTAATCCTGAAGGGCTAAACCCGGCTCAAGGAAAGAAGAGCAATCCTAACCCAGTCTATATTCAACAAATTGAAGAGCAAGATTATATGCAAGAAAGTGGTAATTCCATGAAATTGCGGGGGATTACGATTGGGATTGGAATAAATTCCGAATATAATTACCAAACTAAGACAGGAGGCCCCACTTTAACTAAGAAGATTAGTGATAGTGAGGTTCGTCGTCAAGGTGAAATCGCGGCACAAAAGGTTCTTCAACGAGTACGGAAAAAGTCAGGCGTTGGAAATGTTCCAATCGTGATTGCACTATACAAACAAGCACCAGATGATAGTTTAGTTGGTGGTACATTCTTTGCCTATAGCAAGAATAGTGGTAATACGATTAGTAGCTGGCGGAAGTTAAATTACAAGAATGTAGTCCTTCCAAAGGCTAGTGCATCAACAACTAATAGTTCTGATCAAACTGATGATGATAGTTTCTCAAACTTTAAGAGCCAGATTCAAAGTTTCTTCCCTAACTTGAGCGGAGTTACAGCACAAGCACAATATGAAAATGGAACTTTGTCGGGGATGCACATTACTGTTACTACTCAGTTCTATAGTCAAAGTGAAATTACTAGTTTTACCCAATATATTACCCGGGCAGCGAAGAAGTACTTGCCTAATGGAATTCCGATTGATATTAAGATTCAATCTGATTCAGAAATTCAAGCGGTTGTTTATCGGAATGCTGGTTCTGATAACTTCCAGTCGCATATTTTTGATTCTTATTAAAGGTGAAAAAGGAGAATATCGATTCGTTACTAGAAAATGCGAACCGATAACTCCTTTTTTATTTCTACATGGATGAAATAGGAGCCTATTCTGTGCTAAAATTGTTAAATGTATATGTAGATTTTAAATTACTGGAAAAGAGGTAGAGAGAATGGCCAGTAAAATCACTGAGCAACAAGTAGAACACGTTGCTGAACTTGCTAAGCTTGAGTTCCCTAAGGATGAACTTAGTAAGTTTACCACTCAACTAGGAAACATTATTGATATGTTTGAAGACCTCGAAGCGGTTGATACCGATGGCGTTGAACCAATGACATCAGCAACCGATCGGGTAAATGTAATGCGTGAAGATAAGGCAGTTAAGAGTTCTAAAGAAGAACAAGAAGCCTTGCTTAACAATGCTCCTGAAACTGATGGTGGCTACATCAAGGTTCCAGCAATTCTTGACGAAAGTGAGGACGGCGAATAATGGATTTTTACCAAACAAGCTTGAGTCAATTGCACGATGACTTGGTAAATAAGAAAATCAGTGCAACTGAATTAACAAAGGAAACTTTTGACCACATTAGGGGTAACGAAGACCAAGTTAAAGCCTTCATCAGCTTAAATGAAGACCAAGCACTGAAGCGGGCAGCTGAGATTGATACAAAGGGCATTAGTGCTGATCAATTAACTGCAGGGGTTCCGCTTGCAGTTAAGGATAATATCTTAACTAAGGGTCTCACAACTACAGCTGCTTCTAAGATGCTTGAAAACTTTAACCCTGTATATGACGCGACAGTGGTTGAAAAGTTAAATGCTGCTGATTACATCAACGTTGGTAAGACTAACCTTGATGAATTTGCCATGGGGTCATCTACTGAAAATTCAGCATTCTTTACAACTCATAACCCATGGGATCTTACACGGGTTCCTGGTGGTTCTTCCGGTGGTTCTGCTGCTGCTGTTGCGGCCGGAGATGTTTTAGGTGCGCTTGGTACTGATACTGGTGGTTCTATTCGGATGCCTGCTTCCTTTAACGGTGTCGTTGGGATGAAGCCTACATACGGTCGTGTATCACGGTGGGGAATCATTGCTTTTGGTTCAAGTTTTGACCAAGTCGGCTGGTTGACTCAAAATGTTAAGGATAATGCCTTGTTGACCGCCCTCATCAGTGGAAATGATGAACGGGATATGACATCCTCACTTAAAGAAGTTCCAGACTGGGCAGCCCAATTAAACGAAAATACGAATGTTAAAGGCTTACGGATTGCTGTACCAAAGGAATACTTTGATGGCTTAGACGAAGATGTTCAAGAAGTAATCAAGGCTGCTTTGGACCACTTAGAATCCCTCGGCGCAATTGTTGATGAAGTAAGTTTGCCACACACCCAATATGGGGTTCCTGCTTACTACATTTTAGCCTCATCTGAAGCATCTTCTAACCTCCAACGTTACGACGGTATTCGTTATGGCTTCCGAGCTGCTGATGTTAAGAACCTGGAAGACGTTTATGTTCGTTCTCGTTCGGAAGGTTTCGGTGAAGAAGTTAAGCGGCGGATTATGTTAGGGACATTCTCTCTCTCTGCTGGTTTCTACGATGCTTACTTTAATAAGGCTGCTAAAGTTCGCCGGCTTATTGCTCAAGATTTTGAAGACGTATTTAAGGATCATGATGTAATTGTTGGTGCTACTGGTGCTTCAACAGCATTTAAGATTGGTGCGGAGATTGATGATCCACAAACTATGTACATGAACGACGTATTAACTGTTCCTGTTAATATGGCCGGTCTTCCTGCAATGTCCATTCCTGCTGGTTTCTCTGCTAAAAATGGTATGCCAGTTGGTCTGCAAATCATCGGAAAAGCATTTGACGAACAAACAGTTTATAACACTGGATATGTCTTTGAACAGACAACTGATTTCCACAAGAAGACACCAAAGTTAGGAGGTCAAAACTAAGATGAACTTTCAAACAACAATCGGTCTAGAAGTCCACGTTGAATTAAAGACTAATTCAAAGATTTACAGTCCATCCCCCGTTGAATACGGTGACCAGCCTAACGCAAACACCAATGTCATTGACTGGGGTTACCCTGGTGTATTACCAAGCTTAAATAAGGGTGTCGTTCGTGACGGAATCATGGCTGGGCTTGCTCTTCATGCTCAAATTGCCCACCACATGCACTTTGATCGGAAGAACTACTTCTATCCTGATAACCCGAAAGCTTACCAGATTACTCAATCAGATACTCCAATTGCTCATGATGGTTGGATTGAAATTGAAGTAAACGGTAAGAAGAAAAAGATCGGTATCAAGGAAATGCATATTGAAGAAGATGCTGGTAAGAACACTCACACCAGCAAGTATTCATACGTTGACTTGAACCGACAAGGAACACCGCTAATTGAAATTGTTTCTAAGCCAGATATTGCCTCGCCTGAAGAAGCAGTGGCTTACTTGGAAGCATTGCGTCAACGGATCCAATTTACAGGGATCTCTGATGTGAAGATGGAAGAAGGGTCCATGCGGGTTGATACCAACATCTCAATTCGGCCAATCGGTTCTGACAAGTTTGGGACCAAGACAGAAATGAAGAACATCAACTCCTTTAACTATGTTCGGAAGGCCCTCGCATTTGAAGAAAAACGGCATCAAAAAGTATTGATGGCTGGTGGACACATTGGTCAGGAAACGCGTCGTTATGATGAAGCGACTGGTGAGACTATTCTGATGCGGACAAAGGAAGGTTCTGATGATTACCGTTACTTCCCAGAACCAGACTTGCCACCAGTAAACGTTAGCGATGAATGGATTAGTGAAATTGAAAGCGAAATGCCAGAAATGCCCGGTGAGCGTCGTGAGCACTATGTTAAGGACCTTGGCTTAACTGATTACGATGCCATGGTTCTTACCCAGACTAAGGAAATGTCTGATTTCTTTGAAGAGGCTGTTAAGGACGGTGGCGATCCTAAGCGGGTAGCCAACTACTTAATGAACGATGTAAACTCATACTTGAACGATAAGCAAGTTGACTTACAAGATACCAAGCTTACTCCAGCTAACCTTGCCGGTATGGTGAAGTTGATTGAAGACGGAACAATTTCTTCTAAGATGGCTAAGAAGGTCTTCAAGGGAATCTTAGATGGTGAAGAACCAAATGCTTACGCAAAGGAACACGGTCTTGTTCAGTTATCTGATCCTGCGCAACTACAGCCAATCGTTGATGAAGTTCTTGATAACAACGAACAATCAATTGAAGACTTTAAGAATGGTAAAGACCGGGCTGTCGGCTACTTAATGGGTCAAATCATGAAGCAAACGCGTGGTAAGGCTAACCCACAAGTTGTTACTCAATTATTGATGAAGTCTTTGAAGGCTAAATAGAGTAGGGAGGGATGACCGTGCGAAAACGTGCTCGGATAATTTATAATCCTACCTCAGGCCGTGAAACATTGCGAAGTGATTTAGTTGATATTCTCGCAATTTATGAGAAAGCTGGATATGAAACTAGTGCTTTTGCGACTACTCCTGCGCCTAACTCGGCTAAGAACGAAGCCACTCGTGCTGCTGAAGACGGTTTTGATTTGATTGTAGCTGCTGGTGGAGACGGTACCCTGAATGAAGTGGTTAATGGAATTGCTGGGTTAGAACATCGGCCAACATTAGCGATTATTCCAGCAGGGACGACTAATGACTATGCACGGGCATTACGGATTCCTCGTGATGATCCGATCGCCGCGGCTAAGTTAATCTTAAAGAAGAATAAGAAATTTAAGATTGATATTGGTCGTGCTGGTGAAAATTACTTCATGAACATTGCTGCCGGTGGAACGATGACCGAATTAACCTATGAGGTCCCTTCGCAAATGAAATCCCTCTTTGGTTATGCGGCATACTTCGCCAAGGGAGCAGAGTTAATGCCGCGGATTAAGCCAGTCGACATGCTAATCAAGTATGATAATCAGGAATACCGGGGCAGTGCTTCCATGTTTATGATTGCCTTGACTAATTCGGTCGGCGGTTTTGAACAAATTGTGCCGGATGCATCACTTGATGATGGAAAGTTTACGATGATCATCGTCAAGAAAAGTAGTGTAATCGATATGCTCAGCTTAATGGCAAAGGCACTTCAAGGAAAGCACCTTGATGATCCGCGCATTATTTATGCTAAGGCAACCGATATTGAAGTTATTCCGCTAAACAAGGATGACCGCTTGATGGTTAATCTGGACGGGGAATACGGTGGCGATGCGCCAATGAAATTCCATAACCTTAAACAGCACCTAGAAGTAATTGCTAACTTGGATGAGATTCCAGAAGATGCGATTACAACTTCAGCTGATTTTAAGCGGGTCGAAGAAGACTTTATGAATGGCATTGACGATTATAGAGATCGCGAAAAAAAATAGAATAAATAAACGGTCAGCTTCACAAAGAGGAAGTTGGCCGTTTGTTTTGTTATAATAGGAGAAGTTTGTAACGTTGAAATTAATGGAGGAATAACTTTGAAACTAAACATTCCAGTACATAAAAATGAAGAATATCCAGCGAAGGTAGTGGATTTATCTTACGAAGGCAATGGGGTCGTTAAGATTGATGATTTTCCCGTCTTTGTTCCTAATGCCCTCCCTGGTGAAGTGATTACGGTAAAGATCACCAAGGTAACCAGCCACTTTGCTTGGGGACGGGTAATGGACTGGCAGACGAAGAGTCCAGACCGCGTTGATGTTAAGGATAAAAAGTACATTCAAACCGGAATCGCGCCACTTGGTCATTTGAAATATGATGCCCAGTTGAAATTCAAACAACACCAAATTCAAGAATTATTGGTCAAAGCACACTTAGATGAGATTGAAGTTTTACCAACGATGGGGATGGAAAAGCCTTATCATTACCGCAATAAGGCCCAAGTACCAGTAAAAATGGTTCGTGGTCAATTAGAAACTGGTTTTTATAAGCGGGGAAGCCACAATTTAGTACCGATTGAAGATTTCTATATCCAGGATCCAGAAATCGATAAGGCAATTGTAGTTGTCCGTGACTTATTGCGACAATACCACATTACACCATATGATGAACAAACTGGTAAGGGTGTGATTCGCACAGTAATGGTTCGGCGGGGATATTACAGCCATGAAATGATGGTAGTCTTAGTCACGAATACGAAGCGGTTACCAATGGAAAAGCAAATCGTCGACGGAATCGTTGCCGAAGTGCCAGAAGTAAAAAGTATTGTGCAAAACATCAATGATAAGCGAACGAACCGCTTACTCGGTGACAAGAACAAAACATTATGGGGTACCGATGAAATTCATGATCAGCTCCTCGGAATTGATTTTGCAATCTCACCACTATCCTTCTACCAGGTTAATCCGCAACAGACTGAACGCCTTTACCAAACGGCCATTGATAATGCTGGCTTGGACAGCAATCAAACGGTCATCGATGCCTATTGTGGAATTGGCACGATTTCCCTTGCAGTAGCTAAACATGCTAAGCAAGTTTATGGAGTGGAAATTGTCCCAGCCGCGATTGAAGACGCCAAACATAATGCTAAACGGAATGGTATTAAGAACGCCAAATTTGTTGTTGGTAAGGCCGAAGAACAATTTGCTAAGTGGCAAGCAGAAGGGCTCAAACCAGATGTTGTCATCGTTGATCCACCGCGGAAAGGCTTAGCTGAATCATTAATTGAAGCCACCGGTAAGATGTCACCAAAGAAAGTGATTTATGTTTCCTGCAACCCAGCTACTTTAGTTCGGGATATCAAGCGGTTCGCTGACCAAGGCTACCATGTAACAAAACCAATTCAGCCAGTGGACCAGTTCCCACAGACGACGCATGTTGAATCTATTACTGTTCTCGAACGTACAGAAAAATAGCCGATAAACCGCGCCATAACGGTATTTACAGATGATTGAAAGTGTATACCCATAAAAGCAGTTAGTTAACACATTAAGTCCTTTTAGAAGGTAACGCTGCCTATTTTAGGTTAAAAGATACCTTGCCTAGCCACACAGCTTATAAATTTTCTAAAACAATGAGTATAATTAATGCTTTTTAATTGCGTTTTAGATATACTGTACCTAACCAAAATTAGAAAAGGAGTTGCTAAGAATGGAAATCACAATTAATGGTGAAAAGCGGCAATTAGTAGGCAATCCACCAGCTGTTGGTGACGAATTCCCACACTTCAAGGTTTTTGATAAGAATGGTGCCAAGGTTAAGACCCGGCAATTGCTTGGCAAAATAACTCTCTTAAGCGTTGTTCCAGATATTAACACCCCGGTTTGTAGCATTCAAACACAGCGGTTTAACTCAACAATGGACCAATTCCCAGAGGTTAATTTCCTGACCATTTCAACTAACACGACTGAAGATCAACAGAAGTGGTGTTCCGCTGAAGGTGTCAAAAACATGGAATTGGTTTCTGACAAGGAAGAATCCTTTGGTTACGAATCAAAGCTGTTAATACCAGATGAAGGAATCCTTGCGCGGTCAGTCTGGATTCTTGATCCGGATGGGAAGGTTGTTTACCGGCAAATTGTAACTGAATTAACTGATGAACCAGACTACGAAAAAGCAATTGCTGAATTAGAGAAGTTAATTTAGGTTAAATCAATAACTAAGGCCGTCCTTAGTTATTGATTTTTTTAGTGCGCCCGGCATGGGTATTAGCTAGGTGGTGAAAGTCCGCTATGGGCCGTAGTAGTCGGAACCATGAGCTGAGGACAAGGGTGTCCACCGTGAGGTGGAATCTGAAGGAAGTCTAAGGCAAAGTACTGCATCGATGAACAAGAAGTAGCTATAAGGCTGAAATTAACTGGATAAAGCTGCTAGACAAGTCGAAGTCCAATACTACTCGAGGTTGGTCTCAGTAAAGCTAACGATGACATGGTACGAAAGCTAATATTTTTACCCGGGGAGGCCTGACTTACAAGCTTCCGACAAGAGGAATAAGATAAATTTCCACAGAAGCAAGCGGTACAGTGATGTAGCGTTGAGTAAGTCAGGAGTCAGCCGAGGTCATAGTAGTTTGAGTAATCAGATGAAGGACTGAACGACAATAACTTGTAACTTATATCGGAGGTGTAATCAGGTGCGACAATCGCAGAAAACAGAACAACAAGCTGACCGCTTGTCGAGGATAGGTTTGGAAAACCGAAAGTACACAAGGGCGCGTAGTACCGGTTATGGTGAAGGTAAAGGTATGAGTGTCACTATCCAAGACTTAGTCTTGGATCGCAATAACCTTAATCAGGCTTATTTGCGAGTTAAGAGAAATAAAGGAGCAGCAGGCGTTGACGATATGACAGTTAATGACCTTCTGCCATATCTCAGAGAAAATAAGATGGAACTGATCGCTAGTTTGCGTGAGGGCAAGTATAAACCAGCACCAGTCAAACGGGTAGAAATTCCGAAGCCTAATGGTGGAGTAAGAAGACTTGGAATACCAACTGTGGTGGACCGAATGGTTCAACAAGCTGTAGCCCAAATTCTTACGCCTATCTTTGAGCGTGTTTTCTCTGATAATAGTTTTGGTTTCCGTCCCTACCGTGGGGCCCATGACGCTATTGCAAAAGTAGTAGATCTTTATAATCAAGGCTATCGAAGAGTTGTCGACTTAGACCTAAAAGCCTATTTTGATAACGCTAATCATGACTTGATGATTAAGTATCTCCAACAATATATTGATGACCCATGGACACTAAGACTCATTCGTAAGTTTCTAACTAGCGGAGTCTTAGACCATGGGCTTTTCGCTAAGAGTGAAAAAGGAACCCCACAAGGAGGGCCATTGTCACCACTACTGGCGAACATCTATCTAAATGAGTTGGACAAAGAGTTGACTAGACGTGGTCATCACTTTGTGCGCTATGCGGATGATTGTAACATCTATGTTAAAAGTCAACGAGCCGGAGAACGAGTAATGCGAAGCATTACCCAGTTTCTAGAAAAGCGCTTGAAAGTTAAAGTGAACCCAGATAAAACCAAAGTCGGTAGCCCTCTACGGTTGAAGTTTCTTGGCTTTTCGTTGGGTGTAGACCACAATGGGACCTATGCCCGTCCAGCTAAACAATCGCAACAACGAGTAAAGAAAGCGCTGAAGTTATTAACTAAACGTAATCGTGGAATATCTCTGACAAGAATGTTTGAAGAAATTCATCGAAAAATGCGTGGGTGGCTTCAGTACTACTCAATTGGGAAACTAACTAACTTTATTCAACGCCTCGACAAGTGGTTGAGGGTCCGAATAAGGCAGTATATCTGGAAGCAATGGAAAAAGTTTAAAACTAAGGTAACTAACTTACAGAAGTTGGGGCTGTCCCAGCGTGATGCATATGTCTTCGCTAGTACCCGCAAGGGCTACTGGCGAACTGCACACAGTAAGACCTTGAGCTATTCTCTAACAAATAGAAAACTGGAACAACTCGGACTTATGAATATGTCCAAGACGCTCCAGTCAATTCAAAGTGATTAAGTTGTCGAACCGCCGTATACGGAACCGTACGTACGGTGGTGTGAGAGGTCGATAATTGAACTAATCAATTATCTCCTACTCGATTTAATTGTTATGGGTAAAAATGTAAACTGAGCGTGTAAGAAAACCGAAATTTAATGTAATAATATTGCCGACCGTCTATAATGAAAACGCTTAGTCATATGGAATAGGAGTGGCAAGGATAAATGGACGTTCGGACAATCAATACTAAAAACCGAATCCTCAATGGATTAATTAAGGTTTTATCAACACAAAAGTTAAGTGAATGTCGAACTATCGATATTATTAATCAAGCCGAAGTTAGTAAGAAGACCTTTTATAATTATTTTAAAAATAAGAAGGACTTTATCCACTGGGTAGAGACGAATATCCTCACTAGCTTGAAAAATGCGTTGCAAAAAGACCGGACATCACTAGAAGATACTCATAATGCATCAGAACAAAAATTATGGAATTAGCTAACTCTGCTTTTAATGTGACCCTTAAATATTGTGATGATCATAAAGATACATTGGTTGTCTTATTATCGGACAATGGCGATATTAATCTATACCATGCGATTATTAACTTGGCAAACGATGAATTTCTTGAACGAGCTCCGTACTTATTCAACACGACTAGAGCAGAAATTCAAAAGATCCCTCTCTATAAGTTTTTTCAAACACTGTATGTGGACAGTATTATCAGGTTACTTCTCTTTTGGTTGAATCATCGATCCACAATGAGTATTGATGATGTTAAATATCTTGCTGGACTGATTCAAACTAAATCAAATATTCAATTGATGAAATCATTAGCAAATTAAATAAGTAGAAACACGTATCAAGCCTTATATTTGGTTAATCCAATTATGAGGCTTTTTAAATTACCAAACTTGATGACGGTCAAGTAACTTACTGGCTTCTTTTCTTATACTAAGGACAGTAAAAGGAGGTGCCGATATGGTCAAAGTACAACGATTCCTGACTGAGCAACGACAAGCATTGGTGATCGGCTTGACCGTTTTATTAATTCTGGCAGAAGCTTTTCGCTTTATCAGCTCAAATAACTTAATGTATCAGATCCTAATGGCCACTGCAGGGGTCATCGGTCTATTGCCGATTTTGTTCACAGCCATCTCATCATTAGAGGTACGGCTGATATCGATTGATGTTCTCGTCAGTATTGCGGTGATCGGTGCTTTTATCATTGGCGAATATAACGAAGCGGCGATTGTTACCTGGCTTTTTATGGTTGGTGAGGTATTAGAAAACGCTACTTTAAGGAAGACACGGTCGGCAATTAAGCAGCTAACCGAACTTGCTCCTCAAACCGCGGTGGTGATTGATGAAGATGGCAATACCAGTGATGAGGATGTGGACTTCATTGATCCAGGGGACATGGTCTTAATTAAGACTGGAAATCAGGTTCCAGTCGATGGCACGATCAAGACTGGGACTGCCGTTCTAAATGAAGCCAGTATTACTGGGGAGTCCCGGTTAGTTAAGAAACATCCTGGAGATGCAGTTTTTGCGGGAACCATTTTGGAGAATGGGACGGTGACGGTGAATACTACCGCGGCAGGCGAAGATACTACGTTCGGTAAAATTATTGAACTAGTGGAAGAAGCTCAGGATTCGCAAACGAAGACGCAACGCTTTATTGATCGCTTCGCCCGTTATTACACGCCAGTTGTGCTATTGGTAGCAATTATGGTTGACTTGATTACACGAGACGTGCGGTTAGCAATTACCGTAATGGTTCTTGGCTGTCCAGGTGCGCTTGTGATTGGTGTCCCTGCATCTACTGTTGCTGGAATCGGTAATGGTGCTCGTCAGGGGATTCTCTTTAAGGGTTCCGATGTCATGGACCGGATGAAGCATATTGACACGATTGCCTTTGATAAGACGGGTACCTTAACTATCGGGAAGCCGGTTGTTACTAGTGTCAATGTTCTGAACGGAGACCGACAGACGATTATTGATCAAGCGGTAGCAGTTGAACAACGATCGGACCACCCGTTGGCACAAGCAATTGGCAAGCTAGATAGGAAGCACGATTATCAACCAACCGATATTCAAACGATTAAGGGACAGGGAATCCGAGCGCAAATTGGTGAAGGTGAGTACTTATTAGGTAATCCAACCCTGATTAAAGACTTATTAGGTACCAGTTCAACTCTCGACCAACTCATTGATCAACTGACGAGTGATGGAAATTCGATTGTTATTTTTGCCAGCATGGATCACCATGAATTGGCAATCTTTGGTATCAAAGATCAGTTACGATCACAGGCACAATCGGCGTTACGACAATTAAAAGCGTTAGGGGTCAAACGACTCATAATGTTGACTGGCGATAATGAAGGAACCGCTCATCAGATCGCAGCTAACCTGCCAATCGATGAAGTTCACGCAGCGATGCTTCCTCAAGGGAAAGCTGACTATCTTAAACAGCAACAGGCTGACGGTCATCGGATCGCATTTATTGGTGACGGGATTAATGATAGTCCGGCACTCTCCGCAGCTGATGTTGCAGTGGCAATGGGTTCTGGTACTGATGTTGCAATGGATGTAGCCGACCTAGTACTTGTGAAATCAGATCTGAATAGTCTAGTCACCAGTTTTCGCTTGGCACGGCGAACCATCACCAATATGAATGAAAACATCTTGATTGCCTTACTGACGGTAGTGCTATTGTTTATTGGACTTTTTGTTGGTTATATCGAAATGGCATCAGGAATGCTGATTCATGAGCTTAGTATTCTGATTGTTATTTTGAACAGTATGCGGTTGATGAAACGAATTTCTCAAAATTGATGATAATCAATTTTTATTTACGGTGGCTAAATTACAATGAAAATAACAAAGGAGTGATAACCATGGAAAAAGTAATGATGAAACTTGATGGTTTAACTTGTCCATCATGCCTAACTAAGATTCAAAAAAGTGTTGAAACCATTGACGGGACCGATGACGTGAAGGTACTGTTCAATGCGGGAAAGGTTAAATTTACACTAGATTTGGCCAAAGCTTCACCCGATGATGTTCAAGCAAATATTGAAAAAATGGGATACACGGTTCAGGGAATTAAGGTAAAGGAGCTATCAGATGACTAGTGAAGAACAGTATCAACAGGAACTAAAACAGAGCGATATTGATCACCATACACCAACGGCAGGGGCGATGACGGGTCATATCATTGCCAACTTATTAATTCATTCACTAAAGATTAGTCAGGCAAAGCTGTTTACGAAAGGGAATGCGGCATTGTTTTTATCCCAATATGGCGATGATTGGATTGCGCATGAACAGGAAGCATTTAATCACCTGAATCAGCTGCTAGTTCAGAATGGTGAGAGTATCCCAACGACGACGGATCAGTTTCGTGAATTTACCATGCTAGAAGAAAGTGGTGCTGATAAGTATTTACCAGGGGATGACCAATTATTTGCCTTGGTAAAGGATTTTGACACGCAGATTCTCTTTATCATAAAGGCCATTGCTCTTGGCAATAAAGAAGAATGGCCCGAATTAGCAGTAGATTTAACGGAATTATTGTCATGGATCAAAAAGCAAATTGCTTTAACCCAGCGCTTCTTGGGGCATGATTTACGGACGGGGTTGTATACTGAAGAAGATGATGATAACTTCTAACATTAAATGATGGAGGATACTCTAATGAAAGAAGAACTTTGTGTTCACCTGGTTCCGCTCTTTAATCAGTTAAGTTTAGAACGCCAGCGTCAAGTGGAACAGCTGGTTCATCACCAGCGTATTAAGCGCGGAACAATTGTTGTGAGTCCAGACATGGCTGACCGGTTAGTGATTGTAAAAAGTGGCCATGGTCGAATGTACCAACTAAGTGAAGATGGTGAAGAACGGGTGCAACGAATGCTGAAGACAGGTGATTATGTTGGTGAAACCTGGCTCCTGGGGGTTGCCAACCATAGTAGTTATGTAGAAATGACTACAGACAGTGATATCTGTATTCTTAATCGGCAAGACTTTATCCAGTTGATTCACCACCAAAGCGAAATTGCCTTAAAACTAATGGCAGGACAGGCAGCAATGATTGAAAGTCTTCGTCAGCAAACACGGCTAATGGGACTACCAAACATTGAAGAACGGGTAGTGACTTATCTGAAACAATTGATGGTTGATCAACAGAGTTCGAAAGTTAAGCTACCCTTGAAACTCAAGGACCTTTCTTCATACCTTGGGACAACCCCCGAAACATTATCGCGGACGCTTGCCCAATTGGAAGCGGATAGTAAACTCACGCGTCATTTGCGAACGATCCAAATTATTCATTTATAACTGAAACTTGAAAGCTGATAACCATGTCAAACAGGCGAGGTTATCAGTTTTTTTATGAAAAATTAAAAAAGCAAGCCCCTTTGGACTATACTTTAAATAACTAAAAACAAAGTATAAAGGGGTCTTGCACAATAAAAAGTATAACTCAAATCCAACATGAACTCGATGGTCAAACGTTAATTTCTAACTTTTTTCGACTAATTGGTTCAATTAATTGACCTTTATGCGGAACATTTTGATCCTACTTATTCTGCGGAAGAACTTTCATTGTATCATCAAGGAGGGACAGTTGATCCCTTGGTGCGCAAATATTTAGAACTTTTAAAATCGTGTTGGACAGTAATTTTTAGAACTCCTTGCTGGTAGAATAGTATTCCCGGAATGTTAAAGGGGTTTATTGATAAGGTGATGAAAGAGGGAGCCGATCTCTCCCATACGGTAACCAGGACCGGAATTAAAGGGCTACTGACGAACGTCCAGCATTGCTATGTATTAACTACTTCAACTTCGCCAACTTGGTACTTGCGGTTTTTCTGTGGGAATGCTATTCAGCGGGTATTTGTTAATACGACCCTGAAACAACTTGGCTTTGAGCATCGGAAATGGCTTAACTTTGGCGGGATTTCCTGGTCATCCCCGCAACGCCGCCAAAGTTATTTGCAAAAAATCGCCCAATATCAGTTTAAGTAAAATGGTTACTACTATCAAAAATTTGCTAAAACTGTGGATTAATGTTCAGGGATCATAACTTGCTTGGACATTCTTACAACTGTAAACTATAAGTGATATTCCCTTCGCTTTCTTTTATAGACAGCGAATAAAATTCATTTCTCACACATTCAAAAATAAAGGAGCAATCATCATGGCGCAGTTATTTTATAGTCCTGATTTGGCTGATCGGCTACCTCATAATACTGGTAAGATTAGCCAAAAACCTTTACGACGGTGGCAGCTTAGTCCGGTAAAGATTGATAATAAAACATACTACCTATATGTAGAAGAGGAAACTGGTTTGCCAGTCTTTACTGACAAATTAGGCGAGGGTAAGTTTGGTCAAGTTACCATTAACTTTCTAAATGAAATGCCCTTTTTGGTTGATCCGCAACGTACTTGGTTAATGCAAAATGTTTTTTCATTTAATCTATACCGGCCAATCCCATCTGCTGAAAACAAAAAGCTTAAAAATTATTTGCAGATAATTGCTAGCCACCAAGCAGAATTTAAGGAAACCCTTAACGATAATGATGATTTTTCATCAACTGAGGATTTCAATGATCTTGTCTACTTATTGTTAGCTCTATCTGGAAATGATCAGGAAGTATTAATGAAATTTTGCCAATTGGTTAATAAAGAATATCCGGTAAAGGTGAAAGCTCCACGACCGGGGGCCAAATATTGTACTATCAAGCCACAATTTAAAGATCCCCGTATTTGGGCGGATGACGAAGGAAAAGCCTCAGTAGATAATCCAGCAACAGTTCAAGCGATTAGCCAAAACAACCAGCAAATGATTGACCAGTTTATCGCCAGTGCTGATGGTCAGTTAATGGGGGATGATAAGACTGCTCGTCGTATCTTGGATCAATTTTTGAACCATTTCATGTTAAAAAATAAAATTTGCACGGTCACTACTAACCTAGCTGCGCCAAACATCTTTTTTGCCGGAACGTTAGATCAAATTGATGAGGATCTTCTTTCTGCTACGTTATCCAATTTTTATGTTTTTCTAAGTCACACAGGGATCGTGAGCCAATCAGCTTCTAGGGATGTTGTAGACTATCTAGATACAAGCTACGATATTATCAATGGAGAACCGGAATTAGCTGCGCCAGAAGATGACTATCAAGATTCCTTTATTCAGCAGTTACTTGATGAACTATCTCCGGCACAAGCAGATACGTCAGCGAATGTTGGTAACCGTCAATTGATTAATCCGGAAAACTATGACCAAGCGTATGTAATTACTGCTAAATTAGCTGATTTCAAACCGCTAGCAAGCCGTACGTTTGTGATTAAGGGTAGTAGTACAATTGAGGAACTTGCTGAAACAGTGATTTTGATGTTTCATGGCGACTTGGCACACTTGTATGATGCAATTAATGAACAGACTGAGGAATTTTATACTCAGTCAGAGGATTTTGTGCCAGGAGGGATGACAAAAGTTAAGCTTGATCTAGCAACGGTCTCATTATTAAATGAAAAAGATAAATTAACTATTCATTATGACTATGGGGACGGCTGGGAGTTTAAACTTCATGTCCAAAAAATTCAACCAGTTACTAATGAGGAGCTACCACATGTTCAAAAAGCCCGTGGTTACGGTATTATTGAAGATATTGGTGGTGTCGGTGCTTTAGAGCAGTATTATGATGATTACCAAAAAGGGCAAGTTGATCCGGACCTTTTAGACTGGTTAGGTGGAGAAGCAATTGACCTTAACGCTGTGGACATCAACGAATTAAACCAGTTAATTAAATGATTCGTCTCACTGTTTTTGTAAGAGGTGTAAGGTAACGGATATACGGAAATCTTTGTCAGCCTTCAATGAGATAATAATGGCGATCATTGCATTGAAAACTCAACCTTAAATAGTTAAATTAACCACTTCACCATCTTTGAACGTGAACTTTATGTAACGTTGAAAGATGGTGATTCTTTCTATTTTGAACTAACTAGTCGAGTATTCTATGTTCTATTTCGATAGTCAAGTAGGCGTTTGTAGGGTAATCGTGTACTTAACGTTTTATATAAAAGAAAAGTGTTAAGGGAGGCAGCAAAATGACAGATCGACAAGCAAATGTGAAACTAAGAAGTTATCAAACATCTGATTGTATGGACATTAACCTATACAAAAATCATCACCTCATTTTGGTAACGAAGCGATGATTGCGATACAAAATTTATTTTTGCCTGTTTCTAATTTGCTTATTAATTCGATTAATATGTTGCTCTTCTAACAAACGAATAAAAAGCCAAATAGCGATATAGACGATAATGAAAATTACAATGGTTTGCCAATTAAGAGGCCAGTGATTGATTAGCATCATTACAGAATATAGAATAAAGGTCCCAATTAGGTGAATAACGAGAGCGATCGAATACGGTAGTTCTGTTTGAAAGACAAAACTTAATTCCCCGATCAATCCACTAATAATGAACACTGTAATAACACTAGTAGTAGAAACAGTCATATTATGTGTGAGAAATGCAATAATTGCGAGATAAGTAATAGATCCATAACCCATCCCGCGAATAAAGTAACGGATACCCCTTTTTAAATTTATCATTTTATAGTCCCAATCTTCTTTCTAACTCTGGTAGATATTTCCGTGAAACATCGGCACGTTGATCAAAATTTAATTTAGCAATCATGTTACCAGTAAATCCAGCTTCTAAGGAAAGTAAATGATTTAAATTAATAATGGCGTGTTTTGATACTTGAACAAAATTTTCGTTAAGCCTTGTTAATACCTGATATAGTCGTCCGTTTGTTTGAATTACATCACTTTTTGTATAAAAAGAGAGAATGTTTTTGGTTACCTCTACCTTGATAAGCTCTGTTTGCTTTATAGTTAAAATCCTGTCTTCTGTTTTTATTGGGATTAAGGAGCTACTTTTTTGATTATACTTATCTAAATAATTAAGCAGCTTAATAACTTTGTCGTTTTTAGCAACAGCGTTCACAGTAACATTAAGATCGTCAGGACCTAGTAATGGATCTGACTGAAAATGAATTTGCACAATTAACTCTTCCTCTGATATCGATTTGCCAAAACAGCTCCAAGACCTATTAAAACTATAGACATTCCCACAATCATTAATGCATTACTATAATTATTTAACTGATAACCATGAATCTTGAAGTGGATACCCAGATATTCAATCATTTGGTACCGACTGGATGGCGGTAAAAATTTTTTGCTTAGTTTATTTAGCAGAAGGCTTCGCAAACTAGCAGCCTCATAACTACTTGGAAATAATTTTACTACAAATTGTGCTGATTTGGATAATGTTCCATAGGGCATATAAGTAGCAATCATAAATCCGGAAGCTGCGCCAATTATGGCAGAAAGGCGGCTAAAAGTCGTAGAAGAATGGATTAGATCAACAATAATTAAATTAACAGCACTTGCGCCAATTGCACCTAAAACAATAAAAACTAATCCAGGAAGCAATGCAGTAGTTGGAATAGTAATACTATCTACTAAAATAAAGTAAACTGCCATGATGAGGAATGTAATAATCTGCATTAGTGTGCTAATAAATATTGTTGCAGTTAAATAGCTACAATTAATTTGGAACGGTGTCAAATCAGTTAGGCTTAAATCATCCCATGTTCGACTTTCTCGATCTTTGACTAATTGACCAAGAGCTTGAAACGAAGTGGTAATGCCAGCGATGATGACAATTCCACTAATCATCCATAAATCTAACATTTCCTTTGCATGAGGCAATGATTGCCATGAAGATATCAGGTTTTGCTGCAAAAAACCAATATAAATAAAGAATGAAATTAAAGCACCAAGGCAAGACATCAAGACACCAATCTTATTAGCAAAGTAAATCTTTAAGTTTCTTTTAATTAACGCGATCATATTATTGAAGCTCCTTTCCGGTAATTTTGACAAAAGCATCGTTAATTGAACCGGGGGTATATGAGAAGTTAATGATATATTCTTGATTGCTATGTAGTAATGTAATAACTTCTGAACAATTAAGACCATCAAAAGAAAATTTTTGAGATGTTAATTGTTTTTCAGGGTAGCTAGTGTGTAGCTGATGTCCATTTGTTGTAACCACTAGTTTAGTCGGTGCATACTGTTGTTTAATCTCAGTTACCGAGCCGGAAACTAGGATTTTACCATTTTCTAAAATATACATTTGATCTGCGTTTTCCGCTTCTTCTAAGTAGTGGGTAGTTAGAAAAATTGTCAGGCCATGTTCTTTTTGTAACCGTTGAAGAAGGTTCCAAATAACGAGTCTTGTTTGAAGATCCAAGCCAGTTGTTGGCTCATCAAGGAAAAGAATATCTGGGTCGGCAATCAAAGCACGCGTAATGTCAACTCTTCGTCGCTGTCCCCCAGATAATGTTCCATAGCGCTGATTTAGAAAGTGAGTGAGACCCATTAAGTTAATTAAATGGTGAACCCATTCAGTATGATCTTCATGATATAAGTTTGATCTAAAGTTAAGATTATCTTTAACTGAAAGCTCTTTATCAAGAATGCTATCTTGGAAGACAACGCCAATTTTTATTCCTTGACGGCGTGCGATCATCCCGGAGGTTGGCGTCATTAAACCAGTAAGAAGATTGATAGTAGTTGATTTTCCTGCACCATTAGTACCTAGGTAAGCAATTAATTGACCGCGATCGATCTGTAAATTTACGTTATCTAGAGCTAATTTTGTTCCGTATCTTTTAGTAAGATTATTTGCCTTAATTAACATGATTAGAATGCCTCCTGATATATTTGATAGTGTGAATATATCAGTAAAAACAATATTTGTGATTGATAGAAAGATAAGTGGTTAATATATGAATATGAAATGCAATTATGGTTAACTAAAAATAGCATCCAAATTCGAAGAGCGGAGTGCTATGTAAACTTTAATACCATCTTTGAATGTGAATTCCATGTTGGGGTGGAGTAGGCTTTGGTGTTAGTATAAGGCGCAAAAAGTCGAATTTTATAAAGCAATTTAATCGTATAATTAAAGTAAAAGCGAGGTAAGGAGAAATGAATAATATCTCTAAAAGTGACTGGCAATTATTCAACAAGCTGCTTCCAGAATGGCAAGAAAGATATATGAATCGACTTAACCAAGAATACAAAAGAATATTAGATGGTGATGGTTCGGCAGCAAATAAATTTTGGAAGTTGGAAAAACGAATAAAAGCAGATCGAAAATCGCCGGGGGTTATTGTTGAAGCATCGAGGAGATCCATGTTTCAGATTTTATTGCAGTTAATATCAGAGAAAGTAATTACAGATGAAGATTTAAATGGCTTCAGTGAAGAATTAAGAGATATGATTAATGATGTTGTTAAATGATTTGGCTAATCTAAAATTTCGAGAATCTTGATGGGTAATAATAGTAGCTAGCTAAATGGAGTTAAACTACATGGAAATAGGTAAAGAATACGCGTTAAATAACGGTGATATCATTACCGTTACTCAAGTATATTGGCATTACGAAACTAAAGAAAAATTTTACTCAATTACCACTGATAAAGGGACGGATTGGATTGTTAGTGAACAGGAATTATTAAGTCTTATAGCTAAGAAAAGAACAACTAGTGAAAAGTTAGCATTATATGCTGATTATTTTGCAGGTCGTCCTGATGTATTTGCTCAAAAGTGGAGTAATGGTAAAGGGTATAGTCCAGCATTAAAAAATTGGCGAATCTTTTATCAATTGCGAAATAATAAAGAAGCATTGTCAAAACTGAAGAAACAATATCTTCCTTATACTAGGAAAGTGATTTATGAGCAGATTTCTTCTTCAGATAAATATCATCGTTACGGGATCTATCCTTTATTAAAAGATGATAAAACAAAGCTATTAGTTTTTGATTTTGATAAACATCAATCAGCCACTGAACCTTATAAAATGACTAAGGCGGTAATTAGGACTTGCCAAAAATATGATCTTAACTGTCTTCCTGAAATATCATCATCTGGTAATAGTTATCATCTATGGATATTTTTTAGTCAACCAATTGCGGCAAGTACAGCTAGATTTCTTGGTAAATTGATTTTAGTAGAGTCGATGATTACTAGTGAAAGTCTTGATTTGTCATCATTTGATCGTATGATTCCTAATCAAGATCGATTACCTGAAAAAGGATTTGGAAATTTGATTGCTTTGCCATTAAAATGGAGTGATGTAAAAGAGAAAAAGTTTATTTTTACTGATAATAATCTTCAGCCTTTAGCACTGTCACAGTTATTTGACCAATTAGAAAACACAAAAAAGTATAGTGAAGAAGAAGTAAAAAATTTCATTAGTCGAATTACTAAAGATCTGAAAATTCTAAAAGGCGAAAACTCTAGATTAATTATCCCGTTTTTGCAAAATTTTCCTAAAAAAGTTGAAGGCTTTATTGCTGGGGAAATATTTATTAATCGTCAAAATTTAACGCGTCAAGAGCAATTATCATTATTAAACTTAGCTACTTTTAGTAACCCAGAATATATTAAGAGACAAAGAATGCGTATGCCTGTGTGGGATGTTCCTTCAATTTTAACAGCAGCAAAAATTGATGGTAAATATTTACGATTGCCACGAGGAGTAGAGTCGTCATTAAAAGATAATTGTCATAGTTATTTAAAAGAACAATTTACTCTGTCCAAAGCGTTGAATGTTGAATTTACAGGTACCCTGCGGCCGCAACAAGAAGAAGCAGTAAATAAAATTGATAAAAATAAATTGGGGATGTTGTGTGCTCATACTGGATTTGGAAAAACGGTTGTTGGATGTGCGCTAATTGCAAGGCGTAAAGCAAGGACATTGATTATTGTGTCTACTGTTAACATTGCTAATCAATGGCGAGATGCTGCTTTAAGATTTTTGAAAATTAAGGATGTGCCATATAAAGAATTAACTAAGACTGGACGATCCGTTAAGAAAAAACAAATTGAAATGTTGAATGAAATGGTAAAATTTAGTCAGATTTCCCTTACTTTGGATAAAAAGCAGAGAAATTGTGACTATAAACTTTTATCAAATAAAGTCGATTTTAAGTTAAAAGAAAAAATTGGTAATAATATTTGTGTTTTTGGTCAAAAAATTTGTTGGTATGGTGATTTAAACTTTGGGGGAAATTCTTATAAGAATTCATCAGCTATTCGATTAGTAAATACTGAATTAGCTAAAAAGATTACTAGTTCTAAATATCAAATATGATGAAATGAGTATTACTTTTATTAGAGTAGAAAATTAGATTGATAAAAAGCCAAGTAATTCCTAACTTTTTTAGAGAAGGGAGTTACCTGGCTTTTTACATATAAAATTTAAGATATAAACAGATATAAAATAGGGGAAAAGAATATGAGAAATCCGTTTAATCCAAGTTTTGGTATTCAACCAACTGTGTTATTAGATCGCGAAGAAGTACAATCAAAATTGGTTAAAGACATTAAAGCGCTTGATACTCCTTATCGAACTACTTTGATTTATGGAAATCGTGGAGTTGGAAAAACAGTTTTTATGAATTCTGTTGGCAAACAGATTGATCAAGATCCGACGTGGATAACTATTCATTTAATTATTGGAGATAATATGGTGGGGCGTTTGGCTGAAATGATTTACCAACAATCAACAAATAAAATTAAAAAATATTTGACCAACTCTCCGATATTAATTTTGAAATTGGTGGATTAGGCTTAAAATTCACTCTTAATGATAAACAAACATCAAATTATCAACTTGTATTAAAGAAAATGTTAAAAATATAGAAAAAAATAATCAGAAAGTATTGGTAATGATTGATGAAGCTCAAGAAGTAACGGGAATGGTTGAATTAGCATCAGTATATCAAGTCATGATTAGTGAGGGGCTACCCATCTCAATAATCATGACTGGATTACCCAAAAATGTTCAAGACTTGCAAAATAATCATGTATTAACATTCTAATTACGTAGCGGAAGAATAAGTCTTTCCCCACTAAATTACTATGATATCAGAGCGCAATATCAACAAGCATTGAAAGTACGAGATCCGGAAATTTCGCCAGCAGTGGTTCGCCGCGCCGCTCTTCTTTCGGACGGATATGCATATGCCTTTCAATTGCTTGTTTATCTTTTATGGGAATCACCGGATAAACATATTACGATGAAAACCATAGATAGTATTCAAACAGAGTATCAAGCCCAATTAAGTCGAAATGCTTACAGTAAGATGCTTGAAGAATTATCTATTATGGATCAGCAATTTGTTATTACTATGGCTAAAGCTTCTGAGTATCCTGTTTCAACTAGTTACTTAAGAACAAAGTTAAAGAGAAAGCCTGGTTATATTGGAATGTATCGTCGGCGGTTAATGGATAGTCAACTAATAACACCGGCAGGATATGGAAAACTAAAATTTACGCTGCCATTATTTAAGCAATTTTTACTTGATGATGGCCAGTATTTAGTTAATTATAGTTAACAATTTTATCTATTTATGAATATCATATAACTAATCTCCTAAAGATTAATTAACCGCATTAATCTTTTCCAAATGCAGTATCTTGTTCACATATGAATTCTATATAATAAAAGCAGAAAATAATTGATACAAAATAGAAAGTCCAGATATAAGGGAGGTTAGTTATGAACAGGAAACAACATTAGAAACCATTTTACTGCCGCCCATGGCTATAAATAGTAGTTGCCCTATTACTAGTTGGTGGTGGATAGTTTATTAGTAACCATAATCAGGCACAGAAAACTCACGAGGATTCAGTCGCTAAAGCAACCAAAGAATTAGATAAGAAGAAAAAGTCGACAAAAGAATCTAAGGACAAAGGGAAAGATAGTTCTACAATGTATTGTTACTTGCCAGGACAATATCCAGATCCTGGAATTGCCCCTGAAAAGATTCATTAGCTGATGCCCAGGCAGTTGGGTATCGGACACATCAATAAAATAAGAGTGCTATACAAAAAGTTCATTTGTACGCACTCTTTTTATTATTCGAGAAATTTATCATATTCATCATCAGTTAAATTATATTTTTCCATAACTTTGTGTTTAACGATCTCTGGTTTAATATTGAGTTCGTAAAGAGAGTCAATTAACTTTTTTATGTCTTCCTCGCGAACTTCCATTTTAGCGTCCATCAAGTTTAATTCGTACTTCATAAAGCCATCTCTCCTTTCTGGATCTTGTTTGACTTTATCAATTTCGCCTTGAATTTGTGCAATAAATCTATTCTTATTGTCGCCTTGATTGCGCATTAAAGCAAGGAAGTTCTTAATCGGTTCATCATTTTTATCAAATTTTTTAGCAAGGGCATTGAAAATAACGACTGTTCGATTATCACCAAATTTTAGATTATGGTCTCTAGTACAAGTAAGAATAAATTCATATCGTGCCCATCCCTGCTTAAAATAATCAAAATTACAAAACATAATAATATAAGTAGGGTAATTATTGAGTACTGAGTAATTATCTCCAGGTCTTAATAGCTCATGATCAACTTGTTCTTGGTAATAACGTAAGCGTGCTGGTATGTTATTTTGATTATTAACTTGCATCTCAATGACAATGATATTATTTTTATCATCACGAACATAAACATCAAAGCGAACACGATGGGCACTAACGATATTAATATCTTTTTGGGTGTCTAACTGGATAATCTGTTTTGCTTTAATATTTGGCAGGGCTCTATTAATTAACTCTAAACAGATTTCTTTATTTTGCATTACTAGTCCAAACATTGGATCACTAGTAATTGTCATCTTTTGCCATTTGTCATAGATTAAGGCAATTTGTTCTTCTCGTGATAGATTATTCATAAAATTACTCCTTATGTATTTTTGCTTCTAAAGGAATATATACGTAAATAATCTAATTTTGCAGCAAAAATTTAAGTTCACTTACTTTGAATCGCCGCCAGTTTTTCATTATCAATCGAAACCGGTAAAACAATTGAGAGCAGTTTTATTAAGATAATATCCATCACACCGATAAATATAATTGTCAATAAGGTAACGAAGATTTGAACAAGCAAAAGGTGCAAACCACCACCAAATAAAAGCCCATTAGGTACTAGATGACTGATCTGATGGCTAGCAAAAATACCAGTTGCAATACTTCCCCAGATACCACTAACCCCATGGCAACCGAATGCATCAACAACATCATCAATTGGCAGTTGTGGTTTGATCTTAGTAATAAAGTATTGGCTAACAATTGCACCGACTATTCCAATAATCATTGAACCACCTAGTGTAACGTAGCCTGCTCCAGGAGTGATTGCTACTAAACCGGTAATTGCACCATTACAGACTCCAGCAAGGGTAACATGATTAAACTGATAACGATCCAATAACATCCATGTTACCATTGCACTTGAACATGAGATGGTCGTTGTTAACATGGCTTGCACGGCCGTATCATTAACGGCGAGGGCCGAACCAGCGTTAAAGCCGTACCAGCCAATCCATAAAAGGGCTGTTCCAATTAATACCCACGATAAATTATTGCGTTGAGAATGAACATCTTTCCGTCGACCAACCCAGGCTGAAAGGATTAAGGCCGTTATCTCCGCATTTACATGAACAACTAATCCACCAGCAAAGTCAACTGCCCCTAATCTTGCTAATAGTCCATGTGGTGCCCAAACCATATGGACAAGGGGGTAGTAAACAAAGATAGACCAGCAAATGGTAAACATTACTAAAAAATTAAAGCGTCCGTGGCCGACGACCGATCCACAAAAGATTGCCGGGGTAATAATTGCAAACATCATCATAAACATTGCATAATCGCCAATTGGAATACCGGTTTTAGTGATAGCATCGATTGGCACATGAATCATTAATATATTATTTAAATTTCCGACTATTCCCCAATGGTTGCCAGAAAATGAAAGAGAATAGCCTACTGTAATCCAGAGAATCACGGCTAAGCCACACATCATAAAAACAGTTAGCAACATGTTATTAGCGTGGCGCCGATTGACTAGACCACCATAGAAAAAAGCCAGTCCTGGTGTCATCAATAACACGAGAATACTGGCGGTCATGATAAATAATGTATTAACTTTTAACATGTAGACCGCCTCCTAATAATTAAAGGCTAATCTATCATTCTTGAATAGATCATACAATAGGTTAGACAAAATACTGTTAAATCATTAGTTGAATTCGTTTTCATGATGAAAGAGGATAAGTATTAATTGAGTTTTGATTAATATTTTTATACGACGAAACAAAACGTTTGTACTATTTTCACTACTTAAGTTACACTTGATTCAATAATGTAAGAATCTGGAGGGATGAACATGAAAAAGTATGATGATATTCTAATCGGATCAGGACCAGCAGCCTATAAAATGGCTAATCTTTTGGCTAAAACTGACCGTAAAGTATTGGTAATCGAGGGCTTCGAATATGGGGGCACTTGTCCTAATTATGGATGCGAGCCCAAAATTTTTCTGGAGGGAGCAGCCCGAACTGTCCTCCAATCTCAGCAACTTCTTGGTAGAGGGATTAGTCAACCAGCAAAATTAGATTGGGAAGCATTAATGCAGACTAAGCTTAAGCGGTTTGATCCATGGCCAGGCGAAACTCGCGATATTATTAAGAAAAATCACGATGTTGAAGACGGTTACGCAAGTTTTATTGATAATCAAACTATTAGTGTAAACGGTCATCAATACCAGGCCGATCATATTATCATTGCAACAGGGCAAACACCAAATATTCTGGATATTCCTGGTAAAGAATATCTTCATACTAGTTATGACCTCCTCTCGTTAAAAGAACTTCCACAACGGATTACGATAATCGGTGCTGGCTTTGTGGGCTTAGAGTTAGCAACCTTTGTAGCAGCTGCTGGCGCTGAAGTAACAATCGTTGTTCATTCTGACCGCGTCCTTCGTGAATTTACCAAGGCGGAAGATGAAGCGCTAGTTAATGCAATGAAGCAACGGGGAATAAAATTTAGCTTTAATACTGATACCCAAAAAGTAAGTCAAGGGAAAGATGGCTTGCTCGTTACGACCGATCATGGCGAAATACAGACTGACTATGTACTTGATGCAACCGGTCGTCATTCAAATATTGAAAAATTAGCGCTTGAAAATACCGATATTGAATATGATCGTCATGGTATTAATGTCGACGGTCACTTAATGACAACAGTTGACGGTGTGTATGCAGTTGGGGATGTTGTTAATCGGAAACAACCTAAATTAACACCGGTTGCTGAATTTGAGGATCAATATCTTTTTGACTATTTAACAGGTCAAACGGATCAAAATATTGTTTACCCGACAATTGGTCAAGCAGCCTTTACCTTCCCAGAGGTTGCCCGTGCCGGTGTTAATCCAGATGATGTCGCTGGTGACTCACAATATCAAGTTAAGACAGTTTCACTAAAATATGGTAGCCTTTACGCGGGTCAAAACGATCAAATCAGTACCCTTACTTTAGTCTTTAAAGATCAGCAATTGGTAGGGGCAAGTGAAATTGGCGATTATGCGGCTGATGATATTAATAACTTCTTGCCAATCATTGGTTTGAAGATTAATGGGGATGAGTATCGCCAAAAAGTAATGGCGATTTATCCAACGTTAGGCGATAAGGTTGCTGGGCTGTTGCCTTAAGTAATGTAAGTGGGAATTAGTCTCCTTAATAAGAAAGTGTGTGCAAACAGTCTTAATGGAAAAAAGGAGTTTGAGTAATGAAATTTTCAAAACAGCTTCATCAGCAGTTTCTAACTATCAATAGTATGGATGAGGGATTGTCGAATGACTAATAACGATACAAGGATAGAATTAGTAACGACAGTAACTCCTGAACATTGGGATTTGCTTCTCAGTGCTGATCCAAGTAAGAAATTAATTCAAAATTATCTGCAAGCAGGGATGCTTTTCGCGCGGTCTAAAGATGGTCATCCCATTGCTGTAATGGTTTTGCAAGAACTTACATCGGATAAATTAGAAATAAAGAATATTGCTGTTGATCCACGGCTTGAAAATCACGGAATAGCAACCAGGCTATTGCAGGATGCCGTTCACTTTGCAAAGGTACATCATTATCAACAATTGCAAATTGGCACTGGGAGTACGAGCTTTAAGCAGTTATACCTTTACCAGAAAATAGGTTTTCGCGTTACTGAGATTAAAAGGAACTTTTTTGTTAAAAATTACGTACAACCTATTCACGAAAATGGTCTATTGTTACGGGACATGTTGGTGCTAACATTAGCTATCTCAGATTATTCTTCCTGAAATTGGCCGTTTCACTATCTTAGTCATATAGTACAATACAAATACAAACTTAAAAGTTAGGGTATTATCAATGACTATATTTGTAATTCTATTAATCTATAAATTCATTAAAGGCACATTTGAATATGAAAAGGTAACACGATTTGAGCTAATAATTATCCCCGTGTATTCTGCAATTATGATGGCCTTGAGTTTAGAAAACGTCAGATCTTTAACGGCCGCTGGACTTACAATTATTCTTCTAATCTTAGGAGCTTCGATTGGCTTTCTACAGGCAAGCAAAACGCAGATTAAAGACACCAATAAACTAGATTCCCATCAACGACCAATTTTGAAGGTTAAAAGGAATTGGCCGTATCTTGTGGGCTGGCTTGTTTCATTTGCAATTGGCATCAGTGTTGAGGTATTTTATGGGGCCCATATTAATGCTACGGAAATATCACATGAACTGTTTGAAGAGGTTCTTAAAGACTTATCCACAATCGCATTTTTCCGTAGTCACAACGCCTGGTTCATCTGGGTGTTAAATGTCGCAACTAGTTTTACTTATGGGGCCTGCTTAATGGTTCGCTATCCCAAGATTAGAGAAGCAGTGCGGCGAAAGAAATAAAGTGACCAATACAAGATCTTATTAAAGTAAACCTAAATATGCTAAACTTTAGTAAGAGTATGTGATTTAGGAGGAGTCATCTAATGGAATTACAAGATGCAATTAATCAACGCCATTCAATTCGTCAATTTACGGACAAACCCGTTGAAAAGAAAATGATTACTAAAATTGTTGAATTAGCTCAACGTGCTCCATCATGGGTAAACTCTCAACCTTGGCAAGTATATTGTGCGATGGGCGATACATTACAAGAAATTAAGAATGCTTATCGTGATCAAGATATTGCAGGTAACCAAGGGAATTCAGATTTGCCAGTGATGAGCCGTGAAGATTGGGCACCGCAAACCCAAGATAATATGAAGCAATGGCGGCATGGAATTGTTCATCATTTTGCTAATTTCGATGAGGCACATGAAAAGATGACAAATGCCAGCAATACTTTATATGATTCGCCAGTAATTCTTTATATTACTATTCCTAAAGCTTCACCAGATTGGTCGATTTTTGATGCGGGCTTATTTGCTGAAAACATCATGTTAGCAGCAACTGCTTATGGTTTAGGAACGATTCCAACCTATAACAGTGTTCGTTTCCCAGCTATTCTTCATCAAACTTTAGATGTGCCAGACGATGAACGGTTTATTGTTGGTATCTCGCTTGGATATTCGGCTGATACGACAATTAATAGCTACCATTCAGAGCGTCGTCCTGTCAATGAAATCTTACATTTTAACTAAAGAGGAAGAGTATAATGATTGCCAGATTTAATTACTTTTCGCCTTTAGGAATAATTAAGATTCAAGCAGATGCGATTGGGATCACTGAAGTAAAATTTGTTGATCAATCTGAAAGGGACAATCTTAATCCTAATTATCCGGCAATTAAAGATGCCGTTAGATGGTTAGATGATTATTTCCTGGGAAATGTCCCTTTAACATATCCTCAGTTCCATTTGAACGGTACAGATTTTCAACAAAAAGTTTGGCAACAATTAAGACAGATTCCTTATGGGACAACGGTGACTTATGGGCAACTAGCTCAGAGACTTAATAGTAGTCCACGGGCAGTAGGGAATGCTGTTGGTAAAAATCCAATTTTACTGTTTATCCCATGTCATCGTATTCTTGGACAAAATGGTAAATTAACGGGCTATAGCGGTGGCCTTGAACGCAAAAAGAAATTGTTAGCAATTGAGAATATTAAGCTCTAGTAATAAAAAGACGTGGGTGAGAAAAAAGTGTTTTTTCCACTCACGTCTATCTTTATTAGTTGCTCCTTCCTATTGCTTGTTTTTTGTAAGTATATAATATCATAAATATTTTTATTTAACAATATCACGTGTATGGGTGTTAATCACGTAAATGGCATGTTTGTAGTGGTGCTGCTTAATGGATGGTAAATAAAAAATGATCCCTTGCTTTCAGTATTGATGACGGCAAGGGATTTTTAACTTTACTTATAAATAATTAGTTTTTTCCTACAAAATTCAAATTTATTCGTTACAATAACTAGTATGGCAAAGAGAAAGAAAAAACAAAATTTAATATATCTATCACTTATTATAATCGTCGCGGCAATAATCGGTGGGAGTTGGTTTTATTCTCATCGTACGCGGGAGGTTAGTAATTCATATGCTGTTAGTGAAACGGCTACGTTAAGCAGTAGCGCAAGAATATATAATTCACTTTCAGCAATTCAACGCGTCAACCTGCCTGATCAAGCCTTAGTTAAGGTCAATCGCTACTATCTGACTTCTAATGATAACGATGATACTTACGCACAGATTAACTATAATGGAAAAAATTATTTTGTTCGGGCCACCGATATTGAGCTGAAAATGAACAACGAAATCAATAGTTATCTTACTCAATCTGGTCTTCCACACGCTAAAATTACTAAACAAATTTTAAGTATATTTGAACAACGCGGGTACAGTACTTCATCTGGAAATCCTCGTGGGGTCGTAATTCACGATACTGGGAATGAAAATTCAACGATTAGTAGTGAAGTATCTTATATGAAGCAAAATTATAGTTCAACTAGGGTATTTGTTCATACATTTATTGATAATCAACAAATTTTGAATATCGCTGATACGAAATATATGGCAGAAGGAGCAGGGCCATATGCTAATCCATACTTTGTCCAGTTTGAAATGCCTCATGAATATACCGCAGCATCTTTTGCAAACCAGCTTGGCAACGCTGCTTACTATACAGCCTATATCTTAAAACAGAATAATTTGCCCGTGACGAAAGGAACCAAAGATGGTGGTGGCACTGTTTGGACCCATGCAATGATTTCAAGCTATCTTGGTGGAACTGATCACGAAGACCCGATTTCTTATTGGTCGACAATGGCTCGTAAGCTATTTGGAACAACTTATAACATTAATAACTTTGTTGAATTAGTCCAGGCTTATTACAATCAAATGTGAGGGAAAACTACTTTTTGATTTGCTGATTAATTGAGCGAATCTCTTTTTTTATCGAGTACCAATTAAGAAGCCAAATTATGGCATAAATTACAATAAAGATAAGCGTGAAAATAGCAAAATTAAGCCAAGTCAATGGGAACCAACCGCATAGGATTGCTAATGGCGCAAAGCCAGCATAGTAAGCGCAGAAATTTATGATCGTTTTCTTTAGCAGTGACCAATTTTTAAGTTCAAAAATTAAACTGCCAAACCCAAAAACACAGCCAATTAGCATCCATAAAATAACAGAAACAGTTACGCTATTAAGGGGATGGGCGAATTGGTTAACAAAATTAGGAGATGATGGGTAGTAGATGGTACTGCCATTAAGATAATTGAAAACTAATGAGATTGCTAGCCCGATTAGAACCCCAATCGCTGAGAAACCAATCGTATATTTGATATATTTTTTCATAGTCCTAACCTCGCTTTCAAATTTTTGATTTTTCGTCGCGAAATCTGAATATGGCTACCATTCGTTAAAATTGCATCTATCAAGCCATTATCTAATAACTCAAGGTGATCAAGGTAATGATAATTAAAAATAGTGCTGGCAGATGCTTCAATAAAGTCATTCGGAAGATTGCTTTTGAAGTGGGATAACCGTTCACGATAAAAGTAGGTATGATCTTTTGTTGAAATATTAGTACCAGTCTTAGCGACAGTTAGTTTAAAGATATCAGGGAATTTAATGGGGATGATTTGATCTGCGTCATAACACCATAATACTGGTTCGGTACTTGTAAAACTTTTTAAGAGGTTATTAATTTGGGGATTCATTTCACGGACAAATAAATCGAGGTGTTCCTCTTCAATATTAGGGTCGATATGACAGTTTACTTTCATAGTTTCCACTTCCTTTCTAAGCTAAGTATATTATATTTGCCATTGCTTACATTATATATGTAATAAGTGGTCAAAAATTCGCAGTAGATGGTAAAATTTCTTAAATTATTGGTATAAAGGAAATTTCTTTGCTTTATTAAAAGTGTAATAGTGGAGAGTTATTAAAATCTATCTTATATTTATATTAGGAGGGATGTTTAATGACTCTCTTAATAATTTTTTGTCTATTGATTTTATATAATTTCATTAAAGGAACATTTCAATTTGAGTCTGTGACTAAGACTAGTTTTATTATTATTCCGCTTTATGCATTAGTCATGACCATTATTTCAATCTTTACGGAGCAACAGGAATGGCATTTGCTGGTTACAATTGTTCTAATTTTAATTGGCATCATGCTTGGCTGGTTTCAAACCTTTAGCGTTCGCATTGTAAAGACACCGAAAAAAGATAAATATGGTAATCATATATTTAAATATCGTCGTGGGTGGGCTTATTTATATGGATTTGCCCTTGTATTTATGGTTGAAGTTACGACAGATCACCTCTTAGGGTTAAGAATGACGTTTAAAGGATTATTGTTTGAATTATTAGATGAAGTTTTACGAGAACGTTTTAAGTTTTTGCCAGATAATGGGTGGGTAATTTGGCTATTGCTCACAGTTACAACTGGTACATATACATTAATTCTGATTCGTCACTATCCGTGTATTAAAGAGGCATTAGTGTGGAAAAAATATACTAAGAAAAAATAGTCAGGAAAAAACTAGCATTTTTTCACTGACCATTTTTGTTATTTAATAAAAGTGTGTTTTAGGCTCTTAAATAAGCCATAAATTGTTAATAATGTAAAGAAAATAGCAGACGAGAATAACGCTCCTCTTGCCGTATGATCAATAAGGGCAATTACCAGTGGTGAAATGGTACAGCCAATATCCATCATGATTAAGACAATGGTCGTCGAGAAGTTAACGGCATTTTTAGCGCTAACGTTATCAATCCATTTAAAAATAAAGGGCATTACAAGACCAAAACCACTTCCGAGAATGATACAACCAATTACTAATATCCAGAAATGGTGAGCCGTACTAACCAGGAAGAAACCGCCAGCATTAAATGCTAAACAAAGTGGAAATACAAATTGATGAAGCCGTTGTTCGAGCCAATCAAAGGCAGCACTAATTGGAATACCAATGGCGGCAAGGAGAGCCAGCAAGAGAGAAGCAGTACTTTCACTCCCTAAACCGGCATCGACAATCAATGTTGGCAGTTTATAGGCAAGCGCCATGTAAAAAATATAAATTAGCAAAACCATGATGCTAATCCAGACGATCACTGGTTGGACGGATTTAGTTATATTATGCAATGAGATTGAGCTACCTTTGGCTTTCCTAGCATCCTTTGGTAATTGCACCCAGATTTTGAAGGCAAGTAAAACCGGAATCGCAATAATATAAACAAGAAAGACAGCGTGCCAGGATAAAGTGACTAAATAGCAGATTGCTAAGGAACCGACAACGTAACCTAGGTTGTTCATAATATTTTGAAAACCAATCATCCGATTCAATTCATGCTGATTGCCGGTATACAATTGCGGAATTAAGCTCACAGCTAACGAATTGTAACTGCCAATGCCGATTCCTAAAAAATTCGCGAAATCAAAATTAGTAAATAATTATTTAAGATAACTGGCAAAGTACCCATCACGCCGACAATAAGCAAGCTAATAAGAATAATTCTTTTTGGTGACCATTTCCTGTTGAGAAAGGGACTGATTAATAATCCAAAAATCATGCCAAGATTAGGAATAGTAGTGAGTAACTCAATCTTTACATGACTAATTGTGGGAAATGCGTGCATCATTAGCGGAAGGGCCGGCGAAATTACTGCCGACATCATTATGAATAATGAAATTGCTAAGAGTGATAATTTAAAAGGTAATCGATGAATATTTGTATTTGATTTCATGTTTTTTTAGTGTTTTTATCTGTCATTGCTTGATCCAAAAATATCTAAGAAGCTAATAAAGAGATTGATAAAATCAAGGTAAAGTTGTAAAGCGCCAAGAACAGCCAGTCCATTGGATGAGACTTGACCATTACACTCGGTATAGATATTTTTCATTCGTTGTGCATCCCAAGCTGTTAATGCCGTAAAAATGATTACCGCAACAATTGAAAGCAGATAATTAATCATTGGGCTTTGGACAAAAAAGTTAACCAGCATGGCGATAATCAAGCCAATTAATGCTGCGCTAGCATAAGAACCAATTCGCGTAAAATCACGGTGAGAGAAAGTACCAATAATCGCCATTGTTAAGAATACACCCGCTGAGGAAACGAAGGCTGTTGCAATATCAGTACCAGCATAAGCGCCTGCGATAAAAGCAAAGGTAATTCCGTAGACGATCGCTGTTAAAATTAATAGGAACAGACAAAGACCAGGACTACGAGTAGCATTAAAATTGATCCCCAACGTTAGGATAATTGGCAAGAGGATAATTAACCACATTCCCCAGCGGTTATTGACCATAAAAGCAGTAAATTGCTGAGCGAAAACAGTCATTACGAGCCAAGCGGTTAAGGCAGAAAGCAATACTGCCAGGGTCATTAAACCATACATTTTTGTTAAAAACTTATTTAAGTCGGTAATATCAACAACGTTTCGACGATTAGGTGAAAAATTATCCATTATTGAACGCTCCCTTCACAAATAAATCATTACCTTTATTATATTCCATAAATTTAATAATAAAATTGTTTTGCGGGAAAATTATGCTAACTTACTAGTTTTTGTATAATATATAAAATTATAGGAGGGATAAATTATGCAATGGTTTGATAAACAGTTTACTGAACTAACAGTTAATGAACTTTTTGCCATTCTTAAGTTACGAGCACAAGTTTTTAATGGAGAACAACAGAGTTCCTATCCTGATCCGGATGATAGTGACCCACTTGCGCACCATGTTTTTGCGACTACTAATGGTGAAGTAGTTGCCTATGCACGTTATTTTATTCAGAATGATGTTGTAACTTTTGGCCGCGTAGTTGTGGCTCCACAAGCACGCGGGATTGGGTTAGGTGGAAAGATTATTGAACATTTATTAAGTGGAATCAAAGTGAATTTCTCCAACTTTAAGATAACTATTCATGCCCAAGCCTATGTTGAAGACTTTTATAAAAAATATGATTTTGCATCTGTTGGTGACCATTTTATAGAAGCTGAGCGCGAGCATGTTACGATGGTTCATGAACCGTTAAACGATATTTATGATAAATAATATGATAAAAGTAAATCAAATAGGTTCCGTTAACTATATAAGAACCTTGAAACAAAGCGGTCTTAACGCTCATGAACAGCTTGATTTAATTATTAATCACCATTTACAAGCTTATATTGATAACTATGGATTTCTTCAATTTTCCCCAACTGTCTATCAATTTTCACCTCAGTTAGCCCCCACCAGTTTTTTCTATCCTTATTTTCGTGATCTAGTTGTGACGGCTTATTCAGGGAAGAGAGGGCTAAAAGCAGATTTGTTAGGACGCAAAATTCATTTATTTCGTAGTTATCTTGATCGGCAAAACATCGCTTTTATTCGCCGATATCAGCGTCCCTCTCTTTCATCAGAAGCGACAGATTTTCAACGATTGCTTTCCTATGCCCACGATAATCACTTTAAATTAGACTTTAAGACTGGTGCTAATTATCATAATCGTTATCATCATAAATTTACTTACCCCTCTAATATGAAGGTTCAATTAGTTCGTAATTCGTATCGTCGGTATGCTAATCCAGCCCGAATGATTGAATTTATTGTTGATATCGAAACAGGAAAGTTTATTAGTCAATGGAATATTTATCGCTTTGATAACCAAGGAAGGGTTGATTCAGACCCCAGCCATTATTCGACCAATCAATTACGACAAATTGCTGATACAGAATCTTTTAACTATGGAATTCCCTATGGGGAGTATTATGTAACTGGTAAATATCGGCACACTCATCAACGTCTTGATATTACTCAACCGACCGATAGTCAGCTTCGAAGGGTTGCTAAAAAATATTGGCAGGCACCTATTGATTATGATGATGGCGGTAATTATGCTGACTTAGTAAAAAATATACAGGATGTTATCGCATGGCGGGGTGTTCCGGATTCGCAACGAATAGAAGTTTATGCTGATTATGTTAATTCATTAAAGGAACACCAGTGTAAAAATAGCGGAATTAATCATTTCTTTGCTAAGAATAAAGCGTATCAGCAATTTAGTGTTCCTTGGTGGCGGAGATTGATATAATTAAGGACAGAAAGCGTTAATCTATTTTGAAGTGATTATCCAGTAAAATAATTAAGTTATTATTGTCTATTATGTTTCAAAAGTGTTATGGTTGAATTTGAATAAAATTAAAATGATTGATTGGAGGGATTCTTGGATGGGAACCGATTATGATCAACTTAAAGCAGCTTTAAAAGAACCGTCATTAAATGCCAAACTTTTTTCTTCACAGTTTGGTTTAGAGGCAAAGAAGCACCGAATTTTGACCAATGGGCGGGCAAGTCGTTATCCATATCCTGAAAATCTGCGTTCACGGCAATATAATATTTATTTGAACTCAGGCTATACGGATGACATGATGGACTTTGAAACGGGTCCAGTTGTTGGAGCTAAAAATGCAGTCCGGCAACTAAAAATGTTAGAGCAGATTGTTATCTCACATTTACGGAGTGATGAACGATTATGGCCGTTAAGTATGGCGCCAGGACCGACTTATCAGCATGACCTTGAATATTTACAAACTGCATTTACTAAGAAATGGGACCAAGAGACTCATGATTACCTAGGAAAGAAATATGGTATTGTTCAAGAAATTTTAGGGGATGTCCATGTTAATTTTAGTTTGGATGGTGAATTAATCAACGAGATTTATCACCGCTTTTATGCAGACCGGTATCCAAACCGCATTGATTTTCAAAATCATCTTTACTTTAAATTAGCGCAAAAATTCTACCTTTATCAATGGTTATTTACGTACTTATATGGAGCAAGTCCGGTTTCTGAAGATATGCCACATAGTATTCCAGAGGATTTGGAGCTGCCAGTTCGGAGTTTGCGTTGTAGTGATTATGGGGATGATAACTTTACCAATGAGCAAGTTACCTATACTTCATACGACCAGCATTTTGCAGAACTAAAACACTTCATGGACAATGGCACTTACTATAGTATGAAGGAATTCTTTGGTCCAGTACGATTACGACGGCATAACCATGATATGCATGACATTGATGGGGCTTTACAAGAAGGTATTGATTATCTTGAGTTTCGTAATTTTGACCTTGATCCGTTGTCGCGGACAGGAATTAGTGATGATACGATTAACTTCCTTGAATTAATGCTTTTAAATAGTATTCTTTCACCATTACCTGATAACTTAGAAGAACGCTTAGCGGAAGCAAAAAAGCGGAATAATGAAGTAGCCTTGCAAAAACCGAAAGAGCAGTTACCGTGGATGCATGAAGAAGCAATGCAGTTAATCGCAGAGTTGCAAAACTTTATTGTTGAGTTTAATGCTCCGCGAGAATACCAGCTTGCTTTGAAGTTTGTACAACGACGAGTGGATGATCCTTCACTAACTCTTAGCGGTCAGTTAGCAGATCAACTTGAAAATGGTGATTTATTATCATTTGGGTTAAAAATTGCCAATGATCGTTACACGAAAAATATTAATTTCCAACATCCATTGCAAGCAATCAGCGATGTTTACTCAGACGATGTTCAACAATTGGTTAAAGCTGCCATTGAGTTAGGTGTCCAAATAGACTTGCAATCAACGCAAGTAGTATTATATGTAGGAGATCATCAAGAAAGTTATAATGCTCAAGCAACTTTTGATTTCTCAAAGGGTGCCCGTGATGTAATTCTTAGTGATTTCCCAGAAGTTCAGGATTTTCAGGAAAAGTAAAAAAAGAGACTGAGGAGATTATTTCCTAGTCTCTATCTTTTTAAAGTAGGGTAATAACCTTGTTTTCACTTTCGTTATTTCCCGGGAAATAGAAAGAAGCGCTATAAATGAGAAAGATTGGAATTATTGGTCTCGGTCATGTGGGTGAAATGTTAGCCAACCAATTAGTAATGAATGGAAAAGTTGATGAATTAGTTTTGATTGATGAGAAAGATCAACTAGCTATTGCGATTCAGGCCGATTTAAATGATGCGCAAACGGTTTTAGCAACCCACACAAAAATAATTATTCAAGATTACACTGCCTTAGCCGATGCGGATGTTCTTATTACCGCCTTTGGAAAGAGTGCTTTGATGAAGCAACAACCAATGGCTGAGCTTGAGACCAGCTATCAGCAGGCCTTACAAGTTGGTAATAAGATTTTTAAGAGTGATTTTAGTGGGATCTTAATTAACCTTACTAATCCTAATGAGGCAATTACTGCGGTTCTCCAGCAAAAAGTTGGCTTGCCGCAAAAGCAAGTAATTGGGATTGGCACGGTTGTTGAAACTGCGCGCCTTTATCGGGCAATTGCAGAAGCCGCAAAGGTAGCTGCTGCCAATGTAACCGGCTTTGTCTATGGTCAGCACGATGGGCACCAGGTATTTGCTTGGTCAACTGTTCGTGTGAATGGCCAACCCTTAACTGCGGCAATCAATGGTCATCACTTAGATCAAAGTCAGCTTAAAATTAAGGCAAACCTTAGTAATTGGTACACTCTCGATGGATTAGGGTATAATGTTAGTGCTGTTACTGCTTGGACTCTCCGAATTATTACGGCAATTTTTGCGGATGAACAATTAGCATTGCCGGTTGCAATTTATCAGCCGCAGTATTCAACCTACATCAGTTTTCCAGCGCTAATTGGCCGACAAGGAATTGGCAACCTCCTCCTCTTAAAACTTTACCCATTGGAAGAAGAGGAGATTAAGAGTGCAGCAGCAACAATTAAGCATCAATTAGATTCTCTAAAAAATATTAAAGGGGAGTAGTTGTATGATTAAACGAATTGCAGTTTATTGTGGTGCGCGTGACGGGAATGATCCAGCATTTAATTATGAAGCACAACGGTTTGGTGAATGGCTGGTCCAACACGATATTGAATTAGTTTATGGTGCTGGTGCGTTTGGCTTGATGGGAACTCTTGCTCGGACAGTCTTAAAAAATGGCGGCGTTGTTCACGGGGTAATAACTACTGAACTGGCTGATCGTGGAGCCATTTATAACGAATTAAAAGATGTAAGAATTGTCCCTAATATGGATATTCGCAAGCAAACGATGATGGATCTTGCGGATGGATTATTAGCTTTCCCTGGGGGCTTTGGAACATTAGAGGAAATTACCGAAGCTGCTTCATGGACAACAGTGGGGGATAATCATAAGCCCGTTGCTTTTTACAACTTTAATGGTTTTTATGATTCGTTAAACGATCTATTTAAGCAAATGAATAAGGCTGGCTTTGTAGAAGATCCTTATTTGAATAGTATCTGTTTTAGTGACCAGTTTGATCAGATCTTGGCATTTATGCAAAACTATAAAGCACCGGCACATCGTCAGTATACTCAAAAGTAATTTAAAAAACGTGAGTGGGAATTAACTTTCTCGACAAGGCGGTGGGCTAAGAATAGAACGGTGATTAGCACGGCACGGGCTGATTATCGTTCGGACTTAGCCTCGAGCCTTGTAGTTAATTTCCACGATATCGTAACAACATTCGTATAAAAAATGAGGCCGTTGAAAAAACAAAAGTTTTTTCTCAGCCTCGCCAACATTATTTTAATGGTTGAATAGTATAAACTTGGTCATCAGCTTCATCGGTTAATGAAATTGGCCGTTGTTCATTTGCCCGGATAGTAATGTGATAACCAAACCGATCAAGGAAAACTAACTTATCAGGTTTGATTTGTTGAACCGTTGCCGGAATGATTTGGTTATCGATACCGAGCTTTAATTCAGGAGAGATGGTTATTTTATGAGAGCGATCTCGTTCTTTATCATAATATTGCCATGTGCCCGCATAAAAGATAGGTAACGAAATCGTGTTATTGCTTTTCTTTGCGCGACTGAACCCTAAAGTACTGGTGAGTCCAGCCATTAGCCCCGCGCCGAAAAGTAACATTCCTTTTTTTCTCATATTTTATCAGTCTCCTCAATTAAGTGATAAGTCATTCTATAACATAACTAATTATACACACATTTCTATTATCAGAAGATTTCATTTCTGTTAAAAACGCGCAATAATTGTTAAAATTAGATGTAAGCAAAGAAATATTTGAAAAGGAAGAGTTGATTTTATGTTAAAACTTGGTGTTATTGGAACAAATATTATTACTGATCAGATGTTAGATGCAGCCAAGACAACAGGGAAATATGAATTGACAGCTGTCTATTCTCGGACATTAGAACATGCTGAGAAGTTTGGCAAGCCATATGGGGCAACTGAATTTTACGATGACATTGATAAGTTCTTTGAAGAGGGCGATTTTGATGTCGTTTATATTGCTTCACCAAATAGTTTGCACTACCAACAAGCACGGAAAGCAATTGAAAACGATAAATTCATTATTGTGGAAAAGCCAGCCTTCGTAAATCCAAGTGAATACAGTGCAATTGAATCATTATTGGCAGCTCATCCTAAGGCACGTTTGGTTGAAGCAGCCCGTCATATCCATACCAAGATTTATCAAGCTGCCTTGAAGAAAGTTGATGAGATGAAGGAACATTATGTTCAAGGAGCAACCATCACTGTAATGAAATACTCATCACGTTTTGATAAAGTTCTTAATGGCAGTGAACCATATCCAAACATTTTTACCCTTAAGTATGCTGGGGGAGCATTAATGGACCTCGGTGTATATGCTGTTTATGGTGCCGTTACTATTTATGGTGAACCGGAATCTGTAGTTTACTTTCCAACTCTCACTAAAACCGGGGTTGATGGTAAAGGGGTTGCAATTCTTAACTATGACAAATTTACTGTCACTCTCAACTTTGGTAAGACAGCTAACTCCCACCTTTATTCTGAAGTTTATGGCTTGAAGGATACTTTAGTCTTTGATAGTATTTTTGATACGCGAAAGGTTACTTATTATGATGCTGACCAAAATGCGCACCCCATCGAAGCGCCCGTTGAAGAAAATTCAATGACTGATGAAATGAATGATTTCGCAGACCTCTTTAACAATCCTGATGATGAAGAAGAAATGAAGAAGTACAAGCATTGGTTAGAATTATCTAAGACGGTCAACTCAGTTATGTACTCCCTTCGTCAATCTGCTCAACTAGTTTTCCCATCTGATAACGATCAAGAATAGGATGATTTAATTTGATCGAACAATTTCAAAAACACTTTGATGAAAAATACAAGCAACCAACAGCAATCCAAAAAGCAGTTGCGCCGGCATTAAAAACTGACCAATCTGTCCTTGGAATAGCACCGACTGGCTCTGGTAAGACCCTAGCCTTTACGTTGCCACTCTTGCCTAAGATTATGCCAGGCGAGGGAACTCAATTATTGGTTCTCGCACCTTCACAAGAATTGGCAATTCAAACAACCAAGGTAATCCGTGAATGGGCAACTTTAATTGGTGTTAGTGTTCAATCCCTGACAGGGGGGGCAAATTTACGGCGACAAGTTATGAATTTGCACCAACATCCTGATGTCGTAGTAGGGACACCTGGACGGGTACTCCATATGCTTGATAACCATCATTTAAAGCTCGGCCATCTAATGACAATGGTTATTGATGAAGCTGATGACATGCTTCAAGACGATACTTTAGCTGTCGTAGAAGATATTGAGCGTGCGACCCCGTTATCTACTCAACTAGCATTCTTTTCTGCTACAAAATCTCCTGTTCTGGATGAATTGAATGTGATGTTTGGTCGCGATATTGAAACTATTGATGTTCGTGATGAAGATACTTCTCAGGGACCGGTAGAACATGGTTACTTAAGTGCACGAACCAATGCGCAAAAAACAGCAACTTTACGTCGGCTGACAAGCATTAAAGATTTTCGGGCGCTTGTCTTCTTCAACAGTACCCGCACCCTTAACTATGCTGCAAGTCGGTTGCGACACGAACATGTTCCGGTAGATACCTTGGGTGGTAGACAGAAACAAGTACAACGTGAAAAAGCAATGCGGATGTTTCGGAAGCGACAAATCAAGTTATTGTTGACAACGGATTTGGCAGCCCGGGGCATTGATATTCCTAAATTGCCTGCTGTTATTAACTTTGACTTGCCGACATCGCTCAATACTTACATTCATCGGGTTGGCCGTACTGGGCGACAAGGAGAACCAGGGTTAGCACTTAGTTTAGGTGATGATCATGATATTCGTGACCTTAAGAAGTTGCTTGCTGATAGTGACTATGAACTAACTAAGCTCTATATTGGTGATAATAAATTAACCAACCAGAAACCAGAAGCGGGCCAACGGGTGGTTTCAATCAAAAAGCAGGCTAGTCGTCACTTACAAAAAGAACAATTAAGTGGGGAAACCCATAAAAAGATGAATCAAACCCTCAGTGGATTCTCTAAGCCAAAGAAACGGCGGAAGAAAAAGAATCGCAAAAATAAAGGAATTCGTTTGAAGCATCGTCGTAAAAATAACGAAAACTAAAAAAGAATAATTACCGTCTTTACGAAATCCCTCGTAAATGCGATAATATTCTTTAGTTTGGTCCTATAGTATAATTGGATAGTACATCCGCCTCCTAAGCGGTCGATTCCGGTTCAAATCCGGATGGGACCATTTGATAATGCACTGTCGACGTGATTGCTTTGTTTAGTGATTACGTCTTTTTTATTAGAATTTGAAGGGGGAGTCGTTAATGCAGCCACCATATAAGATTATGTTTTTGTTTGGTACACGGGCTGAGGTTTTGAAGTTGGCACCGATCATTAGATTGATGCATCAAAATCCTGCGACCTGGCAGCCGGTTCTTGTTGCAACGGGAAATTCACAATTATTAAATGACACGTTGGCATATTTGGATTTTCAAATTGATTTCAGTGTTGATTTATCGAACGCAACAAGCACAAATGAGGTTGAGTTGTTGAGCCAGCTTTTACATAACTTAAATAATGTGATTAATGCCGGACAACCAGATATGATCCTTGTGGCTGGTGATGCTACTACAACTTTAGCTGCCAGCTTAATTAGCTTTTATCATCATATTTCACTTGGCCATGTCGAAGCTGGTTTGCGTACTTATGAACGGTATTCACCATTCCCTGATGAAATGCATCGGCGCCTTACAGATAATCTAGCAGACCTTTATTTTGCGCCAACGACAAGTGCCCGCGATAATTTATTGCAAGAGCACCATCCAGCAAAACGAATCTATGTTACTGGAAATACTTCAATTGATAGCGTGAAGCATAATTTACAAGAAGATTTTACGCATCCTTTACTGCAGTCCATCCCAGCAGATAATCGGATTTTATTAATGACAATGCGGCGCAAAGATAACCTTGGCGCCCCCATGAAGCGTGTTTTCCATACAATGCGTGATATTGTGGAAACTAACAACAATCTTGACCTGATATTTCCTGTCTATCCTCATCCAGAAGAAGAATCACTGGCTAATGATATTTTAGGAGATCATGACCGGATTCATCTTATTACACCATTAAATTATCATGATTTCTTAAATATTGCTGCCCGGAGTTCGATTCTGTTAACTGATTCAGGCGGTTTGCAGGAAGAAGCTCCAGCATTGCATCGCCCTCTTTTGCTTTTACGGGATGAAACAGAACGTCAAGAAGCGGTCAGCCTAGGGGGCGTAAAAATTGTTGGTACTGATCCGACAACGATTCAACAAGCGGTTTTTGAATTGTTAAATGATGAGAAGAAGTATCGGCAAATGGAACTAGCGGAAGTACCATTTGGGGATGGATACGCAAGCGAAAAGATTCTTAAAATTATTGAGAAATACTTATCACAACAATAAGAAAGCCTGTTTATGTAAAAAGAGTATCACCTTTAGTTTGCTTTAGGTGGTCGTAATGATCCACGTTTAACGATAATTGGTAATTGCTTTAGGGCATCGTAAACATGATGAAGTTCCGTCTTTGCTTTCTTTTTATCAATTCCTTTAGCAGTCATAACAGCATCAGCAGCTTGCGCATAATTACGCTTATATTCTTGATTGATTTTATTCCAATCAACTCCAGCGAATTGTTGAGCTAATTCCTTATCATAGGGCAACTTTCCTTGAAGCATCAGGACAGCAATTCCGGGATAGCCAAGATAGCCTTGCCAGTATGAGGCATTGTCATTTGAAGTATAGGTATTGTCGTGAAAGGTAACGGTATAAGTTTTCGCTTCATTAGAAGAGGTTACGAGTGCTTGATCGTTTTCAAGTTTAACGTGACCCTCAGCAATTGCTGTATAAGCTTCTAATATTTTTTCAATTGGTGGGAATTTTTTCATCATTTTAGGTCAGTCCCTTCTTAATATGTATTATAGTTGGGATTCTCAAAATAAATAAAAAATTCGCACTGTAAGTTTACAGTCCGAATCCTATCATTTATTTATCTGCAATATCACGGTTATCTTTGAAAATTAACCACTTTGAGAAAATGTAATTAGCAATTACCACAATGACATTATCAATAAATTTAACGATAAATTGTTGGAGAGGTGTATCGAATTTTAAAACTTTGATACCTATATACGTAATTATTAAATCGATAAATAAAGTCAATCCACGATAAAAGAAAAATCGGAAAATTTCAACAATAAAGTCACTAACGGTAGTGTAATGGGAACCAAATACCCAGACTTTATTGGTAAAATAAGCAACTAATACGGATGCAAACCACGCAATTACAGTTGCAAGGGCAACATTCCAGTGAAGTCCAGGACTCAAAATCTGGAACACTGCTAAGTTAACCACCGTTGTAACAACGCCCCAGAAAAGGTAGGCGATGATTGACTTATATTTTACCCACAGATCCTTAATCATTCAGTTTAGCCGCCTTTTCTACTAATTGCTTAGCGAAGGCATCGAGCTTTTGAATGTCTTCTTCATCTGTTGCGAGGTTGATTTTAACATTTTCAGCGCCCTTAGTTGCCCCCGTCTTGGCAAGAGCATCCCCAAATTTATCAACGGCGACACAGAAGTCATCCCCATAGAAAGTATCACCAGATCCGGCAACCCCGTAAACTTTGCCTGCTAGTTGTTCTTCTTGCAAGTCTTCATAAAAGTCAATTCCTTCTTCTGGAAGAGCTCCCTCATCATAAGTATAAGGACAGATCACACAAATATCAGCTTCTTCAAAGTCAGCTGGATCAGCCATTGTCATTTCAACTTCATCGACTTCTACTCCTAAATCTTCAAGAGCGTCAGTAATGATATCCGCAACGTCTTCATTATTACCTGTAATGGTTGCGTATACTACAAGTGCTTTTGCCATTTTATAACCTCCATTAAATCTATAACGTTCATATAGTATAGCACGGTTTGCGATATCAGGGCAGACAAGTGGTATACTATTTATGTTAGATTGTAAATAAGGAGATCGCGAAAATGATTAGTTTAAAATCACCTCGAGAAATCGATGCAATGGAAAAGGCCGGGGCAGCCTTAGCGGCAATGCACCTTGGCCTTCGTAAAATTATTAAGCCGGGCATCTCAAGTTGGAAGATCGAAGAATTCGCTCGGAAGTACTTCAAGGCTGCTGGAGCTAAAGCTGAACAAATTGGCTTTGAAGGATACAAGTACGCTACCTGTGTTAGTGTTAATGATGAAATTTGTCACGGATTCCCTCGTAAGAAGTTAATCTTAAAGAAGGGCGACTTAGTAAAGGTTGATACGGTTGTCAGTGTTGACGGTGCTTTCAGTGATTCTTGCTGGAGCTATGCGGTAGGAGAAGTTTCCCCTGAAATCCAAAAGTTAATGGACGTTACTAAGAAGTCACTGTTTATGGGAATTGACCAATGTGTTCCTGGTAACCGGATTGGTGATATTGGGGCAGTTATTCAACACTACACAGAAGATGAGAATGGCTATGGGGATGTCCGTGAATTTGTTGGTCACGGTATTCAACCAACGATGCATGAAGATCCAATGGTGCCTCATTACGGCGAACACGGTCAAGGAATTCGTCTTCGTAACGGGATGACCATTACTGTTGAACCAATGATTAACACCGGTACTTGGGAAGCTGATACCAGTGATCCAAGTGGTTGGCTTGCCAAGACTGCTGATGGCGGTTGGAGTTGTCAATACGAACATACCTTAGTTATTACGAATGATGGTCCAAAGATTTTGACGTCTCAAGATCCAGAAGCAGATGCTGATTACATGTACGATGATAATTATGCTAAGTACTTAGACCATTACCGTGAGATCGCAGAAAAGGTTGCTAAGCAGTTTGAAAATTAAAAAAGTTAATTTCCACGATATCGTAACAACATTCGTATAAAAAAGAGGCTGTTGAAAAAATAGAAGTTTTTCTCAGCCTCTTTTTTTAACGCTAATCATATTGATGCATATACTTTGAAAGCCGCTTTAAGCCTTCTTTTAGGGTTGCCTCTGGTGCACAGTAGCCGAGGCGAACGTGACCTGGAGTATCAAAAGCATCGCCGGGCACGAGGAGAACCCCTTCGTCATGAAGTAAGTTTTCACAGAAGGTATGAATATCAACCGGCACGTCAAGCTTTGGAAAGGAAGTAGAGACTGCTTGTGGCATGATGACACTTGCTCGGTCTTCGTGGTCAATCCAATCCTTATAAATGGCGAGGTTGCCAAGAACTAACTTCCGGTTGCGAGCGAGAACTTGATCACGGTGACGTAAAACATAGGTAGCTAGCTGGTCGTTAAAGACTCCGCCACAGATCATGGTGTAATCACGGAACTTACGGAAGATATCGGCAACTTCAGCGTTAGTCGCGGTCCAACCGATTCGAACTCCTGGGACTGAATAAGTCTTCGAAAGAGAATTAGTAGAGATTCCCTTATCATAAAGATCAATAATCTGCGCAAATTTTTCGGGGTGATCGAGGGGCAGGTAGACTTCATCAACAAGAACATAAGCATCAACTGACTTAGCAATTTCAACAACTTTTTCGAGAAACTCTTTATCAAGAACCGTTCCCGTTGGATTATTCGCGTTGTTTAGACAAATCATTTTAGTATTAGGTTTAACCATCGCTTTTAGGTCATCAATTCGTGGGTACCAGTCATCTTCTTCATGAATATGCCAGTAATCAACATCGGCACCTAATGATTTAGGAATATCGTAGAGTTGCTGATAAGAAGGGTATTCGGCAATTACATGGTCGCCGGGATTGATCAAGGCATAGAGAGCTAAAATATTTGCCCCAGTGGCACCATTCGTTTGCAAGACATTTTCTGGATCAACATGGTGATACAGTTTAGCAACTTCTTCTTTAAACTCGGGTGATCCTTCAATCCACCCATAGTTCATTTGCTGCTTATCAAGCATCTCATAAAACTCTTCGCCATTGTTACCATCTAAATTTAAGAGATCGTGCATACTCAAAGAGGCGATTGTACTTTGTGAAATATCATAAGTCGCACTCTTTTCCCACTTATTTAGCCATGCTTCGACACCAAAATGTGCTATTTCTACCATGATCTTTTCCTCCTTTAATTAATTGAAATTGTTCCGTTGATTACTAATACTAAGGAAATAACCGCAAAGACAGCGATAATCCCCATTGCCCATTTTTCCTTTACTGTGATTGGGTGATGGAATTCCTTGCATGCTTGGACATAGAAGAAGAATCCGGGAATAAAACCGACTGAAACAACCATTATTTCCTTCCAGCCAGAGAGAACCATCGCCATCAGTTCAAAGAGGGTGGCGATTAGTCCAATGACAAATTGTCCCCATTCTTGGTGTTGCCAACTGTACATCATCTGGTAAATACCAACAAGGAGGTAACAGATCAAAATGGCAGCCGTACAAAGCGTATATGCAAAGTTGTAGGCATAGGTAGTGAAAAGCAAAGAGAAGAGGAAGATTGATTGAAGAACCCCGGTGATTACTAATGCCCGTGTCGGTGCTTTTTTATCATTTACTTCACCCCATGATGTTGGAAGGGTTTCATCATCAGCCATTAGCATTAATGATTCAGCTGGTAGCATTGTCCACGAGAGCCACGAAACTAAAACTGAGATGATCAATCCAATACTGATCAGGGCGGCACCCCACGTTCCAACCAGGTGTTGCATGATCGCCCCAAGCGCCGGTTGACCACCAGCTGCTAACTGGGTCCGGGTCATGACTCCGTATGGCAAAATAGAAACCACAATGTAGATAACAAGCAAGCTTACCAGGCCGAAGATGGAAGCACGTTCAGCATCAGTTCGCGTTTTGGCACGACTGGAAAGGACCGAGGCACCTTCAACGCCGACAAATAGCCACATCATTACCATAATTGAGGCCTTTACTTGGTCATAGATTGAACCGGTTTCGATTTTTGAACTAAGATTCTGCGTTACATTGCCCCAGAAATCGGCAGTAAAGATCTTAGCCTTAAAACCAAGAATCACACAGATAACAAAGACGACTAATGGAATAATCTTGCAGATTGTCCCAATTGAATTGATGAAGGCCGCCGATTCGATTCCTCGATTTACCAAGAATGTCAAAACCCAGGTTAAAATAATTGCAACAATAATTGAGAATAAGTTTTGACCATTGGTAAATAGGCTGGGGAAAAACGTTCCAAGGGCGCTCATCATAATCGTGGCAAAAGCAATATTACCGAGCCATGCGGAAAGCCAGTATGCCCAACCAGAAATAAATTCGCCCAGCGGACCAAAAGCAGCTGCCGCATAGCTGAAAATCCCTGAATCAAGGTCTGGCCGCTTTTGCGAAAGATTAGTTAGGGAGAGAACTAAAGTCAAGACGCCAATCCCTACTATTATCCAGGCAATGATTGCTGGTCCAGGAGCCGCCGCGGTAGCTAAATCACTGGTAATTCCAAATACTCCCGAACCAATTGTTGATCCCACAATTAAAAGGGTTAGTTCCGTCGTATTAATACCTTTTTTCTCACTCATTTACTCCACCTCACGATCTTATATATTAGAGTGAAAATCACATAAATTTTCTTAACCCAATTATAGCGACGCCAGAAAACGCCATCAATATCATTAAGATTAAATGTGAAAATGATTATTAAGCGATAAAAATAGTATACATCACTTATAGTAAAATATACAAATACACGAATAAAGATTTCTAAATTAGTATAAAAATACAAAAAGTAGTTTTCTGCTTCCAGATAGGCAATATCCAGCCTTTTCAGAGATCTGTCGTTATAGCTGACCGAGCCTGCGGATGGACGGATGAAGGAATACAGCGTATTCAGCAAAGTCGTTTTTCCGGCACCGTTCAGGCCGACCAGACCATGTATTTTCCCTGATTCCATCGATAAGTCGATCCCTTTCAGTACAGGAAATTCTTTTTTATATTCTACTTGTAGATTCCGGATTGTAAGCATATAAATAAGTTGTTAGATTCCGGCGGGCAGCCAGATAGTTTTTGACCAGGAAAAACAAGACTACCGGTAAAGGAACCGGAAAGAAAATGCTTATTACGGCTATTGTTATGGGGACCTGTCCTCCTGTTATTTTTGTATTCGGCAGATAATGGGCATATTTATTTATAATAAACAGTGTTATGTTCAGGGAAACCGCAGCCAGAAAGGTGAGGATGAACCACCAATG
>OFHO01000103.1_pt1 | contig 79011 bp, 86 predicted proteins | sample 1521531 | NCBI WGS metagenome assembly OFHO01 (sample SAMEA3504124, study PRJEB24116) | mouse gut metagenome | biome: mouse gut; feature: mouse-associated habitat; material: faeces | place: Denmark | collected 2011
CTTCTTTTTCTTCTTGCGAAAGAAGAAAAAGAAGCAAAAAGAAGAACGGCCAAAGTATTTGCAATACGGTGGAGCGCTTTAAAATCCGCGCCATCCGGGTACTGCTTTTTTCAACTTCACCGACTTAGGAGGTTCTATGACCATGAAGCATAAAAGCTCCCAGGTAGCCATCGGGGGGATGGCCTCCGGCCTCTGCCTGCTGCTGATGTTCCTAACGGGGATGATTCCCTTCTCTGAATACGCCTGCCCCACCTTTGCCGGGCTGGTGCTCATTGCGGTGGCGGAGGAGATGGGCCGCAAAACCGCCTTCATCGTCTACGGGGCCACCGCCCTGCTGAGCCTGCTGCTGGCCCCCAGCAAGGAGGCCGCCATCCTCTTTCTCTTCTTCTTCGGCTACTATCCGGTGCTGCGCACCATCCTGGAGCAGCGCGTGGGGGTAAAGCTCCTCCGCCTTGTGGCAAAGCTCCTGCTCTTTAATGTGATGATTGTGCTGGGGTATCTGGTGGTCATAAATGTTCTGGGCATTCCGGATATTCTGGAGGAATTTGGCAGCTTTGGGAAGTATTCGGCCCTGGTGCTCCTTCTTTTCGGCAACGTTTTCTTCCTGGTGTACGACTACACGGTGGGAAACCTCACCGAGGTGTACCGGGACTACTTCGCCCCCAAATTCCTGCGCCGGGGACGGCGGTAAAAAGTTAAAGTTTCCTTTTGGAGAACGGAGGGTATGGCAAATTCGCCATACTTCTCCGTTCTTCTTCGTTTGCCCCCGGAGGTGGCATTTTCTCCTTTTTGGAACAAACCGGAGGAAATTGGAGCAAACGGGAGTAAACCGGATAAAACCTAAAATTTTTTCAAAAAACCCGGTTTTTTCCCGGAAAGTATTGACAAAATCCAGAAATATGATAATATTTGCATTGGGCAACCCCGCACGATTCCAGTTTGCGGCTTGGCACCCAAAAATCCCGCCGGACCCGGAAGCCCTTCCGTTTTATCTGGCGAAATTTCTGCGGTACAATCTGTAATCCCGGAATGGAGTGACGGGTGGGCCTTTTTTGCATCTATGGCAAAAATCAGAAACATTGCGGCGCGGCAATGCCCCGGTCTGGAAGGTGTGCGGAAGTGTTTCCGCCATCCATAGCAAACCCTTTGCGGGGATGGGGCCAAAGCCAGACCGCGTGCGGGAGCGAAAAGCTCCCGCATCCATGGGCGCCGGGAAAACCCGGCGTACTATCCGCAAAGGGGGATGCATTATTTATGAGCAAGAGCAGCGCCATCATCAGCCTGCGGGGGATCCGGGTGGATTACGACGGGGAGCCGGTGCTCCACGGGCTGGACCTGGATATTATGGACAAGGAGTTCATCACCTTCCTTGGCCCCTCCGGGTGCGGCAAGACCACCACCCTGCGCATCATCGGCGGCTTCATCGAGCCGCTGGCGGGGGACATCTTCTTCCAGGGGCAGCGCATCAACGGGGTGCCGCCCTACAAGCGCCAGGTGAATACCGTCTTCCAGCGGTACGCCCTTTTCCCGCACCTGAACGTCTACGAGAACATTGAGTTCGGCCTAAAAATCAGCAAGCTCCCGGAAAAGGAGCGGCGGCAGCGGGTGGAGGAGGCCCTGGAGCTGGTGAACCTGCGGGGATACGGCCTGCGGAACATCAACCAGATGTCCGGCGGGCAGCAGCAGCGGGTAGCCATCGCCCGCGCCATCGTCAACCAGCCCAAGGTGCTGCTGCTGGATGAGCCCCTGGGGGCCCTGGACCTGAAGCTGCGCAAGGAGATGCAGGTGGAGCTGAAGCGCATCCAGCAAAGCCTGGAAATCACCTTCATCTACGTCACCCACGACCAGGAGGAGGCCCTCACCATGTCCGACCGGGTGGTGGTGATGAAGGACGGAGAGATTCTCCAGACCGGCACCCCCCAGGATATTTATAACGAGCCCCAGAACGCCTTTGTGGCGGATTTCATTGGGGAAAGCAATATTATCGACGGCTTTATGCACAAGGATTTCCTGGTGGAGTTCGCCAACGACCTCTTCCCCTGCGTGGACAAGGGCTTTGCCCCCATGGAGCGGGTGCAGGTGGTGGTGCGGCCGGAGGATATCCTCATCCTCCCCGCCGAAAAGGGGAAGATCTCCGGGGTGGTGGAATCGGTCATCTTCAAGGGGGTCCACTACGAGATGATGGTGGAGGCCCTGGGCTACCACTGGATGATCCACTCCACCATGAGCGTGGAACCGGGGACGGTGATTGGGATGGATGTGGCCCCGGAGAACATCCATATCATGAAGCGGACAGAGGAGGAGTGAGCCATGAAATTCCGGCATGCTGCCCTCCCCTACATGATTTGGTCCTCTGTTTTTGTGCTGGTGCCCCTGGGCCTGGTAGCGGTCTTCGCTTTCACCACAGGGGACGGCGCCTTCACCATTGATAACATCGCCAGGGTCTCCAATTACACCCCGGTGTTTATGCGCTCGGTGTGGCTGGCCATCCTGGCCACCGCCATCTGCCTGGCTATCGGCTATCCCTTGGCCTACCTGATGAGCCGGATGAACGGGGTGCGCCAGCGCACCATGGTCATGCTCATCATGCTGCCTATGTGGATTAACTTTCTGCTTCGCACCTACGCCTGGATGACCCTTTTGGAAAACAACGGCGTCATCAACTCCCTTCTGCGCCTTGTGGGCCTGGGCCCGGTGCGGATGATCAACACCCAGGGAGCGGTGGTGCTGGGGATGATTTATAACTATCTTCCCTTTATGATTCTGCCCCTTTACTCCATCATGACCAAAATTGACGACCGGGTCATCGAGGCGGCCCAGGACCTGGGGGCCAACCCCTTCCAGGTCTTTTCCAGGGTGATTTTCCCTCTCAGCGTCCCCGGCATCTCCACCGGCGTCACCATGGTCTTCGTCCCCGCCATCTCCACCTTCATTATCTCCCGGATGCTGGGGGGCGGCTCCAATATGCTCATCGGGGATCTCATCGACGCCCAGTTTTTGGGCAACGCCTATAACCCCAACCTGGGGGCGGCTATCTCCATGGTGCTGATGGTGTTTATCCTTCTGGTAATGAGTATCTTCAACCAGTTTGATGATTCTGAGGACAGGGAGGGGCTGCTGATATGATGAAACATCTTCGCCGCTTCTACATCGGCCTGGTGATGGCCTTCCTCTACCTTCCCATCGGGGTGCTGATTCTTTACAGCTTCAACGCCAGCAAATCCCGTTCGGTGTGGTCCGGCTTTTCCCTGCGGTGGTACCGGGATCTTTTTTCCAACCAGCTGATTCTTTCCTCCCTTTATAACACCATTGTGGTGGCCCTCTGCGCCTCGGTAATCGCGGTGATTTTGGGCACCGCCGCCGCTATGGGCATCTACTCCATCCGCAACAAATGGTTTAAATCGGCCATTATGAACGTCACCTATATGCCCATCCTCAACCCGGAAATTGTCATGGGCGTTTCCCTGCTGCTGCTCTTTGTTTCGGTAAACCAGATTGGGGCCGGCATCACCGCTGTCACCGGCATCCCCATGCCGGAGCTGCACCTGGGCTACCTCACCCTGGTCATCGCCCATGTCACCTTCTGCACCCCCTATGTTATCCTCAACGTGCTGCCCAAGCTGCGGCAGATGGATAAATACGTCTACGAGGCGGCTCTGGACCTGGGGTGCAGCCCCTCTATGGCCTTCTTCAAGGTGATCATTCCGGAGATTATGCCCGGCATGGCTACCGGCTTCCTCATGGCCCTCACCTACTCCATCGACGACTTCATCATCAGCTACTTTGTCAGCTCCGCCACCTCCCAGACCCTGCCAGTGACCATCGGGGCCATGGTGAGAAAGCGCATCAGCCCGGAAATCAACGCCCTGTCCACCATCATCTTTGTGGTGGTGCTGGCGGCGCTGGTGCTCATCAATCTTTCCGCCCTGCGCCAGGAGCGGCAGCTGCAAAAGAAACAAGGAGGTGGGGCGTGATGAAAAAACTCCTTTCCCTGGGCCTGGCCCTGGCGCTGGCCCTTCCCCTTCTTCTGATCACCGCCTGGGCGGATGAGATGGACTATTCCGGGATGGACCTGGATTATTACACCCGGTACAAGGGACAGGGCAAAAGCCTCAACGTCTACAACTGGGGGGAATATATCTCCGATGGTTCCGACGGCAGCCTGGACGTGAACAAGGCCTTTGAGGAGCTTACCGGCATCAAGGTGGTGTATTCCACCTTTGATACCAACGAATCCCTTTACGCCAAGCTCAAAACCGGCGGCAGCAGCTACGACCTTATCATCCCCTCCGATTACATGATTGCCCGGATGATTGAAGAGGAGATGCTTCTGCCCCTGGACCTTACAAACATCCCCAACTTTGAAGGGTCCATCAACGAGCGGTATAAGGACCCCAGCTTTGACCCCGGCAACCGCTATTCGGTGCCCTACACCTGGGGGACGGTGGGGCTTATCTACAACACCACGATGGTGGATGAAAACGACCTCATTGACAGCTGGGGCTTTCTGTGGGACCCGGTCTACGCCGGAAATATGCTGATGTTCAGCAACTCCAAGGACGCCTTCGGCATCGCCTTTAAGATGCTGGGGTACCCCATCAACGCCGAAAGCAAGGAGCAGCTGGACCGCGCTACCGAGCTGCTGAAGGAGCAGAAGCCCCTCCTACAGGCCTACGTCATGGACGAGATTTTTGATAAAATGACCGGCGGGGAGGCGGCGCTGGCCCCCTACTACGCCGGGGATGCGGTAACCATGATGGAGGACAACCCGGACCTTGCCTTTGTGGTGCCCAAGGAGGGCTCCAACATCTTTACCGACGCCATGTGCATCCCCAAGGAGGCCAAAAACAAGGAGCTGGCGGAGCTGTACATCAACTTTATGCTGGAGCCGGAGGTGGGCCTTGCCAACATAGAGTACATCGGCTATTCCACCCCCAACGACCGGGTGTACGACCTGCTGGACGACGAGGTGAAAAACGACCCGGTCCGTTACCCGGACCAGGAGCTGCTGGACAGCTGCGAATACTTTGTGAACCTGCCCCCGGACCTTGCCGCCTACATGGACGAGAAATGGACCGAGCTTCTCTCCTCTGACGAGCGGTACAGCCGGATGCTGATGCCCCTGGTGATGCTGGGGTGCATCATCGCCACCATCTCCCTGAACACCGCCCGGACAATGCGGAAAAACCGCCAGCCTCACAATTAGAGCCAGCATTCATTACAGAAAGGAGATTTTCTATGAACTTTCGCATGGTACACAACAACATCAACGTCCTGGACCTGGAAAAGAGCGTAGCCTTCTACAAAAAAGCCCTGGGGATGCAGGAAGTCCGGCGCAAGGAGGCGGAGGATGGCAGCTTTGCCCTGGTCTTCCTGGAGGACGGTCTTTCCGGCCACCAGGTGGAGCTGACCTGGCTGCGGGACCGCAAGGAGCCCTACAACCTGGGGGATAACGAAATCCACATGGCTATGGCCACTGACAATTTGGAGGCTGCCCGCGCCTTCCACCGGGAGCTGGGGTGCATCTGCTACGAAAACCCCGCCATGGGCATCTATTTTATCAGCGACCCGGACGGCTACTGGACCGAGATCGTGCCGGCGAAATAAGAACCTACTATTCATCGCCGGACGATGCCAGCAGGACGAAAAAAACGGCCTGATGGCGTTGGATGGCTGTGAATAACTAAGCGCGAAAAGTCCCCCTGGACGTCTGTAGGGAAAGACCGTCCAGGGGGCTGTGCTTTTTATCTGCCGCTATAATGATCCCGGCAGGAAAGGACCTCAATGGTATCGGAGGAAGCGCCTGAAATGTGGTAGACCAGGCGGTTGGCTCCATCAATGCGCCTGCTCCAATAGCCGCTTAGAGCCTGTATTCATAGCCGGACAATGCCGGATGGGCGAGAGATTTTTCCGCCCTGCAAGGCAAAAATCCGCAGAACTACTTGGTGTAATTCAAGGATTTTTAACGCAGCAGGGCGAAAAAAGACCCGGCCAGATGGTGTTGGATGGTTGTGAATACAGGTTCTAAAACCTGCGTAGGCCGCTTACTCTCCTGTCCCCCTCCCCTGTCGGGAGGGGGCTTTTTTATCTGCCATCATTCCGGAAAGAACCTTCCCAGCAGTCCCACCACCAAAAGGCCCATCTCCTTGGTGCGCAAAAGGACGTTCAGCAGGGCGTAAACCGCCGCCCCTGCCAGAACCGCCAGGAGGAAGGCGGGGGGGACCGATTCCAGCTTGCTGTACAGGAAATCGTAAAGGGGGGCCGCCACCAGGCACATCCCGGCAGTGGCTACACCCATCTTCACCAGGCTGGCGAAGACGCGGCCCAGGCCCAGCCGCCCGATGCGCCGCCGGAGGAGCACGAGGAGCATCACCAGGGTGACGCCGCCGGAGATGGTGGTGGCCAGGGCCAGACCCTTGTGGGCCATGGGCTTTATCAAAATGAGATTGAGGCCAACGTTAATAAGAATCGCCAGAACGGAATTTATGGTGGGGGTAATGGTATCCTCGATGGCGTAAAAGAGGTTCAGCGCCACCTCCTTGATGCTGAAGAAGATGAGGCCGATGGCGTAGAAGGTCACCACCTCGGCGGTGCGCTGGGTATCGTAGGCGGTGAAGGCCCCCCGCTGGAAGAGCATCCCTACAATCTCTTCCGCAAAGAGAATCACACCGGCGGAGATAGGCAGCACCATCAGGGACATAAGCCCTATGCTGCGGGCAAAGGTACGCTTGAGCTTCCGGTGGCTCTTCATGGCGGAAAGGCGGGACATTTGGGGGAAGGCGGCGGTGGTGACCGAAATGACGAACACCGCCGTTACAAAGCCAATCACCCGGTTGCCGTAGCTGAGGGCGGAGATGCTGCCGGCCGGGAGGATCGAGGCGATGGTGCGGTCGATCATGGTGTTCAGCTCGGTGATGGCCTTGCCCAGGAAGATGGGCACCACCACCAGCAGCAGGCGGCGGATTTCCGGGGTGCGGAAGTTAAAGTTGGGGCGGTAGGAAAAACGGTTGCCCTTGGCGGCCAGGTAAAGCATCAAAAAGGAGGCAAAGTAACCGGCCACCACGCCCCATCCCAGCACCTCCTGGCCGTGCTGCACCGAAAGGAACATGGAGGCGATGACGCAGAGGTTCAGGGGGGCGCTTACCATCCCCACCGCAAAGTAGCTGCCGTGGATTTGAAGATACCCCTGTAGGATAAAATAGACCCCGATAAAAAGCAGGGAGATGATAATGACCTGGGAGAAGGAGATGGCAAGCTCCAAAGTCTCCCCCTCAAACCCAAGGGCGAAGAGCTTTACAATGGGGCGCTTTAGGAGCCAAAACAGGCACATGATGGCGAGGGAGATGAGGATCACCATGGTGATGACGGTATCGGTGAACCTGCGCAGCCGCCTGGGGTTCTGCTGCTGGATGCGGGAATAGCTGGAGATGTAGCTGGTGAGCATGGCGGAGCCGATTCCCGCAAAGATGATGGTGGGGATGGAGAAGGCCACAAAGTAGGCGTCGCTCACCGGGCTGGCCCCGTAGACATAGGCCAGGGACATCTCCCGGCCAAAGCCCAGGCCCTTCGCCAAGGCGGTGGTAAAAATCAGAATGACCGCGTTGGAGGCGGTGCTTCCCCGCTTCTTCTTCGCCACTGGAGACATCCCCCCTCTCTGTCCTGCTCCCTCTATGTCATCATGCGGCGCTTTTAGCGGAGCACGCCGAAGTTTTCCACCGGCCACAGGGTAAAGCGGGCGTGGCCGCTTATCTTCTCCCCAGGGATGTAGGGCTGGCTCCACATCCGGGCGTCGTTGGAGCCGCTGCGGTTATCCCCCAAAAAGAGATAGTGACCCTCCGGAACGGTAAAATCAGCCGTCCGGCTGTCCTTATGGAAAACGTAGGGCTCCTCCACCGGCTCCCCGTTGAGGGTCATCCTGCCGTTTTCGTCCAGCACCACATGGTCCCCCGGCAGGCCCACCAGGCGCTTGACCAGGGTGATGCCCAGCTCGTCGGAATCGAAGACCACAATATCCCCCCGCTGGAGGTTTTCCGGCTGGTGGACCCGCGTGGCGAAGAGGATGCTGGCTGTATCAATGGTGGGAATCATGGAGCCGCTGGGCACCACCACAAAGAAGAACAAAAACTTGATAATAAAGAGGAGGACCAGCACCTCCAGCCCGAAGGGGATGATCCACTCCCGCAGGAGCTTTTCCATGGGCTTCTTCGGTTTTTCCGGCTCCTGCTGCTCCTCCCGCTCCTCCACCGGCGGCGGGACCTGCTGCTCCTCCTGCTGGGTGCGCTCTTGTCTTTCCTGTTCCATAGGGCGGCTGCCTCCTCTTTTCCCAGAAAATATTTCCCAGGGAATACTTTCCCATAGTCTTTTATTATAACCTATTCTGCCCCCGGACACAACCAAAAATTTCGGGCGGGGTTTACCTGCGTACAAGACGCCAGCGGCTGCCTGGAGACCCGCCTTCTTTTTCTTCTTGCGAAAGAAGAAAAAGAAGCAAAAAGAAGAACGGCCCAAGTCCTCTGATACGCAGCGGAAGACAAAGGCCGTTGGATTCATATTTTTCCGGCAGCAGGACAGAAAGCCAAGAGCCTATTCCGGTTTCAGCCCTCCCAAATCTCGGAAAGGAAGCTCTCCCCCTGGATCTGGGCCTGCACCCCCAGGTACTCCGCCACGGTGGCAGCGATGTGGGCGTAGGTATCCCGCGTGCCCAGGTTGGCCCCGGCCCGGATTCCCTTGCCCCAGGCCACCATGGGAACGTGCTCCCGCGAGTGGTCGGTGCTGGGGGTGGAGGGATCGCAGCCGTGGTCGGCGGTGATGATAAGCAGGTCCTCCTCCCGCAGCAGGGGCATCAGCTCCCCCAGCTGGACGTCGAACTCGTTGAGGGCATTTGTATACCCCGGCACGTTGTTGCGGTGGCCGTAGACCATGTCAAAATCCACCAGGTTTACAAAGCAGAGGCCGGAAAAATCCTTTTGGGCATAGCTGAAGGTCTTCTCCATCCCATCGGCGTTGGACTTGGTGCGGACAAACTGGGTGATGCCCCGTCCGGCAAAGATATCGTTAATCTTCCCCACCCCGATGCAGTCCAAGCCGGCGGCCTGGATGGCGTCCAGGACGGTGGGCGCCGGGGGCTGGAGGGAGTAATCATGGCGGTTGGCGGTACGGGTGAAGTCCGGCCATACTCCCACGAAGGGCCGGGCGATGACCCGCCCCACCCCGTGCTCCCCGGTGAGAAGCTCCCGCGCAATCTCGCAGTACCGGTACAGCTCCGGCACCGGCACCACATCCTCGTGGGCGGCGATTTGGAAGACGCTGTCGGCAGAGGTGTAGACAATGAGCTTGCCGGTCTCCACATGCTCCTTGCCGTAATCCACCAGCAGCTGGGTGCCGGAATAGGGCTGATTGCAAAGGACCCCCCGGCCGGTACGGCGGCTGAACTCCTCCAGAAGCTCCTGGGGGAACCCATCCGGGTAGGTGGGAAGGGGCTTTGGGGAGATGACCCCGGATATCTCCCAGTGGCCGATGGTGGTGTCCTTCCCCTTGGAGGCCTCCGCCAGACGGGCCACCGCCCCGGCGGGAGCCTCCACCGGCGTGCCGCAGCCCACCCCTTCGATGTTGAAAATACCCAGCTGGCGCAGATTGGGGATATTCAGCTTCCCCGACCGGGCGCAGGCGGCCAGGGTGTTGCTTCCGGCGTCGCCGTAATCGGCGGAATCGGGCATCTCCCCAATCCCTACACTGTCCAGAACGATGAGAAACACACGGCGTTTGTTTTCCATAATCCCTTTCCCTTTCTCTAACATATAACCTTTGTTTGAAGGGGACCCTGAAGGCGCCCCCTTTTCTGCCCCTATCATAACACGAAGGGGAGAAAGTTTCCAGATGGAAAAGGCAATTTGTCAGCATTGTACAAAAAGCGCCCCGCCCAGTTGGGCTTATTGCTGATTTTTTTCTCCGCAAAAGCTGAAAAATCCTTTCGTCAAAGTGGAAAAAGGTGACAAATAGTAACAGTTTTATCGCTTTAGCGCTTGAAAATACAGACTTTTTGACGAAAGTAATGATTGACAGCGGCAAATAAAGAAGGTAAAATAATAGTGTCCACGGAAGCGGGCATTTTATTCTTTTTCGCTTCCAGTGCATAAAACGAGCGGGCCTGCCAAAGGTGGCCCGCGAACTGAAAGGGAGAAACGCAATGAAAAAGTATCTTTCTGTCCTTCTGGCAGCTATGATGGTGCTGGCCATCATGGCCGGCTGCGGCGGCAACGGCGGCGACACCACCACCCCGCCTGCCAACAGCCCTGCCAGCGATGGCGGCAACACCGGTTCCAGCGGCCCCTTGAAGGTGGCCAATGTCGTCAACGGCAACCTGGGCGACAAATCCTTCTTTGATTCCTGCGAGGCCGGCCTCAAGAAGCTCCAGGACGACGGCATCATCACCTATAAGACCTTCGAGCTGGGCGCCACCGACGCCGACCAGCCCAAGTGGGTCTCCACCCTGGACGAGCTCTCCGCTGACGCCAGCTACGACCTTATCGTCTGCGGCACCTACCAGATGGATGCCATCCTCAACGACTGCGCCCAGAAGTACCCCGACCAGAAGTACTTCATCTATGATGCCGAGGTAGCGCAGCCCAACGTGGCCAGCATCACCTTTAAGCAGAACGACCTTGGGTACCTGGTGGGCACCGCTGCCGCCCTTATGACCTCCTCCGATATGGAGAAGATTAACCCCGAAAAGGTCATCGGCTTTGTGGGCGGTGAAGACGGCCCCGTTATCAACGACTTCCTCACCGGCTTCATCCAGGGCGCCCAGGCGGCCGACCCCGAAGTGAAAATCGACACCCAGTACGTGGGCAACTTCTACGACACCGGCAAGGGCAAAGAGATTGCCAATGTTATGGTGAACAACAAGTGTGATGTTATCTGGGGCGTTGCTGGCGGCGCCGGCAACGGGGCGGCTGAAGCCGCCGCCGAAAAGGACATTTGGTTCATCGGCGTGGACTCCGACCAGGAGGCTACCTTCTCCGCCAACCAGCCCCAGATGGCCGCTGTGACCATCTTCTCCGGCCTCAAGAACTGCGGCGACGGCGTTATCTACATGATGAACAAGCTGAAGGACGGCAGCATTGAGTGGGGCAAGACCACCCAGCTGGGCATCGCGGAAGGCGGCGTTGGCCTCACCAGCGGCGGCAACTTCGCGAAGCTCCCCGACAACATCAAGAAGGCCCTGGACGATGTGGCCCCCAAGGTCACCTCCGGCGAAATCACAGTGGACACCGCCTTTGACGAGTCCTTTGACATCAAGGGTCTGCGGGATTCCGTCCGTCCCTGATTCCCATTCCTTATAGCCCAAATCCTGTAGCGTAACTTGCAAGGGGGAGCTGTGACCGCGGCTCCCCCTTTTCCCCAAAATAACCCCCTGGGCCTGGGGCCGGTATTTTTTGAGGGGTACCGGTTTTCTGGGTTTGACAACACACCTGAGAGGAGGAAATCGTATGGCGGATACCAACATTGCCGTTTTGATGAAAGGGATTACCAAGGTGTATCCCAACGGCATCGCGGCAAACCAAGGCGTCGATTTCTCGGTAAAAAAGGGTGAGATACACGCCCTGATGGGAGAAAACGGCGCCGGAAAATCCACACTGATGAAGATGCTCTTCGGCCTGGAGCAGCCCACCGAAGGGGAGATTGTCATCAACGGGGAGCCTGTGAGCCTCACCTCCCCCACCGTCGCCATCTCCAAGGGGATCGGCATGGTGCACCAGCACTTTATGCTCGTCCCCTCCCTGACGGTGGCGGAAAACATCGTTCTGGGAATGGAACCCACCAAGGGCGCCTTCATTAACTACGCCGAGGCGGTGCGCATCACCAAGGAGTTCTCCGAAAAATACAACCTTCATGTGGAGCCGGACGCCAAGGTTATGGACATCCCCGTGGGCATGAAGCAGAAGGTGGAAATCCTAAAGGCCCTGGTGCGGGGCGCGAAAATCCTCATCCTGGACGAGCCCACCGCCGTTCTTACCAGCCAGGAAACCGCCGAGCTCTTTAAGGAGCTGATTCACTTTAAGGAGCAGGGACACACCATCATCTTTATCTCCCATAAGCTCAAGGAGATTAAGCAGATCACCGACCGTATGACCATCATGCGCGGCGGCAAATCCATGGGCGTCTTCAACACCGCCGATGTGTCCGAGCAGGATATTTCCCGCCTGATGGTGGGCCGGGACGTGGTGCTGAAGGTGGAAAAGGAAAAGGCCAACCCCACCGATACCGTCCTGAAGGTGGAGGATATCCACTACGAGAACGAATACGGCAAGAAGATGCTCAACGGTGTTTCCTTTACAGTGCGCAAGGGGGAGATTTTGGGCATCGCCGGGGTGGAGGGCAACGGCCAGCGGGAGCTGGTGAGCATGCTCTTTGACATGGTGGCCCCCGATTCCGGCACCATCACTATGGAGGGCCAGACCGTCACCGGCAAGGGCCAGTCCTACATTCGGGAGCTGGGGGTTTCCCACATCCCGGAGGACCGGATGACCTATGGAGCCGCCGGCACCGCCTCCATTGAAGAAAACCTCATCTCCGACCGGTTTGAGAAGCCGGCCTTCAACAAGGGAATCCTCTTTGACATGGACGCCATCCACAAAACCAGCGACCAGCTGATTCAGGATTACCTCATCCTCTGCCGCAGCGGCAAGCAGCAGGTGAAGATGCTCTCCGGCGGCAACATCCAAAAGGTGGTTGTGGCCCGCGAGTTCTCCTGCGACCCGAAGCTCATCATCGCCGACCAGCCCACCCGCGGCATCGACGTGGGCGCTACTGAGTTTATCCGCAAGAAGCTGGTGGAGCTGAGCCGGGAAGGGGCCGCTGTGCTGCTGGTCTCCGCCGACCTCAACGAGGTGATGGAGCTTTCCGACAGCCTAATGGTCTTCTGCGGCGGCGAGATTGTTGCCTACTTTGAAGACACCTCCACCCTGACCGACGAGGAGATGGGCGAATACATGCTGGGCCTCAAGCGTCAGTCCCCGGAGGAGATAAGGAGGGTTTTCCATGCGTAAAAACCTGAAATTCGAGATCATCCGGGGCGCAGCCTCCATCCTGCTGGCCCTGGCAGTGGCTATGATCTTTATCTTTATCATCAGCAAAAGCCCCTTTGAAGCCCTCTATAACCTTATCATCGGACCCTTTACCAAGCTGCGGTACCTGTGGCTCATCCTGGAGCGGATGATCCCCATCGTCTTTACCGGCCTTGGGGTCTGCGTCATGTTCCAGGCCAACCAGTTCAACCTGGCCGGTGAAGGGACGCTCTTCTTCGGCGGCCTGGTGGCGGCGGCGGTGGCCATCTATCTTCCCCTGCCCCCGGTGCTGCATATCCTGGTCTGCATCGTCATCGCCTCGGCGGTGGCGGCGGCCGCCATGCTCATCCCCTCCCTGCTGAAAACCAAGCTGGGGGCCAGCGAGATGGTGTCCTCCCTGATGCTCAACTACATCCTCTTACAGTTGGGGGTCTATATCCTCAACTGGCATATGGCGGACCGCACCCAGGGCGCCACCATGTCCCACCAGTTTTTGGACACCGCCCGTATCCCCACCCTCATTCCCCGCACCAACCTCAGCTGGGGCATTATCATCGCCCTGGTGATGACCGTTCTGGTGGCCCTCTTTATGTACCGCACCAAGTGGGGCTACGCCATCCGCATGGTGGGCCAGAACCAGAGCTTTGCCAAATACTCCGGCATCAAGGTGGCCGCCACCATCGTTCTCTGCCAGGTCATCGGCGGCCTGCTTTCCGGCATGGGCGGCGCGGTGGAGGTGCTGGGGTACTACGACCGCTTTAAGTGGCGGCAGCTCCCCGGCTACGGCTGGGACGGCGTCACCATCGCCATCCTGGCTAAAAACAACCCTATCTTCATCCCCTTTGCCGCCTTCTTCATGTCCTACCTGAAGCAGGGCTGCAACCTGATGCAGACCTACACCGATGTTCCCGCCGAGATGCTCAGCATCATCCAGGCGGTCATCTTCCTGTTCTTCGCCGCCGAGCAGTTCCTTAGCAAGTACCGCCAGAAGCTGGTGGTAAAGGGCGCCAAGGAAGAGCTGGCTGAAAAGAAGGCCGAGGGCGGTCAGAAAGGAGCTGAGGCGTAATGTTGAATCAACTGGCTGGTATCATCTTCTCTGAAACCTTTGTCTTCTCCATCTTCCGTATCACCACCCCCATCCTCTTTGCGGCGCTGGCCGCCGTGATTGCGGACCGGGCCGGGGTGACCAATATCGGTCTGGAAGGTATTATGATGATCTGCGCCCTTACCGGCGTTATCTTCTCCGCAAAGCTCCAAAGCGCCTGGCTGGGTCTTCTGTTCGCCATCCTGCTGGGGGTTCTCACCGCCCTGATGATCGGCTTCTTTGCCCTGAAGCTCAAAACCGATATCATCCTGGCCGGTATCGCGGTGAATATGCTGGGAAATGGCGGCACCATCTTCGTCATGTTCTTAGTCTCCGGCGACCGGGGCTACTCCGCCAACCTGGCCAGCAAGGTGATGCCCACCGTCAATATCCCCATCCTCCAGGATATCCCCATTCTGGGGAAGATCCTTTCCGGACACAACATCCTCACCTATTTTGCCTTTATCTGCGTCCTGCTGGTGTGGATCCTTCTTTATAAGACCCCCATGGGACTCCAGATCCGGGCGGTGGGCGAAAGCCCCAACGCCGCCGATTCGGTGGGCGTCAGCGTCAACCGCATCAAGTACATCGCCCTGGGCCTTTCCGGCGCCCTGGCCGGCATGGGCGGCGCCTTCATGTCCATGGGCTATATGTCCAGCTTTAACACCAACATGACTGCCGGCCGCGGCTTCATCGCCCTGGCCGCCGAGGCCATGGGCCGGGCCGAGCCCATCGGCACCATGCTCACCTCCCTCCTTTTCGGCTTTGCCGACGCCCTGGCCAACAACATGCAGAGCCTGGGCCTGCCCCAGGAGCTGGTGGCTATGACCCCCTATGTCTTCACCGTGGTGGGCCTGGCGATCTACGCCGCCAGCACCCTGAAGAGGAACCGGAAGAAGCTGGAGTGATCCTCTGCTTCCATCATATCGCGGAACGGCAAGCGGGGGGTATGAGAAATCTCATATCCCCCGCCCGCTTTTTAGGGTATGATAAGGTATCAACTGCGAAGGGACGTGTTCTATATGGATATGGATTTGAGACAAACGATTGCCCCCTTCTCCTGGGCAGACCTTCCCTCCGGTGCGTCTTCCGTTTCTCTCGGTGTGGGAAGCTACCTCCAGGAGGTTTTTGACACCCGCGCCGAGGAAGGCTTTCTGGGAAATGGCTATGACTGGGAAAGCCTGGCCCAGGTCTTTCTTGCCGAACAGTGCCCCCAGCTGGAAGGCGAGATCCGCTTTGACCCGGAGGCGGATACGTTCTGCGTCTACTCCAAAAACAAAGAGGCCCTGCGGGATTTTATCCTCCGCTTCAAGGCCGCCTGTGAGGACCGGGCGCTGATCCTGGACCTGTTCCAGCGGGCCGAGCTGGACTGATTGAGAGAAAGGACAAACAACGATGACAAAACCCATCCCCGTCATCCTGGACGGCGACCCCGGCCACGATGACGCCATCGCCTGGGTGCTGGCCAAGGCAAGCCCCCAGCTGAAAATTCTGGCCGTTACCTCTGTGTGCGGCAACCAGATCATCGAAAAGACCACCTACAACGCCCAGCGCATCATGGCCCTCATCGGGCTGGACGTGCCCATCGCCAAGGGGGTCTCCCGGCCCCTCATCGCGGAGCCCATCATCGCCCCGGTGGTCCATGGCCAGTCTGGCCTGGACGGCCCTCCCCTCCCCGAACCTGTCACCCAGTTGAGCCCCCTTTCCGCTGTGGAACTGATGGCGAAAACCATCGCCGAAAGTGATGAGCCGGTGACCCTCATCCCCACCGGCCCCCTCACCAATGTGGCGGGGCTGCTGCTGGCCCATCCGGAGCTGAAGCCGAAAATCGCCCAAATCTCCCTGATGGGGGGCGGCGTTAAAATGGGCAACTGGACCCCCGCCGCCGAATTTAACATCCTGGTGGACCCGGAAGCCGCCCGGCTGGTGTTCCAGTCCGGCATCCCCATCCTGATGGCAGGGCTGGACGTCACCGAAAAGGCGCTGGTCTGCCCGGAGGACTTCGGGCGCATCCGGGCGGTAGGCAACCCGGTGGCGGTTACGGTGGCGGACTGGCTGGAATTCTTCTACCAGTTCCACAAGACCATGGACTACCCCGGCGCCCCCATCCACGATGCGGTAGCGGTGGCGGCACTGGTAAAGCCGGAGATCCTCACCGTCCGGGAGATGTACGTGGACGTGGAGGTATCCGGCGACTACTGCATGGGCTGCACCGTGGGGGACTGGCACGGCACCAGCGGCCACAAGCCCAACACCAGGGTGCTGCTGGACATCGACCGGGAAGCCTTTGTGGACCTGCTGGTGGAGGCCGTCAAGACCTATGGGGAGGTGCGATAAAATGAGCGATAAAAAGATTCCGGTTATCATCGACTGCGACCCCGGCTGCGACGATACCGCCGCCCTGCTCCTTGCCTTCCAGTGCCCGGAGCTGGACATCCGGGCCATCACCACCGTTTCCGGCAATGTCTCCTTGGATAAGACCACCTACAACGCCCTGCGGGTGACGGAGGCCATCGGCGCCAGCGTTCCGGTTTATGCCGGGGCGGACCGCCCCATGTTCCGGGAGCCGGTCTACGCCCCCCATGTCCACGGGGAGGATGGGCTGCACGGCATCCAGCTGCCTGCTCCCAAAAAGGCTGTCTCCGGCGTCCACGCCTGGGACGCCATCTATCAGGAAGCGGTGGCCCAGAAGGGGGAGCTGGAGCTCATTGCGGTGGGCCCCCTCACCAACCTGGGCATCGCCCTGGGGAAGTATAGTGACCTGGCAAAGCGCATCAAGCGCATTGTCATCATGGGCGGGGCCGCCCAAGGGGGAAACGTCACCCCCTGCGCCGAGTTTAACATCTATGTGGACCCGGAGGCCGCCGACATGGTGTTCCGCGCCGGTATCCCCCTCTGTGTCTGTGGCCTGGACGTAACCCTGAAGGCCTATCTCACCGCCGGGGAAATCAAGGCTATCCAGGCCCTGGGCACCCCCCAGGCAGCGCTTTTTGCCGGGGTGACGGAAAACAACTGCGAGAAGGTCTTCTGCCCGGCCGGCGCCCCCCTCCACGACCCGGCGGCGGTGCTTTTTGCCGCAGACAGCAGCTACTTCACCGTCCAGCGGTGCTGGATGGGGGTGGAGACCAAGGGGGGCATCACCCGGGGCAAGACGGTGACTGACTGCTGGTCCGACGCCCAGAAGGAGGCCAACGTGGAGCTGGTGCTGGATGTGGACCGGGAGAAATTTGCCGCCAAGGTGAAGGCGCTGATGGCAGTGTACTAAGCCTTTTGGGGCGCTGGCGGACGGAATTTGTAAACATTTTGGGAATTTCCTTCCATTCCCTGGCAGGCGGCTTGTTTTCCCATCAAAAATCGGTTACAATAGAAAGCAAGGTGTGGGGGGTATTCTCTCCCCCATCCGAAAATTCTGTTGAAACGGGGGGCAGACAATGGCTTCACATGAACCCACCATTTCCTTTTCCATCGCGGAGGACCGGGAAAAGGAGGTCAAAAAAATCCTCACCACGGTGTACGAAGCGCTGCGCCAGAAGGGCTACAACCCCATCAACCAGATTGTAGGGTACATCCTTTCGGAGGACCCCACCTACATCACCACCTACAACAACGCCCGCAGTCTCATCCGGCACATCGACCGGGATGAGTTGCTGCAAATGCTCTTAAAATCCTATCTGCACGTATAAACCCGCGCCGTTTGTAGGGAACTACAGACGGCGTTTTTTGTTTGTATGAAAGGAGAGAGATGGCTATGGGACTGTTTGACCGCTTTAAGAAGGAAAAGGCCGGGGGGAAGGACACCCCTTCCCTTCCGCTGGGGGCGGACACCGCCGGGAAGCTGCTTTTTCTTCGGGAGCGCCTGGAGGGCCAGGAGCTGCGGGAGGCTGTCACCCGGCGCTTTGGGCCGGAAGCCCTGGGAGAGATAAGCCAGGAGCACCTGGCGGTCACCTCCTTTTTGGTGCGGCTGGAGGGGGTGGAGTTTTGGTGCGCCCATATGGCCCTTCCCCTTCCCCCCAAGGAGGGGGACCTCCCTGCCCTTCTGGCGCGCAGCTCCTTCTTTTCCCAGGAGGAGCTGGAAGGGGCGGCGGGGCACCGCTCCTTTCTGCTGGTTGTCCAGAAGGAGGGCGGCAGGACGCTGGAGCAAAAGCGGAAAATCTGCTGCCTCTTCACCCGCCTGTGCGGAGCGCTGCTGGAGCTGGAAGGGGCGGTGGCCTTTTTAAACAGCGGTGTCCCTCTGCTGGTGGGGCGGACCTTTTTCCTCCACCACGCCGCCATCCTGGAGCAGAACCTGGAGGACCCGGAATACTTCCCCGCCCCCCTGTGGATCGCCCTCTCCCAAGCAAACAACCACGGCCACACCGCCATTGGCACCGACGGCCTTTCCGCCTTTGGCTTCCCGGAGCTGTTCTTCCTGAACCCCAGGGAGGAATGGCCCCAGGTTTACCAAAAGCTCTGGCTTATGTCCATCTTCCAAATCACCGGCAAGGCGGTGTACCGGGAGGGGGACACCATCGCCTTTGACCCGGATAAGCCCCCCGCCGTTGTGAAGCGGCTCCAGGAACGACTGGCGATCATCGGGGGATAGGGATGGGACAGAGGCGGCGCTCCACCGGGGAGCTGGTAAGGGAGCTGGTGGCCCAGCGAGGGCTAACCAGCTGCATGAATGATACCAAATGGCGGGAGTTTCAGCAGGCTATGGCGACCGAGATGCCCTTCCCTCCCCCTTATATCTATCGCTCCCTCTTTGAAGAAGGGGAGGAAGATGCCTGGACGCTCCCGGAGGAAGTGGGATACACTGGCGATTATAGCGCCGAGAGCTTCGCCTGGAACGATTACCAAACCATTCAGTGGGTGAAGGTGCGCCCCTGGTACTATCAGAACCGGGGGGGCCTCCTCTGCCAGCATCGGGTCCTCCACAATGGGGAGGAGGAGTTCCTGGCCATCCTAAAGCGGTATTCCATCCCCTATGAGGAGAAGGACGGCGTTTACACCATTTATGGATACCGCTAAAACCGCCGCCTTATAGGATATTTGTAAACACGCATCGTTTACAACCGGTAAAAAGTGTGGTATACTAATAGAATAGACAACAACAAACCTTGCGATAAAAGGAGGCCCGCCCTATGGCAGAAATCAAAATGCCCCTCTATAAGGGGAAACCCCTGGTGCGCAGCGGCAATACCGTCTACTACGGACACCCGGCGGAAAAATACGTCGCCATGCTCCAAATCCTGGGCACCAGCGGCGAGGTGGCCGGAGTGCCCATTTCCGACCGGGTGCTGGTGCAGATTCTTTCCACCGACGAAAGCCTGCCCCCCATGCAGCGCATCATCAAAAAGGCGGAGAAAAAGGGTATTTACCAGGCCCTGAACATCGCCAGCATCTGGCTGGAGCGGAGCCTCAAAGAGGCGTAACCTTCTCTCCCCCGCTACCGATAAAAGCACCTGACAGGATATTCCGTCAGGTGCTTTTTGCTATTCCCTCATAAAGCAGGCGGCGGGGGCACAGGCTGGCCGGAAACACAGTTCATGTACCGTGTGCCGGTCTCCGGGTTTTGGAAGATCCCCTTGGCCCTGCCCTCCAGATCCACCAAATACTGGGTAATATAGTAGGTCTGGTGGGTTGTGCAGACGGCAAAACTCTCCCGTTCCATTCGGCTCCCCAGGCCGGAAAGCCATTTGGGATCCAGATGGGAGAAGGCGGCTTCACCAAAGGGGAAGCGAAGGATAAATTCGCTATCCCCGGCCCGGATGCCGCAGCGGAGGAAACCCTCCGGGTCCTCCAGGCCCCAAGCGGTTGGCCGAAGAATAGCCTTGTTTCTCTCCAGGCCCTCCGGGTCCGGAAGGATACCTGCAATATCCCACCGCTTTTGAAGCGCCTCCGGATCCTGGCCGTCCTCCTGCAAGTCCTGGTCATTTTCCGGGGAGATGAAGTGATATTCCATCTCCGGCAGGGTCCGGCCCTCCTGAAGCTCCCGGCGAAGGGTGACAAACTCGTGGTCCATAGGCACCAGAGCAAGGCCACGGTCCGCCGCTGCCAGCGCACCAGCCTGGTCCCCAAAGTGGGCCCGGAGCCTGCCCAACTGAAGCCAGTTCCACGGGTAATCCGGCTCCGCCATCGCCCCCTTTTCATGGTAGGCCAAAGAGCGTTCCGGCTTCCCACAGTACAGCAGCGCCACAGCGTACCGGTAGTACCAGGCGCCGCAGTCCCCAGCGTTCTTTTCGGAATGGGCCATCCACTGGACAGACTTGTAGTAGTTGGGGTATCCCCCCATGTTGTTCCAGGCATAGGCCTTCCAAAGGGCCAGCTCCCGGTCCTCCTTGGCCTGCTCCACGGTGAACCGCTCCGCCTGCACCCCGTCCCGGACCAGCCGTTCCAGGTAAAGGGCCATCCTGCAAAAAAAGCCGCTGGTGCTGTCGGTCATGGATTCCAGCTCCTGTATATCCTTTGGCGTCAGTATCATTGCTTTCCTCCCCTATATACTGGTGGTGAGAAGATATTCCACCGAGGCAATTTTCACCGCCAGGCAGAAGAGCCGCGCGGCGGTGCCCAGCTCCTCCAGAGTGGGATAGGAGGGGGCGATGCGGATGTTGGTATCCGCCGGGTCGATGCCGTAGGGGAAGGCCGCCCCCGCCGCAGTGAGAACCACCCCCGCCTCCTTGCAGAGGGCGACGGTGCGCTTGGCGCAGCCGGGCATTGTCTCGAAGGAGATAAAGTACCCGCCGCGGGGCTTTGTCCACCGGGCAATCGCCAGCTCCTCCAGCTCCTCCGCCAGGATGCTTTCCACCAGCTGGAACTTGGGCCGGAGGATGGCGGCGTGCTTCTTCATGTGGGCTTTCATGTTCTCGTAATTGCCAAAGAAGCGAACGTGCATCAGCTGGCTGATTTTATCGTAGCTGATGGTCTGGTTGGCAAGCTGGTGCACCATATAGCGGATGTTCCGCCGGGAGGCGGCCACCGCCGCCAGACCCGCCCCGGCGAAGGAGATTTTGGAGGTGGAGCCGAAAATAAAGATCATGTCCTCCTTCCCCTCCTCCTTCAGGAGGGAGAAGAGATCCAGCAGCTGGTCCCCCTCCTCGTAGAGGTCGTGGATGGTGTAGGCGTTGTCCCAAAAGATGCGGAAATCCCTGGCGGCGGGCCGGAGCCCGGCGAACCGCCGCACCACCCGGTCGGAATAGGTGACGCCGGTGGGATTGGAATACTTGGGAACGCACCAGATGCCCTTTACCGCCGGGTCCTTCACCAGCTCCTCCACCTGGTCCATATCCGGGCCCTCCGGGGTCATGTCCACATTCACCATCCGGATGCCGAAATGCTGGGTGATGGCGAAGTGCCGGTCGTACCCCGGCACCGGGCAGAGGAATTTGATCTCCGGCTCCTTGCACCAGGGCTTATCCGAGCCGTACACCCCGGAAAGAAGGGCCCTGGTCATGCAGTCGTACATCATGTTGAGGCTGGAATTGCCTCCCACGATAATCTCGTCCTGCTCCACCCCCAGCATATCCGCCAGGAGCTTTCTTACCTCCGGCAGGCCGTCCAGAAAACCGTAGTTGCGGCAGTCGATGCCGCTTTCGGACACCGCCCCTAAGCTGCTGGTGACGGTATCCAGCATCCCCTGGCAGAGGTTCAGCTGCTCGGTGTTGGGCTTCCCGCGGGACATATCCAGGCGCAGGCCCTTCCTTTGGTACTCCCTGTATTCCCCCCGCAGCTTCTTCAGCAGGGCCTCCAGCTGCGGGACGGTAAGCTCTCCCAACGCGCCCATAGCGCCGCCTCCTTTTACACAAATCTGTTTCTTCCATTTTAGTATATCCGCCAGCTGTTTGCAAGTCATTTTTTTGCATCTTGCAGGATTTGGCGGTTTATCCCAGTGTCCGTGGTATTTCCAGGGGCTTTTTGTTTTTTCTGTCACCGAAAAATTGCAGATAAAAACATCCCCCCGCCAGGCGAGGGGATGTTTGGCAAGGCTTATGGAGCGCCCTGGGGCGGTTTTACTCTTCCCAGTTGTGCCAAACGCTTTGGACGTCGTCGTTATCCTCCAAAAGGTCCAGGAGCTTTGCCATCTTATCCGCCAGCTCCGGCTCCGGGATGGCGGTATAGGTGGAGGGGATGTAGGCGGCTTCGGCGGAGGTGAGGGTGTAGCCCTTGGCCTCCAGGCCCTCCCGGACGGCCCGAAGGTTGGCGGTGGCGCAAAGCACCTCCACGCAGCCCTCCTCGAAGTTCACGTCCTCCGCCCCTACATCGAAGCAGTCCTCCATCACCTTTTCCTCGTCCAGGTCCTCGTCGGGGTTATCAATAAGCACCAGGCCGGTTTGGGTGAAGAGGAAGGAGACGCAGCCGTTCTGCCCCAGGTTGCCGCCGCACTTGTCAAAGTAGTGGCGCAGGTCCCCGGCGGTGCGGTTGCGGTTATCGGTGAGGGTCTCCACAATGACAGCCACGCCGGAGGGGCCGTAGCCCTCGTAAACAATCTCTTCGTAGGCGTCCTTGTTATCGCTTCCCGCCGCCTTTTTGATGCAGCGCTCGATGTTGTCGTTGGGCATATTGCAGGCCTTGGCCTTGGCGATGCAGTCCCGGAGCTTGCCGTTGGAGGCGGGGTCGGGGCCTCCCTCCTTGACCGCCACCGAGATTTCCCTGGCCACCTTGGTGAAGACCTTGGCCCTGGCCGCGTCGGAGGCGCCCTTCTTCCGCTTAATGTTGTTCCACTTGGAATGTCCAGACATGAATGACCGTCCTTTCACAAATTTCTACCATAAAAATGCTCTGCCAAGCGAACAGGGCAGAGCATTTTTTAAATCATTTGGAGGCGCCACCCGGATTTGAACCGGGGGTGAAGGTTTTGCAGACCTCTGCCTTACCACTTGGCTATGGCGCCAGAAAATGGAGCGGGTTACGAGGCTCGAACTCGCTACCTCCACCTTGGCAAGGTGGCGCTCTACCAGATGAGCTAAACCCGCAAATGGCGACCCGGATGGGGCTCGAACCCACGACCTCTAGCGTGACAGGCTAGCGTTCTAACCAACTGAACTACCGGGCCAGAATCCCTGACACCAGGGACGTTAATTATTATACTCTTAATCGGCGGCTGTGTCAACTGTTTTCTTTGCGATCATGGCAAAAAGTTCCTCCCGGCTGAAAACAAATTGGTTGGGACAGAAATGGCAGCAAAGCTCCGCCTGTCCATCCTCCTCCGCCATGGCCCGCAGCTCCCCGGCGTCCAGGGAGGAAAGGGCCGCCTCCATCCGCTCCCGGCTGCACCCGCAGCGGTACTCCACCGTTCGGGCCTCCAGGATGCGGGGATCCATCCCCGCCAGCGTCTTTTCTGCAATCTCCTCCGGGGTGAGGCCGCTGGCAAGCATCTGGGTCACCGAGGGGAGGGCCCCGGTGTTCCGCTCCACCTGGCTGATCTCCTCCTCCCCCGCCCCTGGCAGCAGCTGGAGGATATAGCCCCCCGCCGCCTGGACCGTTAAATCCGGGTTTACCAGCACCCCCAGAGCACAGACGGTGGGTATTTGTTCGCTGACGGCAAAGTAGCTGGTGATATCCTCCGCAATCTCCCCGGAGACCAGGGGCACCAGTCCCACATAGGGTTCCTTCATCCCCAGGTCCTTTACCACAAAGAGGTTTCCCTCCTTCCCCACCGCCCCGGAGACGTCCAGCTTGCCGTACGGGTTCAGGGGCAGCTCCACCACAGGGTTCTGGGCGTAGGCCTTGGCGTTGCCCAGGGCGTCCGCCACCGCAATCACCGAACCGGCGGGGCCGCCGGCCGTGATGCGCAGGGTAACTGAATCCTTTGCCCCCTTGAGCATCGAACCCATGATGGAGGCAGCAGTGAGAAGCCGCCCCGCGGCGGCGGTGACCACCGCGCTTGTTTTATGATACCGCTCCAGCGTCCCCACCATATCGGTGGAATCCAGGGCGTAGCAGACAGCCATGCCGTTTTCCGAAATGGCCCGGATAAGTTTCCCCATCTTTCATTCCCTCCTGGCGATGTAGATAATCCGCTCCTCCTCCGGCGAAGGGGGACCGTCGGTGTAATCCCCCCGGAGACCCAGCAGCCGGAACCCTTCCGCCTCCAGCAGGGCCTGAATCTCCTCCTTGGGGTAGGCGTATTCCCGGAAGCTCTCGCTGTACCGGCGGTAGCGCTCCCCGCCCTCCCCAACAAAAAAATCCAGCTCGATTCCCACGCTGTTGTCCTGGGGGTCCAGGGTGTTCTGCCAGATGCAGCAGACCTCCTCCGTCTCCCGCAGGTAGGTGGAGCCATTCAGACGGCGGATATGTTTTTCCGGGGTGTTCATATCAAAGAGAAAAAGGCCCCCCGGCTCGGTGAAGAGCCAAACCCGGTGGAGGGTCCGGCGGAGGGCCTCCTTCCCCGGCAGATGGTTGAGGCTATCCAAGGTGCAAAGGGTGGTGTCTACCGTCCCGTAAAGGTCCAGCTCCTCCATATCCTGGCAGAGATAGAGGATGGGCGGCGCAAGGCCAAGGCTCTTGTTCATGGCCTGGGCCAGCATCTCCTGGGAGCCATCCACCCCGATGACCTCCGCCCCCAGCCGGGCCAGCTCCACCGCCAAGGAACCGGTGCCGCACGCCAAATCGAGGACAAGCCGAAACCTGCCCCCGTACTGCTCCGCCAGGCTCTTTAAATAGGCCCCGTGGCCCCGGTAGTCCACATCCGCCGTCAGGGCGTCGTAGTACCGGGCAAAGGTCTCCTCATACCCCGCCATCTTTTCCATCCGCCTGGTCCAGACGCCGGAAGATCACCTCGTACCCGTCCACCCCGTAGTTCAGGGAGCGGTTCACCCGGCTGATGGTGGCGGTGCTGGCCCCGGTGGCCTGGACGATATCGCTGTACACCCGGTGGTCCCACAGCATCTTTGCCACCTGGAGCCGCTGGGAAATCGCCTTCAGCTCCGGCACCGTGCAAAGGTCGTCAAAAAAACGGTCGCACTCCTCCATCGTCTCCAGAGAAAGTACCGCCTTGTAAAGATATTCTACATTGGAATCCTTGAGTTTTGGATTCACAAGCTCACCTCCTATACAGTACCAGTTTACCATTTCAGCGCAAAAAAGTAAAGATGCTTTCCGGGGAAGTTGGAAAAAATTTGCAGAGTCTTTTTAATGCCCAACAGCCTCCTTTTCCAGCTCCAAATCCGCCAGCAGCACCGCCCATTCCTTGGCCTCCTCCGTATCCTTCCAGGCGACGATAAACCGCACCGCCGCCCGCCGGAAGCGGTATCCCCGCACCGTCAGGGAATCCAGCCGTTCCCGGCAGGCCTTGGAAAACCTGGCCGCGGCAAAGCCCTCTTCCGCCACCAGATAATCCCCCCGCAGGCCCAGGGGCATTCCGCTGCGCAGGCGGAGGATCTGCCGCTTTTTCCCCTTCTCTTTAAAGAGATTCAGTACAACATCCCGGTGGGTCAGCTGGAGGGTAAGCCGCTTCGGCTCCGGATATTGGGTATGGTCCTCCAGCAGCTCCACGCCGGGGAGGCTATACCCCGCAAAAAGCCCGGTGTTGCAGTGGATGTACAGATTCGTCTTGGCGCGGGTGATCCCCACGTAGAGCTTGCGGCGCTCCCCGTCGCTGCCTGCCTTCGGTTGATCCAGGAGCATATAGACGCTGTCGAATTCCCGGCCCTTGGACTTGTGGATGGTGGAAACACAGACCGTCTCCTGCTCCCCGGCGTCGAAATCCTCGTACTGGGATTCCCGGATGAATTCCTCCAGGTCGGTGCGGTATTTGGTGTAATTGTTCACCGCCTCAAATTCGGCGATGAGCCTTCTGCACATTTCCAGGCAGGCGCTGTCCCGGTACTCATCAAAGAGCTGCTTCTTCGCTTCCTCCCAGATGTCGTCGCTGATGGAGGGGCTTTTCAGCCTTTGGTCGATGGTCTTGAGGAAAAACCGCATCTCCGCCAGGTTATAGAGGGAGATTCCGTCCATGGACTGGATCAGCCTGGCCCGCATCCCCCGCTGGTTCAGCAGCCCCAGGACGCAAAGGGCCTCCTCGTTGGTGCTGGTGAGAATGCAGGCGCTCCCGCCCTTGTAGGTCCGGAGCAGCTCCTCCACCACCGGCTGCTCCAGGTGGCGGCTGCAGTGGCGGGTAATCCGCACCTGCCCATCCTCCTGCCGGATCGGGATTATCTCCGCCTGCTTCATCCGCTTCCCGATGGTCCGGGCGAAGGCGTTGGCCAGGGCGGTGATGTTCCGGCAGCTGCGGTAGTTTTCGGTCATCTCATATCGCGCCGCCCCCAGCTCCCGAATCATGGAGGCCATATACCGGGAATCGGAACCCCGGAATTCGTAGATATTCTGGTCGTCGTCCCCCACGGCGATGACCCGCATTTCTTCGTTTCGCTCCATCAGGGCGCGCACCAGGGCGTACTCGTTTTCGTCCATGTCCTGGGCCTCGTCAATAACCAGCACCGTTTTGGCGATGCGCCCCGGCTCCACCTCCCCCTCCCGAATCATCCTGGCGGCGTCCCCCACCACATCCTCCACCCCCTCCATGCTGCCAATCTTTCCCAACAGGTCAAAGCAATAGGAGTGGAAGGTCTTAATCTCCACAAAGTTCGCTGCGTTGCCAATAAGGGCCATCAGCCGCTTTTTAAACTCGGTGGCCGCGGCGCGGGAAAAGGTCACCATCAGCAGCTGCTCGTGCTTTACGTCCTCCAGGGTAAGGAGGGCGGCCAGCTTATGTACCAGCACCCTGGTTTTGCCGCTGCCCGGCCCCGCCGCCACCACAATATACTGGGAGGCGGCGTCGTGGATAATCTTCCCCTGCATTTCGGAAAGCTCCCCAAAAAGGAGGCGGTACCGCTGGGAGGTGATGTTCCGGTCAATCTCCTTGGCCCGCTCCCCCTGGAAATACTTTTCGATAAACTTTTTAAAATCCAGCTGGAAATAATCCCCCACAAAGCCCAGCGCGGCGTTGTAGTCCCGGACCATCAGGTTGGCGTATTCCCCCACAATGTGAATCTGCTGAATCTTCTGGCGGTAATACTCCTCCAGCATCTGGTAGTCCCCTCTTTTGTACTTTATCTTGTTGTCCAGAATCAGCCGCCTTACCTCCATGCCGTTATAGAGGACCAAAAATCCCCCCTCCAGCTTCACCGCGTCAATCTTCGCCAGGTATAATAACGCGTCCTCCATGTCCTTCAGGCCCACGTCCTTTTGGGCGGAAGCCGCCGCCAAATAGTCCTGGTACAGCCCCACCAGGGAGAACTCCACCAGAACGTCCTGCTTTTCCCCAGCGGGGTCCTTGCCCGGCGGGGCCAGCTCATAGAGGCGCCTTACCGCAAAGCGGCACAGGTCCCGGCGCCGGAGGTACTGCTCCCGGAGGACCGGGAGGCTCACCAGCAGCCTCAAAAAGGCGTGCTGGCCCCCGGTCTCCTGCTCCTCCTCATCCCCCTCCTCCCTTTTGTTTTTATCAATGCAGCTTTTGATGGTGAGGTAATAAAGGATGGTTTTGAGCTTTTTAACCGAGGAGTGGGCGATTCCCCGCTCCATAGCCTCTTCGTTGAGCTTTTTCAGGGAGAAGTCCCGTCCCCCCTCCTCCAGCCGCTCCAGCAGAAGCTCCTCCAGCTTCAAAAACCGCTCCAGAATCTGGGAGGAGCGGTTTTGGGTATCCGTCTTCAGGATAAAGGCGGACATATCCATGGTATCCGCCAAAATCCCCTCCTGGCGCATCAGGTTCACACAGTCCACCACCTGGGCCTTGGGGATGCCCAGGTCGTCCGCCAGGTAGTCCACCCGCGATTCCGCCTCGCTGTTGCCTGCATCGGACCGGCTCCGGCTGGAGATGAGGGACTTGACAATCCGCGTGGCGTGCAGCTTCTGTTCCGGGGAAAAGAGAGAGGAGCGCTGGATGCCCCTGACCGCCTCCTCCATGTTCCGGGCCAGGATGCTGGTGGCGTAGACGCGGGGGGAGTTGCGCCCCCTCTTTACATACCCTGCGTTTTCCAGGGCGGCCACAGCGGTTTTCACCCGTGTCTCGATATCCGAACCCGATTCGTTCCATCCCGCCTGCCGGGCAATCTCCAGGGGAGAGCAGCAGACGACGGGGCGGCTGCGGGTCAGCTCCTTCATCGCCCTCCAGACCTGCTGAATCTCGCTGATGCTCAGCTTGGTCTGGTTCAGGAGGATAAAGTGCTTGTCCAAATCCCCATCGCTGAACAAAACATAGCAATCCGCCGAAAGCTGGGGGTCCCGCCCCGCCCGTCCCGATTCCTGGATGTAATTTTCCAGGGAATCGGAGATATCATAGTGGATCACCAGCCCAACATCCTTTTTATCCACCCCCATACCAAAGGCGGAGGTGGCTACCATAATCCGCACCTCCCCCCGGAGGAAGGCCTCCTGATTTTCCACCTTCTCCAGGGGATCCATCCGTCCGTGGAAGTGCCGGGCCGGGAATCCGTCGCTGGTGAGCTTCCGGGCCAGCTCCTCGGTCCGCCTGGTCCGGGAGGCGTAGATGATGGTGGGGCAGTTTTTCTCCTCCACCAGGGAGCGAAGGGTGCTGTACTTCTCCTCCTCCGTCTCCCGGTACAGGACGGCATAGCGCAGATTCTCCCGCGCCGCGGCGGAGGCAAAAAGCTCCAGCTCCAGCCCCAGCTTTTCCTTGAAGTAATCCCGGATATCGCTGATAACCTTCTGCTTTGCCGTGGCGGTGAAGCAGGAGACCGGAATGGGGCTCTTCCGCTGCTTCTTCTCCTGAAGCTCCCGGATAAAATCCCCAATGTACAGGTAATCCACCCGGAAGTCCTGCCCCCAGGCGGAAAAGCAGTGGGCCTCGTCTATGACAAAGCGCACCACGTTGCGGGAAAGAAGCAGCTTTTCGATGGTGCGGGAGCGCAGCTGCTCCGGCGAAAGGTAGAAGAGGCTGGCAAGGCCGCTTTCCACCCGGTGGATGGCATCCGACCGTTCAATGGGGCTAAGAAGCCCGTTTACCGTCACCGCGTCCACCAGGCCCCGCTCGCTAAGGTTATCCACCTGGTCCTTCATAAGGGACTGCAGCGGGGAGATGACCACCGTAAGGCCGTGCTCCGCCTGGCCCGCCATCAGGGCCGGAAGCTGGAAGGTGATGGACTTGCCGCCGCCGGTGGGAAAGACCGCCAGAAGGGAGCGGCCCTCCACAGCCGCCTGGGCCGCCCGCTCCTGGAGCGGCTCCCCGCCATAGGTGCGAAAGCCCGAAAAGCCGAAGAATTCCCGGAGCTTTTTATGAATATCCAGGGCGTTCCGGCAGTAATCGCAGCCGGCCTTACAGGGGGTATTGCAAAGATGGTGAATCACCCACTCCACCCTGGGGTAGTTGTGCAGCACCCAGGGCGGCGTGATGGAGTACCGGTCCCCCTCCCCGATGAGGGCCAGGGCATAGGCCAGCTCCAGGGGGAGCTGCTCCACCAGGACACGGAGGTCCAGGCTTTGGCAGAACCGCCCGGCAAACTCCTGGCGGATAGCCTCCGGCAGGTTCGGCAGGGTGGGGGAACAGCCGAGGTAATCAAAGAAGCCCCGGAACTCCCGGCAGGGGTAGAGCAGCCCGCAGTAGATGGCCTGCCGCCTTGGGGAAAGGGCCCGAAAGGCGTTCACTTCGTCATAAAACAGCTTTTGGGCCTTGAGGGCATCGTTTAGGGGATTGTTCAGCTCATCGGACTGGAGCTTATCGTCCTTCAGCAGGCTGTGGTAGGGGTTGCGGGGAAAAAGGAGCGGGGACAGATACAGGGTATCAATAAAGCCCATCCCGGAGGGCCATCCCCCCTGGGGGCTGATGTACCGCAGGTCGTGGTGCAGGATGTTGTGCCCGCAAAGGTATTCCGTGCCGGAAAGGAAGGCGAAAAAATCCCGGAGGGAGGCGGAGCGAAACTGCTGTCCATCCTGCCGCACCGCCCCCAAATCCATCACCTTTTTGTCGGTCACCCCAATTTCGCTGTCAATAAAGGCGAGCATTTCCGGCCTGCTTTGCATCCCCCTGGGCTGAAGGAGGGCAAAGAAATCGTCCATAAAGTCCCGCATTCCCGGCATTCCCTGCACCTCTTTTCCTCTGTTCGCTGTTTTACGACAATTATAACATAGAATGGCCCCAAACTCCAGGCATCTGCCGGGATTTCTCTTTTCAAACTGGGATTGCTTAATATGTGAAATATCCAAAGCGAGCAGCTACCCCCTACAGGCAGCTGCTCGCTAAACCGGTATTTTTCGATTTGGTTATTCAGGATAAATTCCTCATAATTATCGGAATTGCACAAATCAATAATACCCCCGCGCTGAAGACAAGAATCACCTTTTTGACCTGTTTATCCCCTTTTACCGCCTTATCAATTTTATCGGAAAACAAGGCACAGAAGATGGCGGCTATGATTAGCCATTCAGAGAATTTTTCCATGGTTCTCCCTCCATAAATCCGATTTGCCGGGCTGATTTTAGGATAAACAGGCCAAAACTCCAGGCACTTGCTTTTATTTTTTAACCGCCGTAGGGCACCAGCTGGCCGGTGGTGTCGTCCTTCTGGAAGGGCTGGGAATCCTTGATGCGCACATAGATGGTGGCGATAAGAAGCTCTTCCTCCTCCGCCAGGGGGGTAAGGACCCCCTCCTGCTGGATAACAAAGGGCTGGGAGTTCTTCTGCCGGACATAGATGGTCTCCAGCACCTCCTTCTTCCCATCGGTGGTGCGGCTCACCTCCACCACGAAGTAGGGCAGCTCGGTCATGCTCTGCGCGTCCATCATGGTCACCCCATCCAGAAGGGTCAGCTCCACCTCGCCGCCTGTGTTCATATCCGGCAGCACCCGGTTTTCCACCACCCGCTTGGCCGCCTCGCCGTCCTCACACTTGGGGACCCGGCGGACCGCCACGGGGTAATGCTCCGCATCACCGATGGTCTCTATATCCTTTACCTCCAGCGCAAAGCCCTCATCATCGGCAAGCTCATCCAGGGAGGGCAGTACCTTCTGGATCACCACATTCAGGGCGCCTGTCTCATCCTGGCACCGGGGGTGGCGAATCATATTATCCACCAAAATGGCCGCCAGAACCACCACCACCGTCACGGCGGCGATGAGAACCAGCTTTTTTACATCCACCGGCTTTTTGTTGTCTTTTTTGTTGGACATAGCTTTTTTTACTCCTTCATGATGGGATGGGGAACCGGGTACCCGCCGGTTCTTTTCTGGTATGTAGGGGAGGTTCATGCCTCTCCGGAAAGCTGCCGCACCGTCTGTATATCCGCCAATATCCTCTGGGACAGCGCCTGGACCGATGCAAACTGCGATTCGGGGCGCAAAAAGCGCAGCAGGGCGACAGAAAGCTCCTGGCCGTAAAGGTCCCCCTTATAATCCAGGATATAGGTTTCCATGGTAAGATTCGTTTCGTGGAGGGTGGGCTTAATCCCCACGTTGGTGATCCCGTTCCATCTCCTGCCGCCAATCTCCACCTGGGACCAGTACACCCCCCGGCGGGGGATGGTGAAGTCCGGCGGGAACAGCTGGTTGATGGTGGGCCAGGAGAGGGTCCGGGCCAGACCCTTGCCGTGGACTACCTCCGCCGCCAGGGTGAAGGGGGCGCAGAGCATGGCGGCGGCCTCCTCTATCTGGCCTTCCCGGATGCACTGGCGGATGCGGGTGGAGCTGACCACCTCCCCCTGCCACAGCACCGGCGGCAGGGCCTCCACCTGGATCCCCAGGGGGGCGCAGAGGGCCCGAAGCTCCTCCACCCCAGCCTGGCCGCCCCGGCCAAAGTGATAATTGAAGCCGCAAACCAGCACCCTGGCATGGAGGGTCTCCCCTAAAAAGCCCTGGACGAACTGTTCCGGCGTCATGGAGCGAAACGTCTCAAAAGGGGGGCAGATAACCTCTTCCACCCCCAGCTCCTCCAGAACAGCCTCCTTTTGCTCCTCCCTTTGGAGGAGGGTGAGGCCGCTTTTGGAAACGGGCCTGGAAGCATCCGCCCCCTCCGGCCGGAAGGTGAAGACACGGGGGGTCAATCCCTCTCGCCGGGCGGTCTCCACCGCTGCGCCAATCACCGCCCGGTGACCGGCGTGCACCCCGTCGAAAAAACCCAGCGCAACCGACGAGGGGGCCTTGCGGGGGGTGGTAAGATCCTGGGTAACCAGCAAAGAACTCTCAACTCCTTTGGGAATTCAGCAAACAAGTCCAGCGGGGCAGGCCCCTTCCTTACTGGATCGGTGCAAACAGCTTCACAATCACCAGCTCCTCGGTGGAGGGTTCCACACGGGCCAGCCCCAAAAAGCGGCTTACGCCGCCCCCTTCATAGACCCGCAGAGGCTGGGTGGTATCCGGGTGGCGCACCCTACGGGTATCCAGCACCGCCCCGCTGCAAAACATCCGGGCCTGGGTGGGGGAAAGATAGATTTTCCTGTACCGGGCAAAGGCGGCGTCCACCGGCAGGAGGGCTTCCTCCAGCTTTCCCCCCTGGCAGAGCTCCCCCAGCTCCTCCAGGGTGTGGCACTGGGCCTCGGTAAAGCCCAGGGTTTCGGTGCGCCGCAGGCTTTGGAGCACGCCGCCGCAGCCCAGGGCCTCCCCCAGGTCGTGGCAGATGGTGCGGATGTAGGTGCCCTTGGAGCAGGTGACATCAAGGGTGCAGGTGCGCTCCGCCGGGTCAAAGTCCAAAAGCTCCAGGCGGTGGATGGTGACATCCCGCAGGGGACGCTCCACCTCCCTTCCCTTCCGGGCCAAATCATAGAGACGCTTGCCGTCCACCCAAACAGCGGAGTACATGGGGGGCAGCTGCTGAATCTCCCCCCGCTGGGTCTCCAAGGCGGCCTCCAGGGCCTCCCTGGTGACAGGGGCAGCGCTTTCCCGCAGCACCCTGCCGGTGATATCCTGGGTATCGGTGGCAAGGCCAAACCGGACCCCGGCCACATACCGCTTCTCCTGGGTGGGCATCAGGTCGATGGCCTTCACTGCCCGGCCGAAGAAGAGGGGCAGCACCCCGGTAGCCATGGGGTCCAACGTTCCGCCGTGGCCCAGCTTGCGGCATTTGGTGATGCCCCGGCACTTAGCCACCACGTCAAAGGACGTCCAGTCCTGGGGTTTATCAATACAGAGTATCCCTTCTGGCATGGGGCCTCCTTTTATGATGGGAATTTTTGCTCGATATGCTCCCCCAGCGCCCGGAGATAGAAGCCGGACAGGGCATCCCCCGCCTCCGGCTTGTATCCCCGGATCACCTCCAGGGCGTCCTCCCGCCCGGCCAGAATCTCGATGCCGGGGAAGTAGGAGGAAACGGCGGCGATGCCAATTTCGGTGGTATTAAAGGCGCCGATGTTCACCAAAAGGGGATAATCCAGCACCGTTTGCAGCAGGGCCGGGGTGGTCATGGACTCTAGCAGCTCCCGGTCCACGTCGCAGGCGGCGATTTTTGCCGGGAGGTCAGGCAGGGCCTTCCATTCCTCGCTCCCCGGCACCACCGGGTACTGGTAGGGCTGGTCCACCTGCCCGCTCCTCCCGCCCAGAAAGAAAACCAGGGCGCAGATGCACAGGCAGAAGGCCGCCCCGGAAAAGAGGATGGCTTTCCATTTCTTCATGGCTTCTCCTTTACAGAATCTCCCCCAGGGTTTTGGCAATCTTGGCGCCATGCTGGATGGAGGCATCGGCGATGAAGCGAAGCTCCGGGCTGCGGCGCATCTGGAGGCGGCGGCCCAGCTCCCGGCGGATATACCCCGCCCCGCTGGTGAGGCCCTTGACGCTTTCCTCCGCCCTTTCCAGGCCGGAGACCGAGCTGACATACACCTTGCAGCTGGACTGGTCCCCGGAAAGATCCACCTTTACGATGGAAAGCAGGGGATCAACGCGGGGGTCCTTGAGGCCCCGGAAAATATCGGTCAGCTCCCGGTGGATATCCTCCCCCAGGCGGGCGGTTTTAAATGATGCCATAGCAACTCCTTCTTGGGGGCGGTGCTTCAGGTGTTTCCCAAAGCCGCCGCTCCTCTATCGGTTCAGCTGGTAATCTCCTGAATCTCATAGGCCTCGAAGATGTCCCCTTCCCGCAGGTCGGCGGTCTTCTCCAGGGTGATGCCGCATTCATACCCGGCGGCCACCTCTTTCACATCGTCCTTGAAGCGCTTGAGGCTGGCCAGCTTCACATCGGTGATGATGATACCTTCCCGCACCAGGCGGATATTGGCGCCGCGGGCAATCTTCCCTTCCAGGACGTAGCAGCCGGCCACCTTGCCCACGCCGGTGATGGTGTACACCTGGCGCACCTCGGCGCGGCCCAGGTCCACCTCCTTGGTCTTGGGGGCTAGCATCCCCTTCATGGCGGATTCCACATCCTCGATGAGATCGTAGATGATGCGGTAAAGGTGAATCTCCACCCCGTCCCGGTCGGCGTTTTCCTTGGCGATGGGATTGGGCCGGACGTTGAAGCCCACGATAATGGCTCCGGAGGCGGCGGCCAGCATCACATCGGATTCGCTTACCGCGCCCACAGCCCCATGGATGACCTTCACCTTCACCTCGTCGTTGGAGAGCTTTTCCAAGGACTGGCGCACTGCCTCCACCGAGCCCTGGACATCCGCCTTGACGATAATGGGCAGCTGGAGCATCTCCTCCTCGGAGATATGCTCAAAGAGGTTATCCAGGGTAATCTTTTTAACCGAATCAAACTGCTCCTGCTTCTGCTCCTGGCGGCGCTTCTCCACCAGCTCGCGGGCCAGCTTTTCGTCCTCCACGGCGTTGAACTGGTCACCGGCGGCGGGAACCTCCGCCAGGCCGGTAATCTCCACCGGAACAGAGGGACCGGCCTCGGTAATCCGGCGGCCCTTGTCGTTCATCATCACACGGACGCGGCCCACCGCTGTACCAGCGATGATAACGTCCCCGGTGCGAAGGGTTCCGGTCTGGACCAGGATGGTGGCCACCGGGCCCCGGCCCTTATCCAGCTTGGCTTCAATAACGGTGCCCTTGGCCATCCGGTCGGGATTAGCCTTCAGCTCCTTGACGTCGGCCACCAGCAGGAGATTCTCCAGCAGGTCATCGATGCCGTTGTGGGTCTTGGCGGAAACGGGGACGCAGATGACGTCGCCGCCCCACTCCTCCGGCACCAGGCCGTACTCGGTGAGCTGCTGCTTCACCTTATCGGGGTTGGCCTCCGGCTTATCCATTTTGTTGATGGCTACGATGATGGAGACACCGGCATCCTTGGCGTGGTTAATCGCCTCCACGGTCTGGGGCTTGATGCCGTCGTCAGCGGCCACCACCAGCACGGCGATATCGGTGACCTGGGCGCCGCGGGCCCGCATAGCGGTGAAGGCGGCGTGTCCGGGGGTATCCAGGAAGGTGATGGGCCGTCCGTCCACCTCCACCTGGTAGGCGCCAATGTGCTGGGTGATGCCGCCGGCCTCCCCGGAAACCACGCTGGTATTGCGGATGGCATCCAGGAGGGAGGTCTTGCCGTGGTCCACGTGGCCCATCACCACCACAATGGGGCAGCGGGGCTGGAGGGCCTCGTCGGCGTCCTCGGTCTCGTCAAAGAGACGGTCCTCAATGGTGACCACCACTTCCTTGGAGACCTTGGCGCCAATCTCCATGGCCACCAGGGCGGCGGTGTCGTAATCGATGACGTCGTGGTTGGAAACCATCATCCCCAGGGGCATCAGGCGCTTGATAATTTCGGTGGACTGTACCTTCAGAATGGCGGCCAGCTCGGTCACCGTCATGGATTCCGGCAGGGTGACCTCCAGCTTCTGGCGGCGCTGGCGCTCCATCTCCAGGTGGCGCAGCTTCTGCTCCTCCCGTTCCTTGCGGCTCATAAAGGGCTTGCCGCGGCGCTGGGAGCGCTGGTTCAGCTTCTGCTTTTTGACGATGGTATCCCGCATCCCGGAGGCGGGGGCAATCTGCTCATACCGCTCGTTGTATTTATCCAGGTTCACCTCGGAGGTGCGCATATCCACCACCACGCTGGTGACGGTGACGGGAGCTTGGCGCTCCCCCTTCGGGCCCTTCTGCTTTTGGTGCATCCGGATCTCGATGGGCGTGCCCTGGGGCGGAAGGACCGGCTTTTTCGGCGGAGGCGGCGTGGGCTGCTGGGGACGGGCGGGCTGCCCTCCACGGCGGTCGGGACGTCCCCCCTGCTGGCCGGGACCTCTGCCCTGGCTCTGCTGCTGGCCGAAGGGCCTGCGATCGCCGCCCTGGAAGGGACGGCCGCCCTGCTGGCTCCCCTGCTGCGGGCCGCCGGCGGGACGCTGTCCCCCCTGGCCGCCCTGTCCCCCCTGGGGACCATAGGTAGTGCGGTTGTTGTAGGTGCGCTGGCCGGGGCGGAAGTTTGCCACCGCCGGGTCCACCGGACGGGCGGGTCTGGCCGGCGCGCCGGAAGGGGCAGGTCTCCCCTGCTGCTGGGGACGGGGAGGCTGCTGGGCCGGAGCCGCCGGCCTTTCCGCTGCCCTGGGGGCAGGGGCGGGCTGGGGCGCCGGAGCGGCGGGCTTTTCCTCCGCCTTGGGGGCGGGAGCAGGCCGGGGCGCCGGAGCAGCGGGCTTCTCCTCCGCCTTGGGGGCGGGGGCAGGCTGGGCCGCCGGAGGGGCGGGCTGCTCTTCCGCCTTGGAGGCCGGTTTTGGCGCCGGGGCCTTGGGCCGCTGGCTCTGGAGGGCAAAATAGCTTTCCAGATTGGGGAGGCTGCGCTCCCGTGTGAACTTATCGAACACCAGGTTCAGCTCCGCATCGGTGAGAGCGGTCATGTGCTTCTTGGGTTCGCCGGGGAAGTTCGCCTCCAGCAGGGCGATGAGATCCTTGCTGGGGATACCCAGGTCCTTGGCGACCTCGTGAACTCTGTACTTTTCGATCATCTATTCTGCTCCTCCTTCGTCTCTTGTCATCAGCTTTTCCATCCCGGCCGCAAATCCGCTGTCGGCCACTGCCACAACTCCGGCCAGCTTTCCACACACCTGGGACAGGTCGAACATCGTCAGTCCTGTCTGATACACTTTTGGGGGGACGCCGCTTTGTTCCAGGATTAGCTCCATCCTCCCCCGGCTGCGGGGGGAGAAATCCGCGGCGTAAAGCACCAGCTTCGCCTCCCCCGCCTCCACGGCCTCTTTTACCGGCTGGGAACCAATTCGCAGCTTGCCGGCCTTTCTGCACAGGGACAGAAGTCCCATCAGTTTATTCACTTTGGCTGATTTCCTCCTCCAGTCGCGTGTATACCTCCTCTGGGATCTGGCAGGCCAGGGAGCGCTCCAAGCGTTTCGCCTTCCTGGCCTTGCGCAGGCACTCCACCTTTGGGCAGAGGTAGGCCCCCCGGCCTGGCTTCCGGCCGGTGAGATCCATGGAAAGCTCCCCTTCCGGAGAACGGACCACCCGCACCAGCTCTTTTTTCGGGAAGTGCTCACCGCAACCGGAGCACATCCGCACCGGGATTTTTTTTGTCTGCATCGCCTAACCTCCAAAAAACTCCCCGAAGGGGGAAACCGCCTTGTTTTTCCTACCGCTCCGCTTTACTCCATCTCGTCCTCGCCGTAGAAGCCGCTTTCCGGACGGATGTCGATTTTCCAGCCGGTGAGCTTCGCCGCCAGGCGGGCGTTCTGGCCCTTGTTGCCGATGGCCAGGGAGAGCTGCTGGTCCGGAACGGTGACCCGGCAGCTGGGGGGATCGTTCTCCACAATCTCTACCGAGAGAACGGTGGCGGGAGAAAGGGCTGCGGAGATGAACTCCGCCGGGTCCTCGCTGTAGGGGATGACGTCGATTTTCTCCCCTCCCAGCTCCTCCACGATGCTGGTGACCCGCGCCCCCTTGGGGCCGATGCAGGCCCCCACCGGGTCCACATTTTCGTCGTGGCTGAGCACTGCCAGCTTGCTGCGGCTGCCGGCCTCCCGGCTGATGCACTTAATCTCCACCACGCCGTCGTAAATCTCCGGCACCTGCATCTCGAAGAGGCGCTTCACCAGGCTGGGGTGGGTGCGGGAAATCATCAGGCGGGGACCCTTCTCCCCGTTCTGGGCATCCACCACATAAACCCGAATCTTCTGGCCGTCAGTAAGCTCCTCTCCGGGGACCTGCTCGCTTTTAGGCAGGATGGCTTCGGAGGTGCCAATTTCCAGGGTGACGCTGCCCCGCTTGGGGTCGCTCCGGAGGACGGTGGCGGTGACAATATCGTGCTGGCGGGAGCGGAACTCCTGGTACAAAAGGCCCTTTTCCGCCTCCCGGATGCCCTGGCGGATGACGTGCTTTGCGGACTGGGCGGCGATGCGTCCAAACCGCTTGGGCTCCAGGGGGATCTCCACCAGCTCCCCCACCTGGGCACCGGCCTTGTACTTCACGGCGTCCTCGATGGTGATTTGGAGGGTGGGGTCCTCAATCTCCTCCACCACCTCCTTCTGCATCGCCACATAGAATCGCTTCGTCTCCGGGTTAATCTCCACAATGTTCTGCTCGCTGCCAGCGGGATCCTTTTTCACCGCCAGCTTAATGGCTTCTGTAATCTTCTCCACCAAATACTCCAGAGGGATGCCCTTTTCCTGCCCCATAAGGGCCAGGGCTTCAAAAAATTCCTGAATGTCCTTCTCCTTGGTATTGGGGGCGTTCTTTCTTGCCTTTGCCTTAGCCATTTTCTCTTATTCTCCTTCTTCTTCAGTGCCGAAGTCTTCCATATCGTAGTCATTGTAGAGACGGACAGAGGCGGCCTCCCCGGTCCGGAAGATGAACTCCCGGTCATCGGGAAGCAGCAGGGTGACGCTGTTCTCTGCAAAACCCGTCAGGGTGCCCACAACATCCCGCACCCCGTCCACCGGGCGGATCAGGCGCACCGCAAGCTCCTGCCCCATGCAGGCGTCGTAATGCCAGGCCTGGGTCAGCTCCCGCTCGATGCCAGGGGAGGATACCTCCAGGGTATAGCTTTGGTCGATGGGGTCGGCCTCGTCCAGCAGCTTATCCACCGCCCGGCTGAAGGCCTCACAATCCTGAATGGTGATACCCTCTTCCTTATCAACAAAGTACCGCAGATACCAGAGGCTTCCCTCTTTCTCAAATCGCAGATCCCACAGGGTCAGCCCCAGCTCCTCCAGGACAGGCTGAGCCAGCCGGGCAGCCACTGCCGTGGTGCTTTCCTTCTTCTTCGCGGCCAAAAACACATTCCTTCCTTTCTTTTCCAGTATCAGGGCTTCTTCCCCGTACATAAAGGAAAGAGCGGGCAGCACCCACTCTTTTACTAATCTCCTTATCGTATTGTATGATACCACATTCCGGCGTCCGTTGCAAGGGTTTTTGCGAAAAAAGCAGGAAAAACACTAGGATTTTCGTTTTTTACCCCTTCTCTCCCCCTGTTTACTCCTCCATCTGGCGTCCCAAGAAGGCTGCGGCCGCCGCAATGAGCTTCTGCTCGCTATCCCCTGCCGTATCCCCCGGCTTGTTCATCAGATACATGACGCTGCCGCAGACGTCGCCGGAGGCGATAATGGGGTACTGGACCAGACTGTAGTGGTCCACCCCCTCCACCGGCTGGAGCTTCTTTTCGGTGCCGGTGTAGGCGTAGCTCCGGCGGTTTTCGATCATATCCTCCAGGCTGGCGGAGACCCGCCGCTCAATAAGCTCCTTTTTGGAGACCCCCGCCACGCTGATAACATGGTCCCGGTCGCAGATAATCACCGGATACCCCCCGGTCTTGAAGAGCACCTCCCCGTACTGCCCTGCAAAGCTGCTCAGCTCCCCGATGGGGGAATATTTTTTGAAGATCACTTCCCCGTCGTTATCGGTGAAAATCTCCAGAGGGTCGCCCTCCCGAATCCGCATTGTCCGGCGAATTTCCTTGGGGATGACCACCCTCCCCAGGTCGTCAATCCTTCTTACGATTCCTGTGGCCTTCATTCCTTTTTCCTCCTATATCAAAATTCACATATTTTTGTAATTTGCGCCGTTTTTGGCTTTGGTTGCTTCTAGTATTTGTTGGTGGAGGGCATTTATTCCGGTCCGCGGTACAGAAAAGCAGAAGCGTGCAGGGGAACCCTTTGTCTCTTCTGAATCCTCCCACCTCTCCCCTTTCCATAAACTGTCCTTTGATTTTTCCAGCATACAAATTCTTTTAGCTTTTTCTACAAGATTTGACACGGAAATTTGTTGAAACTACTACTTGCGTAATGCTCCAAATCGCACGAAAATTTTTTATAAACGGTTTCTACATTTGTAATACACAGAAGGACATCTTGTCGCTGCTTTCTTCATCTTACGACGGAGGGAATCCGCTAGAACCAGCATCCCGCTGGAAATCCTTTCCCGGCTTTTATATTCCACCCGTTTTGACAGGGTGACGATAGAGGGCATGTCTGGCTACCATGTCCTATACCGTATATCTATCAATAAGGAGGAATGTTATCATGACATTCAACATCGGAAAACAGCTTAAGGATTGGCGCCAGCACAGGCAACTGACCCAGGAGGGCCTTGCCCTGGATTCTGGAACCAGCGTCTCCTATCTGCGCCAAATTGAACATGGGAAAGCGAATCCTACCATCCAAAAACTGGAGGAGCTTTGTGGCGTTTTAGGGTTGGAGCTTCAAATTTCCTTTATTATTCCAGACAGTAAGGAAGAAAACCGCTAACTCCTTTCCCGCAAAGACCCCGGCATTGAAAGCCCTGCTTGTAGCCAGAGCGGGGCCTCCTGGCGGGAACCGGTGAAAGGAGGAAGGGGCTGCCTGCCAGGCCAGCCCCTTTTACCAACTCGTTACGCAAAAAACAGGGACAGAAGAGCCACGCTCTCCATCCCTGTTTTGGTCTTAGATATTCCATTTGCAGGGGCAACTTTCCCTGGGAAACGGGGGGCTGCGCCTAGGGACCCGGCTTCTTACTTATCCCTCAGGACTTCCTTGAGAGAGGCGGCCAGCCCTGCCATTCCCTGGATGCTGCTGGGAACGATAATCTTGGTGGCCTTGCCGTCGGCAGCCTTGGCAAATGCCTCATAGGCCTTGAGGGTAAGCACGGCCTCGGTGGGGGAAGCCTCGTTCAACAGGCGCAGAGCATCCGCTGTGGCCCGGTTAATCATCTCGATGGCCTCCGCTTCACCCTGGGCCTCCCGAATCTTCTGCTCCTTGACAGCCTCGGCCCGGAGGATGGCGGCCTGCTTTTCAGCCTCGGCGGTGAGAATCTGGGATTCCTTGTTTCCTTCCGCCATCAGCACCTTGCTGCGCTTTTCACCCTCCGCCTTGAGGATGGATTCCCGACGCTCCCGCTCTGCCTTCATCTGCTTCTCCATGGCGTCCTGAATCTCCCTGGGGGGGACGATGTTCTTCAGCTCCACCCGGTTCACCTTGATGCCCCACTTATCGGTGGCCTGGTCCAGGCTGGCGGTGATTTTGGTGTTGATGACATCACGGGAGGTGAGGGTGTGGTCCAGCTCCATATCGCCGATGATGTTCCGCAGGGTGGTGGCGGTGAGGCTCTCGATGGCCAGAATCGGCCGCTCCACGCCGTAGGTATAGAGCTTGGCGTCAGTCACCTGGTAGAAGACGATGGTATCAATCTGCATGGTGACATTGTCTTTGGTAATCACCGGCTGGGGCGCAAAGTCCATCACCTGCTCCTTCAGGGAAATTTTTTTGGCGATGCGGTCGATGATAGGAACCTTGAAGTGGAGACCTGTTTCCCAGGTGGTGTAGTAGGCGCCCAAGCGCTCCAGCACAAAGACGGTGGCCTGGGGCACGATGCGCACGTTGGAAACCAGCAGCGCGACAATAATGATGCCGAACAGGATTACAAAAATCTGTACCATAAATAAATCCTCCTTACTTAGACAGGCTTTGGGCCTGTGTTGTCCCAGCGGCGGCCGCCTCCTGGAGGCGGACCATCAGCTTAACTCCCTGGATGGACTCTACCACAATGGTGGCCCCCGCCTGGATAGGCTGGCCGTCACAGGAGCGGGCGCTCCAATCCAAACCATTGACCCGGACCCTGCCGGTTTGGGTGGTGTTGTTGATTTCCTCCAGCACCGGGCCGGACATACCAATGATGCTGTCCGCATTGGTGGGCACCCTGCGGAAGTGCAGAACCTTTCCCACCAGGGGACGGGTGGCCGCCAGAGCCACCGCCGACACCAGGAAGAACACCAGCAGCTGGCTTGTTCCCGAACAGCCCCAAAGGGCGGCCATGGTAGCTGCCACCGCCCCCAGGCAGAACCAGATGCTCACCAGCTGAACGGTGGCTATTTCGGTAGCCAGAAGCCCTATTGCAGCTAAAAACCAAAGCAAAGCAGCGCCGTTCCTGGAAATAAGTTCCGCCATTCCTTTTCCCTCCTTCTATCTTTCCCTAACGCAAAACAGTTTTACCATTCCATTATATACCCATCCTGTCGAAAAAGCAACTCATCCAAAGGGCGGGAATCAAAGCCACGGGGCGCTTTCGTCCCGGAATTTGGGGACCGGGCCGTTCTGGTAGGGGTCATAGGTGCAAATGTTGCAGCCAAATTCCTTCAGGAAGGCGATTTTTCCTTCCTTTGTCCAGCGGATAAGGGTCATCCCATCGAAGGCCGCTGCCGCCGTTTCCTCCATCTGGTACTGGAAGAACCACTCCACCGCCGTCTCATCCCCCCGATGGAAAAACTGCTTAATATCCCATCGCAGCACCGTCCCCCTGGTATTCCATTCCAAAAACCAGTGGGCAATTTTTTCCACGCCGTGATACTCCGGACCCCAGCTCTCCACATAGACGGCGTCCTCCGCAAAAAGCGCCCGGATACCCAGGTCCTCTCGGCGCAGCCACATATCAAACCAAAGGCGGACCGCCTTTTCCTGCATCTCTATCTTTTCCATTGTATGAACTCCTTTCTACCCCGTATAACGAGCGTCACCCTCCAGTATCTCCACTTGGATGTCCCGGCAATACAGGTCGATGCCGCCCTCCTCGAAATCACGGATATGATACCGGGCATCCGCCTGGTAACCCCATTCCTTTGTGTCCAAGATTTGCAGTCCGGCGATGGCCTCCCCTATCGCAAGGCTCCATTCCCCGGTGACATGGATGAGAGTAAGGCGCAGCTGGACCTCCCCGCCATCGTCGGTGAGAATCAGCTCCCCGTCGTACCGGGGAAGCCAGCTTTCCGAATCGGTGACCCGGCGCACCGAAAAGGACAGCACCGTTCCAAAGCGGTGCCACCAGCCGGGGATGGCATCCAGAAGCGCATCGGTCATGGCTGTATCCCCTTCCCCGAACAAAAGCGCAGAATGGTCCCCGCCGGCAGCGGCTCTTCCCAGGGGAGGGAAAAGGCCATGGTGGCGTGGGGGGTGGCCTGGATAGGCTCTCCCTCCCCGTTCCGGAGGTCCTCCACCGGTATCTTCACAGGGGGCTTTCCGGGCAGTAGCGCATCCAGGGTATCCCCCAGCTGGAACTTGTTCCGCTGGGAGCAGAGAAGGCGGCCCTTTTCCCAGCCCTCCACCACCCCGGCGGCCTCCCAGGTGCGGATGTACCCCCCTGGGACCTGTTGGCTGTCCTCTGGCCTGCCAAAGAGAAAGCCGGTGCAATAGGGGCGGTGGCTCAGCTTGTCCGGCTCCTCCAGCAGCCACTGGGGCGGTGCGTAAACCTCGTTTTTCAGCAGGTCGGCGGCGCAGCGGTAGGCGTTGGCCGCCACCGCCACATAGTAGGCGGACTTGGCCCGGCCCTCGATTTTAAAGCTGTCCACCCCGGCGTCCCGGAGCTTATCCAGGTGGGGCAGCAGGCAAAGGTCCTTGGCGTTGAGGATATAGGTGCCGTTTTCCTCCTCACTGATGGGGAAATACTGCCCCGGCCGGGTCTCCTCCACCAGGTGATACCGCCAGCGGCAGGGCTGGGCGCACTCCCCCCGGTTGCCGTCCCGGCCGGTGAAGTAGTTGGAAAGGAGGCACCGGCCGGAAAAGCTGACGCACATGGCCCCCTGGACAAAATATTCCAGCTCCAGCTCCGGCGGGGTGTTCTGGCGGATGCCCCGGATCTCCTCAAGGGACAGCTCGCGGGCCAGCACCACCCGCTTGGCCCCCAGCTTATACAGTTCCCTGGCGGTGAGATAGTTTGTGACCCCCGCCTGGGTGGAGATATGTACTTCCAGCTCCGGCACCTCCCGGCGGCAGAGCATCAGCACCCCCATGTCCGCCAGGATAACCGCGTCCACCCCGCAGTCGGCAAGGTCATGGAGATAGGCGGGGAGAGCCTCCACCTCCTCGTTTTTCAGCAGGGTGTTGACGGTGCAGTAGACCCGCACCCCTTGGGCGTGGGCCTTTTTGCACCCCGCCACCAGCTCCTCCAGGGTGAAATTTTTGGGGGCGGAGCGCATGGAATGCTGCTTCCCTCCCAGGTAGACAGCGTCGGCCCCATACCGCAGGGCGGCCTCCAGCCGCTCCATATCCCCTGCCGGGACCAGCACCTCCGGGATGCCCTTTTGCGTCATAGCGAATCCTTATCCTTTCCGTACAGCAGCGGCTCCACCGCCTGCCACACCTTTTCCCCAATCTCCTCCGGGGGGTAGGGGTTTTCCCCGTCGCAGCAGCGCAGGACGCTCCAACCCAGCTTCTCCGCGCCGTAGAGGGCAGCCTCCCGGCAGCTTTGGAGATAGGCAAAGTTGGCCTCGTGAATATCCTTTTTGCTCTCGTCCCCGTGGTAGCGTCGGGCCAGGAGCTTCCGGGAGGTCTCCGGGGCCATATCCAGGTAGATAACCTTATCCGGCCGGGGGATGCCCACCTGGGTGTACTCCGTCTCCTCCAGCCAGGCAAGGTAGCTGTCCCACTCCCCCCTGGGGAGCTTCGGCATCTGGTGGGCGATGTTGGAGGTAGCGTACCGGTCGGCCACAATGAGAAAGCCCTTCTTGTAGTCCTCCCCCCAGTGGCGCAGGTAGCTGGCGTACCGGTCCACGGTGTAAAAGAGGGAGGCCCCGTAGGCGTTCACCTGCTCCAGCCCCCCCAGCTCTCCCCCCAGGTAGAGCTTTACCAGCGCCGAGCTGGGGTCGTCGTAATCCGGGAAGGAGATGCGGCGAAAGCTGCTCCCCCACCGCTCCGCCAGGTTGCGGCACAGCAGGCCGGTTTGGGTGGCCTTGCCGCTGCCGTCCAGTCCCTCAATGACAATGAGCTTTCCCTTAGCCATGGCGGAACCTCTCCCGCAGCGCCTGGTACTCCCCCCGAATCTCTGCCCCCCGACCGCAGGTCATCTTCCCCTCCGGGCAAGGGCCATCGGCGCAGGGGGGGCCGCTGTGGGCAAAAAGGGTGGGGGCCACCGGCAGCACCAGCTCCAGCATCTGCCGGGCCAGCTCCCGTATCTCCCACTGGGCGCGGGAGCAGCAGCGGTGGCGGAAAAAGTTCTGTAAAGACCGGGCGTTCATGGTGAGCATCAGCTTGGTATCGCAGGCATTGGGGAGGACGAACCGGGCGTCCTCGATGGCGGTTTTTTCGGCGGCGCGGGCGGCGGCCTTTTCCTCCATCCCCTGGGCAAGATACTCTGTCCTGCGCTTTTCGGCCAAAATGGCAGCGATTCGCTCATAGTGGGCCTGGGCTTCCTCCATGGCGGCCAAAAACTCCGCCTTGGCCTCCGGCTCGGCGGCAATCTGGGGGGGAAGCACATAGTCAAAGTGGCTCTCCCGCACATACCGCTGGCTTTGGACACTGTAGGAGGCGATGCGGTGGCGGGTAAGCTGGGCCAGGAGGGAGCGGCTCACCCCTTCCACCCCGAAGGTGAAGGAGGCGTGCTCGATGGGGCTTTCGTGCCCCAGCTCCCCCAGCATGGTCAGGAAGGAATCGGTCTTTTCCGGGGTGAGGTTTTCCATCACGGTGTCGATGCCGACAGGGCTGTAGCAGAGCTTGGCGGCGGCGGCAACCGTTTTTTCCGGCTCCGGGGTGTGGGCGATGAGGGTAACTTTCATAGGGGTCCTCCTAAAAAATCGTTTCGATTTTGGCGTTTTCCCAGGCGGCAAGGGATTTGGGTTGGTCCAGTTCTTTTACAATGCGGTCGTGCAGCTCCATCCTTCCCCCTCCTTTGCAGCGTTACAGGTACAGGTTCATCAGCTCGCAGCTGGCGTACACATCGCCAATCTTTAAAAATTTGGGATAGTGGCCGATTTTCTGAAAACCGAATTTTTCGTAGAGACGGATGGCCCGGAGGTTGTCGCTGCGCACCTGCAATTCGATGATTTCCAGCTCCTGCTCCCTGGCGTGGGCGATGAGCCGCTCCATCAGGGCGGTGCCCACCCCGCGGCCCCAGGCTTTTTTCCGCACGGTGATGCCAAGGCCGGCCCGGTGGGACAACCGCCGGGAAAAGGCCTCGATATGGCCGTCCCCGATGATCTCCCCGTCCTCCTTCGCCAGCAGCATGATGCTCCGGGGGCTGGCAGCGTTCTTTTCCAGGAAAGCCGTTTCCTCCTCCACCGTGGCAGGGATCCCCTCCGCCCCAAAGGTGAGGTTGTCGCTCTCCCCGCCCACGGCCCGCAGATAATCCAGCAGGGCGGCGGCGTCCTCCGGCTTGGCTTTTTCGATGGTGAAGCTCATCGCAGTCCCTCCCAGTCGATTTTCCGGTCCTTAAAGTAGTATACCCGGTCCTTCTCCCCCACTTCCCGCAGCACCCGGCAGGGGTTGCCCACCGCCACCACGCCGGCGGGGATATCCTTTGTAACAACGCTCCCCGCCCCGATGACGGTGTCGTCCCCGATGGTGACACCCGGCATGATGAGGGCTCCGGCGCCAATCCAGCAGCGCCTGCCGATTCTGACCGGGGCGTTGTACTGGTAGCCCTTCTCCCGCAGCTCCGGCAGGATAGGATGCCCCGCCGTTGCCACCGTGACATTGGGGGCGAACATGGTGTAATCCCCCACATAGATATGGGTATCGTCCACGCAGGTAAGGTGGTAGTTGGCGTAAACCCCCTTGCCGAAGTGGCAGTGGTACCCGCCCCAGTTGGCGTAGAAGGGGGCCTCGATGTAGACATCCTCCCCGCAGTCCCCCAGCATCCTTTGCAGCAGGGCGGCCCGCTCCGCCTGCTGGGAGGGCTTCGTCTGGTTATATTCCCACAGCAGGTCCATGTGGACTATCTGTTCCTCAAAAACTGTGGGGTCCATGGGGAGAAACAGCTCCCCGGTGTGGATCTTGTCCCGTTCGCTCATGCCTCCGTCTCCTCCCTGAAAAACAGCACCGTCTCTTCCTTCATGGAAATCTTCTTCACCTGCCAGCCGTATTCCAGCAGCTCCTTTTTGTACCGCAAAAAGGAATGGTCGATGGGGACACCGGCTATGCCGGCAATTTCCCCGAAGGTCAGCGTCACCGGGGATTCCCCCCGGTTCTTTATGTAGTCCCACAGGGGGCTGTACTTACTCATTCTTTCACCCTTTCCAGCTTGGCAAAGGTGGCCATAATCCGTTTGGTGCCCACCTTGTCAAAGGCCACCTCCACCAGGTGGTCCCCCCCCATGGGTGTGATGGTAAGGATGGTCCCCACCCCAAAGACCCGGTGATTCACCCGCTCCCCCACCGTGAGGTCAAAGACCGCCGGGGCATTGGACTGGGCCAGGGGACGCTTGGGGGCCGCGGCGCTCTTACCGGCGGGAGCGGCCGGGCGGCTGACGGCGGCGGTATAGCTGCGGATGGTATCGTCCTGCACCTCCAAAAGCTCCCCCGGTACCTCCCCCACAAAGCGGCTGGCGCGGTTCCGGGTGGTGCGGCCAAAGAGCATCCGCTGGGCGGCGGTGGTAAAGTAAAGCCGCTCCTTGGCCCGCGTGATGCCCACATAAGCCAGCCGCCGCTCCTCTTCAATCTCCCCTGGGTTCATCATGGCGTTCATGCCGGGGAAGATGCCTTCCTCCGCCCCGGCGATGAATACCACCGGGAATTCCAGCCCCTTAGCGGAATGGAGGGTCATCATCACCACCGCGTCGTCGCCGGAATCATAGCCGTCCAGGTCGGTGTAAAGGGCTATCTCCTCCAAAAAGCCGGAAAGGGTGGGGGACTCTGTCTCCTGGGTGTATTTGATGACGGTGGTCATCAGCTCCTCCACGTTTTCCAGACGGCCCCGGCTCTCAAAGTCGTTCTTCTGCTCCAGGGCGCGGACATAGCCGCTTTCCTCCAGCAGGGCCGCCAGGGTATCCGCCAGGGGCTCATTTCCCGCCCGCTCCCGCAGGCCGTTTATCATGGCGGCAAAGGCCTCCAGGGCGGCGGCCTTCTTCCCCAGGGGGGCGTATTCCCCGGCGGTGGCCAGGACCTCAAAGAGGGAGATGCCCAGGGTTTCCCCAATCTCCGCGGCGGTGTTCACGGTGGCCTCCCCAATGCCCCGCTTTGGCTCGTTGATAATCCGCCGCAGGCGCAGGGTGTCGTCGGGGTTATCCAGGACGCTAAGGTAGGCCAGCACGTCCTTTATCTCCTTGCGCTCAAAGAAGCGGACGCCCCCCACCACCCGGTAGGGGATGCCCCAGCGGATGAAAGCCTGCTCGATGGAGTTGGACTGGGCGTTCATCCGGTAAAGGATGGCGTGGTCCCCGTAGCGCCGCCCCGCCTTCACCCCCTTCTGGATGGCGTCGGCGATGAAGGCGGCCTCCCGCTGCTCGTCCGCCCCCCGGTAGAGGGTGAGCTTCTCCCCCTCCCCGTTCTGGGTCCAGAGGGTCTTTCCCTTGCGCTGGAGGTTGTTGGCGATGACCCCGTTGGCTGCCTCCAGGATGCGGGTGGTGCAGCGGTAGTTTTCCTCCAGGCGGATGACCTTGGCCCTGGAAAACTGCTCCTCGAAGGAGAGGATATTTTCGATGGTGGCCCCCCGGAATTTGTAGATGCTCTGGTCGTCGTCCCCCACCACGCAAAGGTTCTGGTGTCCCCCGGCCAGCAGGCTCACCAGCAGGTACTGGGCGTGGTTGGTGTCCTGGTACTCGTCCACCATGATGTAGCGAAATCTTTTGCGGTACTTTTCCAGCACATCGGGGAACTGCTGAAACAGCTTCACTGTCAACAGAATAATGTCGTCGAAGTCCACCGCCGAGGCGGCCCGGAGCTTATCCTGGTATTTTTGGTAGACCTTGGCGGCGGTTTTGTACAGGTAGTTATCCCCCATCTCCTTTTCCATCTGGGCGGGGGTGAGGAACTTATCCTTGGCCTGGGAGATAATCCCCAGCATCGCTTTGGGAGAAAACTGCTTTTCGTCCAGGCGGAGCTCGCCGAGGCACTCCTTGAGCACCCGCACGCTGTCGTCGGTATCGTAGATGGTAAAGCTGCTCCTATACCCCAGGGCGGTGATTTCGCTGCGGAGGATGCGCACACAGGCGGAGTGGAAGGTGGCGGCGTTTACATCCCGGCCCTCCTCCCCCAAAAGGGCCTGGAGACGCTCCCGCAGCTCCCCGGCGGCCTTGTTGGTAAAGGTGATGGCTAATACGTTCCAGGGACGGGGGCGCTCCACCGCCAAAAGCCTGGCGGCGGCGCCGGCGCAGAAACCATCGGCCGCGCACTGGCGGAGGATGGAAAACTCTTCCTCGGTAAGCTCCGGGACCTCCTCCCTTTCACAGCAAAGGCCAAACCGCAGGAGGTTTGCCACCCGCTGGATAAGCACGGTGGTTTTGCCGCTGCCCGCCCCGGCCAGGATAAGGACGGGGCCGGAGAGGGTCTCCACCGCCTGGCGCTGCATCTTGTTAAGGTTTTTGAAGCTCTGGTCCAAAATCTGCTTCTTCAGGGCCAAAAACTCCTGCCGCTGGTTCTCTGTCATAGGATACTCCTTCTCTACATCGGTTCTTCTGCATTCCGTAACAGTATACCACAGATGGGGTGCAGATGGAACCATCTGTACCACAAAAAGCGCCCCGCCGGGAATCTTCCGGCGGAACGCTTTTCTCTTAGAATCTGTATTCATAGCCGGACAATGCCAGATGGGCGAGAGATTTTTCCGCCCTGCAAGGCAAAAATCCGCAGAACTACTTGGTGTAATTCAAGGATTTTTGACACAGCAGGGCGGAAAAAGAGCCGGCCAGATGGTGTTGGATGGTTGTGAATACAGGTTCTTAAGGGCAGCTTAGTAGTAAAGGAAACAGCCGTTTCCATCCGTTGCCTTAAAGAGTCCCACAATAAAATCTATGACGGCAAGGATGGCGGGAATACCTGTCCAGCAAAAGAAAAGGTAAAGTATCCCTGTTCCGGTTCTTCCCGCATAAAATTTGTGGGCGCCTAACCAACCTAAAAACAACGCCAATAAACAGTATACCACCTTTTTTACAGGCCGTCTCATGGGAACGCCCCCCGTGACGGCCGCTGTGTTTGTATTGGCATTGATGTTATCGTTTGAAACGTTGATGTGGATGCCTCCGTCCGGCGCGGCTGCCGTTTTCACAACCTCTTTCTTTGTGACAATCACCCGTCCTTCGGACTCAAAAAGCTCTACCTCGTCTCCCGCCACCGGCATAAAGTTGAAGCCAGACAGGTCTACATCCTTGAGGGAACCGTCCTCCATCCCCAACGTCACCATTTTGTTTGTGATGGACAGTATTTTTGCCATTTGCATATCCTCCTCTTTTTTGACATTTAGTAAATGTCAATTTTGGGAAGATTATAACATAAAATACAGCAGATGACAAGCAGTAAATGTCAAATTTGGAGGTATTTTATGTTTATAAACAGGGCAAAAGACGGAAAAAACAACTTATGTGGAAGAACGATATCCCGTCTGCGGAAATTGCGGGGCATTTCGCAGCGGGAGCTGGCGGACCAAATGCAGCTTTTGGGCCTGGACATTGATAAAAACGCTGTCCAGCGCATTGAATCCGGACAGCGCTTTGTCACCGATATTGAGCTTAAGCTGTTCTCGGACCACTTTGAGGTATCGTCGGACGAGCTTCTGTCCCCCTGATTGGCGGCTGCCCTTGTGGGCAAAAGCACCCCGCCGGAAATCTCCTGGCGGGGCGGCTGGCACTGGAGCCGTTTTTCAGCTGTTGGTGCCGGTGAACTGCTCCCGCGCCTTTTCAATCTTCTGCCGGGGAGCCTGCTCGGTGGGGTACCAGCCCCGCTTCTGCATCTCCTGGAAGATTTCCATTTGAATCTGGTGTTCCTCCCCCAAAAGGGTCATGAACTCCGACTGGAGGGCGCTGGAGGCGCATTCGTTGGCGGCGGTATTGTAATCCGCCGTCATCTGCTTCTGGGAGGCCAGAACGTCGTCCATAATCTCCCGGTCCCCAAAGGACGGATTGATTTCTGCCATTGTTTCCCCTCCTAACTCAGATGATTCAGCAGGGTGTTGTAATGGTTCTGGTGCCGGGCCGCCACCTGCTGGCATTTTATTTTCAGCTGGGGGTCGCAGCACTGGGCGGCGTACATCTTGTATTTTTTCACCAGCACCTGCTCGTGGGCAAGCTGGTCCGTAATGGAGCCCAGCTCCCTGGTGGTCAGTTCTGCCATGGACGGTCACTCCTTTGCAGCTTTTGCCAGGGGAAGCTGACCCCTGGCTCTATTATCTTGCCGCCCGGCCCGGCGTGTATCCCTGTCAAATCAAACCGATTACCATAGCGACGCAAAAGAAATGGCAGACGCTTCCCGCCAGGACAAAGAGGTGCCAGACGCCGTGCATATAGGGCCTGCGCAGGACATAGAAGAGGATGCCCCCGGTGTAGCAGATTCCCCCGGCCACCAGAAGGGCCAGTCCCCCTGGGGAGAGGGCGGAAAGCAGCGTCCCCGCCTGGAACACCACCGCCCAGCCCATCACCACATAGCAGAGGAGGGAAAGTTTTTCAAACCGCCGCAGGCTGATGGCGTTAAGGGCGATGCCCACCGCCGCCGTCCCCCAGATGGCCCCAAAGAGGCCCCAGCCCCCTGTCTGCCGAAGGGTCACCAGGGTGAAGGGGGTGTAGGTTCCGGCAATGAGCAGGAAGATGCTGCAATGGTCAAAGACGCGCAGCACCGCCTTGGCCCTGGGGCTGGCGATGCTGTGGTAGAGGGTGGACATCAGGTAGAGCATCGCCAGGGAAAGCCCGTAAACAATGGAGCTGGCCAGCTTATAGGGGTCCTGCTGGCTGGCGGAGGAGGCGATAAGCAGCGTTCCCCCGGCTACTGCCAGCAAAGCGCCCACCCCATGGGTGACGGCATTCATCACTTCCTCCCCCAGGGTGTACCGTTTGGGGAAGCCCCCGGAACGCATCATGACATTTTCCATAAGTTACCTCCTTCAGAGCCTGTACAGGCTCTTAGCGCTGGGGGGGAGCTTTTGGAGGTTCAGGCTTTTAGTGCCTGCCCCGCCAGGAACTTTTCCACCCGGCGCAGCATCTCCTCCGGCTCCTCCACCCCCTGGGAAAGCTGCTCCATGGGGCAGAGGCCGGTGCCCGTCCGGTTACGGACGGCTTCTGTCTTTGTTTCATAGCTGGCTGGGATGCCAGCTTTTTCCAGCTCCTCCAGCGCCCCCGTGCTGATGACACCGGCGTAGAGCTCCCGGATACCCGCCAGACGGGCCAGCAGCGCCGCCGCCCGTCCGATGACCTTATCCGCCAGCGCGGTGTCCTCCTGCTGGGACCGGCCCCGCTGGCGGTAGTAATCCACCAGGGGCTTCACTCCCCGCTCCTTTGACGTAAAAATCACCTTTCCGCCGCTGGCGATAACGCAGGTATAGCCCCCGTCCGCCAGGGTCAGCTTTGCCGCTTCCAGACTGTTCATCTTCCATCCTCCTGTTTGTCCGCTGTCCCGGCTGGCGGGACAGACTGATGGGTATTATTATACGCTGGAAAGACGGCGGCGCGCAAGGGAGCGTCTGGAAATCTTTATATAGTTTTTAAAACTATATAGAAAGGCTTTTATTACCTTACTATAATATTACCACTACCGCAAGAGAAATGCAAGAAAAATTTTTCCCAAAAGAAAAAGCCCGGAGAAAAACCCTCCGGACCCCGGTATTCTGTCTTTATTCCTCCTCATCCTCGCCGTAGGCCAGCTGGATATCAATAAACTGCACCACCAGCTGGCAGACGCCTCCGGCCTCGTCCACCCCCCAATAGACGGGATAGGTGCCGTCCCCAAAGCCGGAAGCAAAGATGGGCAGATGGTACTCCGTTCCAGGGGGCTGCCAGTTTATCCAGTCGCCCCCCTCCCGCTGGTACTCCGGACAGGCGGCATAGCTCTCCTCAAAAAGGGCCTGGAAATAGTGGTTATAAAGGTTGTGCCCCACTGTCTCCTCCCCCCAGACCTCGCAAAAATCGCAGAAGGCATCCCGCACCGCCTCGTCGCAGATACAGCCCAGCCCCGCATCCACATTGAAGCCGAAGTACTCGTCCTCCCCCAGCTCCCCGATGTTTTCTGTGCCCACAAGGGCTTCATAGAACTTCACCGGCCGGGCGTTGGAAAACCGCAGGCGAACAGCGGCGTACCGGGCTCCGCTCCCGCTTTCATCCGGCTTGATGACGCAGACCTCCGTCCTATAGGTTCCGGCGGGGGCGGTGATAAAATAGGGCTGCTCCTGCCGGTCCGGCAGAAAGACCAGGGGGTCCCGCACCAGCACCCTGCCGGTGGGAAGGGTACAGGGGCCGATGTCCATCACCGCCAGGGATTTCCCGGCAAGCTCCTCCCTCTCAAAGTATTGGTTCAGATCCACCGGGGAGAGGGTCTTTTCCTTCACCGATTCGTATTGGGCAAGCCACTCCTGGGTTGGCATACTTTAAATTCCTCCTTGCGCGTATTTTTAAACAGCAGGCTGAAACAGCCGGCTGCGCGAAATAACCGGGCCGCCTATTCTGCCGTCCCCGTTTTGCGAAAAGCCGATTCCCCCAGCCGCCCTATGGTCTCCCGGTCGGTGAGGAAGGGGTGGAGCATGGGGTGCTGGAAGAAGCAGACCGGCCGCACCTGGGTGGGGGATGCCATCGCCCACATCCGGGAGGCCCCCCACCGCTCCGCCGTCTGGATGGCCGCCTCCCTGTTCCCCAGGTAAAGATACCGCTGGATGGCGTACTGGTGCCACATCTCGGTCAACAGGGTCCCCTCCTCCACCAGCTCCTCATAAAGGGCCAGGGCCTCCGCCGCTGTTCCGTAAAGGCAGCAAAAATTCAGCAGCTTCTGCTGCCCCCCGCTGCTCCCCCGCTCCTTGAGGGTCAGCTCCTTCTGTAGCTCTTCCACTGTCCTGGGCTGGGCCGGTTCGCTGTAATTCAGCTCGTCATGGTAGGGCAGGATGCTGGTATCCAGGTAGTCCAGCATATACCCGGCATAGGTGCAAAGGGGGCTGGGGCGGTCCGCTTCCGGGTTTTCCGCCAGAAGGTCCTCTTGCATCTTCGCCAGGGCCGCCCTGGCCTCCGCCTCCCGGCCCAGCTGCCGGGCGGCAAAAGCCAGCAGGGTCATCTGCTGGGCGGGGACGTTACTGTAATACCATTCCCGCAAAAAGGGCAGAAGAAACAGCTCCTTTTCCAAAACGGTCTCCCAGTCCATCTGGAAGGCAGCTATCTCCGCCTCCACGGCGGCGGCCTGGTGGGGGAATTTCTCCCGGAAGGCGTCGAAGAGCTTGGGGTCCGGCTCCCCGCCGTCCATCAGAAGGCCGCAAAGGTCCCGGTATTTCTTCGGCAGGCGCACAACCTCCACTACAACCCGCCCCCCTTTAGTAATCCAGCAGAATGGCCGCCTGGTTCTCCTCCGAGAAGCGGACAGCCCGATAAAGGATGGAATAGGCCATCTTTGCCAGGGAGACCGTGTCATAGGCGGTATGTGCTTTCTTCTGCACATACTTCCCGTCCGGGCCTATCTCCCCGTCCGGCGGGTAGCCCTCGGTGGTGGTCCAGGAGAGGATGGTCTCCTCCGGGGCCTGCCAAAGCAGGCTGTTAAACCACTCCAGCTCCTTTTTCAGTCCGCCGGTGGTGGAGATGACAACCTGGGTCCCCACCGGGTTCTGATAGCCGAACCAGAAAGCCTCTGGGAAGGGCAGCCACACCTCCGCCCCGGCAAAGAGAGACCCCGCCGCCTTCTCCCCCGCCCGGCGGAGGAGGCCGGCCTGGTCGTCGTAAAAGCCGCGGCTCCAGCCCTTTTCCACTGTGGCCGGGACCTCCTCCCCGCAGACCGTGCAGGCCGCGGTGAGGAGAAGGGCGCACCAAGCGTCCCAATCCGGCTTATCGGTGTAATAAGGGGCGTCGTTGCTCTCCGGCCAGGAGGGGCAGTCGGTACCGCCCCGCTTCAGGGCTTCTATAACCGTGTCCCGCCAGCTTTCGATGGCGGAGCGGACCTCCGCCGGGTCCGGCTTCTGTTCCTGCTCCATGGGGCCGGCGGGGCCCATGCGGTTAAAGGCGTAGCCGTTTTCCTCCGCCCACTGCTGGACGGTGGTCTTCCAGTTGCGGGAATAGTACCGGGTCAGCGTCCCGGCGTAAAGGTCCAATCCCATAGCAAAACACTCCTTTTAACGTCATGATTTCCGGGCCAGGGCCGCCCGGATGGTCTCCACCGAAAGGGAGAGGGACTCGTATTGGCAGTTTTCCACCGAAAAGCCCCGGAGCAGCATCCCCTTTTCCCGGTCCCAGGCCACAAAGTCCAGGTCGTCGTAGCGGTCATAGTCCGGGTCAATGACTTCGTGGAGCTCCAGCCACCGCTCCTGGGGGATGAGGGGATGGGAAAAGTCGATGACCACCGCCGAATTGGTGCTGGCCCAGTAGCACCCCGGCGCGGCCAGCAGGCTTGAATCCGGATCATAATGGGCATCGGTCCAGATGAAGGTCTCCCGGAAATCCTCCTGCCGCTCCGGGTAGCTTTCGGCCGGGATGTAGTGGCAGTCCTCCCCGGTTTCCACCTCCAGGACGCTGTAGCCGTACAGGTCCCGGCGGAAAACCAGATAGTGCCTGCCGTTTTTGTGGCGGATAAGCCGCCGGAAGTCCCCGTTGTTATGGAGGTTCCTCCAGGTGTAGAGCTCCCGGCCGTCCGGGGCCAGGAGACGGCTTTCGCTGGCGCGGACCGAGTAGGGATATTGGAGGAGCTTCCCCGCTCCGGCGGTGTAGAACCGCACCTGGACGGCGTAGCCCTCCCCCAGCTCCTCCCGCTTTTCCGGCAGGGGACCGGCGAAAGCGGGGTCAAAAACGGCGGACATCCTCTGGCGCAGCCGGATGTAATGGGCGGTATCAAAGGCGTTCATGGAGAGCTCCCTTCCTTTTGCGATGGGTTCCAATAAAAATATAGCATATTCCAGCCTGGATGTCACCGGTTTTTTCCGCAAAAAACAGCGCGGGAGAAATCCCCCCGCGCCGTTCGGCTCTTTGAAAGCATCCTATGCTGTTCGCTTTTGAATACAGCTTCTTAGAAGCTGTTCAGCATCTATCCGCACGCCGTTTGGATACTGAACAGGTTCTTATGGGGCCTTCAGAAACGCAGCCCCAGCTCCTCCCTTAGGTAGCTCTCAAAACCCGCCGCCCCGGTGAAGTGCCAGGCGGAAAGCCCCACCGCTTTGGCCCCCTCCACGTTGACGAGGGTGTCATCGGTGAAGACCGTCTCCCCGGCGGCCAGGTGGTACTTCCCAAGGAGGGTCTGGAAGATATCGCCATGGGGCTTTATCTGGTGGACCTCCCAGGAAACCACTCCCCCATCCACCAGACGGAAAGCGGGCAGATGCTCCCAAAGGTACCGGAAGGTTCGCTCCGGGAAGTTGGAAAGGAAATAGACCGGGTACCCCGCCGCCTTCAGCCGCCCCATCAGCGCTTCGGTCTCCGGGATAGGCTGGAGGATAGTATGCCATTCCTTATCCAGGGCCAGCAGCTCCGCCGCCAGCTCCGGGAAAGCCTCCGCCTGGTGGCGGAACAGCTCCTCTTCGGTGACAAAGCCCATGTCCACATTCTGGATCCAGTAATCGCTCCCGAAGGCGGCGGCCAAAACCTTGGGACCAGTCTCCGGGCCAAAGCGCTTCACCAGCCAGTCCAGGGGCCGCCAGTCGGCGATGACCCCGGCAATATCAAACACCACGTTCTTTACCATAGCTGTCACTCTTTTCTGTAATTTAATAGTCGGCCCGAAGGGGACGCAGAGGGCGCTCCATCTCTCCGCTCCCGGCAGGGCAGGCCCTCCGGGCCAGACGTGTAAAATACCCCACCCGGCTGGCGGTGTAATAGGGCAGCAAATAGAGGGCGGGGAGCACCAGCGGGCAGGCCAGCAGCCAGGGGAGAAAGGAAAGGCTCATCCGCACCAGCTCCCACCGGTGGCCGCGGGTGTACTCCACCGAAAGGGCGATGGCATCGGCGGCGGAGCAGCCGTAGTCCGGCCCCAGGAGAAACACCGCCATGGCAAACCGCTGGCTGTAGGTCCAGGCGAAAAGGAGCCACGCCAAGGCCGCGCCCCCGGCCAGCCCCAGGGCCAGCATCAGCTCCCTGGGGGGCAGGCGGGCCAGCTTCTCCCGCAGCAGCCAAAGGGAGAACCCCTCCCCCGCCAGGGGAATCAGCGCCGTGCCCCAGCTTACCAGACCGGCGTGGAGCCGCACCCCCAGGGAGCGGAGCCACACCCGGTTGCCATAGGCCCAAAAGACGGTGGTAAGGGGCCGGGTCCAGCCCTGGACCAAGGCGGCAAACCAGGTAGTCACCCCCGCCTCCAGGGGGGCCAGGAGGAGCGTTCGGAGCCCCATGGTGGCTATAGTGACCCACAGGACGCCTTGGCCGAAGCGCTCCAGCGCGCTCCTCGCCAGGTGAAAGGCCGCCCGGTCCAGGAAGGACACCATCCCCCAGGCCAGCCCCCAAAGGAAAAACACCAGTACCCCCTGCCAAAGCCGTCCCTTCAGCTCCCTCCGCGCCTGCTGCTTCACCGCCCTGCGCAGCCTCATGCCTAAACGCCTCCCTTCTGTTACAGAAGGGAGTATGGGCGGGGCGGCGGGGTGTTATTCCGCCTCCTCCCCCATGGCGTCCAGCAGGCTGCTCATGGCTTCGGCCAGCTCCGGGTTCAGCTGGGCGGCCCTTTCCGCCCCGTGGGGCATAATTCCCACCACCTCGATGAGCCGGTCCCGCATCCACAGCTGGGGGCTGGCAAAGCAGGTGTATCCCCGGCCGTTGCCCACCAGCATCTGGGCGGGGGAAAGCCGGGGCAGGGCCATGGAGCTGAGGATTGCCCGAATCACCCCGCCATGGGTGACGATGGCGGTATCCTCCAGGCCGTTTTGCATCACATAGGCCAGGATGGAGGAAAGTCCCACCGCCACTCTATGACCAAATTCTTCCATAGATTCCCCGCCGGGCGGGGCCTCGGTGAGAGAGTTTTTCACCCAGTGCAGAAACTCCTCCCCCCGCTCCTCCAGCTCTGGGAGGGTGCGTCCGTCAAACTCCCCGAAGTCCATCTCCGCCATGGAGGGGACCACCTGGAGCTCCGCCTGGGGGTAGAGCACCCCCGCCGTCTGGATGCACCGGGTCATGGGGCTGCAAAAAACGGTCTTTACCGGGGGATACTCGTACTGCTCCCGCAGGTCCAGCAGCTCCCGTATCCCTTCCGGGGAAAGCTCCACATCGGTGCGCCGTCCGGCGTAGGCCCCCCGGCGGTTGGCCTCGGTCATGCCGTGGCGGATCAGGTGCAGGCGGTAGTTTTTCATATTGGCAGCAAAACCTCCTTTGGGCAGCGGTCCACCCGTTTTTTCTTTCCCTATGATACCTCTTTCCGGAAAAAAAGCAAGAGGGGCGGGCCATTTTCTGTGGGATGCAAGCAGCTCCATGGGGTTTCTGCCCCGCGAACATAAATTCCCCTCCGATGTAAATTATTTTGGGAAAAGTCTGTGAGTTTTGCCGGAATTCATCCCTCCGCAAAATTTTCTGGCGATTTTTGTGGACAAACCGGCAAGTATATAATATAATGTTTTTTACCTGACGTAAACTGTCGTGGTTTGTGGTGTGTTTTTCTGTCCCTGGCAAATTTTCATGCGGATAAAAGAGGGTATGGCATGGCGAACTCAGAATTTTCCAGAATACTGACGCTTCTCCGGAAGGAAAAAGGGGTGAGCCAGAAGGCGGCCTCTGCAAGCCTGGGGATCTCCCAGGCCCTCCTTTCCCACTACGAGAAGGGCATCCGGGAATGCGGGCTGGACTTCCTGGTGCGGGCCGCCAACTATTACGGCGTCTCCTGCGACTATATGCTGGGCCGGACGCCGGACCGCTCCGGCACCACCCTGTCCATCGACCAGATTCCGGAAGCGGACGCTGCCGGAAAGGAAAATATCTTCCAGGGGAGCATCCTTACCGTCCTGAACAAAAAGCTCATTGCCAACTCCCTGAACATCCTTTTTGATAAGCTGGGGAAGGCGGGGAGCCAGGACCTGATACGGGAGGTTTCCGACTACCTGATGGTATCGGTGTACCAGATGTTCCGCCTGGTGTATGGGGCAAACCAAAAGAACCAGGCGGCTATCTTTAAGCTCCCGGAAGCGGTGGCCCACCCTTACGCCAGCGCCGCTATGGAGATGCACTGGGCCAACGCCTCCGCCATCGCCCAAGATAAGCCCATGGCGGGGATGGAGCGCATCCAGAACCCCCAGGAGCTGGAGATGTCCACCGAATCCATCACCAACACCTATCCCCTCTTTGGCACCAGCCTTCTGAACCTGGTGAGCACGGCGGAAAAGGCCATCCTTACCCCAGGTAAAGAGTGAAGCGGTATCTTTCTTCCCCTTCCCTGCCGGGAGGGGAAGTTTTTTCTTTTCATCGAAAAACCGTAAACTTATCCCATTTCATTGACAGCGCCCCGCAATTGGCTTAAAATAATACTGATTCTGTATCTCCACGAAAAGAAAGGGGGCGAGGTCCTGTGAAAAAGCGGCTGGTTTTCCTCTGCTGCGCCCTGGGCCTTCTGCTGGCCACCGGGTGTTCCCCCATGCCCGCCGCTCCGGAGGACCTCCTGGACGCCCCCAAGCTCTCTGAAAAGCAGTATGAGGTGGACCGCGCCCTCCGGGAGCAGGTGGGCCAGGACATCAAACTTAAGTATCCCCAAAGCGGCAGCTACCGCTCCGCCTTCACCTTCCACGATGTGGACGGGGACGGGGAGGAAGAGGCCATCGTCCTGCACACCTGCCAGGGGGGCGGCAACGCCCAAATCACCGTCATGGACCCCTGGGAGGGGGACTGGCGGGTGGAATGCACCTATCCGGGCCTTAGCCCCGATATTGATTTTATCCGCTTTGAGCAGCTGATGGCCGGGGGCCGGGAGGCCATTATCATCGGCTGGCAGCCGGAGGGCAGCCAGAAGATTCTGGCCGCCTACCGGTACGAAAACCGGGACTTCACCATGCTGGGCAGCGAGGATTACACCCAGCTGGCCATTGGCGACTACGACGGCGACGAGCGCAAGGAGCTCCTGGTGGTTTCCCAGGAGGGGGGCGGCCGCTTTTCCCTCCTCTATATGGGGGAGCGGGACGGGGTGCTGGACGTGCTGGATACCGTCTCTTTGGGGCGGGATATCGTCACCTTCCAAACGCCTGTGTCCGGCTATATCGCCCCTGGCGTGTACGGGGCCGCCCTGGACGGCAGCGGGGACGACGGCTCCCTTTACACCATCCTGGCCCATGTGGAGGAAGGCCAGCTGGTGCTGCCCCTCAGCGGGGAGGACGGGATGCTCTTTTCCGGCACCCGCCGCCCCGACGGGGAAAGCGGCGTCTATTCCCAGGACGTCACCGGGGACGGAATTATTGATATCCCCACCTGCTGGACCCCTCCCGGCTATGACCGCCTGGATGAGGGCAGCCGCCTGCGCTTCATCAGCTATGTAAACCTGGAGAAGGGGGCCTTTGTCACCGTCCAGCGGGCCTATGTGGACCCGGCTGCGGGGTTCCGGCTGATTCTGCCGGAGCGCTGGTTCACCGGCGGGGAGCAGGTGACCGCCTCCCGCCGGGTGGGGAGCGGGGAAATTACCATCTTCCTTTACACCAACGGGGACATCGCCGACCGCAGCCGGGAGCTTTTGCGGGTGCAGGTGGTGAACCTTCAGTCCCCGCCCCGGCAGTTCAACCCGGAAAACTACTTCCTGCTGGGCAAGCGGGGCAGCTTTGAATACTATGCCGCCCTCCCCCCCGGCCGGGGAGAGGAGGGCTACGCCCTCACCCAGGAGGAGACGCTCCGGCTGTTTCAGTTACTCTAACGAGGAGGAGGACTTTTTGCTATGACAAAACGGATTCTTGTCTGCGAGGACGAGGACGCTATCCGGGAGTTTGTGGTCATCAACCTCCGGCGGGCCGGCTACGACGTGGTGGACGTGCCCAATGGGGAGGAGGCCCTGCGGGTCTATGAGGAGAGCCGGGGGGAGTTCGGCCTGGCCCTTTTGGACATTATGATGCCGGGAATCGACGGCTTCACCGTCTGCAAGCGGCTGCGGGAAAAGGACCAGTCCATCGGTATCATCATGCTTTCCGCCAAGAGCCAGGAGATGGACAAGGTCAACGGCCTGATGCTGGGGGCGGACGATTATGTCACCAAGCCCTTTTCCCCCATGGAGCTGGTGGCCCGCGTGGACGCGGTGTTCCGCCGGGTGAACATGGCTGCCGTCATCCCGGAGCCGGAAAACGAGCTGAAAAGCGGCCCCTTCCTTTTGAATGTCCGCAGCCGGAGCCTCACCAAGGACGGCAAAAAAATCGACCTGACCCAGGTGGAGTTCCAGCTGATGGAGCACTTCCTGCGCAACCCCAATGTGGCCCTGGACCGCTCTTCCCTGCTGGCTACCGTTTGGGGGGACAGCTACTTTGGGGATGACAAGATTGTGGATGTGAATATGCGCCGCCTGCGGATGAAGGTGGAGGACGAGCCCAGCAAGCCGAAGTACCTCACCACCGTTTGGGGCTTTGGGTACAAGTGGGTCTGTCCGGACCGGCCGGCGAAGGAAGCGGAGCGGTAAAAACCGGCCGCACGCGGGAAAGGAGGTGCGTCCTTTGGAGAAAAAGCGGATGAAGAAAATCACCTGGCGGTGGCTGGTCAACAGCTTCGGCGTGGTGCTTCTTATTGTGGTGGTGATGGTAATAGCCATCGCCGTTTCGGTGCACAGCTACTACTACAACGGCGCCCGGCAGTTTCTCCTTTCCCGCTCCGATTCGGTGGCTACCCTCCTGGAAAACTACTCCAAGGACAGCTCGGCGGATTTTTCCCTCCAGCTGCGCCGGGTGGTGGAGGATTACGAGTACAAGGACCGCTCCGAGCTGATGGCCATTGACGGGGATAAAAACGTCATCATCACCTCCAGCGGCTTCGAGCCGGGGGATGCCCCGGAGATGCCGGACTACGACCGGGCCTATTCCTCCCAGACCGGGGTGGGGGAATATGTGGGCTATATCGGAAACGAAAAGGTTATGGCTATCACCGTGATGTCCCGCATCATCAGCGACGACCTTTCCGCCATGCGGTATGTGGTCTCCCTCACCCGCATCGACCGGCAAATCGGCACCCTGGTGCTCTTTGCCTGCCTGCTGGGGGCCGCCATCCTGCTCTTTGTCCTCTATTCCAGCATCTATTTCATCAACTCCATCGTCATCCCCATTGGGGAGGTGGGCCAAACCGCCAAACAGATTGCCCAGGGGGACTTCGGGGTGCGGCTGGATGTGGAAAAGGACGATGAGATTGGGGAGCTGTGCGCCTCCATCAACAACATGGCGGAGGAGCTGAGCAACTCCGAAAAGGTGAAAAACGATTTCATCTCCTCCGTCTCCCACGAGCTGCGCACCCCCCTCACCGCCATCCGCGGCTGGGGGGAAACCCTTATGGGCGGGGAGCCGGACCCGGAAACCTTCCGCAAGGGGATGCACGTTATTATGGACGAAACCGAGCGGCTTTCCTCCATGGTGGAGGAGCTGCTGGACTTTTCCCGGATGCAGAGCGGGCGGCTGATTCTCCAGGAGGAGCGGCTGGACGCGGTGGCGGAGCTTTCCGACGCGGTGCTCATCTTCACCGAGCGGGCCCGCCAGGAGAACAAGGCCCTGGACTACGAGGAGCCGGAGTTCTTTGCCCCCATGGTGGGGGACCGCAACCGCCTGCGCCAGGTTTTTGTGAATATCCTGGATAACGCCCTTAAATACTCCGACAGCGGGGATACCATCACTGTCCTCCCCCGGCTGGAGGGCGGGCGCTTTGTGGTGACGGTATCGGATACCGGCTGCGGCATCTCCCAGGAGGATCTGCCCATGGTGAAGACCCGCTTTTACAAGGGGCACACCACCCGCCGGGGCAGCGGCATCGGCCTGGCGGTGGCAGACGAAATCATCAAAATGCACGGCGGCGCCCTGGAGCTGGATTCGGTGAAGGACCAGGGCACCTCGGTGCGTGTCACCCTGCCGTTGGAGCAGAAAAGCCAGAAAGGAAGTACATCAGCGTGAGCGAGAAAAAAACATCCATCGGGGGCCAGGCCCTCATTGAAGGCATTATGATGCGGGGGCCTGTGACCAGCGCCATGGCGGTGCGCCTGCCCGGCGGCGATATTGATACCGAGACCTGGCCCACCAATAAAACCGAAGCCCTTCCCTGGTACAAAAAGACCTGTTTCATCCGGGGCATCTTCAACATGGTGGATACCTTGGGCACCGGTTTTTCCTGCCTGATGAAATCGGCTGAAAAGGCGGGGATGGAGGAAGAGGAGCCCACCAAATTTGAAAAATGGCTGGCGAAGGTCCTGGGGGCCAGCGCCGCCAACGTGATGAACGCCCTGGCGGTGGTTTTAGGGGTGGGGCTGGCCCTGCTGCTCTTTATTGTCATCCCCACCTCGGTCACCTCCCTGCTGCGGCCGGTGGTCCCAGGGGAACGGCTGCTGGCCCTCATCGAGGGGCTGCTGAAGGCGGTAATTTTCCTCTGCTACCTGGGCCTTAGCGCCCGCCTGCCAGATGTGAAACGCCTCTTTTCCTACCACGGGGCGGAGCACAAGACCATCGCCTGCTACGAGGCCGGAAAGGAGCTGACGGTGGAAAATATCCGCGGCTACACCCGGTTCCATCCCCGGTGCGGCACCAGCTTTATCGTCCTGGTGCTCATTATCTCCATCCTGGTGTCCTCCTTCATCTCCTGGCAAAGCCCCCTGCTGCGGATGGTCTTAAAGCTCCTCACCCTGCCGGTGGTCATCGGCATCGCCTACGAGCTTATTAAGCTGGCCGGGCGGTACACCAATCCCCTCACCCGGCTCATCTCCGCCCCCGGCCTCTGCCTCCAGCGCCTCACCACTGCGGAGCCGGATGACGGCATGATCGAGATAGCCATCGCCGCTATGAAGCCGGTGATTCCGGAGGACGCCAATGCGGACAACTGGTAACCCTATGCTGAACAGCAGCAAAAACGGCCCCATTCCCCAGGCGGAAGGGGCCGTGTCTTTTACGTTGGAGCAGCTTTACCGCCGGGGCCGCGCCGCCCTGGCCGCCCTTCCCGGAGCCGGGGATAACTCCCCCATGGAGGCGGCCTTCCTCTTCCGGCACATCTTTGGCATTGGCCGGGAGGAGCTGTTTCTGCGGGGGCAGGAGCCCGCCTCACCAGAGCAGGCGGGGGCCTTTTTTGCGCTAATCCGGCGCCGGCTGGAGGGGGAGCCTCTCCAGTACCTTTTGGGGGAGTGGGAATTCTACGGGCTGGATTTTTTTGTGGGACCGGGGGTGCTGATTCCCCGGCCGGAGACGGAGCTGCTGGTGGAGGCCGCCCTGGAATCGGTGGGGGGCATTCCCTCCCCCTCCCTGCTGGACCTTTGCTCCGGCAGCGGCTGCATCCCCATCGCCCTGGGCCACGCCCTGCCGCAGGCCCAGGCGTGGGGGGTGGAGCTTTCCCCCCCTGCCCTGGGGTACTTCCGGCAAAACCTGGCGGCGCACCGTCTTCCTAACGTCACCGCAGTGGAGGGAGATATCTTTGCCCTGCCGGAGGATATCACCTGGCGGCGGTACCACGCTATCACCGCCAATCCCCCCTATATTCCCAAAAAGGAGCTGCCAAACCTCCAGGCAGAGGTGCAGCGGGAGCCCCCCCTGGCCCTGGACGGCGGGGAGGACGGCCTGGACTTCTACCGCCGCCTGCCGGGCATCTGTCTCCCCCTTCTGGAGCCGGGGGGCTGGCTTCTTTTGGAGATTGGCGAGGGGCAGGGGGAAGCTGTCTCTTCCCTTCTGGCTGCCGCCGGGTTCCAGCATATGCAAGTGAAGGCGGATCTTTCCGGCCTGGAGCGGCTCGTCCGTGGGCAGGCTCCGCGCCGATAGCTTTTCTTTCGCCGCCCACCAACGGCGGACACCTTCCCCAGGGGGAGCCGTTTCCCCTGGCAGTTCTGCACAAAATACCCCCGTCTCTTTTCGTGCAAAACAGAAAAATTTTTCCAGATTCCACAAAAAAATTGTTACCACCTTCCGAAATGTGCTATACTGAAAGACAGGACAAGGGGTTCCTTTTGCCCTGCCTGTTTTCCCAGGCAGGACAGACCGGACCTATAGCACATCGGATAAGGAGGTGCTCTCCCATGGATAACCGAGAATTGGCAGCACTGCACAGCAAGCTGGTCATCTACCGCAACGGGCTCCAGAACGCCAAGGCAAGGGGCGATCTGGACAAAGCCCGGCAATGGCTGGAGGGCATCGCCGCCCTTAAAAAACAGATTGCCCACCGGGATGACGTCACCGTCCCCCCAAAAAGCTGATTTTTCCTTATACAAAAGAATCCCCCGCCAGGTAGCGGGGGATTTTTCGTTTGGCGTTTTTTCTGGAATCAGCCCTTGCAGACGGCGACGCTCCAACCGTGAGGATCCGGAAGCCTGCCGTACTGGATGCCGGTGAGGGTATCATACAGCTGCTGGGTCAGCGCGCCAATTTTGCCGTGGTTAAAGACCATCTGCTTTTCGCCCCATTTCAGCTCCCCAATGGGGCTGATGACAGCGGCGGTGCCGGTGCCGAAGGCCTCCAGCACCTGTCCCCGGTCGTTGGCCTCGTCCAGCTCCTGGATGGTGATGCGCCGCTCGCTCACCTTAAAGCCCCAATCCCGCAGCAGCTGGATGGAGGATTTGCGGGTGATGCCGGGGAGGATGGAACCGTGAAGCTCCGGGGTAACCACTTCCCCATCCAGGACGAAGAAGACGTTCATCGCGCCCACTTCCTCGATGTACTTCTGCTCCACGCCGTCCAGCCAAAGGACCTGGGAATAGCTCTGCTGGTGGGCCTCGTCCTGGGCCAGGAGGGAGGCGGCGTAGTTGCCGCCGGTCTTCGCCATGCCGGTGCCCCCCCGCACCGCCCGGACATACTTGGATTCTACATAAATCTTCACCGGTTCCAGGCCGGATTCGTAGTAGGCCCCGGAAGGGGAGGTGATGATAATAAACAGGTACTCATCCCCCGGATGCACCCCCAGGATGGGGTCGGTGCTGATGATGAAGGGACGGATATACAGGGAGGCGCCGTCCTGCCGGGGGACCCAGTCCTTGTCAATCTCCACCAGCTTCTTTACCCCTTGGATGCAAAGCTCTTCGTCAATGGGGGGGATGGCCATCCGCTGGTTGGAACGGTTGAGGCGGGCAAAATTCTCGTCCGGGCGGAACAGGAGGATGTCCCCCTGCTGGCCGTAATAGGCCTTCATCCCCTCAAAAACGGTCTGGCCATAGTGCAGGCAGAGGGCCGCCGGGGAGAGGGACAGCTCCCCGTAGGGGACGATGCGGGGGTTGTGCCAGCCCTTGCCGGTCTTATAGTTCATGACGAACATATGGTCGCTAAAGATCCGCCCGAAGCCCAGCTTCTGGCCAGGGGCCGGCTTGGCCTTGGGGGTCTTGGTAAGCCCTACTCTGATCTTCATCTGTCTTTGTCCTTCCCAACTTAAAATAAATTTACCGCAGGGAGCGGATAGCCCCGCCGCCTGTGCCCGCAGGCACGTTTCGAGGCCAACCGGCCAAAGGCCGGCTCTTAGGGCCTATTGATGCTTGCTTCAATAGGCTACGCCCTGCCACTTCATGGCGTCGGCCACTTTTAAGAAGCCTGCGATGTTGGCGCCCATCACCAGGTTGCCGGCATCGCCAAACTCCTTGGAGGCGTTGTAGGCGCTGTGGAAGATGCCCACCATGATGTCGTGGAGCTTCTTGTCCACTTCCTCAAAGCTCCAGGAGTACCGCATGGAATTCTGGCACATCTCCAGGCCGCTGGTGGCTACGCCACCGGCGTTGGCCGCCTTAGCGGGACCAAAGAGGACCCCCGCCTTTTGGAACTTCTGCACCGCTTCGGGGGTGCTGGGCATATTGGCCCCCTCCGCCACCGCCATAACGCCGCCGGCGATGAGCTTTTCCGCAGCCTCTCCATCCAGCTCGTTCTGGGTGGCGCAGGGCAGGGCGATATCGCATTTAATGCCCCAGATACCCTTGCAGCCCTCGGTGTAGGAGGCGGTGGGGACCTTGTCCAGATATTCCTTGATGCGGCCCCGGCGGACCTCTTTGATTTCCCGCACAACGGCCAGGTCGATGCCCTTTTCGTCAAAGATATACCCGTTCGAATCGGACATCGCCACCACCTTGGCCCCCAGCTGGGTGGCCTTCTGGCAGGCGTAGATGGCCACGTTGCCGGAACCGGAGATAACCACGGTTTTCCCCGCAAGGCTGTCCCCCTTCATCTCCCCCAGCATCTCCTGGGTGAAGTAGCATAGGCCGTAGCCGGTGGCCTCGGTGCGGGCAAGGCTGCCGCCGTAGGTAAGGCCCTTGCCAGTAAGCACCCCCTCAAAGCGGTTGGCAATCCGCTTATACTGGCCGAAGAGATAGCCTATCTCCCGCGCGCCCACTCCAATATCCCCGGCGGGAACGTCGGTATCGGGGCCGATATGGCGGTACAGCTCGGTCATAAAGCTCTGGCAAAAGCGCATCACTTCCCCGTCGCTCTTGCCCTTGGGGTCAAAATCGGAGCCGCCCTTGGCCCCGCCCATAGGCAGGCCGGTGAGGCTGTTTTTAAACACCTGCTCAAAGCCCAGGAACTTGATAACCGAGGCGTCGACAGAGGGATGGAACCGCAGACCGCCCTTATAGGGTCCGATGGCGGAATTAAACTGCACCCGATAGCCCCGGTTCACCTGGACCTTACCGGCGTCATCCACCCAGGATACCCGGAAGATGATAAACCGCTCCGGCTCCACAATGCGGTCGATGATGCCGGTTTTCTCCAGCTCCGGGCGCTTTTCCAGCACCGGCTCGAAGGATTCCAGTACCTCTTTTACCGCCTGCAAAAACTCCGGCTCGCCCTGGTTGCGCCGCTGCACTGTGTCGTAGACCCCCTGCAAATAACTGCTTTTGAATTCCATTTTCTCATTCCTCCTTGCAACAAGCCTTGGGGAAGGAGCCGTTTGCTCCTGTTCGCAAAACCTTTGTCCTTAATTATAGTCCCCGTCCGCTTTCATTACAAGATTTTTCTGGCAAAATGACAAGAAAAACAAGGATTTTTTTCCAAACCGGCCACAAAACCCGTCAAGAAGCATAAATCCAGCCACAAAAATCTGGCAAAATGCCCAAAGAAGACCTGGGACAAGGCCCTCAATGGCGGATCTTCTCCCCGGTAATATGGGCGATGGTGGCGCAGCCGGTCATCTTCATGGTGTCCCGCAGCTCCCCTATGACCTTCTCCATATAGAGGCGCACCCCTTCGGCCCCTCCGCCGTAGGCGGCGGTGACCAGGGGCCTGCCGATGAGGACCCCGTCCGCCCCCAGGGCCAGCATCTTAAAGACATCCACACCGGTGCGCACCCCGCCGTCCACAAAGATTTGCAGCCTCCCCTTCAGGGCGGCGGCAATCTCCGGCAGCACCTCGCAGGTGGCGGGGGTGTGGTCCAGCACCCGGCCCCCGTGGTTGGAGACGACGATGCCCCAGGCCCCGGCCTCCAGGGCCTTTTTCGCCCCCTCCACCGTCATAACCCCCTTGACGATGAAGGGCAGACCGGCGGCCTGGGCCACCTGCCGGAGGGCCTTCACACCCTTGGGGCCGGCGTCGCCCCCCTGGGCCGCCAGAAAGGGCAGGCCAGCGGAATCCACATCCATGGCGATGGCGGGAGGGTTCGCGGCCCTGGCCTTTTCCACCTTTTCCAGCACCGTCTCCATCCCCCAGGGCTTGATGGTGGGCACCCCCAGACCGCCCCGCGCTTTCATCCATTCCAGGGGCAGCTCCAGCAGCTCCGGATTCACCCCATCCCCGGTGAAGGCCAGCACTCCGGCGTCAGCGCAGCCGTCCACCACCGCCTTGGTCCAGGCGGCCTCGTCCATGGCGGGGGTGTAATTGTGGGCCATGCCGCCGATGGGGGCGGCGAAGACCGGGGCGGCAAACCTCCGGCCCCAAAAAGAAGCGGTGCTGTTCTGGCCCTGGTTGTCATAGAGAACGTCCAGATTCAGGGTAATCTCCTGGAGCTTTTCCACATTGCGGATAAAGGCAGCGCCGGTGCCCTTCCCCCCGGCTCCGGGGACCTCCCCCCGGCAGGCCCGGCCGTCGCATTCCCTGCACACCCGGCACCGGGGCGCCAGATTTTTCTTTGCGTTTTCCAATACCTCCTGATAGGTCATGTCGATTCCTCCCTGTTGTTTTGAGCGTGTTCAAACGAGAAGTTTAAGCCAATCTGGGGGGCGCAGAGCCCCGCCTTCTTTTTCTTTTCACGGGAAAAGAAAAAGAAGCAAAAAGAAAAGCGGCCAACGCATTTGCAACACAGTAAATCGACTTAAAATCCGCGCGATTTGGATACCCTTCGCTGTTTTGAAGTCCCTCCACTCCTTCGGGCCGCTTTTCCCTTCCAAATCGGACAAAAAAGCAAAGCCATCGTCCCAGTTGTAATCCCGCAGCACGGCGCGCATGTCGTCGTATTCCATCGTCTTCCCTCACAGATACTTGGTCAGCAGCAGGGCGTCCTCCCTGGGGCTGGTGTAAAAATCCCGGCGGCGGCCCTCCTCCCAATAGCCCATCCCCCGGTAAAGCCCCAGGGCGGCGGCGTTGCTGGGGCGCACCTCCAGGGTCAAAAACCGCAGGCCCAGCGCCCGCCCCCGGCGCTCCAGCTCCCGGAGGAGGGCGGTGCCCACCCCGTGACGGCGGCACCTGGAAAACACCGCCAGGTCGGTAATATACCCCTCGTCCAGCACATATTCCAGGCCGACATAGCCCTCCAGCTGGCCCTGCCGCTTTTGCACCAGCAGCAGATACCGCTCCGGCTGGGCAATTTCCTCCCGGAGGGCATTTTCGCTTCTGGGGTGGGAAAAACAGGCGGCCTCCAGCCGGGCAATTTCCCCGGCGTCAGCCGGGACGGCGGCGGCAATCCTTGCAGCAATGTGGCTCAATGGGCCTCCCCCCAGTCCTTGCCGGTTTTGGCGTCCACCTCCATGGGGACAGCCAGGGAGACGGCGGCCTCCATCTCCTCCTGCACCAGGGCCTGGACCTGCCGGGCCTCCGCCTCCGGGGCCTCCACAATCAGTTCATCGTGGACCTGGAGAATCAGCTTTGCCCGGAGGCCCTCCTCCCGCAGGCGGCGGTAAACCCGCACCATGGCGATTTTAATGATATCCGCCGCGGTGCCCTGGATGGGCATATTCATGGCTACCCGCTGCCCAAAGGCCCGGAGGTTGCGGTTGGAGGACTTCAGCTCCGGCAGATACCGGCGGCGGCCGAAGAGGGTGGAGACAAAGCCCTTCTCCCCCGCCTCCGCCACGGTGCGGTCCATATAGGCCTTGACCCCCTGGTAGGTCTTCAGATAATTTTTGATATACTGGTCCGCTTCCGAGACGGTGACCCCAATATCCTTGGAGAGAGAATAGGCGGAGATGCCATAGACGATGCCGAAGTTCACCGCCTTGGCCCGGCTGCGCATCATGGGGGTGACAAAGAGGGGGGGCATATCGAAGACCTGGGCGGCGGTGTTCCGGTGGATGTCCTCCCCGGAGCGGAAGGCCTCAATCATCTTCTCATCCTCCGCAATGGCCGCCAGCACCCGCAGCTCAATCTGGCTGTAGTCGGCGTCCACCAAAAGGCAGCCCGCCTTGGCGGGGAAGAACCGGCGCATCCGGCTCCCCGGCTCGGTGCGGATGGGGATATTCTGCATATTGGGCTCCAGAGAGGAGATGCGGCCGGTGCGGGTTTCAGTTTGGTTGAAGGTGGTGTGGATGCGCCCGTCCGGCCCCACCGCGTTCTTTAATCCCTCCACATAGGTAGAAAGGAGCTTTGCGTACTTGCGGTAGTCCAGTATTTTAGAGATGATGGCGTGGTGCGGGATGAGGCCCTCCAGCACCTCGGCGTCGGTGCTATAGCCGCTTTTGGTCTTCTTCCCTGCCGGCAGGCCCATCTCCTCAAAGAGGAGCGTCCCCAGCTGCTTGGGGGAGTTGATGTTAAACTTTTTGCCTGCCAGCTCATAGATTTCCCTTTCCAGCCCGGCGATGAGACCCTTCAGCTCCTCCCCGAAGGCCTCCAGCCCCGCAAGGTCGATGAGAAAGCCCTCCTGTTCCATGGAGGCCAGCACCTGGGCCAGGGGAATCTCCACCTTATGGAGCAGCATCTCCATCCCGCCGGCGGCAATCTCCCTTTCCAGCCTGCGGCAGATGGGCAGCAGCCAGGCGGCCCGGCGGACCACCTCCGGGGCCTCCTCCGCTCCCTCCCCCAGGAGGGCGGGGACCGGGACGGCGTATTCCGCCCCCAGGCGGGATGGGGTGTACTCGGTGGAATTGGGGCTGAGGAGATACCCCGCCAGACGCAGGTCAAAGGCCACCGGCACCTCCGCGGCGGGGTCCAGGGACAGAATAGTGCGGCACCAGGGCTTGCTGTCCTCCAGGTATTTTTCACCGGGAAGGGCGTTTAGCCCGGCCAGCAGCTCCGCCCCAGGCTCCTGGACAAGCCAAAGCCTGCCCGCCCTGGCTACCGCCAGCTTTTCCAGCCGCTCCCCCTTCCAATCCCCGGCGATGGCGATGGGGCCCTCCAGGGCGGCCAGCTTCCCAAGGTCCAGGGGGGCAGAAAGCAGGGCGTACTCCTCCCCCTTGGCCGCCGGAATATCCGCCTGGGCCAGGGGAACAGCGCTGGGGTCCAGCTTCAGCCGGGCCATAAGGGTATGCAGCTCCAGCCGGCTGAGGATGGCGCAAAGGCGGCCCTCGTCCATGGGAGCCCGGCGGTAGTCCTCCGCCTTTACCGAAATAGGGGCCTCCCGGCAGATAATCCCCAGCTTCCGGCTGAGGCGGGCCATCTCTTCCCCGGCCAGCAGCTTTTTCTTCACCCCGGCGGGGACCTCCAGCCCTTCCACATCCTGGTAGATACGCTCCACCGAGCCGTACTTCTGGATGAGGGAGAAGGCGGTTTTTTCCCCGATGCCCGCCACGCCGGGGATGTTGTCCGAGCTATCCCCCATCAGGGCTTTGGTCTCAATAAGCTGGAGGGGCTCGACGCCGTATTTTTCCTTCACCGCCGCCGGGTCCATGGTGAGGTACTGGGCGCCCCCCGCGCGGGTGGCTGCCAGGATGACGGTGGTGTGCTCGTCCACCAGCTGGAGGGAATCCCGGTCCCCGGTGAGAAGAAGGGAATCTCCCCCCTGCTCCTCCACTCCCTTCGCCAGGGTACCCAGGATGTCGTCCGCCTCGTACCCCTCGCACTCCACCACCGGCCAGCCCAGGGCGGTGATAAGCTCCTTCACCACCGGCAGCTGCTGCCCCAGCTCCGGGGGCATTCCCTTGCGCTGGGCTTTGTAGCCGTCGTAGAGCTTGTGGCGGAAGGTGGGGGCCGGGAGGTCGAAGGCGAAAACCGCCTCCTCCGGGGCCAGGTCGTCCATCAGCTTCAGGACGATGTTAAAAAAGCCGTAGACGGCGTTGGTGTACTCCCCGTTTTTGGTGGAAAGGAGCTTGATGCCGTAAAAGGCGCGGTTTAGGATGCTGTTGGAATCAACGATGAGAAATTTCATAAAACAAACCTCCGGAGCGGGAACACAGCCGCTTTTTGCAAAAGCACTCTGTCAGACGCCAAGTATCCTTAGAGCCTATTCAAAATCTCCAAGCACACCGCCTTGACAGGTCTTTTTCCGTCCTGCTGCGTTAAAAAATTTTGGAAGACACCAAGTATTCTGCGAAGCAGACATGCCCGAAGGGCTCCAAGATTTTTTGCCTTGCAGGGCGAAAAAATCCCTGCCAATTCGCTATACCTGGAGATCTTGAACAGGCTCTTAGAACCAGGTTCGCATCTTTCTGCACATCATCTGGCTGGCCCCTTTTCGTTACACGCTGCTATCCCTTCTAGTGTGTCTCAAAATATGAAACCGGCTTTCAGTACCAAGCCTGGATATATTCCATGGGGAGATTTTTCTTCTCCACAAATTCCGCTACCTTGGCAGCGGCCTTGATGCCGTACCGGCTGCCGGCATCCTGGGGAGCGGCCTTTGCGACCGTTGGAGCCGCGCTCGCAAAATGGAATACAACCTCTCCAAATTCCCCTTTCCCTTCTGGCTGGTAAAGATACCACACACTTCCCTGGTCAACTCGCTCCAGCTTTAATAAATTCATTGTATTGCCTCCTGTATTGCTTTTCCATAATTATGCTTCTCGTTTGCCAGACTATGAGCTTCCAAATAAGAAAGCCCTTTTGTACGCATCAGGGTCAACTCCAGGTACTCGTGCTTTAGCAGCACCATGTCCTGAAAGCGTATCTCCCGGCCTTCAATCAGCTGCTGCCAGGAAACCGCCATGTGATAATCCGGATCAAACCGTTCTGGCTCCGGACCTCCCAAATCGTGAAAGGAAAAGAAAATGTGATTTTTAATCTGCTGGATGGCATATTCGTTCCATCCTGTGTTTCGGGCAATGGCGGACACATCATCTTTCCGCTTGCGGATGGCGGCATAATAGTGTATGCTGTGCAGAGTTGCCTCCAAACTATCTGGGTCCAGCGCCCCTGTAAAGGCTCCGCTTTGGGATAATTCCTCCATTTTCCAAATCACCCACCTTGTCCTGGACATTATAGCACAAAACAACGTTGGTCTCAAGGATACAGGTTCTTGCTCTCCGCCCGCTTTTTTGGTAAAATATTTAAACGCAACTTGGAAACTGGAGGAGGGGGGTGATGGCCTTGCATCTTGGAGAGCTGGTTCTGGAGGGCGGCGCGGCCCTGGCCCCCATGGCGGGGGTGGCGGACCGGGCCTTCCGGCAGATCTGCCGGAAGTTCGGGGCGGTGTACACGGTAGGGGAGCTTACCAGCGCCAGAGGGCTTCTCCAGGGAAGCCGGAAGACCGAAGCGCTGCTGGAAATGGGGCCGGAGGAGCGGCCCGGCGCGGTGCAGCTTTTTGGGGACGACCCGGAGGCAATGGCCAGAGGGGCCGAAGCCGCCCTGCGCTTTTCCCCCCAGGTTATTGACCTGAATATGGGTTGTCCCGCCCCCAAGATAGCCGGGAACCGGGCCGGCGCCGCCCTGATGAAGGAGCCGGAGCTGGCGGCCCGAATCATCCGGGCGGTAAAAAGCGCCAGCCCGGTGCCGGTGACGGTGAAGTTCCGCAAGGGCTGGGATGAAGGCCACATCAACGCCGTAGAGTTTGCCCGGATGGCCCAGGAAAGCGGGGCGGACGCCATTACCGTCCACGGGCGCACACGGGCCCAGATGTACGCTCCCCCGGCGGATTGGGACATCCTCCGCCAGGTGAAGGCGGCAGTGTCCATTCCGGTTATTGGCAACGGGGATGTGGACAGCCCCCAAAAGGCCAAAGCTATGCTGGAGGAAACCGGCTGCGACCTGGTGATGGTGGGGCGGGGCGCCTTGGGGCGGCCCTGGCTCTTTGGGCAGATTGCCGCCTTTCTCCGGGACGGAAGCCTCCTCCCGGAGCCGCCTATAGAAGAGCGAATGGCGGTGATGCTCCGGCATATCCGCCTGATGGAGCAGTACAAGGGGCCGCAGGTGGCCTTCCGGGAGGCCCGCAAGCACTGCGGCTGGTATATGACCGGCATCCGGGGGGCTGCCGCCCTCCGCCGCCAGGCGGGGAGCATCGGCTCAATGGCCGACGTGGAGGCCCTGGCCCAGGCCGCCATCCAGCTCTATTATAGCCAAGGCGCATTGGGGGAGGATATAAGCCCATGAAATGGAAGCACAATCTCATTCTGATCATTCTGCTGCTGGCGGGGGTGGTGGTAGGCTCCCTCCTGGCCAGCGCCACCGCCGGGATGCCCTTCCTGGGGTGGCTCAGCTACGGCGGCCGCGTGGGCATCTCCACCCAGGAGCCGATGCTGCTGGACCTGGCGGTTTTGCAGGTGGCCTTCGGGTTCCAGCTCCAAATCAACGTGGCCCAAATTATCTGCATCATCGCCGCCATCTGTATGTACAAGGGCCTTGCCAACAAGCTGTGAGGATTTTAAAATGAAGCTAAAACAATTGACCGCTCTTTTGCTGGTGGCGACGCTGGTTCTCGCCCTCCCCGGCTGCAAAAAAAAGGAAAACGCCCCCTCCAGCGGAGGCAGCGCCCCCTCCTCTGGGGGCAGCTCGGTGGAAAGCGACCCGGACTGGCCGGTGCGCATTGGGGAAACGGACATCCTGGCGGCCCCCCAGAAGGTGATTTCCCTTTCCCCTGGCACAACAGAGATGCTCTTTGCCATGGGCCTTGGCAGCCGGGTGGTCGGGGTAAGCGATTACTGCGATTACCCCCCTGCGGAGGTGGAGAAGCGCCACCGCTGCGGCACCGTTCTGGCTCCCAAAACCAGCCAGATCCAATCCCAGGGGGCGGACCTGGTGGTAACTGCGGCAAGGCTCACCGAGCAGGACCTTATTTGGTTCCAGCAGCAGGAGATTCCGGTGCTGGTGCTGGAGCGGGCGGAGAGCCTCCAGGAGCTGCAGCAGAACTATCTGAATCTGGCCTTGGCCCTGATGGGAAACGTCTCCGGGAAAAACCACGGGGAGGGCTACTGGGCGGAGCTTTCCGGGATGCTGGAGGAGGGAGCGGGGTATTCCAACGGCACCTCCCCCAAGGCCATTCTCCTGCGGCAGATGGGGTACGGCATGGCCACCGGGGAAACCTTTGAGGGGTCCCTGCTGGAGGAGCTGGGCTTTGTTAACGACGCGGCCGCCTACACCGGCTGGCTCTATGACCGGGCCAACGTGGCGGCTTTGGAACCGGACGTCATCTTTGCCGACGTGAGTATTTCGGTGGACGAGGTGAAAAAAAGCGTTATCTACGCCCCGGTGGCGGCGGTGAAAAACGACAAGGTGACGAATGTAGATTTTACCGTCTTCGAGCGGCAAAGCCCCCGGATGTTTGAGGCTTTGCGGGAGATGGGGCGGTTTGGGTACGAATAAAAAATCAGGGGGCGGACGCCCCCCTTTTTTTCTGCCTTATCCTTCCTTTCGCACCAGCACCTCCATCTTCCCGGCGGGGAGGAGGGGCAGCCCCTTTTCCTCACAGAAGCACTGGCAGATGCGCAGCGTCTCGGCGTCCGCTCCGCTATCCACCACCGCCATACGCACCCCGTCCAGGGCTGGGATGGTGAGGGTCTGGCTGTAGGCCTGGCGCAGGCGCATCTCAATCCCCTGGTCCCCAGGGGTGGCGGCCACCACCAGCCAGCAGTGATCCAGCCCCCCAGCGGAGGAAAACCACCGGCTGATGGTGACGCAGATCTGGGCAAGGCCCACAATGGCAAGATAGCCCACAACGATTAGAAAGACCCCCTTTGCCGCATCAATCATCATAAAAAACCTCCTGTTTTGCTTTTTCCCATCCTATGCCGGAAGAGAGCGTCTTGACATTTCCCGCCGCCGTGCTATACTATAGATGGTTTTGTTTCAGGGCGGGGTGAAATTCCCCACCGGCGGTGATGGGCAGAGAATGCCACAAGTGCCGCGAGCCTGTCTTTATCTGGCAGGCCGAACCGGTGAGAATCCGGTACCGACAGTGATGGAAGCTATTGGGTCTCATCGGGAGGATGAGGGCCGGTGCTTTCAAAGTCTGGATGGAAGAAACGGAAGCCGAGCGCAAGGGCTCTGCCCTTGGGATCAGCCGACAACGCCCTCTGTGCCAAACCGCGCAGAGGGTCTTCTTTTTCCCCGAACAGGCCAAAAAATACTTTATTTTTTGGAGGGAGCCCCATATGTCCAGCACACTTAGCAGCACCAAGAAGATCACCTACAGCGCCATGTTCGCCGCCATCGCCATTGTCGTCATGTTCTTCGAGTTTCCCCTGCCCTTCTGCCCCCCCTTCCTGAAGGTGGACCTGAGCGGAGCGGTAAGCCTGCTGGCTGCCTTTATGTTCGGGCCGGTTTCTGCCGTCCTCATCACCATGGTAAAGGACATTGTCCACGCCTTTTCCTCCTCCACCGGCTGTGTGGGGGAACTGGGGGATTTCTTTATGACCTCCGCCTTCTGCGTCACCGCCTCCCTTTTGTACCGCCGGCACCACACCAAAAAGGGGGCTATTCTGGGAATGGCCTGCGGCACCCTGGCTATGACCATTGTGGGATGCTTCACCAACAAATACATGCTCATCCCCTTCTTTGCCAATGTGATGCCCATTGAAGCCATCCTTTCCGCCTGCTCCTCGGTCAACCCCCTCATCGGCAGCGTGGATACCTACATCCTCTTCGGCGCGGTGCCCTTCAATCTCGTCAAGGGGACCATCCTTTCCCTCATCACCCTCCTGCTGTATAAGCGCCTCTCCTCCTTCATTAGGGAAAATACCATCGGCAAAAGGGTTGACAAAGTCTCCAAAGCAAGCTAAAATAAAAGCACAATTCAATATCTCTTATCAAGAGTGGCGGAGGGAACAGGCCCTGGGAAGCCCGGCAACCTGCCGAAAGGCAAGGTGCTAAATCCTGCGGAGAGATCCGGGAGATGAGATTTTTTCAGGCGCCCGGAAGGCTTTTCCGGGTGCCTTTTTTCAAGGGATTCCGGAGCGAGAGTAAGGAGGACAAAGCAATGCGAAACTACTACTTCACCAGCGAATCGGTGACTGAGGGCCACCCCGACAAGATTTGCGACCAGATTTCCGACGGCATTTTGGACGCGATTCTCCGGGAGGACCCCATGGGCCGGGTGGCCTGCGAGACCAGCTGCACCACCGGCCTGGTCCAGGTCATCGGCGAGGTGACCACCCACTGCTATGTGGATGTTCAAAAGCTGGTGCGGGAAATTGTTCTGGATATCGGCTACGACAACGCCGCCTACGGCTTTGACGGGGCCACCTGCGGGGTCATCACCTCCATCCACGAGCAGTCCCCGGATATCGCCCTGGGGGTGGACAACGCCGCCGAGGCGAAGGCCGGGGAGGCGGAAGAGCAAAACGGCGCCGGGGACCAGGGGATGATGTTCGGCTACGCCTGTGACGAGACCCCGGAGCTGATGCCCATGACCATCGCCTACGCCCACCGCCTGGCCCGGCAGCTCACCAAGGTCCGCAAGGACGGCACCCTCCCCTACCTGCGTCCCGACGGCAAGACCCAGGTGACGGTGCGGTACGAGGACGGGAGACCGGCGGAAATCACCACCATTGTGGTGAGCACCCAGCACGGGGAAGAGGCCACCCAGGAGCAGATTCACGAGGACATCAAGAAATATGTCATCAAGCCTGTGGTCCCGGAGGAGCTGCGCAAAAACTGCCAGTACCTCATCAACCCCACCGGCCGCTTTGTGGTAGGCGGCCCCCACGGGGACAGCGGCCTGACCGGACGCAAGATTATTGTGGACAGCTACGGCGGCTGGGGCAGCCACGGGGGCGGCGCCTTCTCTGGCAAGGACCCCACCAAGGTGGACCGCAGCGCCGCCTACGCCGCCCGCTGGGTAGCTAAAAACCTGGTGGCTGCCGGTCTCTGCCGCCGCTGCCTCATCCAGCTGGCCTACGCCATCGGGGTGGCCCGGCCTGTCTCCATCTGCGTGGACACCTATGGCACCGGCACCGTGCCGGACGAGGCGCTGGAGCAGGCAGTGGAAAAGGTCTTCGACCTGCGCCCCTCCGCCATCATCCGGGAGCTGGATCTGCGCCGTCCCATCTACCGCCAGCTGGCCGCCTACGGCCACATGGGCCGCACCGACCTGGACGTGGCCTGGGAGAGGACCGACAAGGTGGAGGCACTGAAGGCCGCGGTTAAGGCGTAATAAAAAGCGCCTTTTACGCCAATCTGGGCTGCCGCCATCTCCGCGCCAAGAGCCTCGCTTCGCTCGGTTGCG
>OFHO01000104.1_pt1 | contig 78811 bp, 70 predicted proteins | sample 1521531 | NCBI WGS metagenome assembly OFHO01 (sample SAMEA3504124, study PRJEB24116) | mouse gut metagenome | biome: mouse gut; feature: mouse-associated habitat; material: faeces | place: Denmark | collected 2011
TCATGTGCTGAAGGCAAAAATGCCCTGCCTGATTACAGCTCTGGCAGAGCTTAACGAACCCAGATACATGACACCCGGCGGAATCTTTGATGCCTGCAAGGCAGAGATTACCGTATGGGGAAGAGCGGATCTGAAGGATGTGGAAGACTCCAACCTGGGCCTGAAGGGTTCCCCTACCCAGATTGCAAAGGCTTCCGATAAGGTAAGGAAGGGCGCCGGCGAGAAGGTAACCCTGGATCCCGCAGAAGCTGTTGACTACATTGTTGACAAGCTGAAAGTGAAGCATGTGATTTAATTATAGATAGAAAATCGCAGCGTCGGAAGATGAAGTATCGAAGGCGCAAGAGAGACTTCATCCTTTAGTGCCGTCGCGCAGCGACTTTAATTAGGAGGAAAAACAATGAATTTAGAAGAATATAAGGGCGTATATGTCTTCGCGCAGCAGGTGGACAATATCGTCAACAGCATTGCTTTTGAACTGATCGGCAAGGGCAAGGATCTGGCAGCGGATCTTGGCACCGAAGTCACTGCTGTTCTGGTGGGCAGCGATGTAAAAGGCCTGGCAGACGAGCTGGCAGAGTATGGCGCCGACAGAGTGATCGTGGTGGACGATCCGGAACTGAAAGAGTACAGAACCGAGCCTTATGCCCATGCCCTGGCATCCGTTATCAACAAGTATAAGCCGGAAATTTTCCTGGTGGGCGCAACCGCAATCGGACGTGATCTGGGTCCCCGTGTCTCCGCAAGGATTCACACCGGACTGACCGCTGACTGTACCCAGCTGGACATTGGGGATTTCCCGTTAAATCCCATTCCCGGCAAGGAGCAGAAGCACAATCAGCTGCTGATGACACGTCCCGCGTTCGGCGGCAATACCATTGCCACCATCGCATGCCCTGATTTCCGTCCCCAGATGGCCACTGTCCGTCCCGGCGTTATGCAGAAGAAGGAGAGACAGGCGGGAGCAAAGGCAAATGTGGAAGAATTCAATCCCGGATTTACACCCAATAACAATTATGTGGAAATTCTGGAGGTTGTGAAGGCAGTGTCCGAGACCGTGGATATTATGGATGCAAAGATTCTGGTATCCGGCGGGCGCGGAATGGGCGGCCCCGAGAACTTTAAGATGCTGGAAGACCTGGCAGAGGTTCTGGGCGGCACCGTGAGCTGCTCCCGTGCGGTTGTTGACGCAGGCTGGAAGCCCAAGGATCTGCAGGTAGGACAGACCGGAAAGACAGTACGTCCCAATGTTTATTTTGCAATTGGTATCTCCGGCGCCATCCAGCATCTGGCAGGCATGGAAGAGTCTGATATCATCATTGCCATCAACAAGGACGATACGGCTCCCATTTTTGATGTGGCTGATTTCGGACTGGTAGGGGATCTGAATAAGATCGTGCCCGCCCTGACCGAGAAACTGCGCGGAGAACTGGCCGGCAAGAATTAATGAGACTTTGAAGCGAAAAGTGATATAGAGGAAATGGAAACTCCCATGGATCGAAACATCATATTGTCAGATTTGTGGGAGTTTTCTTGTCATATGGAAGTCACAAAAACGCTTTGCTGCGGGCTATAACAAATAGAAGATGGGCAGAGGGCGGATTCCATTGGCTTATATGGAGAACAGGTATGAAACGCAATATCTCTCTGGAGGAGATTTCTGACGGAAGGCTTTATAACGGCAATGACATGGTAAAAGCGGACAGCCATGGGTGCAGGGGATGCTTTAAGTGCTGTACAGGGATGGGAAATTCTGTGATTCTGGATCCGTATGATGTGTACAGTCTCCAGAAAAAGTCCGGAAAAGGATTCCCGGTTCTGCTTGCGGAGGGGATGGCGGAGCTGAATGTGGTGTCCGGTGTTATCCTGCCGAACCTGAAAATGACAGGGGAGGATGAAAGATGCGTTTTTCTGAATCAGGAGGGACGCTGCAGCATACATGACAGCAGGCCGGGGGTGTGCCGGCTTTTCCCCCTGGGGCGCTATTATGAGAACGGAGATTTCAAATATTTTCTCCAGACAGGGGAATGCACGGTTCCCAATCGTTCCAAAGTGAAAGTGAGCAAATGGATTGACACACCGGACCAGAAGAAAAATCATGATTTTGTCTGCCGATGGCATTATCTTCTAAATGATCTGGAAGCGAAAGTGGATGGAGCGGAGGACATGGACACTGCCAAAAAGCTGAACATGTTTTTTCTGCAGACTTTTTTTATGGATGTTTACGAGACGGAGAGGGATTTTTACGGGCAGTTTGAGGGGAGAATTGCCGTTTTTGAAGATTTTATACAGAATCTTCCAAAATGATATGGCGGAAAATGGGGACATTAGAAGAGAAAAGGAAAGAGACAGAAGGGAAACTTTAACATAGATGGAGACGGAAGAAGAACGTCAGATTCGCTGGAAGGAGCGGATTGAAATGATGAAAAAGGAGAAGAGGAGAAGGGAACTGATGTTCCGCTGGGGAATTCCTGCCATGGCCCTGACCGCCTTGCTGGCAGGTGTGGGCATTGGGTTTGGCGCAGGGGCGTTTTCGGACCGGCAGGAGGAAAACGCCCCGGAGGTCCAGGCACGGAACGGAGGAGAACTGACAGCCGGGGAAGACTCGGGGGAAGATATCCCGGGAGATGACAGTGCGGAAAACACGGAAAGTATCCCGGAGGGCACGGTGCCGGAAGAAGTTCCGAAATTAAAGGGAAATTCCAGACTGGGCTGGCTGCCGGAACCGGAGGAAGCCGTTCCCGCGGGAGGAGAGGCAGATAATCCGGAAGATGTGCTGCCGGCCAGCAATCCCCTGGCCATAGGGTCAGAGCCTTTTGCGGCCCAGGAGACGCCTGATACGGCCGTTTTTGATGAGACCATCATCAGCGAATACGGTGTGTTTATTGATGTGGAGACAGGAACCGTACTGGCGCAGAAAGAAGCCCGGACCAGAATGAACCCGGCCTCCATGACCAAGATCCTGACAGTGCTGGTGGCGGCAGAACATCTCACGGAGGCTGACCTGGATGAGACCGTGACCATCACCATAGATATTACGGATTACTGTTATACCAACGAGTGCAGCATTACGGGATACGAGGTGGATGAGACCGTGCCGGTGAGAGATTTGTTCTATGGTACCATTCTGCCGTCAGGTGCGGATTCGGCCCTGGCCCTGGCAGAATATGTGGCGGGCTCCCATGAGGCTTTTGTGGATCTGATGAACCAGAAGCTGGAGCAGATGGGACTGGCAGAGACTTCCCATTTTACCAACTGTGTGGGACTGTATGATGAGGAACATTACACCACCGCCTATGACATGGCAGTGATGCTGAAAGCGGCTGCGGACAATCCTTTCTGCAGGGATATTCTCTCGGCCCACACGTATGCCACGGCGTCTACCGCGCAGCATCCGGAGGGAATGCTGATCTCCAACTGGTTTCTGCGCAGGATAGAGGACCGGGATACCCACGGGGAGGTTTTGTGCGGCAAGACAGGGTTTGTGGACCAGTCCGGCAGCTGTGCGGCAAGCCTCGGGACGGATTATGAGGGAAAGGAATATCTGTGTGTGACGGCGGCTTCCCAGGGTTCCTGGAGATGTATCGCCGACCAGGTGGAACTGTACCAGAGATTTCTTCCGGAAGCGGAAACGGAAAGTACGGAGCAGACGGAAGGGAACGGAACGGAAACCGAACAGAACGGAAACTGAAGGGAACAGAAACGGAAACCGAGCAGAACGGAAACTGAAGGGAACAGAACAGAAACGAAATCAGAGGACAGATTCGCGTGGGTGCGGGTCTGTCCTCTGTCCTGAAAAACGAAAAAACGCCCGGGGATTTAAAATGTCTCCAGATTTCCGCGGAAGGCAGTGCCGGTGGGGGTTGCCGCCAGGCCGCCTTTTCCCGTCTCCCTCAGGTCCTCCGGCAGCATTTTGCCGATACTTCTCATGGCGTCGAACACTTCGTCGGGGGGAATCCTGCTGCGGATTCCGGCATGCGCCAGATCCGCGGAGGTCAGGGCGTTGACGGCTCCTATGACGTTTCTCTTGACGCAGGGGACTTCCACCAGACCGGCCACCGGATCGCAGGCCAGTCCCAGGAGATTCTTCATGGCAAGGGCGGCAGCGTGGGCGATGGCTTCGCCGTCACCGCCCAGCAGATATGCCACGCCTCCCGCCGCCATGGCCGAGGCGGCCCCGATCTCTGCCTGGCATCCTCCGGCGGCCCCGGACACGGATGCGCGCTGGGCAATGATGCCGCCGATTCCGGCGCTGGTATAAAGCGCTTTCACCATCTCATCTGCCGGGTATCCTTTTTCCTGCTCCAGTGAAAGGAAAACGGCAGGGAGCACGCCGCAGGAACCGGCTGTGGGCGCGGCCACAATGCGCTTCATGCAGGCGTTGGATTCTCCCATCTTGATGGCTTTTTCCATGACCAGTCCCAGAAAGGATCCGCAGAGCATTTCTCCTTTCCGGCGGGAGAGGGCAACCTTTTCCCCATCCCGGCCCGCCAGGCCGCTGGCGGAAGACTGGTTGGGATCATAGGAGAGATCCGCGCTTTTCATGGCATCATACATATCATGCATTTTCCGGAAGGCGTCTTCCTCGCTGATTTCCATTTCTTTGCAGTCATTGTCCCGGACCAGCTCCCAGAAGCTTTTTCCGGTTTCTTTTTCCAGATGGATGATTTCCTGAAATGATTGGTACATAAGGGTTCCTTTCTGCCCGGAAGCCGGGGCCGGTATTTCCCGAAGGATATGTGGGAGATCTGTCAGTCATTGTCTTTCAGTCCCAGATAAGTCACCTTCAGAATGCCTTCCAGATGGGCGAGCCATCGTATGGCGGTATCAGGCACTTCCTGGTCGCATTCCAGTACGATGACGGCATTTCCGCCTTTGGAAGAGCGGTACAGCTGCATGGTGGCAATGTTAATGGATTTATGACTCAGCATGGACGTAATTTCGGTTACATGTCCCGGCTGGTCCAGATTATTGACCACAAGGGTAGGGTAGTCGCCGGAAAAGTTGGCGGGGAGCCCGTCGACTTCCGTGACGCGAATGGCACCGCCGCCCACGGAGGCAGCCACTACTTCGATTTTTTTCCCATCCGCGCCGCTTAAGAGCAGTTTTACCGAATTGGGATGGACATCCCCCAGGTCGGCGCCGGACATGACAAAGGACATGCCGGCCTCTCCGGCATAGCGGAAACTTTCGGGAATTCTTGGATCATCCACGGAAAATCCAAGAAGCCCGGCGATGAGGGCTTTGTCGGTGCCGTGTCCCCTGCCGGTTGCAAGAAAAGAACCGTGGAAAAAGATGTCCGCATTCTGCACCCGGGTGTTCAGCAGTTTCCGGGCGATGTTTCCGATTTTGACTGCTCCCGCAGTGTGGGAGCTGGAGGGGCCTACCATGACGGGGCCAATGATGTCGAATGAATTCATATATTCACCTCCTGCATTTTTCTGCGGATATATGTTCCGGCCGGGAATTCGGGGAAACAAGTGTAAACTTCCGCCTGATCTGTGGGGTAAAAAGGTGAGCAGGACGATAAGCCGGGTTATGTCGTGAATAATCATCTATCTAGCACGTCTGTCGCCAGACGCGTCCAGCGACCTACCTGAGGGCAGGCCGGGCAAGCCTGTGGCCCTCAATTTGGTCTTGCTTCGGATGGGGTTTACATGGCTCCGCCCGTTACCGGACGGACGGTAGTCTCTTACACTGCCTTTCCACCATTACAGAAGGCCAGTCCGTGACCGGCTTTCTGCTGTATATTTCTATTGCACTGGCCTTGGAGTCGCCTCCACCGGACGTTATCCGGCATCCTGCCCTGTGAAGCCCGGACTTTCCTCACCCGTAACCGCGGGGGACGGCTGTCCCTCACGGGCACGGCCGCGATTATTTATCCTACTCACCACCTTTATTATAGTTGGAATTTGGAAAAAAGGCAAGGGGAAACAAATTGTGAAAAGTATATAAAACGAATTGAAAATCACGGTATTATGTGATAGACTAGGAGAGGAAAATAATGGCATACAAAAGGGAGAGCGGGCCTATGGAACAGTACAAGCAGGAATTTATCGAGTTTATGGTTGACAGTAAGGCACTGAAATTTGGCGATTTTACGTTAAAGAGCGGCAGAAAGTCTCCTTTTTTTATGAACGCGGGGGCATATGTGACCGGAGCGCAGCTGAAAAGGCTGGGAGAATATTACGCCAGGGCGATCCATGACAATTTCGGGGATGATTTTGATGTTCTTTTCGGGCCGGCTTACAAAGGGATTCCGCTTAGCGTGACGACTGCCATTGCCTACAGCGAACTGTACGGCAGGGAAGTCCGTTACTGCTCCAACCGCAAGGAGGCCAAGGACCACGGAGATACGGGGATTTTGCTGGGAAGCCCCCTGAATGCGGGAGACCGTGTGATTTTGATCGAAGATGTGACTACTTCCGGCAAGTCCATTGAGGAGACATATCCTATTCTTATGGCCCAGGGAGAGGTGGAAATCCGGGGACTCATGGTATCCCTGAACCGCATGGAGAAGGGGCCCGGCGGAAAGGAAAGCGCCCTTGACGAAATTCGCGGGACATACGGTTTTGAGACTGCGTCCATCATCACCATGGAGGATGTGGTTGCGCACCTTTACAACAGACCTTATAAGGGCGAGGTGTACATCAATGACCAACGGAAAGCTTCCATAGATGAATATTATAAGATATACGGGGTATAGTTTTTAGCATATAGGAAAATAAATGTATGCCGTATGATAGAAAATCGTTCTTATGAGGCATTAGGAAGAAAAGACGGGAAGGGAGCAAAATTATGGAACAGAAAATATACAAAGTGATGAAAGGGGCGGGGGCAACGAATATTGCCATAGGCGTGATTACGCTTGTGATGGGAGTTGTGACAGGAATTCTGCTGATTATCGCCGGTGCAAAGCTGACTGCGGGAAAGTCAAAGATATTATTTTGAATGAGGAGTGATGGCGGGCATTTCCTGAGGGAAGTGCCCCTTTAGGTTGCGCATGGGAAAAAGAAAAGGTTATATTTTTACCAACAAAAAGAATTCCAACCGTGCCATAATGGCAGTGATTTTGGGAATCATTTCGCTGGCGTCCCTGGGGACGGTGGTGTTTTTGTCGTACCGGGCCGGAGGCAGCGCCAGGCCGGGGTATGGTTTCACGGGGGTTCTGGCCCTGGTCTATTCCCTGACGGGACTGGTGCTGGGCATTATTACCATGGCGGATAAAAATTATTACAGGATCATTCCGGCAGTGGGAATTCTGCTGAATGTGGCGGCGCTGGGAGGCATCGGACTGATATTGTACATGGGAGGGAGCCAATGGTGAAGGAGACGGAAATTTTACAGGAACGATACATACTCGTGATGGACAGAATCCGTGAGATAGCCGGAGAGCATTTCTGCGGAGGAAAACTGGGGGATTATTTTACTTTTTGTGCGGAATTTCTGATGCTGATGGACGATACGGTTTCGTTTCTGGAAAGCAGGAATGTCAGCCAGGTGTCCGCGGAGGAACTGGAGGCCAGAAACCGGGCCCTGTATGCGGATATTCTGCCGGATCATTATGAAGTAAGTTACGGAAATCCTGCGTTTGCGGTAAAGGAACTGGGGGAAGAGCACGGGGCCATTCTCTGCTTCCTGTATACAGAGCTGCGCAGCCTTATCGGCTTTGTCTATGAGGGACAGCTGGAAGAAACCGTGATCCGCATGGAACTGTTTGTGGAGGTCTATACGGCGTTTGTCTATGCTTTACAGGAAGAAGGCTGTCCGCCTTCGGCAGAGGAGGTGCGGCAGAAGCTGTACTGGTTTGTCAGCGATTACGCGGATATTGCGGCCCGGCGCAGAATAGGGGAGCAGGTGTGCCCCGGGAACTGTTTTGCGGCCCGTATGATCATGGACAGTGATCTGAATGATGTGAGATATCTGTACGGCTACGGGGAATATGTCACCCGGAATGAGCTGGAGATGGCGGAATTTCTTGCGGGGCTTCCGGAAGAAACCATTGCCGCCATGGCGGACACTTTTACGGAAGGGTACCGCATGGGGTTCGAAGTAACCGGAAAGGATTTGTCGAAAAAACGTACGGCAGCGCTCTACTACCACATTGGATTTGAGCGGATGATGCGGCGGGTTATTGAAAATTTTGAAAAGCTGGGATTAAAACCGGTGATCTCCCGGACTACGAACAGTGTGCTTGACGGCGGAAGATCCGGCCGGGGCGGTTTCCACGGGTACATTGCCAACAGACAGTTTGACTATGATCACAAGGATGACATGGCGCTTTTTCTGGACAAGAATTATATGAACCGCAGACTGGAGGTCACGCGTACCGCCTACGAGGAACGAAAAGAAGAGGCGCGGGGATTCGGGGGACCGGCCGTTCTGGAGACCTTCGGGGAAGCGGATTTTGCGCCCATAACAAAGAAGGAGGCTTTCCGGCTTTCCGGGGAACAAAACCGGCTCTGGGTGGAATACCGTTCCAGGCTGGGGCAGGTTCAGAGGGAATACATTCCGGAGGAGGAGAGAAGCTTTACCTGCATTGCATTCCCGGTTCCGGAGATCGGTCCTGTATTCCGGGAACTGTTTGAGGAAACCATACGTATTAACACACTGGACTATATGCTTTACCGTGAAGTGCAGCAGAATCTCATAGACGTCCTGGATACGGCAGATTACTGTCTGGTGAAGGGCAGAAACGGAAACCGGACAGATCTGAAAATCAATCTTTATAAGCTGTCGGATCCCGGGAAGGAGACGATTTTCGAGAATTGTGTGGCGGATGTGAACATCCCCGTGGGGGAAGTGTTTACGTCCCCTGTGCTGGAGGGAACGGAGGGGCTGCTGCATGTGGACCATGCGTTCCTGGCAGGCCTGGAATACCGGAATCTGGCCATTACGTTCCGGGATGGCATGGTGCAGGAGTATTCCTGCGACAATTTTGAGTCGGAGGAGGAGAACCGCCGGTTTGTCTACGAAAATATCATGGCCAGGCATGACACCCTGCCCATGGGGGAATTTGCCATCGGCACCAATACCACTGCCTATGTGGCAGCCAGACGGCTGGGCGTGGAAGCAAAGCTGCCGGTGCTGATCGCGGAAAAAATGGGGCCTCATTTTGCGGTGGGCGATACCTGTTATTCCCATGCGGAAGAGGTGAAGATGTACAATCCGGATGGCAGGGAGGTTGTTGCAAAGGACAATGCGGTGTCAAAACTGCGCCACAGCCGTCCCCTGGAAGCTTATTTTAACTGCCATACGGACATTACCATACCGTATGATGAGCTGGGAGAACTGACGGCCGTGAGAAAAGACGGAAGCCGTGTTCCCATCATAGTAGATGGAAGATTTGTATTGCCGGGCTGCGGGGAACTGAACAAAGCTTTTGAAAAATAGTGGTTGCATACAAACGTGTATTCTAGTAAACTAAACTTAAAAAGGACATACTCTGGGAATAGGAGGCTATGGAAAATGGAGAGACAGGAAAACGCCGCGGCAAAGGTGGGGATTGTGATGGGAAGCGATTCCGATATGCCGGTTATGGCAAAGGCAGCAGATATTCTGGAGGAACTGGGCGTTCCCTACGAGATGGCGATTATCAGCGCCCACAGGGAGCCGGACGTGTTTTTTGAATATGCGAAAAAAGCGGAAGATAAGGGATTTAAGGTTATCATTGCGGGGGCGGGCATGGCGGCCCACCTGCCGGGCATGTGCGCGGCCATTTTTCCCATGCCGGTGATCGGTATTCCCATGCACACTTCCTCCCTGGGAGGAAGGGATTCCCTCTACTCCATAGTGCAGATGCCATCGGGAATCCCGGTGGCTACCGTGGCCATTAACGGCGGGGCAAACGCAGGAATTCTGGCGGCAAAAATTCTGGCCACTTCGGATCCGGCGTTACTGCAGAGGCTGAAGGATTACAGCGTGAAACTGAAAGAGCAGGTGGAGGCAAAGGACGCCAGACTGCAGCGGGAAGGCTACCGGAATTATATGGCATAACTTAGCGGTTCAGGCAGGGGCCGGACTGTTACGGCATAATGATATTGATGTGGATGCGGATACAAGGACAGGAGGAAAGATGGATTACAGAAAAGCGGGAGTAGACATTGAAGCGGGATATCAGTCGGTGGAGTTGATGAAGGAACATGTAAAAAGGACCATGCGGGCGGAAGTCCTGGGAGGGATCGGTGGATTTTCAGGCGCCTTTTCCATGAAGGCCTTTCAAACCATGGAGAACCCCACATTGCTGTCCGGCACGGATGGAGTGGGTACCAAGCTGAAGCTGGCCTTTCTTATGGACCGCCATGACACAATCGGAATCGACTGTGTGGCCATGTGCGTGAATGATGTGGCCTGTGCGGGGGGAGAACCGCTGTTTTTCCTGGATTATATTGCATGCGGCAGGAATTTTCCGGAGAAAATCGCAACCATTGTAAAGGGAGTTGCGGAGGGATGCAGGCAGGCGGGGGCGGCCCTGCTGGGAGGCGAGACAGCGGAGCATCCGGGCCTGATGCCGGAGGAGGAGTACGATCTTGCGGGCTTTGCGGTGGGGATTGTGGACCAGAAGGACCTGATTACCGGGGAACATATACAGGCGGGGGACACGCTTATCGGTATTGCGTCTTCCGGTGTGCATTCCAACGGATTTTCCCTGGTGCGCAAAGTGTTTGAAATGACCAGAACAAGCCTGGATACTTATTATGAGGAGCTGGGGGGCACTTTGGGAGAGGTGCTGCTGACCCCCACAAAAATATATGTAAAAGCGATGAAAGCGGTTAAGGATGCGGGTGTCATCGTGAAAGGGGCAAGCCATATTACAGGAGGCGGCTTTTACGAGAATATTCCCAGGATGCTGCCGGAGGGAGTCCGGGCCGTGGTGCAGAAGGACAGCTATGAGGTTCCGGCTATTTTCCGGCTTCTCCAGGAAAAAGGATCCGTTGAAGAGCATGTGATGTACAATACCTATAACATGGGACTGGGCATGGTTCTGGCCGTGGCGCAGGAAGACGCGGAAAAGACCATGGAAGCCCTCCGGGCAGCCGGGGAGGTACCTTTCCGGATAGGACACTGCGAGGCAGGAGAAAAGGGAGTTGACATATGTTGAAAATAGTGGTGTGTGTGTCGGGGGGAGGCACCAATCTGCAGGCCATTCTGGACGCCGTGGACCAGAACCGCATCACAAATGTGGAGCTGCTGGCAGTGATCAGCAACAACCGGGGGACAAAGGCGCTGGAGAGGGCGGCGGCGCACCATATTCCCGGGCTGGTGATTTCGCCCAGGGACTTTCCCGACAGGGAAGCCTTTAATGAGGCATTCACGGAAAAAATGTGTGAGCTTGGCCCGGATCTGGTGGTTCTTGCGGGATTTCTGGTGAAAATACCGCCCAGGATGGTGTCCCTTTTCAGCAATCGGATCGTGAATATTCATCCGTCCCTGATTCCCTCTTTCTGCGGGGTAGGGTATTACGGACTGAAGGTCCATGAAAAGGTACTGGAAAGAGGCGTCAGGGTCACGGGGGCAACCGTGCATTTTGTAAACGAGGGCATGGATGAAGGCCCCATCATCGCCCAGAAAGCGGTGTGTGTGGAGGAAGATGATACGCCGGAGGTTCTGCAGCGGCGGGTGATGGAACAGGCTGAGTGGATTTTGCTTCCCAAAGCCATTGACGATATCGCAAACGGCAGGATAGAAGTGGCGGACAATCGTGTCAGAAACGTGGGCTGACAGGTGGCGCAGAATGAGGGAAAGTGAGCTTCCGGCTTTGCGGGAGATGTTGCCGGAACTGTTGCCGGCAATGGTAAAATACACAATAGAGAGGTGGCGGCATGAAAGTTTTAATCATAGGCGGCGGCGGGCGGGAGCATGCCATCGCGGTGAGTATGGCAAAGAGTAAAAGAGTGGACCGGATTTATTGTGTGCCGGGCAATGCCGGAATTGCACAGATTGCGGAGTGTGATTCCTCTGTCAGTGTCATGGATTTTGACAGGATTGCGGCATATGCAAAAGAAAAAAAGGTGGATCTGGTGTTTGTGGCGCCGGATGACCCACTGGCAGCAGGACTTGTGGATGTTCTGGAAGGAGAGGGGCTCAGGGTTTTCGGCCCCAGGAAAAATGCGGCCATACTGGAGGGCAGCAAGGCTTTTGCCAAAAATCTGATGAAAAAATACGGTATTCCAACAGCCGGGTATGAGACTTTTGACGATCCGGACAAAGCCCTGGCATATCTGGAAACCGCGAAGATGCCCGTGGTGCTGAAGGCTGACGGGCTGGCCCTGGGCAAGGGTGTGCTGATCTGCAATACACTGGAAGAGGCGAAGGCCGGTGTCGGGGAGATCATGCTGGACAAACATTTCGGCAGCGCAGGGGACGTGCTGGTGGTGGAGGAATTCCTCACGGGCAGGGAAGTATCCGTGCTGGCCTTTGTGGATGGGAAAACCATCCGGACCATGACATCTGCCCAGGATCACAAACGTGCCAGGGATGGGGACCAGGGACCCAATACGGGAGGTATGGGCTGCTTTTCGCCCAGTCCCTTCTACACGGAGGAGACAGACGCATTCTGCCAGAAGCACATTTACCAGCCCACTGTGGATGCCATGGCCGCTGAGGGCAGGGAATTTAAGGGTGTTATTTTCTTCGGGCTGATGCTGACAGACCAGGGACCCAAAGTGCTGGAGTACAATGCCAGATTCGGGGATCCGGAAACCCAGGTGGTGTTGTGCAGGATGAAAAATGATATCATGGATGTGGTGGATGCCTGCATTGATTCCGGCCTGGACAAAATCCGGCTTGAATTTGAAGACAATGCGGCCGTCTGTGTGGTGCTGGCATCGGACGGATATCCGGTTTCTTATAAAAAAGGATACGAAATTACGGGCCTGGAGAACTTTGACGGAAAAGAGGATTACTACTGCTTCCATGCGGGAAGCAGTATGGGCCGGGACGGACAGATCCTGACAAACGGCGGCCGGGTGCTGGGGATAACCGCCAAGGGCGCCAGCCTGAAAGAGGCGCGCAGGAAAGCATATGAGGCGACGGAGTGGGTTTCTTTTGCCAATAAATATATGCGCCGCGACATCGGCAAAGCCATAGACGAGGCCTAAAAGTATATTTTGGCAAGTGGTCGAAGAAGCCCGAGTGCAGGGTTTTAAGGAGCACGAAGTGCCCGGAAAACCCTGGAGAAAAACACGGGATTCGTAGACACATTAAAATAGAACAGAACAGGAGGTGTAAGGGAAATGAGCGTTTTGGGCTCACTGGATATGTATAATATTCCCCGTGTATGCAAAGAATGCGGAGGTGTGATGGTATTCAAAGGTGTGGGCGAGTATCATTGTGAGAAATGCGGAGCTGTGGATTTTGATGACTATGGGAAAGTAAGAGGGTATATTGAGCATCATAAAGGCGCCACTGCCGCGCAGATTGAGGAAGCAGTGGGGGTATCCCAGCGCACCATCCGGCGTCTGCTGAAAGACGGCAGGCTGGAGATCGCGGAGGGATCCAAAGTATATATGCGCTGTGAACTCTGTGGGAAACAAATCCGGTCAGGTCAGTATTGCCCGGATTGTGAGGTGAAGGTGCACCGCAATCTGGAGGCAAAGCAGAGGGAGCTGCTCAATAAGAATACCCAGGGCTTTGGCCTGGAGCAGAAGTCTGAAGAAGGCCAGAAGAGATTTACAAGGGAGAATTAAGTTACTGGGAGATCAGAGAAAAACCTGCAGTCCGGTTAAGGAAAGAGGGCAGTGCTCCCGGTAGGGTGCTGTGGAAATGACGGCAAAGAATGCCGTGGAAATGAACATGGAACTTCCGGCGGCAGAGATGCGGGAACAGTAACAGAATGAAACCAAGGAAAGGAACCCATATGAGAAAAACGAATAGGTTAGGATGGAAGAACAAAACAGCTGTACTGGCACTGGGGCTGGGGCTCTTTGTCTGGGGATTTATCATGATGGCAATCGTGAGTCATGCGGAGTCCCAGGTAAAAGTGACCTCTCCCAAAGGGGCAAATATCAGAAAAGAGGCAAGCTCCAGCAGTGAACGTGTGGGTGGAGTGGAAAAAGACAGTGTGCTGACAGTGCTCAATCAGGTACAGGGATCAGATGGCTACACCTGGTATCAGGTGAAAAGCGGTGATACGACGGGGTATATCCGTTCCGACCTGGTGGAAGTGTCCGAAGGCGGCACCGCACCGTCTGAAGGAGGTACCGAAGGAGGCGAAGGCGGTTCCGGAGAAGGCGCGGCGCCCGTGGATGTGATGGCGGTGAATCCCGTCAGCGCAACCGTGTCCAGCGATTCCGGAAAAATTCGTGACACTGCTTCATCGGAAGGCCAGATTCTGGAAGAGGTTCCGGCAGAAACCGTGCTGACGGTGAACGGACAGGCTACGGATGCAGATGGAAGAACCTGGTACCAGGTAAGTTTTCTCTCAGGGGAAACAGAGGTGAAAGGCTTTATCCGGTATGACTATGTTACCCTGGCAGGGGAACTGACACCGCTGACGGAAGAGCCTTCCGACCCTGCTCCGGAAGAACCTTCCGAGCCTGAACCTTCCGAGGAAGAGAAACTGTATGAGACTGCATTCCAGGATGGCGTCTGGCTGCTGGTGGACAATAGCCTAGGCAAAGGATTTCCTATAGACGAGCTGTTCGATGGTGTGGAGAAAAACGGTAAATTGTATGAGGATAGCCTGCAGACCGTAAAGAACCAGAAAATCATTATCATTGTCCTTGTATTCCTGCTGGTTGCCGCCGCTGCCGGCATAGCATTCCTGGTGTTTAAGGTCAGGGATATGATGGATTCCGCGTATTTTGACAAGATGGAGAATGACGTGCTCCAGAAAAAGAACGCGGGCGGCCAGGGCAGCAGGAGAGCCATGCAGACAGTGGGCGGCGGAGAGAAACCGTCCGCGAGGCAGGGAAGCGGAAGACCGGCATCGGGCGGCCAGGCGAGACCGGCCGGAAGCCAGGGAGCAAGGCCTGCGGGAAGCGGCCAGGCGAGACCCGTCGGGAGCCAGGGAGCAAGACCTGCGGGAAGCGGCCAGGCGAGACCCGCCGGAAACCAGGGGGCAAGGCCTGCGGGTAGCTCCCAGGGTGGAAGAGGCGCCGGAACCGGCCAGGGGACCAGAATGACGGAGGCGCCCCAGGGAGGAAGGCCCGCGTCCCAGGGACAGAGAAGGGCAGAACAGCCTCGTCCGGCAGCGCCCCAGAGTGCCAGACCGGCGAAACCGGCCCAGACAAATACCCAGAAGAGCCAGCCCAGGAATTTTATGGAAGATGACGACGAGTTTGATTTTGAATTTTTGAATTACGACGGGGATGAAGAATAAAAAGGGTTTGAAGACAGGGAATATTCCGCAGGAGTACTCCCTGTTTTAATCCATTTCTAAAAATGCTCTAAATTTTTGACCCTGAGGTTGACAGTGCCCCGGACCTGATTTATGATTTATACGGTATCACGGATTCGGGTCCGGCGGCGCGGCGAAGTGGAAAACAGACTGGAAAAACACAAGATATGCCCTGCCGCCGTGAAAGGAAGGTGTGTATGGTCCTTGAAATTGATTTCAACAGTGACGAGGCATTATACCTGCAGTTATGTAATCAGATTATCCTGGGGATAGCCACGGCCCGGTTCCGGGAAGGGGATTCCCTTCCCAGTGTACGACAGCTGGCTGATTCCATCGGGATCAATATGCACACGGTCAATAAGGCATATACTGTCCTGAAGCAGGAAGGATATGTGAAGGTTGACCGAAGAAGAGGCGCTGTGATTGCCGTGGATGTGGACAGAATCAGGGCTTTGGCGGAACTGAAAAAAGAGCTGAAGGTGATTCTGGCAAAGAGCAGCTGCAGGAATGTATCCAAAGAAGAGATTCATGAACTGATAGAAGAAATTTATGAAGGCTATGCATAGCAGCGATAAATTTCCGAAACGGTCTGGACCAGACAGGGGACTGTTTCGGGTTTTGGATTTAGAAATGATGGATTGAGAGGAAAATGTATGCAGTCACAATTTACGGAGAAGGCACAGGAGGCATTGCACCATGCGGCCAGATATGCCGGACGTCTGAAGCAGGGATATGTGGGAACAGAACATATTCTGGCCGGTTTATTAAAGGAACAGGAGGGTGTTGCACACAGAGTCCTGGCAGATAACGGCGTGGAGCTTACCCAGGTTCTGGACATGATACAGGAATTGATCGCCTTTGATGGCGGCGTGGGTTTGAAGGAAAGGGAGGGATATTCCCCCAGGGCAAAGAAGATTCTGGAAGAGGCCCACAGGCAGGCGGCCAGATTCGGACAGAAAGAGACGGGAACGGAGCACATTCTGCTGGCCATTATCCGGGAAGGCGAGAATGTGGCGGTGCGTCTTCTCAACACCCTGGGAGTTAATGTGCAGAAAATTTATGCCGATACTCTGGGGGCCATGGGACAGGATGGAAATCTGTACAAGGAGGATCTGGGAAGAAAATCTCCGGGCAAAGGCAGACAGTCTGCCCTGAACCAGTACAGCAAGGATCTCACCGCCATGGCCAGGGAGGCGAAGCTGGATCCGGTGATCGGAAGGGAAGAGGAGATCAGCCGCCTGATCCAGATCCTGAGCAGAAGGACGAAAAATAATCCCTGCCTTATCGGAGAGCCGGGGGTGGGCAAGACGGCGGTTGTGGAAGGCCTTGCACAGCGTATCGTGGAGGGAAAGGTTCCTTTTACGGTGAAGGACAAGAGAGTGCTCACACTGGATTTGTCCGGCATGGTGGCTGGCAGCAAGTACCGCGGTGAATTTGAGGAGAGAATCAAGAAGGTGATCCGGGAAGTGGCGGAGGATGGCAATGTGATTCTGTTCCTGGACGAACTGCACACACTGATCGGGGCAGGCGGCGCGGAGGGGGCCATCGATGCCTCCAATATTTTAAAGCCTTCCCTGGCGAGAGGAGAGCTGCAGCTGATCGGCGCAACCACAATAGTGGAATACCGGAAATATATTGAGAAAGACGCGGCTCTGGAACGCCGTTTCCAGCCGGTGAATGTGGAGGAGCCAACGGAAGAGGAGGCCATCCGCATTCTGGAAGGCATCAAGGAAAAGTATGAGGAACATCACAAAGTGAATATCACGGCCCAGGCAGTGGACGCGGCAGTGCGGCTGTCCGGCCGCTATATCAATGACAGAAATCTGCCGGATAAGGCCATCGACCTGATAGACGAGGCAGCTGCCAGCGCAAGGCTGCGGGCTGTGGATATGCCGGACAAACAGAAAGAACTGCTGGAACAGATCAAGCAGATGGATCTGCAGATCGAGCGTTCCATCCGCATGGAGGCTTTCTCCCAGGCAGTGGAGATCAAGCACAGCCAGGATGAACTGACGAAGAAATTCCAGCGCATGAGAAAGCGGGCGGAAAGCAGGGAGGCTGACAAAAAGTTTACCATTGGTGAGAATGAGATCGCGGAAGTTGTGGCCATGTGGACAAAGATTCCGGTGGCGAAGCTGGCGCAGAAAGAGAGCGAGCGGCTTTTGAAGCTGGAAGGGATTCTGCACAAAAGGGTAATTGGCCAGGAAGAAGCCGTGACGGCGGTGGCAAAAGCCATGCGCCGGGGAAGGGTAGGCCTGAAAGATCCCAGACGTCCCATCGGTTCATTTCTGTTTCTGGGGCCCACCGGCGTGGGAAAAACCGAGCTTTCCAAGGCGCTGGCAGAAGCCATGTTCGGTTCCGAGGATGCCATCATCCGTGTGGATATGTCGGAGTATATGGAGGGACACTCGGTTTCCAAAATGATCGGTTCACCGCCCGGTTATGTAGGGTTTGACGAAGGCGGCCAGCTCAGTGAGAAGGTAAGGCGCAATCCCTATTCCGTGGTTTTGTTTGACGAGATTGAGAAGGCACATCCCGATGTGTTTAATATTCTGCTTCAGATTCTGGATGATGGACATATCACGGATTCCAAGGGCAGAAAAGTGAGTTTTAAAAACACTGTGCTGATCATGACTTCCAATGCGGGCGCCCAGCGGATTGTGGATCCGAAAAATCTGGGTTTCGCCGCGGTCAGCGATGCGAAGCGGGATTATGAGAGAATGAAACTGGGTGTCATGGAAGAGGTGAAGCGCAGCTTTAAACCGGAATTTATCAACAGAATTGATGATATTATCGTATTCCATCAGCTGACCCAGGACAATATGAAAGCCATTGTAAGCCTTCTGGCCTCCAATCTGTATAAACGCTGCGAGGCCCAGATGGATATTCACCTGACCATGTCGGGCGCCCTGAAGGAACATCTGGTGGAGAAATACTCCGACGCGAAGATGGGCGCCAGACCTTTGAAGCGTGCCATTCAGTCCGTTGTGGAAGATGCCCTTGCAGAGGAGATATTGCTGAAAAAAGTCCAGCCCGGGGATTCTGTTTCGGTGGGCTTCAAAAACGGGAAAGTCTGTTTCAGCGTAAAAGAAAAGACCGGCGGGGACAATGGCAGGGAATAAGCCGGTCAGAAAAAGATGCTGAAAAAATAATAAAAACTGGTAGAAAATAGAAGCAATTTATATTATACTGTAGATATAGGAATCAGACTTCAAAGTCGTTACGTAAAGGACAGGAGGGCACACAGATGGCAGTGGTGGAAGAATTGCTCCGCAGTGAGGCAGACGGCGCAATCAGTTTTGGCAATCACAAATTGGCAAAAAAGGCGAAGGTGGAAGATTATCAGCATGAGGGGGATCTGCTGAAAGTTAAAACCTACAGCGAGATCACCAAGCTGGAAAAAAACGGAATGTTTCTCTATGAATCCGTACCGGGTACCAGTGTTTTGAATTTTGTGGAGAAGGAAGATGGCGTAGAGTTTGTGGTGGAAGGCGACGAAGACGCCCAGATCACCATAGGGCTGATGGATGACAAGGCCTATGAAGTATTTGTGGATGGCAGCAGCATAGGCGCCATAAAGACAGGATTCGGAGGGAAGCTGTCCCTGAGTGTGGAACTGGGGGCGGCCGACGAGGTGCCTGTAAAAGTGGTGGAAATTTAAGCTCTGGTACCGCAATGCAGGCTTTGCGCGTGGTAATGAGGCAGTCGTATCTTACCGGGAAGTCAATCATCGCAGCGCATCCGTGAATGTATCTGTAAGAAATCCGGAATGCGGGGGAGAGAGGCACCTCAGAGGGGCCGTCCGTTCCCCCGCATTTTTCGTGCACAGGAAGCGCAGAGGGCGGGGAAGGAAACCTTCCTGCCGGATTTACATAGGAAAGTCCGCTGGGGATACCGGAAAAGAAGGGCCGGGAAAGGGGAGAGGACATGGCAAAGGGCAAGACAGCAACCGTTTTTTTCTGTCAGAATTGCGGACATGAATCGTCCAAATGGATGGGACAGTGTCCGGGCTGCAGGGAATGGAATACTTTTGTGGAAGAGACAGTCAGCAAGACGGCAAAGGGCAGTTCTGCTTCGCATTCTGCTGACAGAAGGGCCAGGATGGTGCCGGCGGTTTTGTCGGAAGTGACCGTCCGGGAGGAGGACCGGATGTCCACCGGTATGGGAGAGCTGGACAGGGTACTGGGAGGCGGGATCGTGCAGGGCTCCCTTATTCTGGTGGGAGGGGATCCCGGAATCGGCAAATCCACGCTGCTTTTGCAGGTGTGTCATAATCTTTGCGGCCAGGGACATACGGTTTTATACATATCGGGGGAGGAATCACCCGCCCAGATTAAAATGAGGGCAGACAGAATCGGGGAATTTTCCGCCGGGATGCTTCTGCTGTGTGAGACAAACCTGGAAGAAATCTCGGAAGTGATCCGGAACAGAAAACCGGAAGCGGTGGTCATCGACTCCATTCAGACCATGTACAGCGACAATGTCTCGGCAGCGCCGGGAAGTGTGTCCCAGGTCAGGGAGTCCACCGGCATTTTGCTGCAGCTTGCCAAGGGGCTCGGTGTGCCGGTGCTGATTGTGGGACATGTGACGAAGGAGGGAACCGTGGCAGGGCCCAGGGTGCTGGAACATATGGTGGACGCCGTGCTTTACTTTGAGGGGGACAGACATGCCTCCTACCGCATTCTGCGGGGCGTAAAGAACCGTTTCGGCGCCACCAATGAGATCGGGGTTTTCGAGATGCGGGAGCAGGGGCTTGCGGAGGTGGCCAACGCCTCGGAATATATGCTCAACGGCAGGCCGGAAAATGCCAGCGGGTCCGTAGTGGCCTGCACCATGGAGGGCACAAGGCCCCTGCTGGTGGAAATCCAGGCGCTGGTGTGCCACAGCAATTTCGGCATTCCGCGCAGGCAGACCACGGGAACTGATTTTAACAGGGTGAACCTGCTGATGGCAGTGCTGGAAAAGCGTTCCGGTGTCCAGCTTGCGGCCTGTGACGCCTATGTGAATATTACCGGGGGAATCAAGATCGTGGAGCCGGCCATCGATTTAAGTATTGTCATTGCCGTGCTTTCCAGCTTTCGGAACGCGGTTCTCAGTCCCAGACTGACGGCTTTTGGCGAGGTGGGTTTAAGCGGGGAAGTCAGGGCGGTGAGCATGGCGAAACAGAGGGTGCAGGAGGCGGAGAAGCTTGGCTTTGAGACTTGTATCCTGCCCTTTGTATGCCAGGAGGAGTGCCGCAAGAACAGCAAGATACAGATTATCGGGGTGAAAACGGTGCAGGATGTGATAGACAGGATTTTTTAACTGTCTGCGGGGGCGCAAAAAATCTTGTGAAAAATTGTAAAATTATACTTGATTATTGTGGGGGGTCTGTGTTATAATGAATTTCGTTGGTGGAAAGCCAATGTCCAGGGGAATAGTACAATGGTAGTGCGGCGGTCTCCAAAACCGTTGATGGGAGTTCGATCCTCTCTTCCCCTGTTGCAAATGAGAAGCGTTAAATGATGCTGACTGCTGGCATTATTGGCACTTCTTTTTTACTTTCCAGGAAAGTCCGGGGCAGGACGGACGTGGAAGCATGAGTCTGTGGCGGTGAAGTCCCAGATGGTTTCTTATCTGAAAATGAAGAGAATCTGACTCGGTTCGAGTAATTATCATATTGTAAGGGTAAATCGTCAGGAAATTGAAAGAATAGGGGAGAACCGGCAGGACCGGTATTTTCCGCGGGAGCCGAAAGCTGCGGGGAATGCGGGGAAGGAACGGTTCCGGAACCGGAATGGAGGAAAAATGGAACAGAAGGAACAACTGGAAAAGGCGCTTGATGCGCTGAGGGAATTTGTCTGCGGTCTGGCAGGGCAGGCGGGGAAGGATGAAGCGTACGGCCAGAAGCTCTGGCAGGGAATCAGCCGGTCGGAAGGACTGCTGCAGGAGCTGGCTTATTATTATGACAAGGGACAATTTCTGTGCCGCTATGAAGTGGCAGGCTATACCCTGGTGGATATTCTGGTGTGGCAGGTAGACCATTTTAAGCTTTATATGGACCGGCCCCAGGAGATGAACCGCTACAGGCAGCCCAGGCTGCTGCTGGCCGCATTTGAATCCATGCTTCAGATGGAACAGGATCCGAAGGCTTTTGTGGAGAAAATGCGTTCTGAGACAGGGCAGGATATCCTGGAATAAACAAGGCCGACACAGGGAAAAAAGTGAAAAACAGCTGAACGTGACAAAAGCACCCGCAAGTATTTGCAAGTGCTTTCGTCTATAAAAGGGGAATTCACTTATACTATACACAATGGGGTGGGGTTTGTCAACTGTTTTTTTAAGTTTATAAAATCTTAATAATTTTGCGTGTAATAGATGGGATGGGCCGGCTGAAATTTTTGCTGTACTTTTTCGGAAAATGTGATAAAATAAATTACATATGTGTCATTTTTGCTGGAAAGATTAAAAAGCTACCGTTCGGACAGCGGGAGACGCAAAAAAGCCGTATTCCGGATGCGTCATCGTAAAGGTCTGGAAGCTTGACTGTCAAAAGGTGGGATGTTTATGGAGCAGGAAATGGAATACCGGCAGCAGGTCATACAGGAGTACAGAAGCATGCTGGAGCCGCTTTTGCAATATTTGCCCTGGCTGGAGAAAAATGCCGGAAAAACGGCCAGCCGCAGTTACCAGGGGCAGGGACTCAGCAGAAAATCCATGAGTTTTCCGGTATATGATGCCAATCTGATGAATTTTGTCAGGGAGGCATCCGGTTCGGGCCTGATGGACCGCAATTACTGTTATGTATACACACGGAACCGTATCAGGACACATGATGACGAGAGAAGGGTTATCGCCGCCGCGGAGCTGAGGGACTGGGATATCCTGAGGGGGATTCTGTCCAAGTATGTGCTGGAGGGCCAGACAAAGGCGACCTTGTGGGGAGAGGCCGTGCAGGAAAATATTTTTGCCCTGGTACTGGGACGGATGCGCAGAATTGTAGGATATTGGGATAAGACAAGGTGGTGAGAATATCGCCGGGGGGTCAGGATGGGAGAAAAATCCGCACAGAAGAGGAAGTTTATATTGGAGACGGCCAGAAAAGTATTCGTGGAGAAGGGATTCAAGAAAGTGACCATGAAGGATATTGTGGAAGCCTGCGATATCAGCAGAGGCGGTCTCTATCTGTATTTTGACAGTACAAGCCAGATTTTTCTGGAAGTGATGAAGATGGAAAGTCAGGAGGCCGATGATGTATTTTCCGACAGCATTGCGGATGATGCCACGGCGGCGGATATTCTGATTCTGTTTCTGAAGGAGCAAAAGAAAGAACTGCTCCGGAAGAGCGATACACTGACACAGGCTATTTATGAGTTCTATTTTCAGATACAGCCCGGGAGAAAGGGAAATATCCTGAAGAGACAGTTTGATTCCGCAGTGAGGATTATTGAAAAACTCATTGAGACAGGGGTGGAAAACGGGGAATTTTTCTGTGACGACTGCAAGGGGATGGCCAGGAATATCATGTTTGTGCTGGAGGGACTGAAGATTTCGGCCCAGACCATAGGTATTTCGGCAGAAGCCGTGGACAGGGAAATCCTTTTTATGCTGAAGATGCTTGGGGTGGAGGACAAGGATATGTTTCCGGGATGACAGGGACATACGGCTGCTGCACAGAAAGCCGGCCGTGGACAGGATACCGGAAAGTCTGTATTGTAACGCAAATTTGTAAAATGGAGGGCATATGGGAAGCGTCAAACGTATCTATGTGGAAAAGAAAGAACCTTTTGCCGTCAGGGCGAAAGAACTGCATGAGGAAATCGGAAGTTTTCTGGGAATCAATGCGGAGGGAATCAGGGTTTTCATCCGCTATGATGTGGAAAATGTTTCGGAAGAGGTATTTGGGAAAGCCTGCATGTCTATTTTTTCAGAACCTCCGGTGGACGAACTGTACTATGAGTCCATTGAAGTTCCGGAGAAGGCCAGGGTATTTTCGGTGGAGTATCTGCCGGGCCAGTTTGACCAGAGGGCTGATTCCGCGGTACAGTGTATCCGTTTTTTAAATGAGGACGAAGAACCGGTGATACGTACAGCCGTTACCTATATGATTCTGGGAGATATCACGGATGAAGAGTTTGCCAGAATCAGGGCATATTGTATCAATCCCGTGGATTCCAGGGAGACGGGAAGCGTCAAGCCCGATACCCTGATTATGGAGTATGAGGAGCCTGCGGATGTGGCGGTGCTGGATGGCTTTGTGCAGATGGGGGATGGGGAACTGGAACAGCTGTATCAGTCGCTTTCCCTTGCGATGACATTCAGGGACTTTTTACATATCAGAAACTACTTCCGGGAAGATGAAAAGCGCAATCCAACCATGACGGAAATCCGTGTGCTGGATACTTACTGGTCCGACCACTGCCGTCATACCACATTTTCCACGGAACTGACCGATGTGGAGTTTGGCGAAGGGTATTATCGTTCCCCCATAGAGACTACATACCGCAGTTACCTGGACACAAGGGAAGAGATTTACGGTGACAGGAAAGATAAATTTATCTGTCTGATGGATCTGGCACTCATGGCCATGAAGAAGCTGAAAAAAGAGGGCAGGCTGGACGATATGGAGGAATCCGACGAGATCAATGCCTGTTCGGTGGTGGTGCCGGTGGAGATGGATTACGGCAGTCACAGGGAGACCGAAGAGTGGCTGGTATTTTTCAAGAATGAGACGCACAATCATCCCACGGAGATAGAGCCTTTCGGCGGTGCGGCTACCTGCCTGGGCGGCGCCATAAGGGATCCTCTTTCCGGCCGTGGATATGTGTATCAGGCCATGCGTGTCACCGGCGCTGCAGACCCGTCGGTTCCCGTATCGGATACGCTCAGGGGCAAGCTTCCCCAGAAGAAGCTGGTGCGGGGAGCGGCAGGGGGATATTCTTCCTACGGCAACCAGATCGGCCTGGCAACGGGCTATGTAAAAGAGATTTATCATCCTTCCTATGTGGCAAAGAGAATGGAGATCGGTGCTGTCATGGGAGCGGCACCCAGGAAAAATGTGATCCGCGGGACTTCCGATCCCGGAGACATTATCATTCTGCTGGGAGGACGCACGGGACGGGATGGCTGCGGCGGGGCGACCGGCTCCTCCAAGGTACATACGGAGCAGTCCATTGAGACCTGCGGAGCGGAAGTACAGAAGGGAAACGCTCCCACAGAGCGCAAGATACAGAGGCTGTTCCGGCGTAAGGAAGCCAGCAGGCTTATCAAAAAGTGCAATGACTTCGGCGCGGGCGGTGTATCGGTTGCCATCGGGGAACTGGCAGAGGGGCTGACCGTGGACCTGGATAAAGTGCCGAAGAAATATGCGGGCCTGGATGGAACGGAGCTTGCCATATCGGAGTCCCAGGAGCGTATGGCTGTGGTGGTGGATCCCAAAGATGTGGAGGCATTTCTTGGCTATGCCGCCCAGGAGAACCTGGAGGCAGTGGAAGTGGCTGTGGTAACGGAAGAACCCAGGCTGGTGCTCAACTGGAGGGGCAGGAAAATCGTTGACTTAAAAAGGGCTTTTCTGGATACCAACGGCGCACATCAGGAGACCCGGGTAAAAGTGGACATTCCGGATGAAAAGGATAATTATTTTGACAAATGGGCCGTTCCCGCGGCAGGCAGGAAGCTGAAAGAAGGAGATGTGCGCGGGGCATGGCTGGAACTGCTGCATGACCTGAATGTGTGCTCGCAAAAGGGTCTGGTGGAGATGTTTGACGCCTCCATAGGCGCGGGCAGCGTGCTGATGCCCTACGGAGGAAAGCATCAGCTCACGGAGACCCAGACCATGATTGCGAAGCTTCCGGTTCTGGAGGGCAGGACGGATACTGTCACCATGATGAGTTGTGGCTTTGATCCGTTTCTTTCCTCCTGGAGTCCTTACCACGGGGCAGTTTACGCGGTTGTGGAATCCATGGCAAGGATTGTGGCTTCCGGAGGGGATTACTCTGCCATACGTTTCACATTCCAGGAGTATTTCCGCAGGATGACCTCCGAACCTTCCCGATGGAGCCAGCCTTTTGCGGCCCTGCTGGGTGCCTATGATGCGCAGATCGGTTTCGGACTGCCGTCCATAGGCGGAAAAGACAGTATGTCGGGTACTTTTAACGAGATTGACGTACCGCCTACACTGGTATCCTTTGCGGTGGATATTGCGAAGGAGGAAGAGATAGTGACACCGGAACTGAAAAAGGCCGGTAATGTGCTGGTTCGGTTCCGGATAGAAAAAGACGACTTTGAAATGCCGGTATATGATGAAGTGGCTCACTTGTATGAGGAGATTCACAACCTGATTCTGGATAAGACAATCCGTTCGGCGTATGCGCTGGACGCCAGGGGTGTGGCGGCAGCCATATCCAAGATGGCTTTCGGAAACATGCTGGGCATTGTCATTGCGGATGAAGTGACGGCCAGTGACTTGTTCGGGAACGGTCTTGGGGATATTGTGGCAGAGATTCCTGCCGGAAAACTGGGGGTTCTGGAAGAAAAGGAACTGGATTACACTGTGGTCGGAACGGTTACGGAGGAACCTGTCATCGTGTACGGCGACACCAGGATCACACTGGAGGAAGCGCTTTCGTCATGGACATCCAGACTGGAAAAGGTATATCCCACAAAGTCTTCCAGGGACAAGGATCCGGTGAAGAGTGACTGTTACCGGGCAGACAGCGTCTATGTATGCAGACATAAGACGGCGAAGCCCACGGTATTCATTCCGGTATTTCCGGGAACAAACTGCGAATATGACAGCGCCAGGGCATTTGAGCGCGCGGGAGCGGATGTGGTCACAAAAGTATTCCGCAATCTGAGTGCCCAGGATATCCGGGAATCCGTGGACGAGTTTGAAAAAGCCATAGCACAGGCGCAGATCATTATGTTTCCGGGCGGTTTTTCAGCAGGTGATGAACCGGATGGAAGTGCGAAGTTCTTTGCCACGGCATTCCGGAACGCCAGGCTGGAAGAGGCGGTCAGGAAGCTGCTGAACGAGAGAGACGGTCTGGCCCTGGGAATCTGCAACGGATTCCAGGCGCTGATCAAGCTGGGGCTGTTGCCGCACGGAGAAATTGTGGGGCAGACGGTAGATTCCCCCACGCTGACATTCAACACCATAAACAGACATATTTCCAAAATGGTATATACAAAAGTGGTTTCCAATAAATCTCCCTGGCTGCAGGAGGCGGTTCTGGGCGCAACCTACTGTAACCCGGCTTCCCATGGAGAGGGGCGCTTTGTGGCACCAAAGGAATGGCTGGACAGACTGTTTGCAAACGGGCAGGTGGCAACCCAGTATTCCGACCAGGAAGGCAATGTGACCATGGATGAGGAATATAATATCAATGGTTCTTACTGTGCGGTGGAAGGCATTACGTCCCCGGATGGACGCTGTTTTGGTAAGATGGTACACTCTGAGAGACGTGACAGGGCAGTGGCCCTGAATATATACGGGGAGCAGGATATCCGGATTTTTGAATCCGGCGTGGCGTATTTTAGATAAGCGGCGGTTTTTTCCGGGACATACCCGATTGCCTTGTGAAGGCAGCCCCGGGCAATCCCGGATAGAGAATGGGGTAAGTTGAAATGACCTTGAGAGGGGAGTAACATCCCGTTTTGAGGTCATTTTTCATAACAATTCATGCCTGGCATTCCATAATGTAAAGAATGCAGCTTTTTTCGATATGATGAGAATGATCCTTGATAAAAGCCTGACAAGGGATGAAGCAAGGAAAAAAGTCATAGACTATGCAAGAGAACACAATGTAGATAAAACCGTGATTATGACAGTGGCAGGGGCAGCAAACTGCAGGATTGATTACAATGCATTATCCAGGAAAGGAGATCTTGATATGTGTACTTTGTTTGATGAAATTGCAAGAGAAAATGAAGCAAGAGGAGAAGCAAAGGGCATTGTTGAAACAGGACTTGATTATGGGCTTTCTGAAAATGATATATTGGAAAGACTGCAGAAAAAACTGAACTTGTCATTGCAGATGGCACAGGAATATATCAAAATGTTTGGAAAGCAGACCATGTAATAAGCTGTCGGAAAAGATATTACGGACAGTCCCCCTGCCCTATCTGTGCGCAGCCCCATTGTACAAAGTGCGACTCCTGGCACCTGGAATTATGCCGCTAAGCGGCACACGGGGCGCGCGGCAGGTAGGGGAAGATGAAACTTCCCTGCCCGATTGCAGGCAGGGGGAGCAGGTCCGCTTATTTTTTGTACATTCTGGCCACAGCCAGGCCGGCTGCCAGGATCACCGCCGAAATAATGATCCATATCCAGCCGCTGGGAGTGGCGGGAGAAGTGAACGGCCTGTTTTCCATTTGATTTCCGGAGGGCTGTCCGGGGAGACTGCCCGGGAAATTTTCCGGAAGACCGGAAGGAGAAAAAGCCTCTCCAGGCTGTTCCGAAGGTGGGCCTCCTGCAATTTCAGTATCTTGTGACATTTGGGAATTACCGGGGCCGGGTCTGTTAAAATTATCTGTATTGTCCGGTCTGCCAGGCATATTACTGCCAAATCCACCCATGCCGCTGTCCATGGAACCCATGTCCGAAAGAGTGATGGCAGAGGCGTCCACGTAGTTCATATTGCTGGCGGTTTCTCCGTTTTCAAGCTGCATGGAAATGCTTTCACTGCGCATTTGGCAGAATAGGCGAAGCGTTTCTACGCCCAGTTCAAATTCCTCACAGGTATAAAATGCAGTGGGATCTTTTTCCACATAGGATTTGATCAGATGATACGCAGTGTCAATGATTCCCTGTATATCAATGCTGTTCAAAAAATTCTTAAAATATTGGTGATACAATTCCGTGTATTGTTCATCGGATACAATCCAGTTCCACATGGGCCTGTCCTGGCCTGAGCCATTATCCACAGGGGAATCCACGGGGGTGTTGACTGTGGCTTGCGCATTGCCGCCCTGGAACGTTCCGAATGCCAGATTGTAATCCCATGGAATCATTGCCATTTGCCCGTTTTCTTCATACAGGTAATAATTGTGAATCATAAAACCGGTATAGCTGTCGCTGTTACAGACAAAGTTATGAACCACAAAATAGCAGATTACCTGTTCCACATCCACAACGGATGCAATATCTTCACCGTATGACAGCTTTTTCAGGGAGCCGATCAGGCGGTTCTGATCTGCTTTGGTAATGTGGGTTTTGGCGTTGTCCCATATGTTGGGATAGCTGTCAGGCTCATCATCAATATATTGCAGCTTTACATCCGAAGATCCCGTTCCGAATCCGCCTTCAGAGCCGAATCCCCCGTTCTTGTTCTCTTTTCTGCCAGACATGGCGGCCGGGTCAAAATCCCCGGGGAGCTGGGAAGAATCAAATCCTTCAGGAAAACTGCCGTTTCCGAAAGAAGGCATATCCGGCAACCCGCCGTCTTCAGACATGGCAGATGGAGGGGATTGTCCGGAGTTTCCGTCTGGTTCGGAGGTATCGCTGTCAAAGTTGAAATCATTCATATCAAAATTTCTGCCGTTGCCGCGGCCGCCGCCAAAGCTCATGCTGTCGGGCTTATAGAGTTCGCCGTAGCCGGAACCGTAATTGCGTTCCAGAAAGGCTTCTTCCACGCCTTCTACCGCCAGATACAGACCCCAGTCCTCACCGTTGACGGTGATATAGACAAAACTGCACAAAGAGGCGTTCACGCCAAACTCATGCATCATTGTATAGGTCAGATAGTCTTTCATCATGGTGGAATCCTGAATCAGATTATTCAGGCTCAGTTTGTCCAGGCCATGATAGGAGCCGGCACTGTCGTAATGGTCAAACTCAATCTTGAAACTGTATCGCTCACTGCCGAGAGCGGCTACGGTGGAGAGCGAGGTGTTGCCCTTTGCCCGGATCCCTACATTTTTGCAGGCTTCTCCATCGATTACCACATTGGCTGTATAGTATTCTTCGCTGGTTGCATTTGCGATAAAGTCATCCCAGTCATTCATGGTGATATCAATGGTATGTACCTTTGTGTTGTCAAATAACCGGTCTTCATAGCCCAGTGCGCGGGCGTCTGCCTGGATACCAAATGCCTGACTGTTCATGAATAAAATGGTAATTGCCAGTGTCAGGACCGTGACGGACCATGCAATCTGGTTAAAATATTTACTACCTGACATAGTTTACCCCATATATTCACCGTTGTAAGAGACAATGACTGCACTGTTGACACCGGGGATCTGGGAGAGGATGTTGATAAAATCGGTATTGTCCTCTTTCAGACGGACTTCAACGTTCAGCTCGATTGCGCCTTTTACAGCGGATTTGCTCTTGGTTATTGACCGGGTTACATTTTCCCTGAGGAATTCATTCGCCTTCACTTCTGCCTCGTGGCTGACGCAGCTCAGAATCACCATATAAGGATGAGTGCCGGATGTCTGATTCACGAACACCAGCAGGATGATGCCGATGCAGACGCTGCCCAGGATGGCCAGGGGAATCATGCCGGCTGCCAGAATAATACCGGCACCGATGGACCAGAAGAGGAACACAAGATCCAGAGGGTCTTTGATGGCCGTGCGGAAACGGACAATGGACAAGGCGCCGACCATACCCAGGGACAGCACCACATTGGAGGTCACTGCGAGAATGACAGTAGCAGTGATCATGGTCAGGGCTATCAAAGCCGTACCGAAGCCTGCGGAATACATCACGCCCCGGTAGGTCTTCTTGTAAACGAGAAAAATAAACAGTCCCGTACCAAAGGAAAGCACGATGGTCAGGATCATGTCAAGGACACTGATGGAAGACACATTTTCCAGAAAACTGGATTTGAAGATATCTTGAAAAGTCATGGCTGGTTTTCTCCTTTATATTGCTGTTTTTAATCATACATACGGCAGGCGGCATATTTTGAAAATGCGGTGCTGTGCCTGTACTTAAGCTGCACAATGTCGCGAATGACATCGGGAAGGAAATGATCCCATTTTACTTCAAGGATACAGGGAGAACCCGGAACAGGGACAGTGGTGCAGTCCGGGTTCAGGAAATCGGTGCAGCGAAGCCCTGTCCGAATGTTGTAATCCAGGGTAACGCGGACATTTCCGGGGCCAAATACAAATGGCTGGCGGGTATAGGAAACAATCACCTTTGCTGCCAGGCCTTCATTGCGGATACGGGTATAAAAGCCCAGTATCACCTGGTCAGTACTTGCTGCCATCCATCTGCTGTCTCCGTTTACAATTGCCAGTGCCTGCCCGGGCGTAAGTGGGGCGGACTCCTTACAGCCAAGTCCTCCGTGCCTGATCTTTCGTTCCAGATGAATGACAGAGGGATCATTGTTGTAGAGACGAATCCGGTATTTTTCGCGAATGCTGACACCGTCCAGCTTTTGCCGCAGCGCCTTGTCCTCCGGATTGTCAAAATACAGGCTGCAGATCTCATACTGCCCGTCCCGGGCATGGCTGTCCGGCGTCATAACGGCCTTTAGTCTTTGACGCAGAATATACATGTCCAGGCTGCTGATCTCATGCTTTACTTCATGTCTGAATTGCAAGCGGCATACCTCCTTTCTATGCCACCATTATAAAAGACGAACCTAAGAGCCACATTAGAAAAACCTTCCCGTCTGTGAACATTTGCGGGAAGGTCTGTGAATTTTCTGTGAAATGAATTTAAAACCGCGCAGTAAAACGGATTTTTCCTGCTTCCGGGTATTCTGCTGTCAGTTTGCCGCCGAATGTCTCCGCAATGGCGCGGGCGGCGGAAAGCCCGATTCCGAATCCGGAGGAGGCGCTGCTTTGCGTTCTGGCAGTGTCTCCCCGATAAAACCGTTCAAAGAGCCGTTCGGTGTCAAGGGGCGGCAGGTCCGCACAGGTGTTTTCCTCCACAATCCGGACATGGCTGCCTTCGGCTGTCAGGGAGAACAGGATGGTTCCTCCCTCCGGGGTGTATTTTGCGGCATTGTCAAGGAGAATGGAGATCATCTGCATAAAAGTATCCCTGTGCACCTGCATGAAAACCCGGGGCTGAACACTTGCGGACAATGTGATCTGTTTTTCGGACAGGGAAGTCTCATAGGATGAAAGCATACCGCAAACCGCTTCGCTGATGTCCACTGCTTCGGTGGGGAGCTTTCCATCCTCATCCAGTCGGGCAAGGGTCAGCAGGTTTGTCATCAGGGCGTTTAGCCGCAGGGTCTGGAGACGGATGTTTTTGCTGTACTTTGTTTCGCCGTGGATCAGCGTGGAGGCGTCATTGTTGGACAAAATAATGGCCAGGGGCGTTTTCAGTTCATGTCCTGCGTTTGTTATGAAACGTTTTTGTTTTTCCATGCCCGCAGCGATGGGGCGCACCACACGGCCGGAAAACAGAATCACAAACAGTAAAACCGCAAGCCAGCATATGAGTGCGATCACGGAGGAAATGCTCAGCACCACAATAAAAATGGCCAATTGTCCGGAGGTATCCATGAAGAAAATCAGCCGGTCCGGGCCCAGCTGCTTCACCTCATATTTGTACCCGTCAATTTTTCCGAAGGTACCGGTGATCTGTCCGGCATATCGGACTGCCTTTTCCGCATCCACTGAAGAGATCTGATCAAGGTTCACATCCAGGACATTGCCCTGCTGATCCATGCGGACCGTAAAGAACCGGGCGGATTTTATGGTGTCCATATCCGGCGGGGCGAATGGTCCGGGCGGGTGAAATTCTTTTTGGAACAGTGGTTTATCCTCATTGGCAATGGTATGTAGGACAGAAGCGGACTGACTGTCCAGAAAGATCCAGCTGAGTCCGTTGATGGCTCCGATCAGTACGGCCAGAAGAATGGTGACTGCGGACATGGCAAAGAATATGAATTTTTTTCGTAATGTTTTTATCATAGGGGCATCTCCAGACGGTACCCGATGCTGCGCTTTGACACGATCTTCACACTGGATTTCATGGCAGCGAGCCTTTTGCGGAGATAGGAAATGTAGAGCCAGACGCTGTTGATATCGGCTTCCGCATTGCAGCCCCAGGCTTTGGCCAGCAAATCCTCGGAGGAGAGAAAGATATTGTGGTTTGCCATCAATTGTTCCATAAGACGGTATTCCTGTTTTGGAAGCACAAATTCCATGTCACCGCAGGACAGTGTACTGGACTGCATATACAGTTTCAGATCGCAGAAGGTAAGGAAATCAGGGTGAAATTCCTGGCGCCGGCGGAGCATGGCACGGATTCTGGCGAGAAGTTCACCCATGTCAAAGGGTTTTGGCAAATAGTCATCGGCCCCTGCATCCAGCCCCCGGATACGGTCGTCAATCTGTGTCTTTGCCGTGAGAAGCAGAATGGGTGTGCGGCATCCGTTTTTCCGCAGTGCGGCAAGAACATCGATTCCATCCCGTTTTGGCATCATAATGTCAAGAATGATTCCGTCATAGTCTCCGGATACGGCGTAATCGTAAGCATCCTCGCCATTGTACACGACATCGACGAGATATTTATGATAAGTGAGAATGTCCGCTACCGCCTCGGAAAGGGAGCGCTCATCCTCCGCATAAAGCAGTTTCATAGTGTTCTCCTTTTGAAGTGTATTGTCTTTTTATGGCAATGGAAAACAGGTAAATGTTCTGCTGCTTTTCTGCTGCCATAATATGCTCAGTGAAGAGGATATAAACACACTATCAGAAATCCCCCTGTAAAGGGGGATTTCGGGATTCCTGGTCAGCCGCCCAGGTTGTTGAGGAAGGCTGTGGTTTTCTTGTTCTGGTAGTCTCCGCCGTAGGTGCCGTCAAGCAGGTGCGACAGGCCCTCGGACATGAATTCCGCCCAGCTTTCTTTTTCGTGTTTTACGAGAATGGGGTAGTAGAACACGCCGTTTTTCTTTGCGGCATCCTGGTCCCCGGGGGCGTCGCCGCACATCAGCACATGATCGGGGGCATAGCCCTTTTTCAGCAGTTCCCCGATACAGAAAGCCTTGCTGCCCGCATCCTGGGCCAGGACAATGTCCGTGTGTTCCAGCAGGCCGTAGAGTTTCCACTCATCCAGCACGGCGCCCAGGTTTGCACTGGACACGATAGCCACGTCGGCATACTGCTGTGCATAGGCCAGGGCTTCTTTGACGCCCGCAAAGGGAAGTTTTTCGGATTCCGGGAGCCGGTTGATGGATTCGTTGACCGCAAGACTCCAGTTCAGGGCTTTGGGAAGTATCACGCTTTCGGGAGCCTGGGACATGGCGCGCTTTACGGCGTCATTGGACAGCTCGGGACTGTTGGCGGCCCATTCCGTCAGGGTGTCAAGATCCTCTATGGGGCAGTATTTTTCGTTGATTTCCTGCAGCGCCATGGAGAGACCCTTAAAGCGGTTAATTCCGCGTGTCATTGTGTAAAGATTGATTTCATTCCAGCGGGCCAGGATTTCGTCCTGCCATTTTTCCAGCTTCCATTCCGTGACCATGCAGGGGCCGAAACAGCGGATATGCTTCACGTCCATGGTGTCCATGGCACATCCGTCGCTGTCAACGCAGACGAGAAAGTCTTTTTGCTTCTGATAATTTGTGAGATGATTGGGCATTTGGTTCCTCCTTTTTTGATTTTGTCTTTCTGCAGCGGACCGAGGCCATATGGGGACCGGCAATTATACCGCTGCTTTGTCCCAATAATTTCATTGTTTTTGTGGCAGGGTGTTCCCAAATTTTTTGTTTTGCGGCAGGAATACCCTTGTCCGATGAGGGTATGGTATCCTTATATACTTCCGGCCCTTTTTCGGGAGCCGGGCATTTCTTTTATATTGCTGCCGGAAAACAGTTCCGTCTGTCTGCTGTCTGCTGCCGTGTCACGGTAGACTTTCGGCGTGACGCCCACCGTCCGCTTGAACATCCGGACAAAGTAATTCAGGTCGGGGATGCCGCATTGCAGGGCGATGGACTTGATGGGGAAGTGGGTATCCGCAAGCAGGTGCCGTGCGTGGGCAATTCTTTGCTGGTTCACATAGTCAGTGAGGGTCATCCCGATTTCTTTCCGGAATAAGGATGACAGATAGCTGGAAGTGACATTCAGCCGGCCCGAGAGAGCCTTCAGGCTCAGATCGGCGCTTAAATCCGAAGTAATGTAAGTTACCGCCTTTTGGACAGGAAGGGAATAACCTTTTACATTATATTTTTTGATGAGACGGCAGTACCCCAGGGCCAGTTTCCGCTGGAATGTCCTGCACTGTTCCACACTGCCCAGCTGCTCGATCTGCTGGATGCACTGATTGGAGAAACTGTCAATATGGATAGGATGTACGCCGGCCTGCTCGGCAGCTTTCCGCATCAGGGTGTTGAGGGTTATGGTGAGATCTTTTTTATCCCTCAGATTGTTTGCAAGTCTGGGAGGAATGCCCAGATCTGCCAGTTTCCTCACACTGTCCATTGCCAGGGCCTCATTCCCGTGGGTCACGGCGGTGATAACCAGATTCTCGGCGTGGTAGCGCTGCTCGATATACTGGATGTTCAGGAAGGGCTGTTCCGGCACCCTGGAGATGCCGCCGTAGTGATGGCGGAGATTTTCCAGATCCCCTTTGCTTTTGAAAATAATCTGATAGGGCTTTTTTTCAAATATGTAATTGGCAATCACGGCCATCAGGCCTTCATAGTGAGAGGAAAAGGGCAGCAGGGGAATATTCTGGTAATGGTTCCGGAGAGACTCCATAAGCTGGGGGGGCAATTCCAGCTGCCGGAACAGATCGTCAAAATGTTTCCCGTAAAAGGATTCAAACAGGACGGGCCCCATGACCAGAAAATTCCCGGATGGGGCAGTCTGTCCTTCGGGAGTCCTGCTCCCGGGAAAGGTGTCTTCCAGGGCAAAATTGTCCGGAAGTTTCAAAATGGAATAATTACACTGGAATAAATCCACATAATGATACAGTGTATTTTCTGCCAGGTCTGCCAAATGTCCGTTCATTTTCAGGGACAGATTTTCCAGACCCAGTATTTTACTGCGCAGGCCGAAATCAAACCAGTCCCAGTCAGCGCAGGGAAAAGAAACAAAATGATAAGGAATTCTGTCAGATATCAGGAGTTCCTGAATAAAGTCAAGTATAATTTTTTTCATAGATATACTCCTGTCTGTCGCAGGCAGGTCCCGCGATACTGTTATCGCCACCGGAATCGGTAAAAAATATCTTTCTTACATCTTATAGCAATATGGCTGTAAAATCAATTCGTTTTTTCAAAATTACCATGAGATTGTATTAAAATTGTAACAGATGGTGACTTGTCAAAACGGGCCCGGAAGGCCGTGCGGGTCCGGCGGGGTATTGTGTAAAAATCGTGAAATACTGACAAAACTATCCGAAAAGAAATGCGAAAAATAGAAATAATAGATAAAAAGTATTACCGAAATATAAATTGCCTAAAAAAAATCCATAAAAAACCCAAAATTTTCACTGTCAGAAAGTTTATTTTGACTGTACAATAATATCACAAATATTGCGCAATGGTAAAAGGACGAAAGGAGAAAACAAATTATGGCAAGTAAACCCTTGGAAGAAAAAGGTGTGCACCGCGCCAAAATGTGGGAAATAGCATTTTACGCGCTGAACAACACCTCCACCAACGCCTACATGATGCTGGTGGGATCCATCTCTTATTTCCTGGTTGGTATCGTGGGGGTGGGCGCCGTGCTGGCCGGTTCCATCGTTACCATCATGAGAATCTGGGACGGAGTCACGGATCCTTTTGTGGGCATGGTTGTGGACAACACAAACACAAAGTTCGGAAAAAACCGGCCGTTCATAGTCATCGGCCAGGTGGTTTTATTCGGTATGACGTTTTGTATGTTCCGGTTTATTCCCCTTATCCCCACCGGGGGACGTTTTATCGCTTTCATTTTGCTGTACATGGTTTACATAGTCGGTTATACCTGCCAGTGTGTGGTGACAAAATCCGCACAGAGCTGTCTGACCAATGACCCTGAACAGCGCCCTATTTTTTCCATTTTTGACTCTGTGTACAATATTCTGCTGATGAGTCTGTTCTGGCCGGTTTTCCTGTCCAGCACCCTGCTGCCCAAGTTTACCCTGACCAGCGCGGATGCCGCCGACAAGATTGCAAAGATGGTGGCGCAGAACCCGAATCTTGCAAATGTCATGACAGAGAAGGATGGCATCCAGGTATTGTCAGGTTTCTATAATCCTGAAATGTGGTGCTTTATGCAGATTGTCATCGGAATCATGGCGGCTGTGTTTGCCGTGCTGGCCATCATCGGCCTGTCCCGCAAGGACAATGTGAAATACTTTGGAACCGGCAAAGCGGCGAAGATCTCCTTCCGCGATTACGCGGATGTGCTGGCCCATAACCGCGGTATCCAGATGCTGGTAGTGGCCGCTTCTTCGGATAAGCTGGCAATCAGCTGTACTTCCAGCGCGGCGGTGACGGTTGCGCTGTATGGAATCATTCTGGGAAATTACGAGCTGAACGGTTCGGTATCGGCAATTACTTCCATTCCGGTTGCGCTGATCGGTATTTTCGGTATCGGCAGGATCGCCCGCAAAATGGGACAGAAGAAATGTCTTATGGTGGGTACTTACGGGGCTCTGGCTACGGCAGTTATCCTGGGAATCCTGATAGCGGTGGGACATGGCAGTGGAGCTGCATGGCCGACCTTCTCCCTGACAAAGCCGGAGACCTATGTGAACCTGTTTAAGGGCGCCAACTGGAGTCTTTTCGGTGTATCGTTCATTGTAATGTACATCCTGATGAAGGGATTTTCACAGTTGTCCGGAAATATCGTGATTCCCATGACGGCAGACTGTGCAGACTATGAGGTTTACCGTTCCGGGCGTTATGTGCCGGGACTTATGGGGACGCTGTTCTCCTTTGTGGATAAGCTGATCTCCTCCCTGGCGGCTACCATAGTTGCCATGGTTTATGCCACCATCGGCTATACCTCGACCCTGCCTACCCAGGAAGATCCGTATTCTGTCGGTGTTTTGGTCTGTACCCTGATCTGTTTCCTGGGTATGCCTGCCATTGGCTGGATCCTGAATGTGGTTGCCATGAAATTCTATCCCCTGACCAAGGAAAAGATGGCCGAGATCCAGGATGAAGTGGCCCGTATCAAGGCTAAGGCACAGTGAGTGTATAAAGGGGCAGAGTAAGGATACACCTTTTACGGAAATAATGTCTCTGCAGATGATTGCGGAGCGCAGGGGCTGTCGCAATAAGGGAATGTATGCGGCGGCTCCTTTTCTCTTCATATGGGAAAGGCCGCCTCACCGGATAAGGTCTTCCGGGGATATCCGGCAAGAGCGGTTCCTGCTTGTCCGGACAAGGGCGAAAAAGGGAACGGGATACTGGTTTAAAATAAGGGAGACTGGCAGATGGCGAAGGGGAAATACAAAAACAGACACACAGACGGGGAAGAAAATGCCAAGAAACGTGATATGGCCCCGGTGATGCCGCGGGATGAGATGCCGGGCGAGAAGAGCCTGACAGATTTGGATTATGAACTGCAGGCGGCCCAGGGGGCGGCAGGAATGCGGGAGAATACCTATGGCGTCTGGGGTCCCATCTGGCGTTTTATGACCTGGTATGACGGCAAAAAGGTTCCCCATACTTTTAAAAAGAAAGTGTATATGTGGCTGATGCTGTTTACCGGCTGGTTCGGAGGGCACAGATGGTATCAGGGCAGGCGGATTCTGGCGCTGTGTGAGACACTGCTGTTCTGGACCGGAATCCCCCTGATTTTGCTTGTGACGGACTTTATGGAAATTTTTCCGATAAAACCGGACGAAAATGGATATATTACGATGAAATGAGACTGTTTATTCCCGCGGGCAACGAGCCAAGTGGCTGCCTGCAGACATTTGGCGACTGCCCCGGGGGTCAAATACCAAAGTGTCCCTTGGACGCTTTCTGCTGCGCAGCGCTGCAAGTTTGATGCCCCGTTGCCTGCAGCGGGACTTTGATTTAAAAAAGAAAAAGGCCGAATGGCCATACGAAATACTGGGATACTTCCATATTGGAAAAAAAGAGCAAGGAGGAAGAATATGCGGAATGTAATTGGTTTGAACGAGGACTGGAGATTTGTGCGGGAGGATGCAGGACTGCCGGAGGAACTGCCGCTGGAGTGGCCGGTGGTTTCACTGCCCCATACCTGGAACGCGGTGGACGGACATGATGGCAAGGGAAATTATTACCGGGGAAAGTGCTGGTATGCCAAAAGCTTTCAGACACCGAAGCAGCCTCTTCCGGGCGGCAGGGTATATGTGGAAATTCTGGCGGCCGGGCAGCAGGCCACAGTCTATGTGAACGGCACCGAGGTTACTTATCACGAAGGCGGATATTCGATTTTCCGTGCAGACATTACCGATCAGTGCAAAGAGGATGGGGATAACCTTCTGGTGGTGGCATGCAACAATGAGAATAAGAGCAGTGTGTATCCCCAGGCGGCAGATTTTACATTCTACGGCGGACTCTACAGAGGGGTCAATCTGATCAGTGTGCCTGACGCCCATTTTGACCTGGGATATTACGGGGGACCGGGACTGCAGGTGACACCAAAGCCCTGCGAGGATGGGGGAGCGGTTTTTGAACTGGTTTCCTGGGTGAAAAACACGGATGAGAATTTTACGGTACAATATTTCATTTATGACGACAAGGGGAATGAAGTGGCTTCTGCCGTACGTCCCGCGGACCAGACAAAGGTTACGGTTTATGTGCCGGATGCCAATAAATGGGATATCGACAATCCTTGCCTTTATACGGTGACAGCCCTTCTGCAGCGGCGCAATGAGGTTTATGATGAGGTGATCGTGCGCGCAGGTGTGAGAAGCTTTTCCTGCGACCCGGAAAAGGGCTTCTGCATCAATGGGGAATGGACGCCTTTAAGGGGAGTGAGCCGTCATCAGGACCAGCTTTACAAAGGAAATGCCCTCACACGCCTGGATCATTACAGGGATGCCTGCATCATCAAGGAGCTGGGTGCAAATACCATCCGTCTGGCCCATTACCAGCATTCCCAGGATTTTTATGACGCATGTGATGACCTGGGTTTTATTGTCTGGGCAGAAATTCCCTTTATCAGCGTCATGAACCAGGATCCCGCGGCGCATCAGAACTGTATCAGCCAGATGAAGGAGCTGATCATTCAGAATTACAACCATCCCTCCATCTGTTTCTGGGGTGTGTCCAATGAGATTCTTATCGGCGGTATTTCGGAGCAGCTTGTGGAGAACCATAAGGAACTGAATGCACTTTGCAAGGAACTTGATCCCACAAGGCTCACTACCATAGCCCATGTGTCCATGACGCCCCTGGACAGCCCCGTACACGGGATCACGGATGTGGAAAGCTACAATCACTATTTCGGCTGGTATGGCGGCAAGATGGAGGACAATGGTCCCTGGCTTGACCATTTCCATGAGACATACCCGCAGATCTGCCTGGGACTTTCCGAATATGGCTGCGAGGGTATCGTGACATATCACGGCCCGAATCCGGCCTGCAAGGATTACAGCGAAGAATATCAGGCACTTTACCATGAGCATATGGCAAAGGTGCTGGATGAGCGTCCCTGGATCTGGTCCAGCCATGTGTGGAATATGTTTGACTTTGGGTGCGCAGCCAGAAATGAGGGCGGAGTGTCAGGCAGGAACAATAAGGGACTGATGACCATTGACCGGGCCACCCGGAAGGACAGCTATTATGTGTATCAGGCTTACTGGAGCAAGGAGCCCATGGTTCATGTCTGCGGCAGGCGTTATGCACAGCGGGCGGGAGAGACCACACAGATCAAGGTATATTCCAACCAGCCTCAGGTGGAACTGTATCTGAACGGAAAACTGGTGGGCACCCAGAGCGGCGGCAGAGTCTTTGCGTTCGAGACGGCCCTGGAGGATGGCTTCAATATTGTGACTGCGGTGGCAGGGGATGTGAAAGACAGCATCACTTTGGAAAAGGTGGAAAAAGAGCCGGCCATCTATGTGCTGCCGGAAGTCAATGAGAGGGCGGAAGGCGTGGCCAACTGGTTTAAGCTGGCAGGAGATCTGGACCTGAAGGCTCCCATGGAATTCCCGGAGGGGAAATATAGTGTCAAAGACACCATGGAGGAAATTTCAAAATGCCAGGAGGCCATGGATGTGGTGGTAAAAGCCGTAAAGCTGGCCACCAACATGCTCATTTCTCCCGGCCTGGGAATGTGGGATATGCTGAAGTCCTCCACACCGGAGAGAATGTGCAATATGGCCGGGGGCACGATGCCGGAAGGATTTTTGGAAAGTCTGAATGCCCAGCTGATTAAGATTGACAAGAAATAAGCAAAATCAGGATACACCAGGAGAAAATGGAACAGGGCCTGCCATGGGCAGAAGGTTTTGGCCGGCAGGCCCTGCCTATCATAAAAAAGAGAGAGAGGTAGAGTATTATGGTTGATATGAAAGCGAATCCCTTTTATCTGTCAGATGAGGACTGCAAATGGGTGGAAGATACCATTGCGGGCATGACGCTGGATGAGAAGATCGGGCAGCTCTTTTTTAACATGGGTTCCAGCAGGGACGAGGAATACCTGAAGATGACGGTAAATAAATATCATATCGGCGGTATCCGGTACAATCCGGGCACGGCAGACGAGGTGCATGAGCAGAACCGTATCCTCCAGGAGAACAGTAAGATTCCCCTGATTATCGCCTGCAACACGGAGAACGGCGGGGACGGGTCCTGTGTGGATGGAACCACCATCGGAAGCCAGACAAAGATAGGCGCCACCCGCAATGTGCAGTATGCCTACAATCTGGGATATATGTCCAACAAGGAGGCTGCCGCCATAGGATGTAACCTTTCCTTCGCCCCGGTGAGTGATATTCTGTATAACTGGGAAAATCCGGTCATCGGAATCCGCACATACGGGAATGATGTGGACAGGGTTACGGAGATGACAAAGGCATATATGGATGGCGCGCATGCCAATCCGGGATTCTCTTGTGCCGCAAAGCATTTCCCCGGCGACGGTCTGGATTTCCGTGACCAGCATGTGGCCAACAGTGTGAATGATTTCAGCTGTGAAGAGTGGGACGCCACATTCGGCAAGGTTTACCAAAATCTCATTGACAATGGCCTGGAGGCCATTATGGCGGGACATATCATGCAGCCTGCCTACACGAGACATTTTAATCCCCAGATTGCGGATGAGGACATCATGCCCGCCACACTGTCTCCCGAACTGATTAACGGGCTTCTGCGCACCAGGCTTGGTTTCAACGGTATGGTGCTGACGGATGCCTCCCATATGGTAGGCCTTACCTGCCGCATGAGACGCCGTGACCTGATGCCTGCGGCGATTGCAGCCGGTATTGACATGTTCCTGTTCTTCAACGATATGGATGAAGATTTTGAGGCCATGAAGCAGGGATATCTGGATGGAAGAATTACGGAAGAGAGACTCAGCGATGCGCTGCACCGGATTCTTGCCCTGAAAGCCCATATGGGGCTGCACAAAAAGGCAAAAACGGAACTGGTGCCTCCCAAATCCCGGATGCAAGAGATCATTGGGTGTGAGGAGCATAAGGCCATGCAGAGGGAGATATCCGATAAGTCCGTGACGCTGGTGAAATATAAGGATAAAGATGTGCTTCCCATGACGCCGGAAAAATACAAACGCATCATGATCGTGTATGTAAAGGGCCTGGAGGCACCGGGCATCGGCACCCTGATGCACAAAAATAAAGTGTCCCCGGCAGAGAAACTGAAGGAAAAACTGGAGGCCAGGGGCTTTGATGTCTTTATCTACGAAAGTCCTATCCAGAAACTGCTGAAAGAGGCCCAGGAGGGCGGGAAACCCAATCTCAATCTTTACTTTGCAGGAAAGGACACCATTAAGGACTTTACGGCAAAGCAGGACCTGATCATTACTCTGGTGGATATCGCTGGCGGATTCCAGCCGGTGGCAAGGCCCTCTTTTGGCATGACAAAGGGCGGCGGGGAGATTCCGTGGTATGTGCATGAACTTCCGGTGATTGTCATAGGAACCAAGCAGCCGTTCGTGCTGGCAGACATTCCCCAGGCGCGCACTTATATCAATACCTATGACGTGCTGGATTCCACCTTTGACGCACTGGTGGAGAAGCTGATGAAAGGTGCGGAAGCCTTTGTGGGCCAGGATCCCGTAGATTCCTATTGCGGTGTGTGGGATACAAGATTATAATGGAAACAGCAGGGGTATTCCCCTCTGGGGAACTGGAAACAGCAGAGGGGAAGGAGCCGGGGCAGAGTATTTACGGAGGAGGAGAAAAGGAGTCCGTAAATACTCTGAGGGAAAAGCCCCGGAGATGCCCCTCTGCGGAACTGGAATTAAGAAAGGAGGCGTTTTGCATGGGAATGCAAATGGGTTTTCGCTGGTATGGCGAAGGCAACGATAAGATTAAGTTATCGGACATCAAACAGATTCCGGGCGTGACAAGCATTGTCTGGGCACTGCACAATAAACTTCCCGGGGAAGTATGGGAAGTGGAGGAGATCGCGGAAGTTCAGAAGGCACTGGAACCTTACGGTTTTAATATGGACGTGGTGGAGTCCGTGAATGTACACGACGATATCAAGATTGGTCTGCCCACCCGGGACGGGTATATTGCAAATTATATTCAGACCATAAGGAATCTGTCCAAGTTTGGCGTGAAGGTGATCTGCTATAATTTCATGCCGGTTTTTGACTGGACACGCACGGACCTGTTCCACCCGGTGGGGGATGGATCCACGGCCCTTTATTATGAGGCAGACAAGATTCATGATGACCCCAAAGAGATGGCAGAATATATTCTGAACAATCTGCACGGCCTGACGTTCCCCGGCTGGGAGCCGGAGCGCATGGCCAAGCTGGACGAATTATTCGAGGCATATAAACCCGTGACAAAAGAGAAGCTGTGGGAGAATTTGAAATATTTTCTGGAGCAGCTGATGCCGGTGTGCCATGAATGTGATATCAGGATGGCGATTCACATGGATGACCCGCCATGGGATATTTTCGGTCTGCCCCGTCTGCTGGTGGATGCCGCCTCCGTGGAGCATTTTCTTGCCATGGTGGATGACCCTTACAACTGCCTGACACTGTGTTCCGGAAGTCTGAACGCAAATCCGGAAAATAATGTTGCAGATATCGTGAGAAAACATTGTGACCGCATTGCGTTTGCACATATCCGCAATGTAAAGCATTTCCCCAACGGGGATTTCTCGGAGGCAAGCCACAGGGACTGCGACGGCGATACGGGGATTGTGGATATTATAAAGGCCTACCATGACTGCGGTTTTGAAGGCTATATCCGTCCCGACCACGGAAGGCATTTGTGGGATGAAGGCCCCGGCAATGTGCGCCCGGGATATGGATTATATGACCGCGCCCTGGGCATCATGTATATGCTGGGGATCTGGGATATGCTGGATAGGCTGGACGCCGGGAAGTAAGTTTTGACTGTCGCAGGCAGTGAGCCGTAAAACAATAGAACCCACTTCCGGCCAGGCTTTTATTTTCATAAATAAGCGGGGACTGTGCCATGTGGCGCGGTTCCCGGAAGAAAGGATGTTGTGTTATATGAAACTTTTAGACATGAAGGAGGGAATTTCCCCCCAGTGGGCAGAGAAAGGCTATCAGATGCCGCAGTTCGACTTGGAAGCGGTGCGCGCGAAGACACATGAACAGCCCACATGGGTACACTTTGGGGCGGGAAACCTTTTCCGCGCATTCCCCGCGGCAATTCTGCAGCAGGCCCTGGATTCCGGCAAATATGACAGAGGCGTGATTGTGGCGGAAGGGTTTGACTTTGAGATCATCGATAAAGCATACAGACCCTATGATAATTTGGGCCTGCTGGTGTGCCTGCAGTCTGACGGCACTATACAGAAAAAGGTAATTGCTTCCGTGACGGAAAGCCTGAAGGCAGATTCCCAGTTCGCCGAAGACTGGGTGCGGCTTTCCGATATTTTCCGCAATCCCAGCCTGCAGATGATTTCCTTTACCATAACGGAGAAGGGCTACGGTGTGGCTCCCGCCGACCTGGAAAGAGGGCTTGCACCGGTCCTGATCATGGGGAAGGTGACCCTGCTGCTGTATGAGCGTTTTCTGGCGGGGGCGCTGCCGCTGACCGTACAGAGCATGGACAACTGTTCCCACAACGGCGACAAGGTGAAGGCAGCGGTTCTCACTTACGCAGAAAAATGGGCGGAGGAAGGACTGGTTCCGGCAGAGTTCCTGGCATATGTGCAGGATCCGCAGAAAGTGACCTATCCCTGGAGCATGATCGACAAGATCACGCCCCGTCCGGACGCGAAAGTGCAGCAGATGCTGGCGGATGATGGATTCGAGGACAATTATACCATTATCACGGACAAACGCACGTACACGGCTCCTTTTGTCAATGCGGAGGAGACCGAGTATCTTGTGATAGAAGATAATTATACCAATGGCCGCCCGCCTCTGGAGCTGGGAGGGGTGCTGTATGTTGACCGGGAGACCGTGGACAAGGTAGAGCGCATGAAGGTCTGTACCTGCCTGAATCCCCTGCACACGGCCATGTCCATATACGGCTGCCTGTTAGGTTATGATCTGATTTCCGCAGAGATGGAAGATGAGGACATCAGGGGACTGATCACTAAGCTGGGCCATATTGAGGCTATGCCGGTGGTGGTGGATCCTGGCGTGCTTAAGCCCGCAGACTTTATTGACGCCGTGCTCAACCGCCGTCTGCCCAATCCGTTTATGCCGGACGCACCCCAGCGGATTGCCACTGACACCAGCCAGAAGATTCCCATTCGTTTCGGCGAGACCATCAAGGCTTATCAGGCGCAGGGCATGAATATGGACAATCTGGTGCTGCTGCCTCTGGTTCTGGCAGGTTATGCCCGTTATCTGAAGGGAATTGATGATGAGGGAAGGGCATTTGAGCCTTCTCCGGATCCGCTGCTGGAGGAACTGCGCTCCATTGTGGCGCCTCTGGAAGTAAAGGAAGGGGAACAGGATTTCTCCTGCCTGAAGAATTTGTTTGGCCGTAAGGACGTATTCGGCGTGGATTTGTATGCGGCAGGACTGGGAGAGCGCATTGAGGGAATGACGGCAGAGTTGTACGCGGGTCCCGGCGCAGTCCGCAGGACACTGCACAAATATGTGTCGGAGAGATAGGCGGTCCGGACAACGAGGATAAAACGGAAAAATCGAGTAGGGGAACGTCTCTCTCCACTACTCGCCGCGCGGAGCGCGTATTGCGTCAGCAACAATTCTCCATATACGCCCCTGCGCACAAAAAGGGAACTGTACAGTAACTGTGCAGTCCCTTTTCGCCGTCTCAAAAGGTATATTCCCTGGATGAATGATAATAGCAGGTCTGAAGCTGGCTGTTCTTGTCATAGGTCACACTGTAGCAGTCATAAGGACAATCAGCCTCTGCCTTTTTCTCCAGCAGAACGCGGAAACCGTCGTTTTTGGGCTGCCGGGATTCCTGCTGTCGGGATCCCTCCCTTTCACGCTTCGCTTTTGGCATTCTGACTACCATTTGAACCGGATACACTTTGAAATTGCTTTGCACTCCGTTTGCTGCGACAATCCCTCCCTGGATAAATATTTCAACAGTGTCCCTTGCGTTTGTATCTATTATATCGGCATTTTATATGGAAAAGATAAGTGAGAATGGCAAATGAAGGGAAAATCTAAAATAAATATTAAATCAGACGCAGTGGAGCAAAGTGAGAAAACAAGAGAAAACAAAAGAAAACAATAGTAAAAAAGAGATAACAAGGCGCTGATTGTCTTAAACATGTTTGCAAAGACTTCTCATTGAAACTATTATATGTGTTAGCAATTAGCACTCGAATTAAAGGAGTGCTAACAGACAATAAGTGTATATAGGAGGCAATTATAATGAAATTAGTACCTTTAGGTGACAGAGTCGTATTAAAGCAGTTAGTTGCAGAGGAGACTACGAAATCCGGAATTGTCCTTCCCGGACAGAGCAAGGAGAAGCCCCAGCAGGCGGAAGTCCTGGCAGTAGGCCCCGGCGGTGTGGTGGACGGCAAGGAAGTCAAAATGGAAGTGAAGGTTGGAGACAATGTCATTTACTCCAAATATGCGGGAACGGAAGTAAAGCTTGATGAGGAAGAGTATATCATTGTAAAGCAGAATGATATTCTTGCAATTATCAACAACTAAAATCGAAAGTCCTGCCAAAGAAGCCCTGGCAGTCAGGGCAGAGGCGAAATTGTTCTGATATAAAAATAATGAATTATGGAAAATGGAGGCAAATTATCATGGCAAAGGAAATTAAATATGGGGCAGAAGCCCGTGCAGCATTGGAGTCCGGTGTCAACCAGCTGTCTGACACCGTGAGAGTGACCCTGGGACCCAAAGGAAGAAACGTAGTTCTGGATAAGTCATTCGGCGCTCCCCTGATCACCAATGACGGTGTGACCATCGCAAAGGAAATCGAGCTGGCAGACGCCTTCGAGAACATGGGCGCACAGCTTGTAAAGGAAGTGGCTACCAAGACCAATGACGTGGCAGGCGACGGTACCACCACTGCTACGGTGCTGGCACAGGCCATGGTCAACGGCGGTATGAAGAACCTGGCTGCAGGTGCAAACCCTATCATTTTAAGAAAAGGTATGAAGAAGGCTACCGACTGCGCTGTGGACGCGATTTCCAAGATGAGCCAGAAAGTAAACGGCAAGGAGCATATCGCCAGGGTTGCCGCTATTTCCGCCGGTGACGAGGAAGTAGGACAGCTTGTGGCAGATGCCATGGAGAAGGTGAGCGGAGACGGCGTTATCACCATCGAAGAGTCCAAGACCATGCAGACCGAACTGGATCTGGTGGAAGGTATGCAGTTTGACAGAGGATATATTTCCGCTTATATGGCCACGGACATGGATAAAATGGAAGCAACCCTTGACAATCCCTGCATCCTGATCACGGACAAGAAAATCTCCAACATTCAGGAGATCCTGCCCCTGCTGGAGCAGATCGTACAGTCCGGCGCAAAGCTGCTGATCATTGCGGAGGATGTGGAAGGCGAAGCCCTGACCACCCTGATCGTGAACAAGCTGCGCGGTACTTTCAATGTAGTTGCAGTGAAAGCTCCCGGCTATGGCGACAGGAGAAAAGATATGCTGCAGGATATCGCCATTCTCACCGGCGGTACCGTGATCAGCTCTGACCTGGGATATGAACTGAAGGATACCACCATGGATATGCTGGGCCATGCAAAATCCGTGAAAATTCAGAAAGAGAACACTGTCATCGTGGATGGCGAAGGCGAGAAGGATGAGATCCAGGCACGCATTGCCCAGATCAAAAAGCAGATCGAAGAAACCACCTCTGATTTTGACAGGGAGAAACTGCAGGAGAGACTTGCCAAGCTGGCAGGCGGTGTTGCAGTGATCCGCGTGGGCGCTGCCACAGAGACCGAGATGAAAGAGGCGAAGCTTCGCATGGAAGACGCGTTGGCAGCTACCAGGGCAGCAGTGGAAGAAGGCATTATCTGCGGCGGCGGTTCCGCATATATCCACGCGGCCAAGGAAGTCAGCAAGATGGCTGAAGGCCTGGAAGGCGACGAGAAGACAGGTGCAAATCTTGTCCTCAGGGCGCTGGAAGCACCTTTGTTCCATATTGCGGCAAATGCAGGACTGGAAGGCAGCGTTATCATCAACAAGGTGAGAGAGTCCGATGCAGGCGTTGGATTTGACGTGCTGAAGGAAGAGTATGTGGATATGGTGCAGGCAGGAATTCTTGACCCGGCCAAGGTGACAAGAAGCGCGCTGCAGAACGCTACCAGTGTGGCAAGCACCCTGCTGACCACAGAGAGCGTTGTGGCCAATATTAAGGAAGAGACCCCCGCAATGCCCGCAGGAGCAGGCGGAATGGGCGGAATGATGTAACTTGTTTTCCGAACAGGATTCCATCTCAGGAGACAGGGCAGCGTGCGGGTGCGGGCCAGGAAAAGGCGCGTCCCGCCGCTGCGGCTGTCCCGGAAAACGGACAGAACCCCGGATATCAGAAGAAAAGTCTGGTATCCGGGTTTTTTGGCTGCAAAGTCCTGACCAGAGGAAATCTGTCTCCCGGGCGGCGCAGGGCGGGCAGGGGAAGATCAACCTTCCCGACTGGATTGTTACACCGGGCCGGAGGAAAATAAGGGCAGGAAGACGGCAGACACCGGGAATCCCGGGGGATGGAAAGGAAACTGAAATTATAATCAGGAGTTTGTGTCTGCGCGGCATCCACAAACTCTGTCACGCACGAAAAGCTGTGCGGAAATGGGGTAAAGATTGAAAATTGAAAATTATCAATCCCAAGTTTGTGTCTGCGCGGCATCCACAAACTTGACATGCGCAAAAAGCCGCGCAGAAATGGGGTAAAATATGAATCGTTTTGAGTACATTGTGGAAGAAATTGACGGGGATTATGCCAGACTGCGGCGCACGGATATAGAGTCGGATGAACTGAAGCTGGTTGCCAGGGCCCTTCTGCCTCCGGAGATCATGGAAGGGACAAAGCTGCTCTATGAGTGGATGAGCTACAGTATTATGGCGTAAAAATAACCTCTTATTTCTCCTGGATGACTTGTTGCGCATATGATGTTTACAGATTTTTGCTTTCGTGTATACTGTAAACATAGGTTTTGAAAAGGTTCTGAATGTAAAACGCAATATGCTTCGCGGCAAAGGAAACGGCATGAAAGTAAGAATTGAGATTGAAGAAGGACTGGCAGAAGAGGAAGTGATCATACGGTGCGGTCAGCTGAACGATTCCGTGGTCAGTCTCCAAAACTACATATCAGGGCAGGGGAATGGAAAAAGATGTCTTTCCCTGCAAAATGCCGAGACCGAATTTTTTGTTCCCATGGATGAAGTCTATTTTTTCGAGACAGAAGGGCGGGAAGTGCTGGCTCATACGGCAGACAAGATTTTTACCTGTAGCCATAAGCTCTATGAACTGGAAGAAATACTTCCCGGAAATTTCATGAGGATTTCGAAATCGTCCATTGCCAATCTGGATCTGGTATATTCCATCACCAGGAACCTGACGGCATCCAGCGCCATGGCATTTGTGGGGAGCAATAAGCGGGCCATGGTGTCCAGGGCTTATTTTAAGGCAGTGGCGGACCGGCTGAAGGTGAGAAAACTTGGCTTGTGAGGGGGCATTGCGGAGTAAATGTCCCGGGAGGCGGTTGCAGCGGCAGTAAGAACCGGGAAAGCGTATTGTGGAACAAATTGCCGGTGACGGCAAAGAAACAGGAGGAATGGGGGTAAAAATGAGAGAGAAAAAAAGTGTTTTCTGGGGAGTTGTACTTTTGGTGGGGGCGGTAGCGCTTCTGGCACAGCGGCTGGGGTATCTGCAGGGCATCGGTTTCTGGCCCATCGTATTAAATGTTTTTCTGATATCCCTGTTGCTCAAGTCGGTCATCAGGGGAAGCGTGGGGTCGATTTTTCTTTCAGCCGTGCTGCTGATGCTTGTCAACGACCGGCTGGGATATCTGGGGGATGTGGGGTTCTGGCCGATTGTACTGAATATTTCCCTGGCGGCAATTTTGATCAATGCAGTGATCTGGGGAAAGATTGGGACCATTCTGTTTTCCATTGCATTCCTGATTATTGCCAATGACGAGCTGCTGCATCTGGAGGCCATCACTCCCTGGCCGGTACTGGGAGCCGCGCTGCTTGGGGTCATAGGGATAAAGATGCTGTTTCCCAGGGCGGGAAGACATCTCAGGGGGCATCTGATCCAGATCGGAGATAAACAACACGGCGGCATGGTGAAGACTTACAGCCAGGATGGCGGCCGCGTGGATATCGACAATGTTTTCGGGCAGTCGGTCCGTCTGATCAGAGGGGATGTAAGTCAGGTGGATATCAACAATGCGTTCGGCACCATTCAGGTCTATTTTAACGATGCCTGCCCGGTGGACGGAAATGTCTGTGTGAATATAGACGGTGCGTTTGGAACTACGGAGGTTTATGTGCCGGCTTCCTGGAAGGTGAGTATGGAGGTGGACAAGGTTTTCGGCAATTGTGAAGAACGTGGAGGGTATGAAGAGGAAGGGGAAGTTCTGGTTCGGATCATAGGAGATTTGGCCTTCGGAAGTATCACGGTCATACATGTATAAAAGTATGAAATATAGGGCAACCATGCCGGTATCCTCCAATTTTCCGGCATGGTTTTGCCAAATCAGGTCTTTTTCCGTAAGAGATATCTGGTGCGGCAGTATTCCTGCATCAGGGTTTTCCGCTTACTGTCCCTCTTCGCTCCTTCTTCCGAAAGCCGCTCCTGCCCGTTTAAATAAACCGGGGACGGAGCATCAAATACCAGAGTCTGGAAGAGGTAATCTCTGTGCCTCTCCAGTTCCCTGGAATATTCTTTTTGTCCGGCCACATCATGCAGCTCAAAAGGGTCTTTTTCCAGGTCAAAAAAACGGCAGCTGTGAAGGTTTTTATTGATAATCAGCTTATATCTGCGGCTTCTGACCATATATTCGTAATATTGTTTCTTTTCTTCCCCATAGTGGTCTACACGGAGGCCTTCGCACAGTGTCATTTCGCGTCCGGCAGACTGACAGCCGATATCCAGGCCTTTCATCTCATCCGGTACGGCAATCCCCGCCTGATGCAGGAGCATGGGGGCAATATCCAGATGATTACATAGATTGGTATTTACTTTTCCATGATGTTTTCCGCCGGGAAATTTTACGATCAGGGGAATTTTTACCAATGGATCATACATGTAGTTGGCTTTTAACAGCATGTGGTGATATCCCATGTAGTCGCCGTGGTCGCTGGTATACAGAATCAGTGTGTCGTCATATACGCCCATGTCCTTCAGGGCATGAATGATACGGCCGATGTGATAGTCCATATGGGTAATACTCCCGTAATAGCAGGCCATTACCTTTTTCAGCCGGCGGCGGTCCAGATCCCTGTGGTCAAAATACCCGTGACTGTGTTCGTAATCCACTTCCGGCACATTTTCCGTATATCCGGGGAGAAGTTCCAGGTTCTCCGGCTGATACATGGTATCATAGGGCGCGGGCGGGTCAAACGGATGATGGGGCTTGATATAACTGACCAGCATCATATTTTTTTCCGGACCCCATTCCCCAAGCTCCTCCAGAGCCCGGTCTGTAATCCAGGAAGTGGAGTGATCCTGCCCGGACAGATTGGACCCGGATGCCCCGAAGCTGTCCCAGTACTCTTTGCCTGCCAGTTTCCTGAATTCCTGCCGCTGGTCGATGATATCATTCTCATCCAGTTCGTTTTTTTCTTTCAGATACCAATGATAATCATCTTCGAACCGTCCGTCCCCGTCCTGCTCAGCCAGAACCATTTTTTGAAATCCCACATCCAGATAAACGGGGGTCATATGCATTTTGCCGATGGCTGCCGTCCGATATCCGTGAGCGGAAAATATACGCGGATATGTGGGCAGTCCCGCAGGCAGAGTGCAGTGATTATCCCATCCCATATGCTGATGGGTATACAGACCTGACAACATGGAATACCGGGAAGGCGTACAGACCGGATATGTGGTATAATGCTCCTGATATAAAACACCGTCTTCTGCCAGCTTATCCAGGTTCGGGGTCTGGATGTCCCGGTTGCCATAGGCGCCGATACAGTCACATCTGTGCTGGTCGCCCATAATGATTACAATATTTTTCATGTGATACCCCCTTGCCCGCCCGGGCGGGTATGGCTACAATGGAATCAGCTGTCTGCCCCTGCTTCTTTTTCCGAAATCAATACCCCCTCAGGACTGAGGGGGCATGGAAAACGGTTTTGCCGCAGGCGCTTTTCAGATATCAAACTTGAAATATCTCTTTGCGTTGTAATAGGAGATATCCTTCACAATCTCCGAGAGAATGTCCATGTCCGCAGGGAACCCGCCGCCTTCTACCCAGGTGCCCATGAGATTGCACAGAATCCTGCGGAAGTACTCATGTCTGGTGTAGGACAAAAAGCTTCTGGAATCGGTGAGCATTCCCACAAAGCCGGACAGGTTGCCCAGGTTTGCCAGGGAGATCAGCTGTTCTGTCATGCCGATCTTGTGGTCATTGAACCACCATGCGCTGCCCTGCTGGATTTTGGCCACGGCGCTGGAGTCCTGGAAACATCCCAGAATGGTGCCGATGGACTGGTTGTCATTGGGGTTCAGGCTGTAAAGGAGGGTCCTGGGCAGTTCATCCGTCTTGCTCAGCGCGTCCAGGAAATCGGCCATCTGCGCGGAGGGGGCGTCATTGTTGATACAGTCATAACCCGTGTCAGGTCCCAGCTTTTCGTACATTCTGGTATTGTTATCCCTCTTGCAGCCAAAGTGTAGCTGCATCGCCCAGTCAAGCCTGTGGTATTCCCGGCCCAGGAAAAGCATGAAGGCAGTCTTGAATTTCAGCTGTTCTTCCCTGGTGGGAATCATTCTGTTCAGGCGTTTCAGGAAAATGGCTTCAATTTCGTCGTCGCTGGCGGGATAGTACATGACATATTCCAGGCCGTGATCGGAGACACTGCAGCCCATGGAAGCAAAATAGGCCATGCGGTCTTTCAGGGCTTCCTTCAGGGCGGCAAAACTGGAGATCTCGCCCTTGCCGGCAACTTCGGAAAGTTTATCCAGGTAATCCAGGTAATCCGGTTTCTCAATATTCATGGCCTTGTCGGGTCTCCAGGCAGGCAGAACCTTTACGTCAAAACTTTCGTCTTCCGCAATTTTTTTGTGCCATTCCAGGGAATCCACAGGATCGTCCGTTGTGCAGATCAGGGTCACATTGCTCTGTCTGATCAGATTGCGGACACTCATGGAAGGCTGGGAGAGCTTTTCATTGCACAGATTCCACACTTCATCGGCAGTTTTTTTGTTCAGTACGCCGTGATAGCCGAAGTAGCGCTGCAGCTCCAGATGACTCCAGTGGAAAAGGGGATTGCCGATGGCCTTGCCCAGGCACTCTGCCCATTTGCAGAATTTTTCATAGTCAGAAGCATCGCCGGTGATATATTTTTCCTCCACGCCGAAGGAGCGCATCAGGCGCCATTTGTAATGGTCACCGCCCAGCCAGACCTGAGTGATGTTGTCAAAATGCCGGTCCTCCGCAATTTCCCTGGGATTGATGTGGCAGTGGTAATCCAGCACCGGGGTGGTCTCCGCATAATCATGAAACAGCTTTCTGGCGGTTTCTGATTCCAGCAGGAAATCCTTGTCCATAAATTCTTTCATGTTTTTTTCCTCCATTTACATTGATATATGATAGTCTGAATTTGGTTCCGTAATCCGGCAGTATATGGCAGCGGTGTATGCCGCCCTGATGCTGCACAAGTACCGGAAAACCGGTTCCGGTACGGGGAAATGCACGGCGCAGCGTCTGATACTGCGCGGTAAAAGATAGTTCCCGGTCAAATAATTATCACCTGGTGGTGCCTCTCCGGATAAGTTCCCCTGAAAAAACTGTTTTTTTCGGCATTTCCTTTCCGGCCAGCACACCCAGCAGGGTGTTGATCAGATGCTGGCAGAGGGTCTCCAGTTTGTTGTCGATGCTGGTCAGTTCAGGCTCACAGCAGACTGTCAGCATGGAATTGTTGTAACCCAGTATGGTAAAATCCTGGGGAATGCGGTAATGCATCTCCCGGGCATATTTCACCGCCGCCAGCGCCAGGGTGTCGTCCGCGGCGATGACGCCGTGAAACTTCAGTCCGCTGCGGCAGAGATTTTTCAGATATTCCGTCATATCCGTGATGTCCTCATGGGAACCCTGATAGAACCGTGCCAGCCCGCTGTCCAGCCCCTTTTTTTCCATGGCGTCCTGAAATCCGGATAATTTGCGCTTTCCGCTGTAAGAAGCGGAATTATAAAAATACAGGATATCCTCTGTGCCGCTTTGAATCATTTGCAGGGTGGCTTTGTACATGGATGTATAATCATCGGACACTACGCTGTAGACATTGGGAATATCCAGATCTGCGTTCAAAAGCATCACGGGAATCTGGGACGCGGCATCCGTAATATATTTATTCTCTGTTTCCACCTCATAGATAAAATTGGAACCCGCCAGAATGATGCCATCCACTTTTTTGGTAATGAGAAGGTTCATGGAAGAAGCTTTCGCGTCCAGGTCATAGCCCGTGCAGCATAAGAGGCTGTCGTAGCCGTTGGAACGAAGTTTCTGCTCAATGTAATAAATGGCTTTGGCCAGATATAAATCGGAACTGTCGGCACACATGATGCCGATGGTTTTCATGGTGTTCAGGCCAAGCCCCCGGGCAAAAGCATTGGGGGTATATTCATACAAGGCGATCACATCCAGAACCTTTTTCCTGGTTTTTTCACTGACATTTCTGCTGCCGTTCAGCACACGGGAGACAGTGGCAATGGAAACGCCGGCCTTTTCGGAGATATCGTAAATTGTCATGGGTCTTTTTTGTCTCCCTCTTTTGGTTTGTTTCCCGGAAGGGTAAGCCTGAAGATCAGGCCCGGGGTCTGCCATCCGGGGGCTGATCCAGACCTGAGGTCTGGCATCAAAGTAAAATTGTAAGTAGTTTCAATTAGTCCTATCTGCATTATAACAAATGCAGTTTTTTTTGCAAGATATTTTTTTAACAAATTGCCTGCCGCAGGGGCGGTAACAGACCAGACAGGGCCCGGAACTGTTACGGGGATGCCGCTTCCGGAATCTGTGGGGGAACGCGGATAACAGAAAGCGGGTAACGTGAAACAAAAATTTGATTTGCGGCAGGAATTGTGATAAGATAGGACGATGACGTGTGTCTGAAAGAATATATGTTCCGGACATGCTCCAGGGCGTTAAAACGTTTTCCGCCGGGGAGGAAGGGTGTAAGTAAGCGTCTGCTTTTACAGGCAGACTATCTGGGAAAAAGAAGGGAGATCTGTATATGAGAAGATATGTTATGGCTGCATAGCACTGGCTATTGCAAGCTATGTATTTAGATTGTTATAGCCAATGCTATTCCTGAAAATATAAATTTTAGGAGGCAGACATGGGCTATATAAGAGCAGAAGAAATTCTGCCCATTGAGGTAATAGAACTGATACAGCAGTATGTGGACGGGAAAAACATTTACATCCCGCGCAGGACAAAACACAGGCAGCCATGGGGGAGCGGCACGCAGACTAAGGGGGAGCTCCTGGCACGGGACAGGCAGATTTTTAAGGAGTATCTTGCCGGGGCAAGGACAGGAGAGTTAGCCTGCAAATATTATTTGTCCGAGAAGAGCATACAGCGTATCCTGAGAAAACAAGTACTGGAATCGGGGCAGGAACCGAAGGCCCTGCTTCCGGAAGATTAAAAAAGGCGATGCAGGTGTAACTGCAAAGAGCCGGGAAAACAGGACGGACAGGCTGATTGCCCATAACGTATCCGCGTATGGCTGCGTTGGAAAGGCAATGGGCAGGTTCCCTGTTTTGCCCGGTTCTTTTATTCCCGAAAGAATTCTGGATGATTTTATATTCACCGGATTTGTCCTGTATGGGTATGTCCCGGAACCTAAATCCGGGCGGCTGTGGTGAACAGGGAAACGGTATGGCGGTTTTCGCTTCAGACGGCGGCCGTGACCAGATGGGTGGGGCACTGCATTGCTTTTGTGATGGGAACCAGTTTTTCTATAAAAATATGTGAGGTGGAATGCCGCATTGGAATATGCTACAGTAGAGACAGTTTTTTCGCAGCAAAGAGAGAGGAAAAAAATGCCATGGAACCGGAAGTGGAAGCAAGGGAAAATTATATGCGGAATTTGAAGCGATGGCTTCAGGAGACAGAGGATTCTCCCCTGGAAGAAATGTCTGATTTTTTTGCAAACCGGCTGGACGGTTACGAGGAGCATATGTCGGTATGGGAAAAATCATACCGGATATTTGCCGAAACACTGCCTTCGGGCTGCCGGAAAATTTTAGACCTGGGATGCGGCACCGGTCTGGAGCTGGACAGGATCTGGCAGAAGAATCCGCATCTGGAAGTGACCGGTATAGATTTGTGCCGGAATATGCTGGATAAGCTGCTGGAAAAGCATTCTGACAAACACATCACCACGGTGTGCCAGGATTATTTCCGGTACGATTTCGGACAGGATAAATGGGACGCTGTCATTTCTTTTGAAAGCCTGCATCATTTTCTGCCGGAGCGCAAAAAGATACTTTACAGGAGAGTCTGTGACGGTTTGAAAAAAGGCGGTCTTTTTATGACAGGGGACTATATCGCCTGCTGTGACGAGGAGGAAGCGCTTTTGCAGGAGGTGTATCGGAAAAAGAGGGAACAGTCTGTCATACCGGATCATTGTTTTGTGCATTTTGACATTCCGCTGACCCTGGAACATGAAACGGGGCTGTTGGAGGACGCCGGATTTGTGATAGAAAAGATCTGGGATGAGCCTGGTGAGGCTACCATTATTACTGCCAGAAAGGGATGAGTAATGGATTACAGGGGCAAAATGGTAATTTCTTACCGGCTTTTGTTCCGTTCACCGTAATGATATTGCAGCGGAAAGGAGAAAGATATTTATGACTACACCCGTTTCTTTTGCATAGCGCGGCTATTGCAAATCATAAAACAAAACAGTCATGTGATAGCCTGCGCATCAGTTCTTGAAACGAACAGGAGATGCAAATGAGCTATTTCAAAAAAACAGAATATGAAATTGTCCTGAAAGACTCGTTTCCGGTACTTCGGGGCTGTCCCAAATGCGGCAGAAGGACAGATTTTGTCAACACGAAAAAATTCCGTGTCAATGCAAACGGCGGAAAACTGGATGTGTGGCTGATTTATCAGTGTGAGGTATGTAAACATACTTTCAACCTTACAGTTTATGAGAGACAGAAGGTTTCGGCCATACCAAAGAAAGAATACAGCTCTTTTTTGGACAATGATGAGCGTCTTGCGGATATGTACGGCAAAAATATACAGTTATTCCGGAAGAACAAAGCGGATATCGACCTGGAAAGGCTTAACTATGGCTATGTGAGGCTTGGGGAGACAGGGGAAAGCAATGATCCGGAAGACGGGAGCCTGATTACAATACACAATCCATACCGGCTGAAAATCCATCCGGAAAAACAAATTGCCCAGGTTTTGGGATTGTCCCGGAGCCGGGTGAAATGTCTGCTGGAAGAGGGAAAAATCAGCCTGGAAGAACAGCAGGGGCAGTGGATTTCCTTTGGCATTTCCGGCTGTGCTGAAGATATTCCAACAGAAACAAAGTAAGGGCAATGAAATCAGGATTTGTGGAGGAACTATTTATGTTGTTAAAAACAGACAGGCTGATCATCCGGGATTTGGAGACAACAGATGGGATCATTTTTTCCCGCATGGCATCGGACGGCAGTCTCAATGATATTGGGTTTGACACAGAATTTCACAGCTGGGCGAATGAATGGATGAGGGAAGCCAGGCAGCTTGCAGCTCAGGATAATCCCACGGTCAATTATCTGGCGTATACTCTGGAACTCCGGGAAACCCGGGAAGTCATCGGCTCCGTGGGATGTTCGTACTATGAAGATCTCAAAAAAACCGGCATCGTATATTTTGTAGGGGCAGAATACAGAAATCATGGCTATGCGACAGAGGCAATAAAGGAATATGTCAGGTATTTCCTGCAACAATATCAACAGGATGAAATAATTGCCATCATTAGGGAAGATAATATTCCATCATGGAGGGCCATAGAAAAAGCCGGATTTATACTGACAGTGCATAAAATGTACCAGGATATAGATGATGTATCGGAACAAATGTATCGGTTTTACAGTTATAGGATTCATCTTCCCTGCTTGATTGGAATTTGTGGTTGACGAAATGGATTTTTCGCGGTAAAATGAAAATGTAAGCGCTTACATAAAGGGCGGTGACTTATGTTAGGGTCCGCAAGGCCGGACGGAAGGGAGAAAACATGGAAATCTTAAACAAGGCAATGACAAATAAAACGGAGAGGCCCATCAAAGTGGTGCAGTTTGGCGAAGGCAACTTCCTTCGGGCATTTGTGGACTATATGATTGATATTGCCAATGAACAGGGAAAATTTGACGGCGATATTGTGCTGGTCAAACCCATCAGTTTCGGAAGCCTGGAAAATTTTCATAAGCAGGACTGCCAGTATACCGTATCCCTGCGGGGAATCGTGGATGGGGAAGCAAAGATTTCAAACCGTCTGGTGACCAGCGTGGCCGATGCGGTGGACGCCTGTGAAGAGTATGAAAAATACATGGGGCTGGCGGAAATTGACACGCTCAGATTCGTGGTTTCCAATACCACGGAGGCGGGTATTGTATTTGATGCGGGAGATCAATATGAACTGAATCCTCCGAAATCCTTCCCCGGCAAGCTGACCAAGTTTTTACATCATAGATTTCAGACCTTCCGGGGCGACAGGGACAAAGGCCTTGTGATGCTGCCCGTGGAGCTCATCGACGACAACGGCATTATGCTGAAAAAATGTGTGATGCAGCTGATAGAACTGTGGAATCTGGGAGAGGAATTCCGCACCTGGGTGGAGGAGGCCTGTATATTTACCTCTACACTGGTGGACCGTATCGTCACCGGCTATCCCCGGGATACGGAGGAGGAAGAATGGAAGACGCTGGGATATGAAGACCGCATCATGGTCACCGGCGAACCTTTTGCGCTGTGGGTGATCGAGAGCCCCAGAGACATCAGCGGGGAGCTTCCGCTGCCCCAGGCAGGCCTTCCGGTGATTTTCACGGAGAATCAGAAGCCCTACAAGCAGAGGAAAGTCCGCATCTTAAACGGCGCCCACACTTCCTTTGTGCTGGCCTCTTATCTGTGCGGGAACGATATTGTAAAACAGTCCATGGAAGATGCGGACATCCGGAACTTTATGACGAGAACCATATTCGACGAGGTGATTCCCACCCTGACCCTGCCGGAGGAGGAACTGAAAGAATTTGCGGAGGCAGTGATCACAAGATTCAACAATCCTTATGTGAAACACGCCCTGCTTTCCATTTCCCTGAATTCCGTGTCCAAGTGGAGGGCAAGATGCATGCCCAGCCTTCTGGGATATGTGGAGAAATTCGGAAAGCTGCCCTCGCATCTGACCTTCTCCCTGGCGGCGCTGCTGGCCTTTTATACAGGCACGGAGATTCGTGACAAGGCGCTGACAGGCCACAGGGACGGGCAGGAATACCAGGTGATGGACGACATGAACATTCTGGAGTTTTTCCGCGACAACAGCCGGGGGGACAGCCGGACCTTTGTGACGGCATTCCTGGGCAATGAGAACTTCTTCGGACAGGATCTGAACAAGGTGGAGGGCCTTGCGGAGGCAGTGGCGGCATACCTTGACGATATCAGGGCAAACGGAATGAGGGCGGCGTTATGCAGAATTTCATAAAAATAAACGACAATGACAATGTGGTGGTGGCGCTGAAGACAATCCCTGCGGGAGAGTGGCTGGAAGTGCCGGACCATGGGGAAGTGAGAAAGATAGCGGCCCTGGAGGAAATTCCCCCGGGGCATAAGATGGCGGTCCGTGAGATTCCGGAAGGCGGCCAGGTCATCAAGTACGGATACCGCATCGGCCATGCAAAGGAAAACATTCCTGCGGGAGCCTGGATTCACACCCACAATCTGGCCACGGCGCTGGGCGATTTGCTGGAGTATTCCTACCAGCCCGTCTCCGGCGGGGCAGAAGCGGCGGAAAGCCACGGAAGCCGGGAAGGAAGAACCTTTCAGGGATTCCGCCGCCCCGATGGCAGGGCGGGAGTCCGGAACGAAATCTGGATTATTCCCACGGTGGGCTGTGTGAACAATGTGGCCACGGCCATCGCCAGGAGGGCAAATGCTTTTGTGAAGGGAAGCGTGGAAGAAGTCATAGCCTTCCCCCATCCTTACGGCTGTTCCCAGATGGGCGAGGACCAGGAGTATACCAGGAAAATCCTGGCAGACCTGGTAAATCATCCCAATGCGGGCGGCGTGCTGGTGCTGGGGCTGGGCTGCGAGAACAGCAATATTGATGTGTTAAAGCCTTATATCGGCCAGTATGATGAAAACAGGGTGAAATTCCTGGCGGCCCAGGATTGCGAGGACGAGGTGGAGGAGAGCCTGGAGATCATCAGGGAGCTGACAGAGTACGCCTCTTCGTTCCGGAGGGAGGAGATTCCTGTCAGTGAACTGGTCATCGGCATGAAATGCGGGGGCAGCGACGGACTGTCCGGCATTACGGCAAATCCGCTGGTGGGCCGTTTTTCCGACCGGCTGATCAGGGAAGGAGGCACCACGATCCTCACCGAAGTGCCGGAGATGTTCGGCGCGGAGACCATACTCATGAACCGCTGTGCCGATGAGGAACTGTTTGGGCAGACGGTGAAGCTGATCAACGATTTTAAACAGTATTTTAAAAGCCACAATCAGACAATATATGAAAATCCTTCCCCGGGCAACAAAAAGGGCGGCATCTCCACCCTGGAGGACAAATCCCTGGGCTGTACCCAGAAATCGGGCAGCGCGCCGGTGAAGGGGGTGCTGCAGTACGGGGAGACGGTGCGGACAAAGGGCCTGAACCTTCTCAGCGCACCGGGCAACGACCTGGTGGCGGCCACGGCGCTGGCGGCAGCGGGGGCGCAGATTGTGCTGTTTACCACAGGGCGGGGCACACCCTTTGCCTCTCCCGTGCCCACGGTGAAAATTTCCACCAACTCCGCCCTGGCCGGGAAAAAATCCAACTGGATCGACTTTAACGCCGGAGTGCTGGCGGAAGAGGGAAATATGGAGGAAGAAACAAAAGAACTCTTCGACTATGTGACAGAGGTGGCTTCCGGCAGGAAAGTCTGCAGCGAGGAGGCAGGCTATCATGACATGGCTATTTTCAAGCAGGGAGTGACTTTGTAAAAATGAAAGTTCCGGTGCGTCCGCAAAAGGGCGTGCCGGGGCTTTTTTCGTTTTGCTTGACAGGAATTGTGCGCCGGCCTATACTAATAAGCAGGAAAAGGCGTGGGTAAGGACCGTGTCAAATGGGAGGAAGGGTTGCCGGAATGGGATGTACAAAGGGGAAAAAGGTAGTGGTTGGCATGTCGGGCGGGGTAGACTCCTCCGTGGCCGCGTATCTGCTGAAGGAGCAGGGGTATGATGTCATAGGGATTACCATGCAGATATGGCAGGAGGATGCCCGGGAAGCCGGCAGTGGGGGATGCTGCGGCCTTTCGGCCGTGGAAGATGCCAGAAGGGTGGCCGAGATTCTGGGAATTCCCTACTATGTCATGAATTTCCGGCAGGAATTCCGGACCCGGGTGATGGACTATTTCGTGGGGGAATATCTGCAGGGACGAACCCCCAATCCCTGCATTGCCTGCAACCGCTATGTAAAATGGGAGGCGCTGCTGCGCAGAAGCCTGGCGCTGGGGGCGGACTATATTGCCACAGGACATTATGCCAGGGTTGCCAGGCTGGAGAACGGACGCTATTGCATCTGCCGGTCCGTGACTGCCGGGAAGGACCAGACCTATGCCCTGTACAATCTCACCCAGGATCAGCTGGCCCACACACTGATGCCGGTGGGGGCGTATGAAAAAGAGGAAATCCGGGCCATGGCGGAAAAGGCGCGCCTGCCAGTGGCGGACAAGCCGGACAGCCAGGAAATCTGTTTTGTGCCGGACAATGATTATGCGGGGCTCATCCACAGGGAGGCGAAAGGCCCTCTGCCGGGCTGCGGCAGTTTTGTGGATGCCGCCGGAAAGACGCTGGGGCGCCACAGGGGGATTTTTCATTATACCATAGGCCAGCGCAGGGGACTGGAACTGCCCATGGGGGAAAGAGTCTATGTGACGGAAATCCGTCCGGATACAAACGAAGTGGTGATAGGGAAAAATGAGGACCTTTTTACAAAAGAGGTGCTCTGTGACAATGTGAGCTTTATGGCCATAGAGGATTTGACGGAACCCATGAGGGTGTCTGCAAAGATCCGCTACAATCATAAGGGAGAGTTCTGCAGGATAGAGAAACTTGCCGCGGGACAGGTTCTGGCCCATTTTGAACAGCCGGTGCGGGCTGCGGCGCCGGGACAGTCCATATGCTTCTACGATGGGGACTATGTGCTGGGCGGCGGTATCATAACGGACCGCCGGGGACGCTGACAGGGCCTGCCGGAGGGTGAGGCAGAAGGAGATCCGGGAAAAGATTCCGGGGCGCACTGCCCCGGGGAGGACAGGCAACTTTTTCAGGGGAATGGCATATCATAGGCTGACAGACAATAAGAGGTATGGGAGAAATTATGGATTTTGGCTTTCAGGACAAAAATGGATTCAGAGGGGGACGATTTGGCTCTGTCACCGGCACCATTGTGGACATGGTTCCGGCCAGGATGGGAGGCCGCCGTTCCAACGGCTGTATTATTTATGTCACCATGGAGGACATGGATGGCAATACAGTTGTCTTTTTGCTGGCACCTACCACATATGTGGTGGATTTTGATACGCTCTCCGTGGGAATGCGCTGCACTTTCTGGTATCTGATGGACGCGCCCATGGTGCTGATTTATCCGCCCCAGTACAATGCGGTGGCAGCGGCCCAGGAGAAAAACGGCAGGATGGTAAACGTGGCGTATTATGACAATGACCTGGTCAATGATACCCAGACGCTCCAGCTGAACCTGGATGCGAATGTGGATGTGAGAACCATCAACAACCAGTATTTTCAGGGGAGTCCGGCGAATCACAATCTGGTGGTCACATATGACAATTCCACCAGGAGCATTCCGGCCCAGACCACGCCAAGGAAAGTGGTGGTGCTTTGCGACTGACGGGATATGTGCGCCCATGGCCGGAGGAGTCCGAAATCGGGAAGGGCGGCGTTAAGTCTCCCTTCCGCACGAAAGAAAGGAAAAAGGGATGTTTTTTCAATGTAAAAACTGCGGGGGAAATGTGGTGTACAGCCCCGAGCGAAAGAGGATGTACTGTCCTTTCTGCGAAAGCGAGGAGAGCGGGGAACGGACGGAAAGGTCCGGAGGCAGCCTGACGGTCTGTCCCAACTGTGGCGGGGAAGTGGCGGTGCAGGAACATACTTCCGCCACCCAGTGTCCCTACTGTGACAGTTACCTGATTTTCAATGAGAGGGTGGAGGGGAAATATGCCCCCCGGAAGATGGTTCCCTTTCAGATGGGAAAGGAGACCTGCAAGCAGTCCATTCGGGAAAAATTCAGAAAATGTCTGTTTGCCCCCACGGATTTTCTGTCCGAGGTAAGGCTGAACAGTATGCAGGGATATTATGTGCCGTACTGGTTTTACGACTATGACACCGACTGCCGTTTTCAGGGAGAAGGCACCAGGATCCGGGTCTGGCGCAGCGGCAATAAGGAATATACGGAGACAAGTGTCTATGCCATCAACAGGGATATGAAAATCCGGTTTGAGAAGATTCCGGTGGATGCCTCGGAGCAGATGCCGGATGATGTGATGGATCTGATAGCGCCCTTTCACTACGACCAGCTCACCGATTTCCGGCCTGAATTCATGTCCGGATTTTACGGGGAAAAATATAATATGACTGCGGACCTGGTGGAAACGCGTGCCAGGGCGCTGATGAAGTCGGATGCAGAGAAGCTTTTGCGGGAAAGTTATGCGGGTTATAATGCCGTGAAGACAGTGCGGCAGGATGTGCTGGTGAAAGACAGCAGAACCATGTACGGGCTTCTTCCGGTATGGAAGTACATATACCGTTACCGGGATCAGGAATATCCTTTTTATGTCAACGGACAGACGGGAAAGATTGTGGGAACGGCGCCGTTTTCACGGGGGAAGTTTGTGCTGTACGTGGGAACTTTGTGGGGATGCATGACTGCGGTCCTGGCTTTGCTGCAGGTATTGCTGGGGCTTATCGGATAATCGCTTCCCGGGAGCCGTGCATCACAGAAGCGGGAATGAATTTTCAGACACGCTCCAGAGATAGATTTTGTAAAAATTCGGATGATATTGACTGATATGTGCGCCGAAACGCACATGGGGGTATTACAAATGGAAAATGATTTTAAAAAAGAGGCCAGAAAGCAGTATCTGCGTTATTTCCGATTCTGGTTTGCGGGAATCGGGATTCTGGCCGCAGTATGTGTGGTGCTGGGCGTGGTAAGGCCGAAAAAAAGTGTGCCCAGAACGAATCATGACGCGCCGGCGGAGAGAGTATTTGACTACGCGGATGTGCTCACAGACAAGGAAGAAGAGAACCTGCGCGCATACATAGCCGGGATGGAAGAAAAACTCTGCATCGATATTGTGCTGGTGACCATAAACCAGTCTGTGGAAGGGGAGGAAGCCAGGCAGCAGTATGGGCTGCGCTCCGACAGCTGGGAGCAGAACATGCAGGATCTGGCGGATGATTTCTGGGATGAAAACCGGTTCGGATATAATCAGGGTTTTGAAGGGGACGGCGTCCTGCTGCTGCACAACTGGTACCCGGGACAGAACGGGGAGCATCTTTCCACCAGCGGCAGTGTGGAGAAGGCATTTGGCATCCGGGAGATTGACCGTGTGCTCTATGCGGTGGATGACTATTATGACACGGACCCTTACAGGGCATACCGGGCTTATGTGAAAAAAGTGGGGGATTTGATGGACCGTTCCTGGAAACTGCCTTTTTCCTGGGCCACTGTCTTCATTTTACCCGTTATTGTGGCTCTGATTTATGCGATCAACGGATTTTCACAGAAAAAAGCACAGAATACCGTTGCCGTGAATGCCTATGTGGCAGGAGGGAAAGCGGAGCTGCATGATAAGACGGATGCATTCCTGCGAAAAAGTGTAGTCACCAGGAAGATTGAGACCGCCAGTTCCGGCAGCAGCGGCAGCCGTGGCGGCGGGGGGCATCATCACAGCAGCAGCGGGGCCAGCCACGGGGGCGGGAGTCACCGGCATTAAGGAAGAAGGGACTGCGCAACAAAAAAACACCCATATGACGGTTATGGGTGTTTTTTGCATTCACTTTATAATCAATTATGCCATTTCATTTACAGCTTTGCTGATACGGGAAACCTTGTGGGCCACATTGTTCTTGTGATAAACACCCTTGCTCCCGGCCATCTCGATCACCTTGGTGGCGGCAGCCAGCTCTGCGGTTGCAGCTGTCTTGTCTCCGGCTGCAATTGCGGCATATACTTTCTTAACAGCAGTCTTTACACCGGACCTGATAGCCTTATTTCTTTCGGCATGAGTGCGGTTTACCAAGATTCTCTTTTTTGCGGATTTGATATTAGCCAAGTCGTACACCTCCAATTTGTATACAAAGTTTTGTTTGAACTGGTTTTATCCGGCCAGACACGGAGAGCCGGGATAAACGCATGAAACTAGTTTAGTAAATAATAGAAACTTTGTCAAGACATATTCCGCGAAAAAATGAACAAAATACTAAATAATCGAGAAAAAAAGTCATGAGGGAGCGAGCGAAAAAATGGAGAGTGTAAACTTTCAGATGAGGACGGACCTGGCACTGGAGGCACATGAGAGCATCAGCGAGGCAGAGAGTGAACTGAGGGGAGTCAGGGTGGAGGAATGTTATCATGAGGAAGAAGATATCCGCGTCACAAAAGTGTATATTGATACCCAGAACGCAGCCAAAGCCATGGGTAAGCCGGTGGGGACATATGTGACCATGGAAGCGCCTGCCATGATAGAGCCGGATGAGGACTATCACAGGGAGATATCCGGGGTGCTGGCAGAAGAAATCCGGGAACTGCTGCCGGAGGCCTGGAAGGAACAGTCCATTCTGGTGGTGGGCCTGGGGAACCGGGAAGTGACGGCAGACGCCCTGGGGCCCCAGGTGGTGGATAATCTGTTTATCACCAGGCATATTATGAAAGAATATGGCAAGGCGGCATATAACTGTGAAAAAATGAACCAGATCAGTGCCCTGGAACCGGGCGTCATGGCCAAAACCGGCATGGAGACCGCGGAGATTGTCAAAGGTGTTGTGGAACAGACCGGCCCGGATGCCCTGATTGTCATAGACGCCCTGGCGGCCCGGAGCACAAGGCGCCTGAACCGTACGGTACAGATCACCAATACGGGCATTCAGCCCGGCTCCGGGGTGGGCAATCACAGAAATGCCCTGACCAAAGAGAGTCTGGGTGTGCCTGTGATCGCCATAGGCATCCCCACGGTGGTGGATGCGGCAACCATAGTGGGGGATGCCCTGGAAAAGCTTCTGGAGGAGGAAAAAGACCTGGACTGTGTCAGGTATAAGGAAAAACAGAAGCTGAATTTTGCGGAACTGAGCAATATGTACATGACGGGAAAAGACATTGATGCCGTCATAAAGAGAATCAGTTTCACGGTGTCCGAGGGAATCAATATTGCCATCGGGGAAGCTTTTATATAAAAGAAAGCTTTTATATTTATGCGTAGGCCCGCACAGAGGCGTTATGCCGCAAAAGCAGCCTGCGGGCCGCGCGGCGAGTAGAGTAGAAAAGCGTTCCCCTACTTGATAATAAGAAAGCCTGTTTTGATCCCAAAGGGGAAGGGCGGCATATCCAATCATGGAATGGTTCCGGCAGGCATATATTAAATAGGATATTTCATGATGGGAAAGGAAGTGCATCTGCTGTAAAGGGGAAAGCTTTTGCAGAAAAAATTGTAAAAAGACTGTTTTTTGCGGTGATTTTGCTTCTGGGGCTGCAGATTATCCTGAAAGGCTGCGGGGCATCCGCCCGGGAAGGCGCGGAAGGACAGGATTCCATAGCTGCGGCTGTGATGAAAGGCCTGGCCGATGGGATGGAAAACATGCTCTACAGTCAGTTTATGCCCGTTATTGCGTTTGCATCCCAGGGAGAACAGAATACCCACTGGTTTTGGCAGGGGCAAATGGATACACTGCTTCCTTTGTACGGATATCTGGCAGCAAATACGGACCGGGAGGAGGGGGAGGCACAGAATCTGCGCACCATTATGCTGGCGGAGGCGGAAGAAGGCGCAGGTTTTCCGGAGGAGGAAAACCTGCCGGAAGGTGTGGAAAAGGAGGAAGACGGGGAAGCGGCCGGGGAGTCGCTGGGAGATTTGCTCCGGGCGGAAAACGAAGCGGCCCTGGAAATGCAGCAGTATTCCTCTTCTTTTATCCCTCATACGAAAATGAACCAGGTAGATCTGGAGCCCCTGAAAAACTACGAGACTCTGATACAGCGTTTTTATACCGTGGACGGAAATACCACTGCGGGAAGCGATGAACTGAATGTGGACAAATTGCTGGAAAAGGACATGCGTATCTCCAGGGAAGGAGAGGGGCCGCAGATTCTTATCTATCACACCCATTCCCAGGAGGCTTTTTCCGACTCCGTGCCGGGAGACCCGGCGGGGACCATCATGGGCGTGGGGGAGCATCTGGCAGAAATTCTCCGGGAGGAATACGGATATGAGGTACTGCATCATCTCGGACAATACGATACGGAATCACGGAATGACTCCTATTCCGCGGCGCTGACGGATCTGGAGGAAGTCCTGAAGAATAATCCGTCGATTCAGGTTGTAATCGACCTACATAGGGATGAGATGCCCGAGACCACAAGGCTGGTTATGGACCTGGACGGCAGGCCCACCGCCAGGTTCATGTTCTTCAACGGTCTTTCCAGGACGAAAAAGACGGGAAATATCGCTTATCTGTATAATGAAAATCTGGAGGACAATCTGGCCTTTTCTTTCCAGATGCAGCTGAAGGCCGTGGAATATTATCCGAATCTTACCAGGAAAATTTATCTGAAAGGATACCGCTACAACATGCATCTGTGTCCCAGAAGCCTGCTGGTGGAACTTGGCGCCCAGAACAATACCCTGGAGGAGGCCATGAATGCCTGCGATCCCCTGGCCCACATCCTGGATTTGGTGTTATCCGGGGAAACGTGAAAAAAATTTAAAATTCATTTTACTTTTCGGACGAAAACGGGTAAAATAGCTTAAGTGCAAAAATAAAGGGCGTAAAACCGTGCAACACGGTTGGGAGGATGCGTATGGAAGAAAAACGCAATGCCGATATAGCCGTAGATGAGATGGATCCTACGTTCTTGTTTATATGGAAGGGAACCCGGGACAAGGAAAAATGGATAAAAGAATACCGGAGCCATGATTTCCTGGAGATAGCCTATGTTTTGTCGGGGGAGGGAAAATACCGTATCGACGACAGAATTTATGATGTCCGGGAGGGAGACCTGGTGATCATTAATTCCGGTGTCATGCATCAGGCGCTGTTCTGCCCCCAGGTGGAAGTTCCCACCACGGAGTTTTTCGTGGGATTTTCCAATATCCGGATATCGGGATGCCCGGCCAATTATATGCCCCTGCCCAACGGGGAATGCGTGCTGCACACCACGGGGGAACTGAGCCAGAGGCTGTTCCGGCTCTGCTCCTCCATGGAGGCAGAGAATGCGGTCCGCAGGCAGGGACGCTACTTTATGCTGAAATCTTACCTGATTCAGATGCTTCTTCTGGTCATCCGGGAGCAGTGCGAACCCATGGAGAGACCCAGGGGATGTGACTTTGAGACTGCCAATAGGAAATATGTTGTGGATAAGATCGTGGAGTATATTGAAGATCACTACAACGAGAAGATTTCACTGGATCAGATCGCGGAGAATATGTACCTGAGTCCCTTTTATATTTCCAGGATTTTCAAGAGTGAGACCGGAAGCGCGCCCATAAGGCGTCTGATTAATATCCGTCTTGAAAAAGCAAAGGAACTGCTGGAGGGCGGGTATCAGGGCAGTATCCAGGAAGTGGCGGCCATGGTGGGATATGATGATGCCTATCATTTCAGCAAACTGTTCAAAAAGCGTTATGGGGTATCGCCTTCCCAGGTAAGGCGTAATTCCTGACGGAAGAACTCTTTTTATGGTAAATATGTTTTCAAACAGGATGGAATTTGGTACAATATAACCTGAGGTCATAAAGTTCACAAAGCGGCTCATAGCCTTTGCTTTCAGTCATATGGCTGTGATGCGGAAGTCATTGAGGAAAAACGGGCAACCCCCGGGATGGAGGTAAAAGATGAGATATTTTTTTGAATCGGTTGTGGAAAAAAAGGAAAAAGGATACATGATTCAGATTCCCTTCAATGTGTGGGAGGTTTGTAAACAGCGTGACGTCATCCAGGCCGAGGTGGTGCTGGACAACCAGGTCATAGAATGTGAGCTGCTTCCGATAGAAAAAGGAAATTATGAAATCCATATCCCGGACGGGGTGGCCGTCAATGTGGAACTGGGTGTGGTTCACAAGATCCTGCTGCATATTACGGGGTCCCTGATCCGCATGGACCAGAACAGCCCATACAGTTTTGAAAATCCCATCCGTAAGATTGACAGCATGAATGTGATTATCCAGTCGGAGGACGGCCTCTGTGGACAGGCCTGTGTGGCCATGCTGGCGGGCATTACCATAGCGGAAGTGATCAGCGTCATGGACTGCAGGGAGTGGCAGGCCACCATGGGACGCATGATCTCCGCGCTGAATTACTATGGGATTGATCATTCAGACGTGATTCATTATACGGAAGGACGTGACACGGTGCTGCCCAGGTGCTGCATCCTCATGGAGAAAATGGGACGTTACTGCCATTATCTGGTTCATTTTGACGGAAAATATTATGATTCCAACTTAGGCGTGCTGGAAGAATATGATATGTCAAAGCTTCTGGGATATCTGGAGATCAAGTGCTGATTGCGGGATTTTGATGTGACAGCTGGGGAGGACGTTTATGCTGGAGAGATTTTACCCGGATCATGAGGCAGACAGCGCTTATGGAATCGATTACAGGGGTTTTTATGAGAGGGGATTCCGGGGACTGATATTTGATATTGACAATACGCTTGTTCCCCACGGCGCCCCGGCGGACAAAGCGGCCAGGGAGTTTTTTGCAGGCCTGCGGGAGATGGGTTTCGGAACCCTTCTCCTTTCCAACAATAAGGAACCCAGGGTGAAATCCTTTGCGGATGATGTGGGGGCACAATACATTTTCAAGGCGGGAAAGCCCGGAGGAAAGGGCTATAGGAAGGCCATGGAGAGACTGGGAACCGTGCCGGAAACCACACTTTTTATCGGGGACCAGCTTTTTACGGATGTGTGGGGTGCAAAAAAGGCGGGTATCCTGACTTTTCTGGTGAAGCCCATTCATCCGAAGGAAGAGATTCAGATTGTGCTGAAACGCCGCCTGGAGCGGATTGTGCTTTATTTTTATCACAGACAGAAAAAAGCCGGACAGTAGTCAGGACAGGTTTGCCGGAACGAAAAACGGTTTTTGTATAAAAAGAGAGAAAAAGGGAAGTCATTTGGCGGCGGGGAAATGTCCTGAGGCCGGACCGTAAAAGAAAGCGTGGAAAGCCGGGCCCGGAAGGGAAATCTGCCCGGCCGGGGAGACAGGAGAATGGATGGTTATACGCGTACCTGCGGACTGATAGGAAATCCGGTGGAGCACACAATGTCGCCGGCGATACACAATACCCTGGCGGGAGAACTGGGGGAGAATCTGGTTTATGTGCCTTTCCGGGTGCCGGCGGCAGGAGTGGGGGATGCCGTCAGGGGGGCGTTTGCCCTGAATATTCTGGGACTGAATGTGACGGTGCCCTATAAAAGTGAAGTGATTCCCTTTTTGAAGGAGCTGGATCCCCTGGCGGCGCAGATCGGGGCGGTAAACACCCTGGTCCGGGAGCCGGAGGGGTATAAAGGTTATAATACGGATATGCACGGGCTCTACCGCGCCATGTGCGGGGACGGCGTGGGGATAGAAGGGGAGAATGTGCTGATCCTGGGGGCAGGAGGTGTGGCCAGGGCCGTGGCAATTCTGGCGGCCCGGTACGGGGCGGCCAGAATCGTGATTCTGAACCGTACCCTGGAAAAGGCGCAGAAGGTGGCAGAGGAAGTGAACCGGACTTTTGGCCCGGGGCTGGCACAAGCCCTGGGTGCCGGCGCATATGCGTCCCTGCTGCCGGGAGAAGAAAAATTTCTTGCCATTCAGGCCACCAATGTGGGAATGTTTCCCAGGACGGAGGAGGCGGTGATAGAAGATCCCGGTCTGTACCGGAAAATACATACGGGATATGACCTGATCTTCAATCCTCCGGAGACCAGATTTATGACATTGGTGAGAGAAAACGGCGGCAGAGCGTTTAACGGGTTGAAAATGCTTCTCTACCAGGGAATCATTGCCCATGAATTATGGACGGGGGCCAGTGTGGACGAGGCGCTGGCGGAGAAAGCGTTCACGGAGATGAAACGGGCCATGCATCTGGAATGAGGGGCCGGAAACTACTGTTTATAACCAACCGGGAGAGATGAGATGAAACGGGATAATCTGGTATTGACAGGGTTTATGGGCAGCGGAAAGACCACACTGGGACTGAAACTTTCCTATAAGCTCCGCAGAACCATGGAAGACACGGACCGGCTGATCGAACGCAGGGAAGGATGCGCGGTCAGCGGGATTTTTGCGGAAAAAGGGGAAGAATATTTCCGCAGGCTGGAGACGGCTGTTCTGGGAGAACTTCTGGAGCGGAAACAGAAAATGATTATCGCCCTGGGAGGAGGCACGCCGGTCCGGCAGGAGAACCGGGAACTGATCAGACAGCTGGGGCAGGTGGTGTTTCTGCGGGTGCGTCCGGAGACTGTGTGCAGGCGCCTGAAAGGGGATACAGGCAGGCCGCTGCTTATGTGCGGGAATCCGCAGGAGCGCGTCAGGGAACTGCTGGAGGCCAGGAGGGAGGCGTATGAATCCTTGGCCGACCTGATTCTGGACGTGGATGACAAAAGCGCGGACGAAATCGCGGAGACCCTGGCAGAGTGGGCGGCGTTCCGGGAAAATGTCCCGCCGGAGGCAGGCCGGGCATAACGCAGTGCCGGTGAAATGGAAAACCTTCCGGAAGGGAGCTGCAGGCCGGGAATAAGGAGAATACATGAAAATTTTAGTGATCAACGGACCAAACATTAATTTTCTGGGAATCCGGGAGAAAAGCGTATACGGAACCCGGGATTACCAGTATCTTCTTGACATGATACAGAAAAAGGCCCAGGAGACGGAAAGTGACATTACCGTGTTCCAGAGCAATCATGAGGGCGCCATCATCGACCGGATTCAGGAGGCATATTCTGACGGGACGGAGGGAATTGTAATCAATCCGGGTGCGTATACCCATTACAGTTATGCCATACGGGATGCCCTGGCCAGCATCACTGTGCCGAAGGTGGAGATTCATATTTCGGATATCACAAACAGGGAGCCTTTCCGGAAAATATCCGTGACGGCACCGGTCTGTGACAGGCAGATTTACGGGCAGGGCCTTGAGGGCTATCTGCAGGCCGTGGATTTTATCCTGGACAGGGATTAGGCCGTGCGGGAAATTTTTTTCAAATTTTTTTCAAAAACAGTTGAAATTTGTACTTATTTATATTAAACTAGTCTGGAATTATATTTGTGATCGAAAATTAGGAGGAATATCATATGATTTCTGCAGGTGATTTCAGAAATGGTATTACAATTGAGTATGATAACAACGTATATCAGATTATTGAATTCCAGCATGTAAAGCCTGGAAAGGGCGCGGCTTTCGTGAGGACGAAGCTGAAGAACGTGAAGAGCGGCGGTGTTGTGGAGAAGACCTTCCGCCCTACGGAGAAATGTCCCCAGGCGCGTATTGATAGAAAAGATATGCAGTATCTTTATGCCGATGGTGATTTGTATTACTTTATGGACACGGAAAATTATGAGCAGATCGCGCTGAACAATGAGACCGTGGGCGATGCGCTGAAGTTTGTGAAGGAAAATGAAATGTGCAAGATCTGTTCCCACAATGGCAGCGTGTTTTCCGTGGAGCCTCCTTTGTTTGTGGAACTTGATATCACGGACACAGAGCCCGGCTTCAAGGGAGATACCGCTACAGGCGCTTCCAAGCCTGCCATCGTTGAGACCGGTGCCCAGGTATATGTACCCTTGTTTGTCAACCAGGGGGACAAGATCAAGATTGACACCCGTACGGGAGAATATCTTTCCAGAGTCTGACCGATATACGGGATCCAAGGGTTCCGTGACGGAATAAAACTGAAAACTGCATTTCCCATACCATGCATCCGGATGCCAGTGTCTTCTCTGTCGCAAGTGCGCAGGCGCTGTTGCGTGCGTCCATGAAAATGATTTTGGACAGCGCGGAAAGAGGAGGCTTATGGGAATCAATGAATTTGCACAAAAGATCTGTAAGGCAGTGGGAAAAGAACTCGGTGAGGGGTACCGGGTGGAACTGAAACAGGTGAGGAAGAATAACGGCGTCGTGCTCCATGGACTGGTCATTTTGTCCGGTATACAGAATGTGGCTCCCACCATTTACCTGGATGCGTTTCTGGAGGCCTATGAGGCGGGAACTTCCTTTGCGGCCCTGATTCGCAGGTTGCTTGCAATCTATGGGGAGGATGCGCCGAAAGACAGTATAGATATGGAGTTTTTCCGTTGCTATGACAAAGTGCAGGACCGGATCTGCTACCGTCTGGTGAGCTGGAAAAAGAATGAGGAACTGCTCCGGGATGTGCCGCACATTGCATTTCTGGATCTGGCAATCTGTTTTTATTATGCCTATCAGGGAGACGTGCTGGGTCAGGGGATGATTTTGGTACATAATTCCCATATGGAAATGTGGAAGGCGAGTACGGCGCAGCTGTACGAGGCAGCAAAGAGAAATACCCAGAGACTGTATCCGTGGGTCTGCAGTACCCTGGAGGAGGTTCTGGATGAAATAATGGAATCAGGGAAAACGGAAATGCCCGAGAGCGGGCAGGAATTTCCCCTGAAGGTGCTGAGCAACGAAAAGAGAATATTCGGCGCCACATGCCTGCTCTATCCGGGAGTGCTGGACAAGCTGGCAGAGAGAGGCCTGGGCTGTTTTTACATTCTGCCGAGTTCCGTCCACGAAGTGATACTTCTGGGGGAGGGAAGCGTGGAAGACGCCTGGGAACTCAAGAAAATGATTGTGGAGATCAACGGCACCCAGGTTGCGCCGGAGGAGGTTCTTTCGGACAGTCTCTACCGCTATGATCCACGTGAGGGAAAGGTTAAAATTATTTTCTAAAAAATTCCATAAATTTATGGTAGACAATTTAATACTTTTGTGATATTATAGTCAAAGTGATGTAACAATTTTGTAATAATTGCATCCGTAGTCTAATGGATAGAACGAAGGCCTCCGACGCCTTTAATGCAGGTTCGATTCCTGTCGGATGCATTTACATCACTTTGGCTTTAATAATGCCTTTTTATGAGATGGGAACTGTTTAAAAATCACTTTACGAAGGGGATTCCGGCGGTAAAGTAATTTTATGACAGTTCTTTCCCGTCAAAAAGGAAAAAAGCCGGGATGATGTGTGAATGTGACATTTTCATCCGGATCCATGGGGGTACCACATGGAGGCCGGGGTGAAAGGCAGGACCAGCGAGAAATCTGTTTTGGAGAAAGGAGTTTCCATGGGAAAAGATAAGTTGTCAACTGTTCGTGATTATATAGTTAAAAATTCCAAGTTTTTGTTTCCGGTGATTCTGATTGCGGTGGTGGCCATCACAGTGTCCATTGCCCTGAATATGAGTCATTCCGGGGACAGTGAGGACACTCCGGATCCGCTGGCGGATATTACACCTGTATCGGTAAGTCCGGAACCGGAGGCCACGGAGGAACCCTCCGAACCCCAGGATGTGGCGCTGGCTTCCAACGAGGATGAAGCCATACAGACCATAGTGAACAGCTACTATACGGCCATGTCCTCCGGGGACAGCGCAGCCATGGCTGCCCTTTATGATGAGGTCTCGGAGAACGACCTGCTGCGGTACGAGGAGATGGCAAAGTACCTGGAGAAGATTACGGTGTCCGAAATATATACCAAACCGGGTCTGGCAGAGGGAATCACGGTTGTTTATGTGGCTTACGGACTTTGCTTTGAAAATCATGAGGAAGAAGTGCCCGGCTGGCAGACCTTCTATGTGTGCCGGAACGAGCAGGGAGCGCTTTACATTAAGAATGAAAAGAATTTCACCGAAGAGGAAAAGGAATATGTGGTGAAGATTTCCGCCCAGGATGATGTGGTGGAACTGAACAACCGGGTTTCCGTGGCGTTCAACGAACTTATGGAAGGGAACCAGGAACTTCTGAAATATATGGCGGAATTTGAGAAGCAGGTAAACGCCACCGTGGGCATCCGGATGGCAGAGCAGAATACCTCCACCGAGGGCTCTCCGGAAGAAAGCGCCCCGGAAGAAGGAGAAGCCCAGGGCAGCGGGGAGAGCCAGGCTCCGGAGGGAGAAGAAGCGCCTGCTGAGGGGACGGAACCTCCGGCTGAGGAATCCCAGGCTCCTGCGGATGCCGTTACCCAGTACGCCACCGCCACTACCACTGTCAATGTGAGAAGCTCCGACAGCGAGCAGGCCGACAAGCTGGGCAAGGTTCCCGGAGGGGAAAAAGTGGAGGTGAAGGAAGTCCGGGTAAACGGCTGGACAAAGATCGTATTTGAGGGCGGTGACGGATATATCAAATCCGAGTTCCTGCAGATGGAGGAAAGCGCTTCCGGCCAGGAGGTTGTGGGGACGGTGACTGCCAAGGAGAATGTGAAGATACGTGCCGCCGCCAGCGAGGACGCGGAGCAGCTGGGCCTTATGGTGGGAGGAGACAGCCTTGAGCTTCTGGGCACCGAGAACGGCTGGTGTAAGGTGAGGTTTGATGGCAAGGTAGGATATGTGAAATCGGATTATGTGACACAGTGACAGACTTCCGGAGAGGAAGGAAACTGACTGCCCGGGCTGTGGTAAATTTAGATGAGACGAAAGGAAAAAGCGATTATGCTGCGATTCATCAATCTCTTTTTCGTGCCAATCATAGCAGTATATATGCTGCAGAAACAAAAGGAAGACGGATTTAAGCCCAGCCTGGAGCTTTTGATGCAGTATGCTTGTGTGACCGTACTGGTGATTGTGGCCAGCCATATGGGCATGGCAGTGATATACCGTCTGTTTCAGATTGAGATGGCCGACTGGGAACCGGAATATACTTTGCTTGCGCTTGCGTCGTCCTGTGCTATCGCGTTTTTGTACCGGATTGTGAGATTCCGTATCGGATTGTCCGTGAAAGAGAAATGAAGTCTTTCCGGGAAATACAGGGGGCGCGGCAGGTGAAAAAAGGGGAAGGAAATGCAGTTGCCGGAGTCTTGAAAAAAACAGCCATTGTCTTGTTTTACATGGTATTTGCCGTAATTGGGCTGGTGGCATTTACCGCAAGGCCGGTGACTGACTGGACAAAAGAGAATTTCGGAGTTACCATTCAGGAAATTTTGTTTACGGTAAAGTCTCCCATGAAGGGGGCTGACACGGGATTTTTGAAAGGGGCGCTTCTGGAGGCGAAACCGGATGCCGTTCTTTTCCTGGTTCTTCTGGCTGGGGGGGTAATTTGTGACAGACTGATTTTCGGCAGACTGAGAATCTGTATCAAAATAAGGCTGAAAAAATGGCATGACATCAATGTCCGTCCGGTCTGCTATTGTATGGCGCTGGGGGCGGCGCTGTTATCGCTGCACGGGGCTTACAATTACCTGGATGAGATTCTGAAAATCAGCGATTACCTGGAAAAACGGGCAGAGCGGACAGAAATATATGAAAATTATTATACAGATCCCCTGGAGACGGAGATCACTTCTTCCGGCAGTATAAAGAATCTGATATACATTTACCTGGAAAGTATGGAGACAGCCTGCGCTTCGGCGGCAGCAGGCGGATACCAGGAGACGGATTACATTCCCGGGCTCACTGCCATAGCCAATGAGAATATCAGCTTTTCCGACGGTTCCGGACTGGGAGGCTGGCGGGCCGTTGACGGAAGTACGTGGACCATGGGAGCATTGTTCAGCACCACTGCCGGTATCCCGTTTGCCTTTCCCATAAAGGGCAATACCATGGGAGAGAGAAGTGTTTTTGCGCCCGGTGTTACCAATTTGGGGGATTTGCTGGAGGAATGCGGTTATACGCAGGAGTTTCTGTGCGGATCCGATGGAAATTTTGCAGGAAGGGCAGACTACTTTCAGCAGCATGGAAATTATAGGATTTTCGATTATTCCACTGCCATAGAGGAAGGGTACATAGCGCCGGACTATAAGGTCTGGTGGGGGTTTGAGGACAGTATTCTGTATGATATTGCAAAAGACGAGCTGACAAGGCTGGCCGCAGACCACGCACCTTTTAATTTTACAATGCTTACGGTAGATACACACCATGTTGGGGGATATGTCTGTGATTTATGCGGGAATGTGTATCAGGATCAGCTGGCGAATGTTCTTGTCTGTGCGGATTCTCTTCTCCGGGATTTTGTGGAGTGGTGCAAAGGGCAGGATTTCTACGAAGATACCGTCATTGTGATTTCGGGTGATCACCCGAGAATGGATACCTGCCTGGTACCGGAGGAAGCGGAACGGGAGAGCAGAACGGTTTACAATGCATTTATCAACGCAGATGTGGATGACGCGGAAATGCTGCGGACCCGGAACAGGGACTTTGCGCCAATGGATATGTTTCCTACCGTTTTAAGTGCAATGGGATTTCGGATAGAGGGCGACCGTCTGGGGCTGGGGACCAATTTGTTTTCAGCGCGGGATACCCTGATGGAGGAAATGGGCGGTTTTGAGAACCTGAATTCGGAACTGAAAAAGCATTCCGTATATTATGTGAACCACTTTTATTGATGATAAGACTGAAAAAACAAATTTTTTGGCGGTACGACCAGAATAAAACATCAGAATTCGGGAAGCCTTTTATGGAGAAAATAAGTTCTCCATAAAGGGCTTTTATCATATAGGAGAGTCGGGCGGAAAGCGGTGTCTGCCGGCTGACAGGTTTATCATGAAATTTTTTGACTGGGGGTATGAGAATGAAATCACAAGAGGCGTTAATTTACAGGGAAATTCAGAAAAATGCGGAAAATGCCATAAAAACCATCGATACACTGTCCGGAAAGGTGTATGATGATGATTTTGCGCTGCAGATTTCCAGGCAGTCCCTGAAGTATTCCGAGATTCACAACGAGGCCTCCCGCCAGCTGCTGGAGGCAAAGGCGGAGCCTTACCAGAGTACGGCCTTGTCGGATGCCCTTCTGAAAACGGGGATTCATTACAATACCATGCTCAACACCAGCACCGGACATATTGCGGAGATGATGATCCGCGGAAACAACAATGGCATTCTGGAGCTGGAGAAGGTTTTGAAACATAATGAAAATGTGGGGGCAAAACCGGTGGCCCTGGCGCAGCAGCTCATCGACTTTGAGGAGAGAAATATTGAGTGTCTGAAAGGGTATCTGTAGACCGGGAGAGGGTGTTTTTGTGCAAGTCCACCAAAAAATGACGAAAAACTTTGACAGTTTAGTGAATGAAAGCGTGTTGTGGATTTCCTGATTTTGGAGTATAATAGGACATGGACAACGGCGTCACAGGGCATAGGGGTGGGACTTCTATGCCCTTTTATCATGCAGGAAAAGGACAGAATCCGGCCTGACTGATAAATCACCGCTGTGGATATGCGATACCGGCAGGGGG
>OFHO01000105.1_pt1 | contig 78480 bp, 75 predicted proteins | sample 1521531 | NCBI WGS metagenome assembly OFHO01 (sample SAMEA3504124, study PRJEB24116) | mouse gut metagenome | biome: mouse gut; feature: mouse-associated habitat; material: faeces | place: Denmark | collected 2011
TTGCTTGCGGGGGCTCGAAAACGAAGTCACAAGTGACTTCTGTCTCGCTCCCTTTATTAAGCATTATTTCGTTGTCTATAAGCTACTTGAACTTGTAGTCCATAATCTTCTTCCGTTAAAATTGTTGAGCCGCTTCGCCCAGCAATCTTATTCGGGCCTCCAGTAACAACTACTGCTGCAAGATACAATTGATACTTATCATGAGCAGTATGGACATCGGTTAGGCCGATTTTGGTAATATGACCAACCGGGCGTCGTTCCATTTGATTCATCCCGATATAGATTTCAAGACGGTGTCGCAACTCATCATGAACCAATTCAAAGTATGGAGGAACAGATTGTGAATTCAAAGCCGTAACTGGTTTTTCAGTTGCCTGATATTGTTCAACGATTTCTTTTTCACTCAGACCATCATAGCCGTTAACAAACACACCTTCCATTAATAGTTGGTCAACAACACGTTGTAAATTATGCTGTTCATGTTCGTCAATTGCCACTGCTGCTGGGATCGTGTCGGCATTAGCAAACAAACCATTTGACCGGTTTGCCAATTCTGCTGCTAGTCGTTGTTGTGCATCAAGAGGGGTCTTAGCTTTGCCGTCCTCAAATTTTTGACCAGTAATCTTTGCGACACGCGGTGAAATAAAATCAAATCGTGAAGTCTTCTCAAGAAAGTAAAAGACAAAATTAAGATAGATAAAATATGTTAATCCAATCACTGCTAAGCAATATAACAACGCCCGCAGCCAAACATGATTCATAAAGAGTCGGAACGTAACATAAATTAAATAAATATCGCCTAGTGAAGCAATAATGATATAAATACGACTCTTTAACTTTACATCAAGGTTAAAGTAACTCAATGACGAGTTAATCATATCAAGAAAACTAAACATTAATAACCCGCCTCCTTATCATTCAGTCGTAGTTGTTCCGGTAGTATTACCACCAGCTGTGTCCTGTGTCGTTGTATTATTGTTAGTTGTTGTACCAGTTGATTGTGAGGTACTGTTTCGATTAGCACTCGTACTTTCATTTGTATTTGCTGATCGATTTGTCGATGTTTCTGTGCCAGTGTTTCCTGCTGACCGTGTAGTTTGATTAGTATCCCCAGTATCATCCGCTGTATTGTTGCTATTACTTGTCCGGGTAGTTGATGAGCTACTTGCACTTTCATCATCATCATCATTACCACGATCGCTTTGTGAATTCCGACTTGATTGATTGCTTTCGTCATCACCCGATTGCTGAAATTGGCGACTTGTTGATACTGATGTTACTTTTGCACCTTCAGAAGTATGCGTTGCCTTATTAACCACTACATTGGTGGCACCCAACGCAAGTACCAATGATACAAGTGCAAAGGGGGTTACTAATGGCGGTATCTTTGCTCCCATGTCTCATTCTCCTTTTCCAGAGTATATAATACACGAAAACTGGCCCAATAAATATGAATTTATTGTAAAGATTTTTTCTGGCATTGGGCACATATTCCGTGCAATTCAAAACGATGCCCAGTGATTTTAACTCCTGGCAATTGCTTTTCAAAGAATTCCTTATCAATTGGTGGCATTTGAATCTCTTGAACTCGTCCGCAAATATCACAAATAAAATGATGGTGATGGGTAAAATCACATGAATATTTAACCTGCATCTGATCATGATGTTGACGCAATTCGACAATGCCCAGTTTCTCAAATTCTTTGAAATTTCGATAAATAGTATCGTGACTTAATCCAGGGAATTGTTCTCGAAGATATTGGTCAATTTCTACAATATTAAAGTAACGATCAGGATGCCGCGCAACTGATTCAATCATCATTTTACGTTGCTTAGTCCACCGCAAATGATGGTCTTTAATAATGGTCTGTGCTTGATCAATTAATTTCTCCAATATTTTTCCCTCCCGATTAGAGATGATATTGTAACATATTTTAGTTCTTTTTGGATAATATCTGCCTAACAATTATATCTATTTGTTGTTTGGTATTTTTCCACTGGTCATTAACTACGACATGCGCGATCCCTTTTAAAGCCGCTGGTAGTGCAAGATCACGGTGGTACTCTTTGCTATGCAAGCGGGAACGAATTGCACTCAATTTATCGCCCCGCAGTGTCATTCGCTTAGCTAAAGAAGCCATATGGGTAACGGTCAAGAAAATAATTACTGCTTGAGCACCAAGTTGTTGATGGTAAGTAATCGCGCCAGCTGTGTCAAGAACAATCACGTCATTTTTCCCGTGTTTCCATCCTTCTGCTAAGCCTTCTAATGAAGAACCATATTGAAATTGGTCATAAGTGACTTGCTCAAGCAAATGGAGTTTCTTCAGGGAAAACGGTGTTTCAAAATGATAGTCTACCCCATCTTGTTCTCCCGGACGTGGCAACCGGGTCGTATGGGTAATTACCCGGTGCATATCATAATGATCTTGCAGGTAGTTAGCGACCGTTGTTTTGCCGGACCCCGCTGCCCCTGTCACAATAAACACATACTTATTATTTTTCATAATTGTTTATTTTAAATAATCGTTAACTTGATCTAACAGTTCTTTTAAATTCTCGTAGGTTAACCGTTCACGAGCATCCTGATAATTGAACCATCCACAGTTCTTAATCTCTTCTGCTTGTAGGTGAATGTCTTCCTTATTATCTAACTCGGCAGTATAAAGGGTCATTTGCTTATGATTGCCATTTGGTAAGTCGTATTCGGTATACACCTTAAAGCTGGTATCAATCGGTAATTCTAATTGTGTTTCTTCCTTTATTTCACGAATTGCTGTTTCTTCTAGTGATTCATCGCCTTCAACGTGACCTTTTGGGAAGCCCCAGAAGTGTCCCTTATTTTGACTTTCTAAGAGTAAATACTCGATCCCGTTTTCGCCTTGATGATATACAACCGCTCCACTAGTAACTTCTATTGCCATTTTTATCCCTCTTTTGTAATTAAATTTCTCTAATTTACTTTTAATATTAACTAAGGTATCATTATTAATTATAAACGTGACGAACCATTTCGGCACGTACAATTTATTATAGCAAAGGTGGGTTAAAGATGAGCTTAAACATTATGCGAAAAGAAAGTCTTGATCGGTATCTTGGTGAAGACAAGCTTTTCGTTAAATCAATGAATGCTCGTGATCTCATGGCAATTGGGATCGGTACTGTTATTGGTACTGGGATTTTCATTCTCCCTGGAACAATTGCCGCAAATTCAGCTGGACCAGGAGTGTCATTGTCATTTCTGTTTTCAGCAATTGTCTGTGCGCTAGCTGCAATGTGTTATGCCGAGTTTGCTTCTGCATTACCGGTTGCTGGGAGTGCCTACTCATACGGAAATGTAGTGTTTGGTGAATTTCTTGGCTGGTTGCTGGGATGGGCATTAGTTCTTGAATATATGTTAGCTGTTGCTTCTGTTTCAACAGGTTGGGCAGCCTACTTCAATACATTGCTTGAAGGATTTGGCATTCATCTCCCTAAAGCACTATCGGGTCCATTTGATCCAGCTCATGGTACCTACATAAATATCGTGGCGGTTGTAATTGTTCTTTTGATTACAGTAATGCTTGCACGGGGGATGCAATCTTCACTGCGTATCAACAACATTGCTGTTTTCCTTAAGATTGCAATTATCTTGATCTTTATTATTGTTGGTTTCTTCTTCATCAAGCCCAAAAATTACCATCCATTCCTTCCATACCACATGAAGGGTGTGATTCACGGGGCAACGATTGGTTTCTTTGCTTACCTTGGATTCGACTGTGTTTCTAGTTCAGCCGCCGAAGTTAAGAATCCTAAACGAAATATGCCTCTAGGAATTATTGGGACACTTGCTGTTGCAACGATCTTATATACTGGTGTTGCCGTAGTCCTAACTGGGATGGTTAAGTACACCAAGCTTGATGTTGCTAATCCAGTGGCATTCGCCTTACAGATGGTTCATCAAGACTGGTTGGCAGAATTATTGTCAATTGGGGCTTTGATCGGAATGTTCACAATGATGGTTTCGATGATCTATTCTAGTTCTCGTTTGATCTATGCAATTGGTCGTGACGGTCTGCTTCCTTCATTCTTAGGAAAGCTTGATAAAAAGAGCCACTCGCCACAAGTAGCATTATGGATCGTGGCGATTATTATCGCTATCATGGGCGGACTTGTTTCTCTTGATCAACTTACAAGTTTAGTTAACATCGGAACTTTATTTGCTTTCATGCTTGTTTCATTTGGGATTATTCCCCTTCGTAAGCGAAAGGATATCGGTAATCGCGGTGGCTTTAAGGTGCCCCTCTACCCTGTGCTTCCAATTCTTTCTGGTCTTGCCTGCCTTGGCATGATGACCCAGTTGCAAAAAGAAACATATATTGGCGCAGCGATTTGGTTTGGAATCGGCATTATCATCTACTTCACTTACGGCTACTGGCACAGTAAGTTAGCAGATAAGAAGCAATAGCAAAAATTTAAAAGTTACGTCGAGAGTGGAAGGTGATTTTCTGCTCTCTTTTTTATTACAAGATGGTAATTTGCATTAAATACCATCTTTTTGTTAAGGTAGTATTACTTACTTTTTTATTCACAAGGAGGAATCAATTAGTTAGGCCAAATTTTGATCACATATGCCTAATTTTTTATGGAATATACAAAGAAGAATTACAAAAAAGCACCTTTATCATCAATTCACTTTCGAATATATTTTGCCCTCGCTCTTGGACAAATTGCTTGTGGTTTTGCTCTCGGAATTAGTGGAACCGCCCTTTCCCAAGCAACTGATTATATCAATATTACCGACTTTTGGGTTGGCCTAATTGGTGCTGGGAGTTTAATCGGACTTGCCGGGAGTGCTTTAATGGGTAAAATTGCTGACCAATTCGGCCGGCGAAGAATGTTGATGCTCGATATGTATCTTTTTTCTATATTTTCTCTTTTGCAATTAATAACAACGAATCTTATTATCCTGTTTATCTTACGAATTTTAATCGGGTTAATGATTGCCATTGATTATACTGTTGGAAATGCTCTCTTGGTAGAATGGTTACCAGCAAAAGAAAGCGGACGTTTCCAAAGCCAACTAATTATTTATTGGACAATCGGTTTTATTACTTCATATATTGCGGGAATTTTAATAACCGGTTTTGGCCCTCACAATTGGCAAGTTATTCTTGCATCAAGTGTCGTTCCCGGCCTGGTTGCTGCCATTTATCGGTCAATCTTCCGTATTCCTGCATCCCCAAGCTGGTTAGCAAGCCAAGGGAAAAATAAAACTGCTCAAAAACTAATTCAAAAACATCTCGGCAAAAAATGGGGATTATCATTAAAACAAATTCGTAGTAAAAAGCCAAAAGATGTCTCTCTTAAAACCCTCTTCAATCCCCCTTATCGCCGAAAAACCATTGTTGGTGGCTTATTCTATGCTTGTCAGGCATTTTCATTTTTCGGTATCAGTATTTTCTTACCAATACTCCTGAAAAGTATGAACCTTAGCAATAACAACCTCTCTGGAATTATCTATAATAGTTGCGTCCTTATCGGCGTAATTTTCGGTAGTTTAATCTTCAAGACTCTTAGTAGACGGATGTTTTTAGTAGGAACATTCTTCCTTTCAGCAGCAGCCCTTATCTTATTAATGATTGGCAATAACTTTTCACCCTTCTTTCAAATTAGTGTTTTTGCTATTTTTGCGATAGTCTTATCGTCGGGACTTGTTCTTGATTATCCATACCCAACAGAACTGTTTGACGTTAAGGTTCGCGCTAGTGGAGTTGGTACTTGTATTACTATCAGTCGTTTTGGTGCTGCTAGTGGAACATTTTTATTACCAATCTTAACTCATCTTGGCGGTCCCATTTTAGCAATGCTAGTTTGTACTCTTGTTTTACTGATAGGTGGTACTATCTGTCTTTTATGGGCACCGGAAACTTCACCAAAATATATTTAACATTAATAGAGTGGGACTGTGACATAAGTTAAGTTACTTTCATAAAAAGCAAATACGCAGTACAACAATGGCCTCTAACGTCCGGCAAAATCGAACGTTAGAGGCCTATTGTTGCTTGCGGGGGCTCGAAAACGAAGTCACAAGTGACTTCTGTCTCGCTCCCATTTTTAGTTTTATACATCGATCTAATAGACTAATTACTTTTTAACAAACAAATACATACGATCATGATAAATCACAAAAATACCAGTAATAACAAATAAAGTAATCATGCTAACTCGCAAGTAAAACATCTCGCGACTATATTGCAGCTCCTGTTGGTGATCGATATACGGAATAAGGAGCGCACTCTTATTATCAAGTTGAAAATATGAAATTAATTCCAAAGCGCCAAATAAAATAATTTGATTACAAAGCGAACCAAATACCGATAGTTTTTGATCAATACTGCTATATTTATCGGGAACTTGTTTTCGTGCCCACTTTCCTAATAAAATGGCACAAAAGACTGTTATAGCAGTTCCAAGCAAATATAGGTAATCGGTATATGTTAAGAATAAGCCAATGGTAAGAAAGATAAGGGTAGTTTTATAGCGAGTAGTTAATGGGATCTTTTGCAATTTAGGACTCAATGCGCCCACTAACATTCCCGAAAGCATCAATTCGATAAAAACAATGAAAATCCAATAGGCTTTATTCTGTTGAAAAGCAAATAGTAAAGTATAGATAATGACATAATTCTTGATCGCTCCGAGCCAAATACGAAATAGTTTAAAAGGTTGCCCCAGAATATTTCGTAGTTCAAGAATAATCCCAATAATTGCGAGCACGATTAGGGCCCAGCTAAAATCAGAAATTCGTCCTGTCTTCTTAAAGAAACTAATAATAAAAACAACAGTAAGCACGGCGATGGCAGGAAAAGCCGTTTTTAAATTAAAAGAGAATTTTAAATCCAAGGGTGTCTTATCTCGTTTAACAACAACGTAAGCGTAAATAACCTCAAGGCCCAGGAAAAAAGTATAAAAAACAAAACCGACAACTAACGGCAGCTTCATTAGTAAAATCCCGAGAACGATCAGTCCAATAATTACACTAAAGCCCGCGATAACATTTACTCGCTTCAAATCAATCCCGGAAATTTCCTTATTGGGATCGCCCAGCAATTTTAACCCCGTCACGCCAAAACCGATCAAGATCGCCGCCAAGCTAGCAAGCCACTCAAAGCGAAAATAAATTCCAATAGAAGCAAGGACTCCCCCAATAAAAGCAATAACTGAACAAAACTTAGTAACACCAGACCAAGAAGCTAAATTTAGGTGCCCATCGAGAATAAAGGGCATTACTTTTTCAACGGTGTAAACAAAAATGAACGGCCAAACAAATGTGATTATATTTGCATGGGCGATGATAGAGAATGCAAATAGCAACGTTGGAAATAGAATATAGCTTCGAGCAACAAATTCATGGTTAATTGCTAAAATTTTCTTCATAAGCAGCCTCCGATCATTTTGCCTTTTATTTTTAGTAAACCACATCCCCTTATAAAAGAAAAAGAATAGGACTCCTAACATGATTTTTAATGTTAGAAGTCCTATTAGCTTTTCATTTAGCAAACATCTTAAATTCTAAAAACAAATCATTATATTCGCCTAAAACGCGTAATGGCAAATCACGATATACTTGCAAATGCTTCATCGTTGTTTCAGGAGGATAGAAAGCTTTGTCATCGGTAATTTTCTTGGGTAATTCTTTTTTAGCCGCTTTATTTGGTGTCGCGTATCCAACGTATTGAGCATTTTGAGCCGCGTTTTGGGGATCTAACATAAAGTTAATAAATTCGTAAGCCGCCTTTTTATTACGTGCTGCTTTAGGGATCACCATGTTATCAAACCATATATTACTTCCTTCGCTTGGCACAACATAGTGAAGGTGCGGATTAATATTCATCATTTCGCGCGCGTCACCAGAATAGGTCACCCCCACGGCTGCTTCGTTTTGCTCCATGTACATCTTCATCTCATCAGCAATAATCGCTTTTACATTGGGCGTCAACTGCTTCAAATGGGCCTGCGCAAGCTTCAATTGATGGTAGTTAGTCGTATTAACAGAATGATGCTGGGTAATAAGGGCAACCGCAAACACATCCCGCGCACTATCAATCAGCATGACATTATTCTTTAAGCGCGGATTCCAAAGTTGTTCCCAATGCTGGACGTCTTTGCCATTTACTTTTTGATCATTATAGATAATACCTAACGTTCCCCAAAAGTATGGCACAGAATAACGATTGTCGGGGTCAAAAGAACGATTTAAAAATTGCGGATCAATATACTTAAGGTTAGGTAATTTCCGATGGTTAAGAGGTGCAATTAAATGCTCCTTTTTCATCCGTTGAACGGTGTATTCACTCGGCACAACGACATCATAATTAGTCCCGCCTTGCCGAATCTTGGTTAACATTGATTCGTTGCTATCAAAGGTTTCATAATCTACATGATAGCCAGTTTGATGTTCAAATTTCGTTATCAATGCTGGATCAATATAGTCTCCCCAATTGTAGATTGTCAGAGTTTGTTTTCCACCACCAGTTTTTTGCTGGTTGAGAGCAACATCCCCAAGCGCTAGCAAGATACAAATAACGACAATTGCGAGGAATGCAGTAAATATCTTTTTCATTGAGCATCCCCCTCTTTAACAGCCACAATCCGTGTCCGTCGACCGCCCCGTTTACTAATAAAGTAATAGCCAATTACTAACAGAAGCGAAACAATAAACATCAACGTAGAGAGGGCATTGATTTCAAGATTGATTCCTTGACGTGCCCGGGAATATATTTCCACCGATAACGTTGAAAAGCCATTTCCAGTAACAAAGAAGGTCACAGCAAAGTCATCAAGTGAATACGTAAAAGCCATAAAATAGCCCGCAAAAATCCCCGGGGCAATTGATGGAAGTACTACCCGAGAAAGAACTTGCCAGCGACTGGCCCCTAAATCATAGGCAGCATCTACTAATGTTGGGGACATTTCATTTAATTTTGGCAACACCATTAAAACAACAATCGGGATACAAAAGGCAATATGGCTTAAGAGGACTGAGATAAAGCCTAGTCTTACCCCCAGCATGGTGAAAAAGATTAAAAAGCTTGCCCCAATAATTACATCAGGCGAGACCATTAAAACATTATTCAAGGATAATAAACTATTCTTCCACGGGCGTCGTGCATCCTTAATTGCCAAGGCCCCTAATGTTCCGATAATCGTTGCTAATAGTGACGCCAAAAATGCTACTAACAAGGTATTGATAACAATGGTAATCATTCGCGTATCCGCCAGCAAATCCGCATAGTGCTGCCAAGAAAAGCCATGGTATTTTTCCATTGTTTGTCCACTGCTAAAGGAAAAAACAACTAGATACAAAATTGGCGCATATAAGATCACAAAAACTAACGCCAGGTATGCTTTTCCCCATGACCATCGCTGCTTTTTCATTAATAGCGTCCCCCTTTCTGTTTCTTATCACCAGTCATAAACATAATAATAAACATTGCGATAATCAGAACGACTCCAATCGTTGAACCCATTCCCCAATTTTGCGTTGTGAGGAAATGTTCTTCAATCGCAGTCCCTAAAGTAATTACACGATTTCCACCAATCAAGCGGGTAATCATAAAGAGGGAGAGCGATGGGATGAAGACTGCTTGAATTCCAGCTTTTACTCCCGGCATAGAAAGAGGCCAAATCACCCGGCGAAAGGTTTGCCAATGGGTAGCGCCCAAGTCATAGCTGGCATTTATTAGTGACGGATTAATTTCAGCCAGGTTATTGAAAATCGGCAACACCATAAACGGAATTTCAATATAAGCAGCTACAAACATAAAACTAGCATCCGTGAACAAAAGCTGGTGGCTTCCAAGGCCCATAAACTGGAGGAAACCGTTAATTGTTCCCGTTCGACTAAACAAGCCGATAAACGCATATGTCTTCAATAATAAGTTGATCCATGTTGGCAAAATCACTAATAACAACCAAAACTGCTTGTTAGGCAATCTATTCAAAACATAAGCTGTCGGATAACTAATCACCAATGTCACAAGGGTAATTAAAAAGGCATACCAGACCGAATTAAGCGTCATCTTAAGATAAACACCCGATGTCAGGTATTCAGCATAGTTATTAAGGGTCAGCTGACCATTGATATTAAAAAATGATTGATAAAGGATCAATACCAATGGAGCAATCACAAATAGGATAATCCACAATGCATATGGGACGATAAACATCGCTTTTTGCCGCATTAGTCCCCCTCCTCATAGCTATCAAGGCGAGCATCAAAGTCTTCTTCGCTTTCGTTATACCGCATAACGTGAATATCTTCGGGATCAAATGTAATCCCTACTTTAGCCCCGACCTTTGTTTTATGAATAGAATTGATCTTCCACTTATGGTTACGTTGGTCAATCACCGTAATTTGATAATCAACGCCACGGAAAAGCTGGGTTTCAACAGTGCCGACTAATTTTCCTTTTTCAACCGTCGTAATGTCAAGATCTTCTGGTCGGATGACAACTTCAACCTTTTCGTTTGGTTTCATCCCCGCGTCGACACAATCAAAGTCTTGACCATTGATTGAAACTACATAGTCTTTTTTCATAATGCCCGGAACAATATTGCTTTCACCGATAAAATCAGCCACAAAATGGTTAAGCGGTTCATCGTAAATATCAACGGGGGTCCCACTTTGCTGAATCTTACCATCATTAATAATCATAATCTGGTCACTCATGGCTAATGCTTCTTCTTGGTCATGAGTAACAAAGATAAAAGTAATCCCCAGTCGCCGTTGCAATTGCCGCAATTCAGTCTGCATTTGAACTCGTAACTTATGGTCCAACGCAGACAAGGCTTCATCCAACAATAGTACTTTCGGCTTATTAACTATTGCTCGGGCAATGGCAACTCGCTGTCTTTGCCCACCAGACATCGCGGTAATTTCCCGATCATCATAGCCATCTAATTGAACCAGGTGCAAAGCTTCTTTTACGCGTTGTTTAATTTCTGCTTTTTTGACACCCTTAATTTGTAATCCAAAGGCAACGTTTTCTGCCACATTCATATGAGGGAAAAGGGCGTAATCTTGAAAGACGGTATTGACTTGCCGTTGATTGGCTGGGATATCATTGATTTGCTTTCCATCAAAATAAATTTTTCCACTACTAGGATGATCAAAACCAGCAATTAAGCGCAAAATCGTTGTCTTTCCTGATCCCGATGGTCCTAATAAGGTATAGAATTTACCGGCCTCAATTTCAAAGCTTATATCACGCAACACAACGTTATCATCATACTGTTTGCTTACATGCTGAAATTCCATTATGTTTTTTACCATCAGCGTTTCCCCAATCATCATTTTTTAAACTAAGTCTTAGTATAAAGTATACGCCTTAAATCGCAACACTGTTTATCCTAAGCAAATTATTATAAAAGTGCGATAATTAATATATCAAATTTTATACGAGGTGTTCCAGATGAAAATCAATCAATTTAGTATTACTTCAACTACACCACAAGCACTGCGCCAAGAATTAATGCAGATTCACTTGCTTCGGAAAAACGAAGAACAAACTTTGACACCGAACGCAATGTTTGAAACTTTCTTAGCACGCATTCATATGGCAAGTGCCCAGCCGATCGTCACTAAGCAGTGGTTTCATGACCTCTTAGCTACTCCTGACCTTGCTCTTGATGATTGGTTTGACCAGCATCAAACATTAACCGATGAAGTATTTTACCTCATTGCCCTTCAACTACTCGATTTTGAGGCCGCAGTTGATTTTGATATTACAGCTCCCCTTGCTACAGTTAAGAAAATTGGCTTGCCAGTCGAATCACATCAAAAATGGACAACCGCCAACGTTATCGATGCTTTTTACCTTCTTTTAAATACTCATAACAAAAACGGTCAATCGCTTATTGATCACTTAACGGCAGAGGGCTTTATGGCTTGGAGTTACCAACTTCCAGCTGAACAAAAACCGCTCTTTTTCAACGGCAAGCCGCTTGCTAGTTTTGATCCTGCTAAATTCATTCGTGAAGTTGTTTACATTGAGACCGATATGGATACCGATTTTGATGGTAAAGCAGATTTAGTTAAAGCGGAAATCATGCGGCCAATTGAATCGGACTATGGCTTAAAAGTTCCCGTTGTCTTTACTGCTAGTCCTTATAATCAAGGAACAAACGACGAATGGGGCGAAAAAGCAACGCATAACGTCAATCTTCCTTTAAAGCATAAGGATCCTGATTATCAGGCCCCGACTGAAGAAACATTCCCGACTGATTTTTCACGACAAAAAGTTACTGGAGAAAGCCGGCAAGCTACTGAGACGTTTAGTACCACGCCAGCATACACGCTAAATAATTACCTCGCTGCTCGTGGTTATGCGGTTGTTTATTCAGCCGGAATTGGTACTAAAGATTCGGATGGCCTGCAAACGTGTGGTTCTCCAGAACAGACTGATGCGATGAAGGCTGTCGTCGAGTGGCTTCATGGTGATCGGCAAGCCTTTACTGACCGTCATAGCGGTACCACAATCAAGGCGACCTGGTGTAATGGTAAAGTCGCAATGACAGGACGCTCATATCTCGGCACTTTAGCCACCGCTGTCGCAACCACTGGTGTACCAGGCCTCGAAGCAATTATTAGTGAAGCTGCCATTTCTAGCTGGTATGACTATTACCGGGAAAACGGCCTTGTCCGCGCACCGGGTGGCTTTCAAGGGGAAGACGCCGACGTTTTAGCTGACGAAACATTCAGCCGGACCAAGCGTACCGCAGACTACCGCCGAATTGAAAAAGTAAATGATAAATATATTGCTAAAATGCAAGGAGCAATGGATCGGACGACTGGTAATTATAATCAATTCTGGGACCACCGCAATTACCGGCATGGTCTCGAAAACATCAAAGCTGCCGTGATGATGGTGCATGGCCTTAATGATACCAATGTCCGTCCTAGTAACGTTAAAGCACTTTATGACGGCATTCAAAGTCTGCCGATTACAAGTAAACTTATCCTTCATCAGGGACAACATATTTATATCAATGCCTTTCGTTCATTAGATTTCTCTGACATGGTTAATCTCTGGCTTGCTAATAAGCTCTGGGGACAAGAAAATCATGCTGATGATACCCTGCCAAATGTTCTTGTGCAAGACAATAGCACCCCCGAAACTTGGACCGCATATGACCAATGGACGGCGGGCGAACAGAAACAGTACCAATTTAACGACCGCCGCCTAACGAATTTGCCCGGGTTAGGAACCCAAAGCTTTAATGACCAGCAACCTGAAGAAAAGTACCTCCAATGGTGTAAACAGCCCGAAGCATGGGCAAAGGCACTCGTTAATGATAACGGTCAATTTAGTCGGCGCTTTGTAACTGCTGTATTTAATGATGATACGCTTCTCCGCGGAACACCGGCTGTCACATTAAAAGTAGCTTCTTCGAAAAATTATGGAATGATTAGTGTCCGGCTTGTTGACCTGGGCAGCAGCAAGCGTCTTACAATGTCACCTGTTCTGTTTAATCGTAATGGTCTTGAATTAGGTTATCACTGGAAGACAGATGACCTTCGTGAATTTAAATTAGCAAAAGAAGCAACTAATTATAAAGTAATCGCAAGTGGGCATATCAATTTGCAAAATCGAAACAATCCAGCACAAGTTGATGAATTAGCCGCTAATCAATTTGTCACTGTTAAGTTTGATCTTCAACCAATTTTCCACCGAATTGTAGCTGGTCATCAATTAGGGATCATTATTTATAGCACTGATTACGAATACACGCTTCGTGGCAACGAACGGATTGAATATCAATTAGCGTTGAATGGCTGTCATCTTAGTATTCCAGGTGTTACTATTTTGAACTAAATGCTCACTAAAAAGACAGCGCGTTAAAACTAGTTTTAGCAGAATTCAGCTAATTGCGGTAAAATAGTTAGTATTACTAATAAAAAGGAGAGATTCGAGAATGAAACAAGGCACTAAAATTATTACCCTTGATAATGGCTATCATCTATGGACGAATACCCAAGGTGAAGGTGATATTCATTTATTGGCTTTGCATGGGGGTCCTGGTGGCAATCATGAATACTGGGAAGACGCTGCTGAACAATTAAAGAAGCAAGGTCTGAACGTTCAGGTAACAATGTATGATCAATTAGGTTCACTCTATTCTGATCAACCAGATTTTTCTGACCCTGAGATTGCGAAGAAGTACCTTACTTACGAATATTTCCTTGATGAAGTAGATGAAGTACGAGAAAAGCTTGGCTTAGACAATTTCTATCTTATCGGTCAAAGTTGGGGTGGCCTTTTAGTTCAAGAATACGCTGTTAAGTATGGGCAACATCTTAAGGGCGCAATTATTTCTTCAATGGTTGACGAAATTGATGAATATGTCGACCGGGTTAATGAATTACGGGAAAAGACTCTTTCTCCAGAAGCGGTTGCCTTTATGAAAGAATGCGAAGCCAAGAATGATTACAGTAATCCTAAGTATCAAGAATGCGTTCAAGTAATGAATGAACAATACGTTGACCGGAAGCAGCCATCCAAGCTTTATCATCTTAAAGACCTTGGTGGCACGGCGGTTTACAACGTATTCCAAGGTGATAACGAATTTGTGATTACCGGTAAGCTTAAAGACTGGCATTTCCGTGACCAACTGAAGAACATTAAGGTGCCAACTTTAATTACATTTGGTGAACACGAAACGATGCCAATCGAAACTGCTAAGACAATGAATAGTCTCATTCCAAATTCACAGCTAGTTACTACTCCCGATGGTGGTCACCACCACATGGTAGATAACCCCGATGTTTATTACAAGCACCTCGCTGACTTTATTCGGAATGTTGAAAATAATACGTTTAATAATTAATAAAAAGACCGGGGAAACGTTTCTCGGTCTTTTTATTAATTATTCATGAATCATATTTTAAAAATATCTTAACTAGAACTAAAATATTAAATGAATATGGTACGATATTTATATGATAAATACGAAGGAATGATTAAAGCAAAAACTTAATACGGCTTCACTGATGTTGTTCGCTTAAGGTGTGGGACCTTTAAGCATTAGTTACTTTACTCAATTTATATATTTAAGGGGAAAAATGAAAGAAAATTATCAACTAACAACTGACGAAATAAAGAAAGAATACCAATTAACTGATTTTACTCACGGCCTATCAACCCAAGCTGTCGAAAAACGGCTTGCTGATGAAGGGCGTAATATCATTGAAGTAAAACCAACGCCCAAGTGGAAACTCTTCTTACGCCAGTTTAACAATATTGTTATCTACATTTTATTAGCCGCTACTTTACTGACTATTTTAATCGGTCACTATACTGATGCGATTGTTATCGGGGCGGTTGTCATTCTAAACGCGCTCATTGGTTATTTCCAAGAATCAAGCGCAGCGAATGCCCTCGCCAAAATTAAAGAGATGATGGCGCAACATGCCACCGTCTACCGGGATGGTAAACGACAAGATATTGATGCCGCGGATCTTGTCCGTGGGGATGTTGTTTTCCTCGAAGCCGGTGATAATGTACCAGCTGACTTACGGATTGTCTCAGCTGATAACTTACGAATTGAAGAATCGGCTTTAACCGGTGAAACTAATTCGGTTATCAAAACTGATGAAGCAATTACCGACCAAGACGTTCCTCTCGCTGATCGTGTTGATATGGCATATGCTTCGACTTCAGTTACAAGCGGAAGTGGCCTAGGAGTTGTAGTCGCAACTGGTGAACAAACCGAAATTGGTAAGATTTCACAAGAAGTTGCGCAAATCAAGCCAAAGAAGACCCCATTAACTAAAGAAATTGACCATGTTGGAAAGGTCGTTTCTTACATTACAATTACTGCTTCAGTGATTGTTTTCGTTGTCGGTTTCTTCCTCGAAATTTACTCCTTGCCTGCCCTTGCGCTTGCAGTCGTGGCAATGTTGGTTGGTGCGATCCCAGAAGGTTTGCCTGCAATCACCTCTGTTATCTTAGCCTTTGGTATTAGCAAAATGGCCAAAGAGCATCAGACGATTATCAAATCAATGCCTGCTGTTGAAACATTAGGCTCGGTCGATGTTATTGCTACTGATAAAACAGGAACCCTTACCAAAAACGAAATGACTGCCATTGAGTTATGGGTCGGCGATAAACACTACACGGTTACTGGAACTGGTTATGCTCCTGAGGGTGAGATTCTCTTAAATGGCAAACCAGCCCAACTGACAGAGCAGCTCAAACTTTTCTTAGAGGCTGGATACCAAGCAAATGATACGGTTTTAACTGATGAAGACGGCACCTGGCATATTAATGGTGAACCAACTGATGGAGCCTTCTTAACTCTTTACCACAAAGCGTTTGGGGCTAAATATCAATCGCCATATAAAGCAGTTGACCTCCTTCCATTTGATTCTGATTATCGTTATATCGCTGAATTAACTCGTGATCCGGAAAATAAACAACAAGTAATCTTTGTTAAAGGATCTCCAGACAAGCTCTTTGAAATGGCTGCAAAGGAAGATCCTCAATTTGATACTGCCAAGTGGCAACAACGGGTAGATGACTGGTCCAAAGCCGGAAAACGAGTTATTGCGGTTGGCTATCAACCTGTTACTGGCGAAAACCTAATGGAAGTCGAACATGACCACCTCTACAGGGGAATTCACTTACTTGGCTTAGCTGCTCTTCAAGACGCACCACGCGAAGAAGTGATCGTTGCATTAAAGCAAATGAACCGTGCTGGTGTTTCCGTTAAAATGATTACGGGGGATGACCCACAAACCGCCCGTGCAATCGGTAAGCAACTAGGATTATCAACAGGCCCGATCAACGCAATCACAGGTGCAGAATGGGATAAACTTTCTGCCAGTGAACGAGAAGAGGCTGCTTTAAATAACCAAGTCTTTGCGCGGACGACTCCACAGAACAAGCTTGAAATTATTGAAGCGCTCCAAAACCGGCAAAAGATCACTGCAATGGTTGGGGATGGGGTTAACGATGCACCCGCCTTAAAGAAAGCCGATATTGGGATTTCAATGGGGATCAAGGGAACGGACGTCGCTAAAGATGCTGCTGATATGATCTTAGGAAATGATAACTTTGCGGTAATGGCTGCTGTTATCAAAGAAGGTCGACGAATTTACGACAATATCAAAAAGAGTATCTTATTCTTATTACCAACCTCCTTTGCGGAAGGATTGGTGGTTGCCTTCTCCATTCTTACTGGTCAGCAAGTTCCCCTCCAACCGGCTCAGCTATTGTGGATTAACTTAATCGCCGCAATCACTATCCAGTTTGCGTTCGTCTTTGAAAAAGCAGAAAAAGGCATCATGGATCGCAATCCTCGCCCAGTGACCCAACGTTTAATGAATCGGCATGATTTAATCCAGATGGGTTATGTCTCAGCCTTAATGGCGCTGTTCGCCTTAATTGGTTACGAATGGTTCATCAGTGCTGGGGCAGACGTTGTCAATGCTACAACAATGATGGTTAATACCATTGTTATTAGTAAGGCCTTCTACTTCTTCAGCATTCGAACTGAACGATATGGACTAAAAGAAGTTGGAAATATTGGCAAGAAAGCCTGGGGCGTTATTGGATTGATGATTCTCTTCCAATTGATCTTCACCTACGTTCCATTTATGCAGGCGGCCTTCCACGTGACCGGAATAAGTTTGCTGGAATGGCTAGCAGTAATTGTCTTCTCTTGCTTAATCTTCTTATGTACTGAATCCGATAAAATGATTCGTTTCCGTCTAAATCGACGGTAAAATTAACGCCACTGAATGAGATTTTTCATCTTCTTCAGTGGCGTTTTTTAATTCGTAAGTTTTCGTAATGTTTTGACTAAATCTGTGTAAGCGCATTCCAAAATCTGATATGATACACCTATCACATAGAAAAGGAGTCTTATCATGAAATATCAAGAAACCAAAGAAACACTTAATCAATTAGTTGCTGATCTGAGTCAAATGGCAATGATAATTCATCAAACTCACTGGTATATGCGTGGCACTAACTTTCTAAAGCTTCACCCATTAATGGACCAATTTATGGATGAAATCAACGATCAACTTGATGTAATATCTGAACGATTATTAACTCTCGACGGTGAACCTTATTCGACCCTTAAAGAAATCGCAACCCATACGAAAATTAAAGACTGGCCAGGAAACTTTGATAAAACAACGCCAGAACGACTTGCACATTTAGTCGCCGGTTATCGTTATCTTGAGGACCTTTATCAGCATGGAATTGAAGTGACTGATATTGAAAAAGATTATTCTACCCAAGATATCTTCATTGGTTTTAAGACGGCAATTGAAAAGAAAATCTGGATGCTGCAAGCAGAATTAGATCAGGCACCAGAAATTGACAATTAATAATGAAATCGGCACCAAACTAATCGAGATTCGGACGTTTGATGCCGATTTATTGTCTAAAAATTATTTTTTCTGGTTATCTAGGAGTCCTTCTTTTTCATCTTTTAATCGCAAGTCATCAAGCCATTTTACATGCTTTTCTTCATAACTACGATCTTTCTTGATAAAGAAATATGCTGCCGCGGCAAGAATGGCGATGACAGTTCCGACAAGCAAGGTCTTAGCCGTAAAATTAGTAACCATGTAACAAGAAACTAACAATGCAAAACTGGGGATAAGATATTTCCCGGGTAATTTGAAACCGTGTGTTGGATATTCGTTACTATGTTCAAATTTAATGACGGCAAGAATTGAGGGAACATATTGAATGAATGAAGCTAAGACTGTACAACTAACCAAGAAGAGGTAACTCTGAGTAGCGAATAAAGCAGAAAGGATGGATGTTAATAAAATTCCGACCCATGGGGCATCATGCTTATTCTTCTTCCCAATAAACTTTGGCAACATGCCATGTTCATTGGCCATTGAAGCAATTAACGATGGCGTGTTAAACGAAGCTGAAAAGGCAACCCCAAAGATACTTACAAGCATCCCGAAAATAATAAAGGCATATCCCCACTTACCAATAGTGGTTCCGAGTCCCTTCGCAAGGGCACCTCCCAACGCATTAGCTAGTGGTGTCGAGTACCCGCCTAATTTAGTCCCAGAAAGTCCAACGGCAACGGTCATCATCAATGCATCCAAAATAGTTACACTAACCATGACTGCAATTAACACCCGAGGAATATTCTTTTCTGGATTCTTCATTTGCTTAGCAGCAATTGGTAAAAATGAAAAACCAGTAAAAAGATAAAAGATCGGGGTAAAGGCTTCACCAAAATGATGAATAAATGGCATTGGTCCCTTTAAAGCTGCTTGGGGAATCACTGGTGAGAAGTTAGCTTTATGGATAAAGAAGACCCCAACGACAATAAAGATGATCAGCGTAAGGATCTTCGCAGCCGCTGATACATTATTAACCAGTTTAACAAGGCCGCGACCAAAGAAATTAATAACCGCAAAAAGCACAATTAAGCCAAAAGCAGCGGCCCCATAGATAAGCGGCCGATTAAAGATTGGCAAAAAGCTCTTGAGGGTAGTTAATAAGGCAACAATTTCCGCTGAAAGAGTACAGCAACCTAAGAACCAGGTAAAAATCCCTAACTCATAACCGGTAAATCGTCCAAATGCATGATAAGAATAAAGCCATGCTGCCCCTGAGCCGGTAAAACGACTAGAAAGATCGGCATAACATAGGGCGATCAATGAAACGGTTATTGCTGTACATAGCAAAACTGCTACAGCCGATAGGTTCATGTACCGATAAATAACAGATGGCAGTAAGAATGTTCCTGAGCCAATTACTCCATTAATCCCTAAAAAGTAAATTGAGATGAAAGACAGCTTTTTAGGTACTGATTTTTGATTACTGATAATGACCACCCCACATAAATTTTATAATTCCATTTATATTGTAGTCTTTTTCAAATAAAAGGTAAATTATCAACTATTCTAATCTCAATCTTTTCTGAAATTGTTATACAATTAAGAACATACTTATATTTGATAAAGGATGAATAGAATGGCACAGAAGATTGAGAATTTTATTTTTGATATTGATGGCACTTTAATTGATACTATTGATATGTATATGCCAGCAATGATTGATACTTTAGCACAACATGGTCACCCGGTTGCTCCCGATAAAGTAGAACAAACCAAACATGACTTGTTCGGCATTACTGGGCGAGATGCTCTTCGCCTCGCTGGAATTAGTGAGGAAGAAATTCCTGAAATGTTAAAAGACTGGTTTGACCTTGCTTATCAACGGGCTGATCAGGCAAAAGTGATTGAAGGAATTCCAGAAATGCTTAATACCCTTGCCAATCGTGAAGATGCAAAGATCGCCATCGCCACTTCAAAGCTTGCTGACGAATACCAAGAATATTTCGTTAACAAATATGACTTTGCAAAGTTATTTAAAGTTGCCATTACGTCCGCGGATACTAAAAAGCATAAGCCAGCTCCAGATCCTATTTTAGCGGCGATGAATAAAATGGGAGCAGATCCGGCAACTACTGTTTATGTTGGGGACACGATCAATGATATGAAAGCCGCCCATGCAGCCGGTGCCAAGTTTGCAGGCGCCCTTTACTCTTCCGCAAATCCCGACAGTATTAAAGATGCTGATTTTCCATTAATGAAGCCGGCTGATCTGCTAGAAATTTAAAACAAATAAGGAGTCTCTGATGTTTAGAATTCAAACGTTAGAGACTTCTTTTAATTGTTATTCATGTCCGCCTGGGGTCTTCACATGCTCTGCTACATATTCTTGAGCCGCTTTTTCCGTCATTTGGTAAACATTAACGAGGGCGGCCACTATTTCTGACGGTGCAGTCTTTTGATCTCTTAAGAACTTGACTAATTTTTGTTTTGACTCTTCTCTTCCTTCTCGCCGCGCATCCATCAAATCAAGTTCAAACTTCATAAAGCCTCGTCTCCTCTCTGGCTCTTGCTTAATCTTAACAATCTCGTCTTGAATCTTAGTAATAAACTTACTCTTATTGTCTACTTGATTTTGCCTTAAAGCAAGGAAGTTCTTGATCGGCTGCTCATCTTTAGTAAATTCTTTAGCCAAGGCATTAAAGATCACAACTGTCCGTTGGTCGCCTAGTTTCAACTGATGATTACGGGTACACGCCATTTCAAACACATAACGGGCCCAACCATAGCCAAAATAATCAAAATCACAAAACATGATCACATAGGTCGGATGAAGACTTAAATCGCGATAATCCTTGCCCGGCAAGAGTAATCCATGATCTATTTGCTCTTGATAATACCGCAAGCGATAAGGCAAATTCTGTCGGTCAGCTACTTGCATCTCAATAACAATAATGTTGCCATCTTCATCCTGCACATAAACATCATAACGGACGCGCCGGCCAGCTACGACATTAATATCTTTTTGAGTTGTTAACTGGACGATCTGGGTTGCTTTTAAATGGGGTAATGCACGATTAATTAGTTCTAAACAAATCTCCTTATTCTGCATAACCATCCCGAACATCGGATCACTCGTAATAGTCATCTTTTCCCACTTTTCGAGGGCCTTTTCATAGTTCTCTGACAATTTCTTACACATTTCCTCAATCCTTTCGCTCTACCTCACTATAAAGATATATACGTAAAAAATTGTCTTTTGCACTAAAAATCCCTAAGTCAGTATTACTACCAACTTAGGGACTTCAACTATCCAACTGAAATATACATTAATTGCTGGCCTTCGAAATCTTTTTCGATCCATGTCTTCATTGCATCGTTATGATCGGGGTACGTCATTTCTTCCCATGGCAACCGGATTGTAGTTTCCTCACCGTCATCCGTAACCAAATCAATCATACAAAGGTCAGCGAAATTATGACTATCTAAACGTTCATCAAGCGTTACGTCCTCGACAGTATCAATCTTTTGGAGTTCATTAACAAAAAACGTTGCAGTAAATTTACGACAAACCTGCTCAACAGTTAGACTATAGCTCGAATAATCGATTGTCTTTTCTATCCCACTGACATGAAACTCCTTAACAGCTGCAAGCGGAACATCATAACCATCAATATTTTCAAAAACAACGCGCAGTTTCTTTAGTTTCATTGATTACTCTCCCGATAGTTTTAATTCTTATTTTCCATATCACTTTGATATTGTGATTCTGGTTTTAATTGATCCGCATAACCATTTACTTCATCTTTTTGAGATTGATTTACGTAATAGTCACTTAATAGCCGAGAGACCGTAATGTGCTTTGTGTGAAGAGATGCTTCTGCCACGCTTTCATCTCCCTCGGGAATAACTTGCTTAATCGTTACATCATCCCCGTTTTGTTTGAAATAAATGTAGCTTGTTGGATCACCATTAGCCGTTACATAATTATAACCGGCGATCTCTTTTCCAGAGCCATCTTCTGTGCCGTAATACATAATCCCATCTTTAAGATATTCCTTAAACCAATCTGGATCTTGATACAAAGCTACCAAGGTTCCCAATTGCTGTGGTGATAGGTTACTTTCGCTAGCTGTGCTTGTAGAACTACTCTGTTTTTGAGTATTATTACTCGAAGAACTCTGCTGTGCTGTCACCGAACTTTGCGATGAAGACGTACTTGACTTTGCTTGGCTTGTCTTAAGGCGGCATCACGTTGATCTTGATTCAATGATAGATCGTTAGCAATATATTCTTGTGCTTCACTAATTTTTGCTTTCGTCTAATTCCTTACATATTTCTTCAATTTTCAGGATTTAATAAATATTAGTAATAGCCATTTACTTGCCAGAACTGTTGGGCTCCTGACCACCCAAAACAATAACAGTTGATGTAATTAACGACTGCACATTGCTGATTATCTTTCGAGTATGATACAACAGTTTCAGATTCAGCAGTTTCGTGTTGATTATTTAAAGTTGACAAGTGTTGACTTATTGTATCTGTATTAGCAGCAACATGAACATTGCTTTGATTAACATTTAGTCCTAGTATCATCACAGCTAGAACGATTGAAAGCATTAGAACTTTCTTTGACATAATTTTATTCATGTGAAAAACTCCTTCGACTCAAAATATATAAACTAAATTATTTAGCACCTCTAATTTAATGTGTTACAGTAGGGACATTTTTTCATTTAGTAATCCCCATTGAAGAGCTATGCATTGCCATTCGCTTATCAGGATAGAGTTTCTTAGCTAGGGCGGTTACCGCGGTCGGCGCTTCACCAAAGCCGGCCGCAATCAATGCGACTTTCCCCGGGTAAGTCACACCATCCCCGATCGCATATACCCCTTCAGTACTAGTTTCCATCATTGAATCAACCTTGATCAAGTTGCGCTCTGCTGCTAAGTCAAGGGACCACTGATTCAAGGCCGCATTATTAGAGGTAAAGCCATAGTTAACCACAATCTTATCCACATTCAATTGCGCTTCATCGTCACTACGCATCTTCTTAAGATCAAGCGTTACCGTTTCATCGTCTTCCACCGTTAATGCGCGTGGTAAGAAAGGCGTATCCAATTGGACAGATGACTGTTTAAGCTGGGTTACAGTATGCTCAAGGCCACGGAACTGGTCCCGCCGATGGACAAGGTGGACTTCCTTGGCAACCGGTTCAAGCATCAAGGCAATATCAATCGCGGAGTCTCCCCCACCAAGAATGGCAACTCGCTTGTCCGCATAATCAGCTTTATGATTAATAAAATATGAAAGCTGCTTGCCTTCAATCTCGGCTGCTCCCTCCAAAGCAAGCTTACGGGGAGTAAACGCACCGTTACCAAGAGCAATAATTACTGCTCGTGATCGAGATACCCGCTTAGCTGATTTGATGGTAAAAGTTCCATCATCTTCTTTGATAACGTCCTCAACGGTTTCGCCAAGGAATTGATCAATCGGTGCCACTGCCATTTGTTCTTCTAGCTTAGCGATCAAGTCACGTCCAGTTACGCCTGGCATTCCCGCTACATCCCAAACTTGTTTTTCAGGATAGAGTGCCCCTACTTGTCCCCCAAGTTGTGGAAGGCTTTCAATTAGCTGGGCATCTAATTCATGAAGGCCGCAGTAAAATGAAGCAAACATCCCTGCTGGACCTCCACCAATAATTGTCACATCATAAATTTTCTCTGCCATTTCTCCTCTGATCCTTTCGTTTTCATCTCTAGAAGTATTATATCATCTTTATTTTTTCTAAAATTTCGTAAGCGGTCTCAAATTTTAATTGTAATTATTCAAAATTTAAATTAACATATTATATACAGAGATTGATTTTGCTTAAAATTGGAGGAATAAATACTATGGCAAAACGTAAAATGATTCTTGATTTAGATACTGGTGTTGATGACGCTTTAGCTATTGCCTATGCGCTCGCTGACCCAGAAGTTGATCTAATCGGAATTGTAAGTTCATACGGTAACAACCTATTAGATGTTTGTGCCGAAAACAGCCTTAAATTATTGGAATTATTAGGTCACACTGATATTCCAGTATTTAAGGGTCTTCCACATTCATGCACTACTGACCACTTTGATGTAATGCAAGTTTCAAAGGATATCCACGGTGATAACGGGATCGGTGATGTTGAATTACCTGCGCCAAGTCGGGCTCTTGAAGAACAATCCGGTGTTGATTTCTACATCGAAGCCGCTCACAAGTATGGTAAGGACTTAATCATCATCCCTACTGGTCCAATGACTAACTTAGCTGCGGCCTTGAAGAAGGATCCTGAAATTGCTGACTTGATTGGTAATGTCACATTCATGGGTGGTGCCTTAACTGTTGAAGGTAATGTTACTCCTGTCGCAGAAGCTAACATTAACCAAGATCCAAAGGCTGCCGATGAAGTAATGAAGTCCAACTTGCCACTTACGATGGTTGGTCTTGATGTTACTCTTCGGACCCTCCTTACTAAGAACGAAACAAAGCAATGGCGTGAATTAGGCACTGCTTCTGGTAAGGCTTTTGCTGATATTACCGACTTCTACATCGACGCTTACTACAACCTTGATATTGATAAGCGTGGTTGTGCCCTCCACGATCCATTAGCTGTTGGTGTTGGTATTGACCCATCATTTGTTTCAACTATTAGCTTATTCATGAAGGTTGTTTACCAAGAAGGACCTTACTATGGTCGGACAATCGGTGACAACGCTAAGTTAAACGATCCTAACCCTAATGTTAAAGTTGCCGTTAACGTTGACAAAGAACGTTACCTCAAGGCCTTCATGGACCGCTTAAACAAGCTTTTCAAAGAAAATTAAAGTAAGTGGGAATTAACCTCCTCGACAAGGCGGTGGGCTAAGGATAGAACGGTGATTAGCACGGCACGGGCTGATTATCGTTCGGACTTAGCCTCGAGCCTTGTGGTTGATTTCCACGATATCTTAACAAATATTCGCATTAAGAGGCTGTTGAAAATAATTCTCCAGTCTCTTTTAATTTTGTAAGGCGTTATTCTCCTGTTTTTCTTCGATAGTTGTTATAATAAAATTTGTAAAGGATTGTTTTTGATTTTACTAAGGAAGTGTCTTATCAATGGGTCGTTTAGATAATAAAGTTGCAATTATTACTGGTGGTTCTAAAGGAATTGGGGCCGCTGTCGCAAAAAAGTTTATCGAAGAAGGCGCAAAGGTTGTTTTAACCGCTCGGAAGATGGATGAGGGACAAAAAGTCGCTGACCAACTAGGTGACAATGCGATCTTTATCCAACAAGACGTTGCTCGGAAAGGAGATTGGGACCGGGTAATCCGTCAAACTGTCCAAGTCTTCGGGAAACTCAATATTGTGGTTAACAACGCGGGAATTGCCGAATATGCCGATGTTGAAAAGACAAATGCTGAAATTTGGGATAAAACAATTGCTGTTAACCTCACTGGTACGATGTGGGGAACTAAGCTCGGTATTGAAGCAATGAAGAACAACGGGGAAAAGAATTCAATTATCAATATGTCATCCATTGAAGGATTGATTGGTGATCCTGATCTCTTTGCCTACAATGCTTCTAAAGGTGGTGTCCGCCTCTTAACTAAGTCCGCTGCGCTTGATTGTGCTCGGAAAGGCTACGACATCCGGGTAAATACAATTCATCCTGGTTATATCTCAACTCCACTAGTTGATAATTTAGTCAAGGATGACCCAAGGGCAGAAGGACACCTAGAAAGCCTTCATCCCCTTGGCCGTCTTGGAAAGCCAGAAGAGATTGCTAACCTTGCTTTATACCTTGCTTCAGACGAATCAAGTTTTAGTACTGGTTCAGAATTTGTCGCTGATGGTGGCTACACGGCTCAATAATATTCACAAAGGACAAAAACAAAAGGATCATTGCCAAACTAGATGACAGTGATCCTTTTTGTTTCACATTAAATTCCGAATTACCAATGAAACTGCCAAAATCAATGATCCAATCCCGACAATTATTTGCATCAAACGGCCAGGCAGGTGACGAACAATAATTGGTCCTAAGTAGCCTCCGATTACATTTCCCATCATCAACGGAATAACATAATTCCAATAAATTGTCGTCTCAAGGGCGAACACTATCCAAGATGTTGTATTTGTAACAGTCATCGCAACATTTTTTAGCGCATTATTAACTGCAAAGCTCTTTTGCCGATTGATCACTGTCAGCAAGGTTAGCATTAACACTCCGGCACCGGCATTAAAGAATCCGGAATAAATCCCAACAATAAAAATACCAATGATTGATAAAAATTGACCGATCCGTGATTTACCAAATAATTTACTGTTTCCTCCCATCGTCCCTGTACTTTGCTTCGGATGATGGGGAAACAACAAGATAATTCCGGCTAACGCAATGCATAATGGCACCAGTTCCGCAAACCACTTACTGGGGACAGCAAATAGCAAAAAAGCCCCAATAATGGAACCAGCAAATACCAATGGCAGAATAATCCATAATTGTCGTCGATTATGCTCTAATTCCTTAAACGATGAAAAGACCGAACTATAGTTACCAGTGACTGTCGAAAAAGCACTCGTTACGTTTGCCATCACTGGCGGTAACCCCAATGCAAGCAGTGAAGGATAGGAGACTAGTGATGCCAAACCAGCGGCTGCACTAATAATCCCCGAAAGAATCCCAATTCCTAGTAATAATAAAACAAAAACTACTCCACTCATTTCTTAAACCATCCCTATTAAATGCTAGTGTTAATTGTAAACCACTTTTCTAAGATAAGTAACCTAATTAACGATTTGCATTCCGTTATAATATTAGCTATGATAATAGAGAATAAATCTGGGGTGCCAAACGGCTGAGATAATACCCATTGAACCTGCTCTGGTTAATACCAGCGAAGGGAGATTCAGTGATATTAACTTAATGATTAACTCCATGATTTTTTGTCATGGAGTTTTTTTGCCCTTATATCTTAAGGAGTTTTATTATGACTAAACGTTCATTACATTTGCGTGACATTATTTTGCTTGCCCTAATTGGAATTATTTTTGGTGTAATTTATTTTGCAGCCGGCTTTGTCTATAACGGGCTAACTGTTCTACTGACACCAATTGGTTATGGTCCAATGGCTAACGATTTAACAATGGGAATCTGGTGTATGGCTGGACCGCTTGCCGGCTTTTTGCTTCGGACACCGGGAGCGGCTTTCCTTGGTGAGTTTTTGGGAGCCGCCGTTGAAATGCTTCTCGGCGATCAGTGGGGAGCAGCCAACCTAATTTCTGGAGCAGTTCAAGGTATCGGGTCTGAGTTAGGTTTTACTTTTACGCTTTATAAAATGTATAACTGGTTGACCTTGCTCATCTCATCCCTCACCCTTACATTTGTTACCTTTGGCTGGGATTGGTTCCGCAATGGTTATAATCACTTCAGCGGACAAATGCTCATTATTATGCTTATTGCGCGCTTCATTTCAATGTTTGTCTTCTCTGGAATTCTGGTTAAATTGATTACTAATCTTCTCCAACGAGCCCACTTAATTAAACACTAAGACTATGAAAAATATACGATTTAATGATCTTTCCTTTAATTTTGATCAGCAACCAATCCTTAAAAATATCACCGCCGAATTTATGGCCGGAAAGATTCACTTACTTACCGGGGTTTCTGGGAGCGGTAAATCCACCATTCTCAAGTTAATTGCTGGTCTCCTGCCTAAATATGGTGGTGAAATAGTTGCGGGAGCAGTCGATGTACCAACAGATGCTCAAATTGGGATGGTATTTCAGGATCCGTTAATGCAATTTGCCCTTGATACGCCACGCCACGAATTAGAATTCACCCTAGAAAATTGCCAGGTACCAACCGACAAAATTCCAGAACGTGTTAAAAAAGCTTTACGATTTGGTAAAGTTGATGATCTTGCTAACCGTTTAATCACCACTCTTTCTGGTGGGCAACAACAGCGCGTGGCTTTAGCAGCTGCTACGGCAATGCAACCGAACGTGCTTTTATTAGACGAGCCCTTTGCCAATATTGATGAAGAAAACCGGCAACTTATCCTCAAACAATTAGTCCGCCTCAACAGTGACTATCACACAACAATTATCATTACTGACCACGATTTGCATGGTTACGAGCGACTACATCCACTGGTTTGGCAATTAGCTAAGGGGCGCCTTGCCCAGCTTTCCACTAAAAATAGTAACCAACTTTTGACAGCGAGCGCTACTCCCCAAATTACCACTGCTCTTCCCCCGTCAACCTTACCTGTGATTATCAAATTTGATGAATTAGCAATAAAAAGAGGGAATCATTTCTTACTTTTACCAACCAATTTAGGCATTGTTAAAAATAAAATAACTTTATTAACGGGGCCAAATGGGATTGGTAAATCTACCCTTCTAAAAGCAATTGCCCGACTTTTGAAATATGAAGGAAAGATTGACTATGATGGGGAAAGCATTCAAAAAATATCACCCGGGAAATATTACAAGTATCTGGGATTGATTTTCCAACATGCAAACGATCAATTCCTAAATGTAACCGTTGGCGAAGAACTGGCATTGGGCTTTAAAACTTGCCAGAACCCCTATTTTAATCAGCAACAAGTCAACGAAGCATTAACGGCTCTTGGCCTGAACGGACGAGAAGATCAAGTTGTTTATTCTTTAAGCGGTGGTCAAAAGAAAAAGCTGCAAATCCTGCTGATGTTAATGCGCGGACAAGAAACCTTATTGTTTGACGAACCATTTACTGGATTAGATCCAGCATCTTTAAAGACTGTCCTGCACCTAATCAAAGCATCCCAAAAAGAAAAGCCACAAACTTTGCTGATTGTTAGTCATCAATTAAGCGGACTTGATGGTTTCATTGATTATCATCTTACAATGAATCATCAACGTCTTAATTATGTTGGAGGGAGTTATGAATCCTAGTTTAAAATTATTACTTGTTATTTTGCTTTCACTTGAGCTGACTTTTGTGACTAAGCTGTGGATTAACCTAATTGTCATTGTAGTGTGTTTGCTAATCCTTATTCATCAGCGATTTCAATGGCGACAATTTTGCTGGTTGGCTTTTGTCCCTCTCTTTCCGGCACTAGCTATTTTCATTACAATTGTCTTCTTTAGTCCTAGTCATAGTCTCTTCGATGGAACCGTTCTTTTCAGTCGACTCTATGTTTATGTCTGCCTTGGAACAGTCTTTACGTTTACAACCGATACCTTAACGCTTGCTCGCTCATTAGAACAAAATTGTCACCTTCCCAGCAAATACGCTTATGGGGTGCTCGCCGCTCTTAATCTGATTCCGAAAATGAAACAAGCCGTTACAACTATTTATACGGCAGGACAAATGCGGGGTGTTAATTTACATTGGTGGTCACCAACGCTCTACTTCAAAGCGATTCTGGTTGCGATTCAATGGTCAGATCAATTAGCGCAGGCCATGGAATCACACGGTTTCGTAGAAGGACAAGCACGAACAGCTACCGTGGATATCCCGATTACCAGCCACGATTGGCTTCCTTTTTTAAGTATTATTTGCCTTGTACAGATAATTGTAATTGCGCTCCCTTGAGTTTTCATGCGATAATAATATAAAAAGAAGGGACTGATATAGTGAACGATAATAATTTAACAGACCGGATCGTTAACGCTTTATCCTATTTAAGCATCTTATTTTTACCAGTTATCTTTCCACTAATCGTGTGGATAATTGCCAAAAGCAGTGATCGACCAACTATTGCTAAGAACGCTCGCTATGCATTTTGGAGTCAAATTTTCCCATTGTTATATGTAATAGGCGCAATTTTAGTCTTTAGTGTCTTTTCATTAAACCCCGCTAACTTCCACGGGGGCGCATTGTTTGGAATTCTCCTAACATTTGCTCTTTTATTAGCCCTTTTGTTATTTATTTATAATATTGCCATGGCCGTGAAAATGCTGATTGGCCGTGAATAAGCTAAGAGAGTAGTAAGTGGGAATTAACCTCCTCGACAAGGCGGTGGGCTAAGGATAGAACGGTGATTAGCACGGCACGGGCTGATTATCGTTCGGACTTAGCCTCGAGCCTTGTGGCGACGCGAAGCTAGTTCCACGATATCTTAACAATGTTCGTATAAATAAAGAGGCTGTTGAAAAAAATAAATTTTTCCAGCCTCAATTTTTTATCCAAAATATCAAGTGAGGTGATTAATCGATGGAAATGATTTTAGGCATTGTTCTTCTATTGACTGCTGTTGTTGCAGCTAATGTTGTTCATCTTGTTTACCCTAAGATTCCACTATCCATCTATCAAATTATTGCAGGAATTCTTTTAGCATCCCTGCCTACTGAAGCCACTAACTTTACCATGCATCCAGAATTATTCATGATGGTGATCATTGCTCCTTTAATGTTTAATGACGGGCAGAACCAATCATTCCGTTATCTTTCAAGCAATATCAAATCGATCCTATCAATGACTGTTGGATTAGCACTTGTAACGGTCTTAATTACTGGTGGCTTTTTACATTGGCTTCAACCAGAAACATTCTCCTTAGCACTCGCCTTTATGTTGGCTGCGATTGTTACGCCGACTGATGCGGTCGCTGTAAAGTCAATTACTACTAATATGAAGGTACCGAAAAACGTTAATGGTGCTCTGGAATATGAATCCCTTTTTAATGATGCATCGGGAATTGTGCTTTTAGATTTGGCGCTGGAAACCTACCGTTCTGGACAATTTTCGCTTGGTCATGGAATCTGGATCTTTGTTTATGTTTTCTTTGGCGGAATTATCTTCGGAGCAGTGCTAGGAAGCCTATTAATTAGTCTCCGTACTAGTTTAATGCGAAAGCACGTTGATATTGGCTCCATCGTTATTCCGATCAACGTAATGACTCCCATCGTTGTTTACTGGTTAGCTGAAGAACTACACCTTTCAGGAATCCTAGCCGTCGTTGCAGCGGGAGTTGTTCATAGTATCCTCTATGATCGAATGCGGCTTACATCTACTAAAGTGCAAATGTCTACTACCACTATTTGGAACATCATTAGCGATGCGTTAAACGGGTTAGTATTTGTGCTTTTAGGGGTGATGCTTCCGCAGGTACTTGGAAGGACTTCTTGGCAAAATCTGGGTGCAATCGTTGCCTTAGCCTTTGCTATTTATATTATTACAACCCTCTTAAGATTCTTATGGGTCCGGTTTAAGCTCGTCAACATTCAATCGACTAACCTCAACCGTGATAGTCTCTTAATGGCGTTAGGAGGAATTCACGGAACAATCACTCTGGCATTGGCTTTCTCGTTGCCAGTTCTGATTAACAACCATCAATTTGCTTTCCGTAATTCAATGATCTTGATTGCCGCAATTGTTATTTTGATTAGTATTGCTGTCGGCGCAATTGGGTATCCAATTATTTTACCGCCTAAATCTAAGAGTTATTCGAAGAGTGAATTTCAAAAAGAACTTATTAAAACAGTTCAATATGCTATTAATGAGCTACGGACTTCAGAAAAATATTCCCCAGAAAAAGCCGTTGTTATTGACCAATTGAGTAGTCAAATGACGCAATACCACGAATTTAATCGTAATGTTTATAGTCAATTAATGGGTAAAGCTCATCAAATTGAATTAGCTACCTTAGACCGACTTAATGAAGAAGGCCGAATTTCTGACAAAGAAGCCAAATTCCTCGTTAATTTTGTTACGCGGTCGATTTTCCGCGTAAATAAACACAGCTTTCTTGAATTATGGGTCATCTTATGGCACCGGTTAAAATGGCGTTTTATTCGCTACCGCCATCTCAAAAAAGGATCCCGCTATAATGTGGGACCAAAATATCAATTAACCAAGGAACAGCGCGCTGAAACAGCTGAGATCCTAGAAATAATTAATCGTGAAATCGATAAATACCTTCATTCGATTGAAACTCCACAAAACGCGAATGAAGTTGCCATGGTACGACGGACGTACTTCCAACGAAAACGATTCTTCCTGCACGATATTTCTATGGATACTGACCTCATTACTTCTTTATTTATTGAGGCATTTCAGCTTGAACATAGTTATGTTCAAATGCAACTTGCTGATGACCAATTTTCACAAGAATTGGCAAACGCATTAAACGAACAGATCTCGACTGATGAATTGGTTTACACTCAATCATTAGACTAAAAAAGGGACTGTAACATAAGTTAAGTTACTTTCATAAAAAGCAAATACGCAGTACAACAATGGCCTCCAATGTCCGAAAAACGAACATTGGAGGCCTATTGTTGCTTGCGGGGGCTCGAAAACGAAGTCACAAGTGACTTCTGTCTCGCTCCCTTTTATGTTTAAAGAAATGTAAGTAAAAACGCAATCAATGCTGGTAAAAATTGAATTAGAATAATTTTTTTGGTTGCAGTAAGTGCACCAAATAATGCAACAACCATCACAAAAACCAAGAGCATTTGCCATACTAATACTAAGGTTGCCCCACTAAATAACCAGTAACTGGCGATGATAGCTGCTCCTAAGGCGCCGTTATAAATACCCTGGTTAGCAAATGAAACCCGTGCTTCATGCTGTTGCGTAAACTTAAGCGGTAAGTCAAACGCCTTGGCTTGCTGTGCCGGGTTACCAAAGATTTCTAAGGCCATAATACCTAAATGTTCGATTGCAACAAACATCGTAACAATAATTGCAAGCATCTTTTTCCTCCAACTATTTAATATAGTGATCTAAAAATTTTGTCAAATGGCGTCGATATTCGCTGGGATGGGTCGCATATGACTTTGCGTGCGCTGCTCCTGGCACTACCCACAATTCTTTGTTTCCCTCTGTTGCACGGTAATTGCGATAAACCATTTCAGTTGGAACAAAATTATCTTTTGCTCCATGGATAAATAGCATTGGGCGATGATTATGATGCAGCATATTTAAGGAGCTAGCTTCATGAATGTAAAAACCATTCTTTACCCGATTAATTAAACTCATCGTACTTATTAATGGCACCCGTAAAAACTTCGGAATCCCATATAAATTACCAGCTTCATAATTCAGTTCATCATTAAGACTCGTATATCCACAATCTTCGACAAATGCTTTTACTTGTGATGGAAGGTTAATGCCACTAGTCATCATTGTTGTCGCACCACCCATGCTGACCCCAAACAAGACTACCTGACTATCTTCCCCATTATGCCGAATAAGTTTATTAATCCATTTACGAATATCATAACGCTCTGGCCATCCATAACCAATGTATTTCCCTTGGCTTTGACCATGAGCCCGCGCATCTGGCATTAGAACATTATACCCCATCTGATGGAAAAGCGCGGCATATTCGCCCATCTTCTCTTTGTCACCCATAAATCCATGGGCAATTACCACATTTTTTATTGTCGGTTTAGCAGCAGGAATGTAATCAGCAACTAGTTTATAATTTCCACTAGCCGATTTCATTGTCCATTTTTCTTTTTTAGCATGCTTAAACCACATTTTCTGCTCATACAATGGATCATTTCGTGAGATTTTAGTTGAATTATTAATAAAATCCTTATGCCCCGGTACCATTGCCACTGAGAAAAAATAGCTACTAGCGGCAAAGATTGCCACTGCAATTACAACTACAATTCCAATGAGCCATCGCCAAGGATGCCACCGTTTCTTTTTTGTCTTTGTTTCCAAAATAATTAACCCCATGTCGTATTATTTAATCAATGCGCCTAGTTTAGCACACTTTCTGTTATTTTGCATATTCTTTTCATTCAAAATCGTGATGCTAATGTTAAAATAGATAATGATATATTAAGGGAGTGAAATAATGTTTCCAGAACGCCTACGAGCACTTCGCAAAGGACAAAAGATAACCTTAAAGGAGCTTGCTACCCATCTCAATGAAAACCTTGGCCCCAATGAAAAGCCAAACACTGCTTCGCAAATCGGTAACTGGGAACGCGGTATTCGGACCCCGTCATACGTTGAAGCACGAAAACTAGCCGAATTTTTTGATGTCAGTCTGGACTACCTTACCGGAAAAACTGATCGTGATGATTTTGATTTAGCAAAATTATTTTTCTCTAGTAAGAACCTGTCGTTTAATCAAACTGTACTTTCAAGTGATGATCGATATGAAATTTTTCAACTAATTGATGGTTACTTAAAGGGACGGCATAACCGCCGGGATACAGACACTTTCTATGGTAAGCAAGAACAACTAGATTTAAAACTTAAATAAGGAGTTTCTGATGAATCCTAAAAAATTAAAACAGCTAAAAAAGCGGGTAAAAAAAGCTCATCAAATTGTTAATGAGCCTTCATATATTCAAGAACTAAATACTTACCGTGACTTATTCGATGACTTTCCTCCTGTAAAATACCTCATTAATAATGTTCTAGAAAGTGATCGACTACTCAAAAATGGCTTATTGCCACAACCTCTACCAAAATTATTATTGCCGGATAACATTCAAGATACCATTTTCAAAAAGGTTAATGAACAGTTCCCACAAGGTGATCCACGTGGCGATAAACTTTGGAATAAATATAGCGAGGCGTTGCCAAAATTAGATAAGGCGTTGCGCAACTATCGTGATTATCTCGAGGAAACATACGGAATGTGGTCATACGTCAATGCACCTTTTGCCAAAGCACTTTCTGATTATTTAGACGGGGCGCCGACACTGGAGATTATGGCCGGTAATGGTTACATTTCTAAGGGATTACGCAATAACAATGCGACTCAAACGATTTATACTACCGATAGTCAGGCATGGATAAAAGAAAACGAAACGGGCAAACACCCTGTCACTAAGATTGAGAAGTTAGACGCTCTAGAAGCAATCAAAAAGTATGGTGACGAGGTCGAATATGTCATTATGTCATGGGCTCCCGACAAGGGTGAAATTGACTGGGATGTTCTGCAACTTCTTCGTTCAACATACCCCGAAGTCAAATTATTAGTTATTGGCGAAAAAGATGGCGCAACTAACTCTAAGAAATTCTGGCAAGAAGCCCAATTGAGTCAAGACGATGAGTTACAGAAAGTTAATGCTAACTTGCACTCGTTTGATTTGATTGATGAACAGATTTATCTAGCGAAATAAAAAAAGTTGAGGTTAAAAGAGAACAAAAACTTTCTCTTAACCTCAACTTTTTATTTAATCAATTTTAGCCACTAATTTTCTGACTACTTCATGATTTTTAATCGCTGTTAAGCCATCAATAATTTGATCAAACGAAATCACTTTCTCAATCAAAGGCTTTACATCCCCATTAGCTATTAATTTTAACATTTCCGCATTCATTCGGCCTAAATCAGCCTGCTGATATGGGTTGCCACTGAGATGCGCCCCACCAAGATTAACGACATCCATCCCTAGACCGCGATCAAACATTGGAACATTATCAAGCGAAGGGACGTCAACAATCGTTACTAAGCGTCAATTATAGGCTAACCGTCGCAAATCAAGTTCTGCTTCTTTTTTACTTACTGTATCATTGATCAAATTAACGCCAAGCCCATCGGTGAGATCGGCTAACTTTTTATCCACATCTTCCGTTTGGTAGTTGATGATTACATCTGGAGCAAGCTGCTTTACATAGTCATATTTACTAGATGAAACAGTTGTAAATACCTTAAAACCATGAAGTTTAGCAAGTTGAATAGTGATACTGCCAAGCACTAACGCCGCCCTCAACAATTTTATAGTCGACTGGATTAAGTCCAGCAGCATGCACCTTGATTAAGACTTCATGCTCAGCTGGCGTAGGAACTGGGACTTCCGCAAAATTCAAATCTTACAATGAACGATCTGCCGCTTTTTCGACTACTAAGGCTTTCATTTTTTCGCTCTCCTTAATTTATGACAATTATTATAGCACTTTGCCTAAGCATTCTTCATGGCCATCTTATTAAGGTAGTGCCAAATTTGCGAACGATATTTTCGTAATCCGAATAACATCACAAGATAAATGATAACTGCTAGTGAAATCCAAACGGGACTTTCTGATATAAAGGCAGCAAAAACCAATGCATTCAATGGGCGTGCCACTAAATTAAAGCTTGTTACCAAGACTACCCCGGTTGGAATTGCAACGCCATAGTGGGCCACTGCTGCGGTATAGACCGGACTGAGCCAACTAGCTGCATATAAGCCTAAACTAAACCACACAATTCCCGTCGCAATTACTTTTAAGATATTTCCACGAGACACCGCGACAATTGATTCAATCATGTACGGAATTGCAATTAAATCAACTACCGGAAGGGTCTTATTGCCAGGAAGGATAAAAGCAATTAAAACCATAATCGGGATTAAAATGATTCCTGAAATTAAAGTGGCTGATTCTCCATAGCCAACGCCATCATCAACAGCTAGGAACCACCGCTTTTTATCATAACGGCTATTTTTATTTTCGCCATGTCGTTTCTTCTGCTGTTCATCAATTTCAGTCGCAATGGGAATAAATGCCTTTGCGAATACGTTTGTAACAAGGGGAAAGATCGCCATAACGGCAGCTAGTTGAATCGCAAATTTAGTAATCTGTCCCCACGCGCTTATTTTCCCCAGTGAAGATAAATTACCCAAGGTCCCAATTATTAATCCCAGGATAATTCCCATTGTAATTGGTTCCCCAAAGACACCTAGTTTTTTCTGAAAATCTTTAGGGGTCATCTTCACTTTGTTAAATCCCAGTAAATTCCATAATGGATCTAAAATAATCGCTGGAACCACTTGCTCGATATTATGTAAGGAGTCGACGGTGGTATTTTCGATTCCATAATAGTCTGCCCACCGATCTGCTTGAATCTCCGCTAAGACTAGTGAGTACAGGAGCATAAAAAATTCCAGCCCTAATGATAGCCAATAATTATGAGTTACATAAAAAGCTAGCGTGCCCCAAATCATATACCCAAAATTATTCCAAATATTAGAAGGCAGAAACACTTTTGTGACGCCAAGTGCAAATAAAATTAATTCAGCTAGTAATCCAAAAACAAAAAACGATAAACCAACCGTTGATCCAAACGCTGCTAATGACCCTGCTTGCCAGCCGATATCAACCACTGGTAGTTTAATCCCCGTATTATCAACCATTTGGCGGACAATCTTAGTCACCACTGGCGTAAATTCTGTGATAATCCAGGTAAAACCAGTTAAACCGACACCAGCATAGAAAGCACTCATCATTGCTGTCTTAGGCTGCACTCGTAGTAATAAAGCAATGATAAAAATTATTATTGGGACAACTACACTCGCGCCAAAAGTTTGAAAAATAGCATTAACTTCTTGAAGCATGTTTTACCCCCTCCATCGAATAAACTGTTACCTATATTTTCCCTAAAACCAGTCTTTTTAGCAAGGCAAAAGGTTTATCTGCGTTTGCTGTAGAAATCCATTCAGAAATTTGCTACAGTATGATGAGTTTAATTTATTAGGGAGGGTACATTTTATGAAATATCGTTTACAAGCTATTATTTTTGTCTTCGTTGCCTTTATGCTTGGGTGTAACGAATATATGATTGTCGGCGTTTTACCTGATATTGCCCATGAATACCATGATTCGCTTGGTAAGTTAGGCCTACTTGTAACTGTATTTGCCTTGGTTTATGCTATTTTCACTCCGATTATTACTTCAATGGCAAATCGGTGGCGACGACATCATGTCTTACTAGTTCTCATGATCATCTTCTTTATCGGCAATACGTGGACAGCAATGGCGCCAAACTTTATTTCAATGTTGCTTTCGCGGATTCTAACTGCTAGTGTTGCCGGTGCGATTATCTCGATGGTCCTCGTAATGGCGAGCTATGTTGCGCCGCGTGAAAAAAGAGCAAGCCTGGTTTCATGGGTTTTTGCTGGGTTTAGTATCGCGTCAGTTATCGGCATTCCAATCGGGACAGTTATCAGCACTACCCTTACTTGGCATGACAGTTTTTGGATGATTTCTGGAATTACGATCATTGTTTTTGTCGCCTTGATTTGGCTCGTCCCACGTGATACGCCTCAATTTAAGAGTACCCTTAGTAAGCAGTTTGTGTTATTTAAGGATTCACGAATCATTCTCGGTGTTAGCTTCATTGTTGCTATTTGTGCGGCTGACTACACAATTTATACCTATATTCGTCCTTTAATCACTAACGAAATGGGCTTTGATAATACCTGGTTGAACTGGCTCTTATTCGGAATGGGAATCTTCTTTATTATTGGTAATAAATTTGGTGGCTATCTAGCTGACCGTGGCGGAATTCATCGTCTCAGTGGAATTTACGCGGCAATGACAGTCTTATTTCTCATCTTTGGTCCCGTCTTACCATTCAAGTGGGGTGCCATTATTATTGTGGCTGTCTTATGTATTGCCTTTTCATGCTATGGTTCTTCCACCCAATTAATGTTCCTTGATATTGCCGAAAAACAATATCCTCAATCACTTGACTTAGCTTCATCCTTAAACTCGATTTTTGCTAATATTGGTATTTCACTAGGCTCTTTTACTGCCTCTCAGGCTGTTACCTTCACTGCCATGAAAAACCTCGGCTATGTTGGCGCAGTCTATGGGCTTCTTGCAACAATACTAGTTATCGTCCTGAGCAAAAAATATACGGGGATGCGCAATTATTAATCTTAACTTTGAGGGAGCGAGACAGAAGTCACTCGTGACTTCGTTTTCGAGCCCCCGCAAGCAACAATAGGCCTTCAGCGTTCGACTTTGCCGGACGCTGAAGGCCATTGTTGTACTGCGCTGTTCGTATTTTATGGAAGTGACCTAACTTATGTCACAGCTTCTTTTTTATTTCCCGGGAAATTTATATGCAACTAATAGTAGCGAGGTGAGCAATTGTTGTTATCTAAGGATTCTATTGACCTTTTAAGCAGATCCAATTAAATTCTAAATATAGATTTTGAAAAGGAGCTTTTTGCTATGTCGTACTCTTTCCCGTATCAACTGCTCAAATTGCGGACTGAAAAACAACTATCACAAGCTGAACTGGCTACGCGTCTATTCGTTTCCCGCCAAGCCGTCTCCAAATGGGAAAATGGGGATGCTGAACCAAGCATCGATAAGCTGATTTTGCTTGCTAAAGTTTTTAAGGTTTCATTAGACCGCCTCATCCTAGGAACAAACGACTTTAATCAACCACTGGTAAAACTTAATAATATTGTTAAAACTTTTAACTCACCAGTTCTCAACAGCCTTGATTTAACTATTCATAATAATGAACGCATTGCCCTTCTTGGTAGTAACGGCGCTGGTAAAACAACTTTAGTAAAGATAATTGAAGGTGCTTTGAAACCCAACGAAGGTACTGTTAAATGGTATTTTAATAAAAATGATTCTTTAAATATCATGTCCCAAGAAAATATTTTAATTCCGACCCTAAAAGTTAAAGAGCAGATTATCTTGACAGCCGCCATAACTAAGGTTGATTTAAAACAACGAATCAATTATCTTCTTGATCAATTTAAACTATCATCCCAGCAAAATACAATTATTGCGAAATTATCAGGTGGACAAAAACGCCGCCTTTCGCTTTTGCTTAGTGTCCTCCGTCAGTCCAAGCTTTTGATCCTAGACGAGCCGACTGTTGGGATGGATTTAGAATCAATTGACTATTTTTGGCATTTTATTGAAAAGGTTTCGGGAAGTATTTTAGTTATTACTCATGATTTCAATCAAATTGATAAATTCTTTTCCCGTGTTCTGCTCCTTAAAGATGGCCAAATCTCTCAAGACATCCCTGTCAAGGAAATCCACCAACATAATCAAACAATCGAACAATGGTATCGTCAACATAATCGTTAGGAGCTTTCTTATGAGTATCATAGCAATTCAACTAAAACAAGTTTTACGCAATCGTCGTTTCTTTCTTTTTACTATTCTCCTGCCAGGTATTTGGTATGTATTTATGATTCAAGTTGCCAGTACATCCCTCCCCGCCACTGGCAACTTCCAGCTCGCTTTACTCTTGCTTGCTCTTCTGATGGGAATACTCGGTAATTCAATCGTTACTTTCAGCAAACGGATTTGCAGTAATAAGGACTTCTACATTCTTCAATCGCACATTAGTCACTATTCTCTGTGGAACTATTTATTTTCGCAATTAATTACCCAAGTCATCATCAATTTGTTCATCACCCTCGTAATTATGATTCTTGCTATTTTCCTTCATACTATCGAGTTCAACTTCATTACTATCACTAGTATTTTGTTAACCAATATCATCGGAATATATCTAAGCGTGATCGGGTTTGCAATTGGGCTTTCCTTTGACGCACCAACTGTCGATGCTGCTGGAACCCCAATCCTATTTATAATCGCAACTTTTATTACTCCTTGGAAACACCTCCTACCAGCTAATTCTTTTATTGATTTTTTTACTAATGTTCAAAAGCTATTTCCAACTTATTATCTTTATGCCGACCTTGATCATCTATCGGTTAGTCATCTTGGGCTACTATTTGTAACTGCGATTATTACGCTATTACCTTGGCTTGGCTTTATCTATCGAAAATTAATCGATTAAAAAAACCGGAATACCTAGTACTAAACATACTAAGTATTCCGGTTTTTTGTGTATTGATACTATCTCAAGTTAATCAGCACTGTCCACATGGCCGATTAACTGGACACCTCACAATCCGGTGAGTTAATGTGTCCCACTTGTCAAAATGTCAATGGTAGCTCTTAGGGTCGCTACCAGACCTCTCGACTCATCGCAAATTATAATCTAACATATTTGACTCATTGATGCAACTCTTATGCTCTTGCTTCCATTATATCTGCAAGGTGTTCGGCTACCCATTCTTGAGCTTTAGTAACCAAATCAGTTGTCTTTCCGCTTTGATCGGTTTCATTTGCTAATTCATCGATCCGCAATCCCGTTTTATTAATATCTTCACTCTCCATTACTAAATAAAGATTAACAGGGTACTCGATCTCTTTATCCAATAATTTAACATCTAATCGCTCTGCCTCATCCATCGGTATGTTAATTAGGTTGGTTTCTAAGCGAAAGCTAACTGGATCACCTTTTTTCATTTTAATATTCATCTTATATTGACCAAGGTGTCCCGTATCAAGCTGTTCAATCATAAAATTAATTGCAGTTGTTAATACTGTTTTTTGCTGTGATTGGGCAGCAGTTTTTTCAACTTCTTCTGTCACAACCTGATCGCTCGTCAACTGTGACAAATAATCAGCTACTGACATCTTCATTTTTTCATTTGCTCCTTCATTTTTTCAATTTTAGCTTTTGTATAGTCTGCACGCTGTTTTGCACCATAATAAACACCAGCAGCTCCTACTAAAATTCCAACAATACTTAGTGCTTGAATAAATAATCCGTATGCACTTTCTCGTGGACTTACCATTTGAAATGCGGCTAAACTAGCAATTGCAAAATAAAGATTTACTAAAATCGTTGCATATCCACAAAAGCGCATCTTTAAAAACGATAATCCGTTAACAATGATTGCTAAAACGATAAAGAGGAGCAGCCGCGGCCATACAGATGATGATGTCAGCGAGTGACCATGCTGAACAAACATAAAAGCATCAAGGACTAATGCAATTACTGCTGCTACTGATGTTACAATAACAACTTTTTCATTATTTTTCATTTATTTTGCCAACTTTCTTTTTTGCTATCCCCGCGGATGACCAATATTTTTACATTCCTTAATTAACGAAAAAGGAATGTAACGATTAATTACACTCCTCATTTTACTAAATTAAGTTAAAAAGCTCAATTATGCGAGTAAATCAGCTACTTCAGCGGTTGGAATTCCCGTAATATATTGTTGGGTTCCTTCCGCTTCAAGGACTTTAGCAATCTCATCATGATCATACTTAACTCCTTGGAGCTTTTCTGCTAATTGGTTAATATCCTGCGGGCCAAAGAAATCACCATAGAATTTCACGTTTTTGATTACGCCATCTTTAACATCAAAGCGGGCATCAATTGTTCCCATATCAAAGTGTTTCCGCCGCTTAACCGTAAATTCTGGCGACTTACCATAGACCCAATCCCAGTTGTTATAGTACTGCTCATAGATCTTATCAATTTCTTTTTGATCCTCGGGGGTAACCACGTATTGCTTATCCTTAATCTCCTCAAGGTCGTCAACATGGAAGAGACCCTTGAGCAATTCATCTCTAAATGTTGGCACATCAATATCTTGGTACTTTTCATCCAAGTATGGGCGAAGGTTCGTAACCCGTGATCGAACGGATTTGATTCCCTTTGAAGCAATCTTATCTTTTGCCACATGAAGGGCATCCGCGACGACACTTAAGTCAACGTCAAGCATTAAAGTTCCATGGGAGAACGTCTTTCCATTACGTGAATACATCGCATTTCCCGAGAATTTCTTACCATCAACTAAAATATCATTACGACCACTAACTTCTGCACTGGTAGCGCCCATTTGATGAAGAACATTAACAATTGGCTGGGTAAACGATTTAAAGTCACCAAATTCCTCACTATCGCTTGGAACCACAAAACTAAAACAGAGGTTCCCTAAGTCTTGATAAACAGCACCACCGCCTGATAAACGACGGGTTACCCGGATATTGTGTTCCTTTACATAATCATGATTAATCTCTTCAAGCGTATTTTGGTTTCGGCCTACAATAATACATGGTTCTTCATAATAAAATAGTACTAAAGGCTCTTTCCCAAAATCCTTATTATTCATTAAATATTGTTCTGTAGCTAAATTCATTCCAATATTATGAGAAGTCATTGAAACATAACGCATAACTAGCACCCTCTTATAAAAACATCAACATAAATAGACTAAAGTTTTACTTTTGTCATTTAGTCATCCAATTGTAGTGTACGTCTTTTAGTAAGCGTTTGCAATACATTATCAACAAAGTGAAAAATACTTTCTTTTTTACATCTTTTTAGGGCGAAAACATTTTATAATAAAGGTATAAACTTTCGGAGGTGTCTATTATGACAGAAATTTATCCATACAAACACATTCTAGTTGCTGTCGATGGCTCAAAAATTACTAGTAACGTCTTAGAAAGTGCCATTGATTCTGCACTACGGAATCATGCTAGCCTTGATATCTTACGGATTGTTCAAGTAACGCAACTAACTGATGGCTATAGCAATGCGGCCCTTAGCAACGAAGAAACATATAATATTGTTAAAACCACCAAGGAACGACTCGATGACTTGAAAAAGCGTGCGGTCGATGCGGGGGTTGAAGACGTTAACGTTCATATCCGATTTGGAAATCCAAAACGTGTTATTGCCCATGAATTTCCGTCAGATCACAATACTGACTTGATTGTTCTCGGTGCGACTGGTGTATCTGGTCTTGAACGCTTTGTTCTTGGCTCTGTTACCCACTATGTTAGTCGGATGGCAAAATGTGATGTTCTTGTTGTTCGCAAAAACGACCATGTTAACTAGGTGAAAAAACGGTGAAACAAATTGTTACTGGCATCGTTGCTCATGTCGATGCTGGAAAAACGACTTTAACCGAAGCCCTCATGTATAAAACCGGCGCTATTCGAAAGCTAGGCCGTGTGGATAATGGGGATGCTTTTTTAGATCCTAATACGCTCGAAAAACAGCGCGGAATCACTCTTTTTACCCATCAAGCTGAACTAACCTACAATGACCTTGTGCTTACCCTTCTCGATACCCCAGGTCACGTCGATTTTGCTAGTCAAACAGAACAAGTCTTACCAGTTCTTGATTATGCAATTCTTGTCGTTTCAGCTACTGATGGCATTCAGGGATACACGCGCACATTATGGGATCTTCTTGCTCGTTATGATATCCCGACCTTCATTTTCATTAACAAAGAAGATGTGATTGGTGCTGATCCTAGCAGTGTTATCAAACAACTGCAAAAAGAATTTTCGCCGGCTTGCCTTGATTTTGCTGATCCATTAACTGATGAAGTTCGTGAAACAATTGCCATGCAGGATGATACAGTTTTAGAAAACTACCTCAGTACTGGCCATCTTAGTGATCAAACAATTCAACAATTGATTAAACAACGTAAAGTATTCCCTTGTTATAGTGGAGCTGCCCTAAAATTAACCGGAATCACTAATTTCTTAAAGGGACTGGAGAAATGGACTGTTACGCCTGAGTTCGCTGATGAGTTTGCGGCGCGGGTATTCAAAATTTCCCATGATGACAAGGGCAACAGGCTTAGCTGGGTTCGCGTATTCGGTGGCAAAATTCCAGCTAAATCAGTTTTACTAAACGAAGAAAAAGTGAACCAAATCCGAATATATAACGGGGCTAAATTTACCCCGAGTCAGGTTTTAAGCGCAGGTCAAGTCGGTGCTCTTACTGGATTAACTTCTACATCCCCTGGACTTGGCCTTGGTAAAACAAAACCACTCCCGGCACCAGTCTTAAAACCAGTCTTAAATTATGCCGTTAAAGTTGATAAAGAGGACCTTCATGCTTGTCTCAACGCCTTAAAAGAGCTTGAAGATGAAGATCCACAACTACAGATCTCTTGGCATCCTCACATCCAAGAGATTCACGTTCAAATTATGGGAGAAGTTCAACTTCAAATCCTGCAACAATTGCTTCAAGAACGTTACCAATTGGAAGTTACATTCGATGAGGGGAACGTTCTCTATCAAGAAACGATTACTAACAAAGTTGAAGGGGTCGGTCACTTTGAACCATTACGTCACTATGCCGAAGCCCACCTTCTTTTAGAACCGGGAAAACAAGGCTCTGGAATTACCATTAGCAGTGATTGCAGTCTTGATATCCTGGATCGCAATTGGCAACATCAGATCTTAACTAGTTTACAAGCCAAAGAACATTTAGGGGTTCTTACAGGTGCTCCCCTTACCGATGTCAAAATCACCCTCGTTGGTGGTCGCGGTCATATTAAACATACAGTTGGTGGAGATTTTCGTCAGGCTAGTTGGCGAGCGGTTCGTCAAGGATTGATGGAGCTGAAGGAACAAAACGAATGTCAATTATTAGAGCCTTGGTATGCTTTCCACCTTAAAGTCCCGAATGACCAAGTAGGACGTGCAATTAATGACATTCAACAAATGCATGGTACGTTCGAGCTTGATGAAGCTAATAGTCAAGCCCTAACCCTGATTACGGGAACCGCTCCTGTTGTGGGCATGCGCGACTACGCCCAAAGCGTTCGCGCCTATACTCATGGCCAGGGTCAGCTCGAGCTTGTTGTTGCTGGCTATTATCCATGTCATAATGCTGAAGATGTTATTAGAAATGTTAATTATGATCCGGTTGCTGACCTAGAAAACACTCCTGATTCCGTTTTCTGTGCGCATGGTGCTGGTTTCCCCGTTCCATGGAATGAAGTCCCAACAATGGCACATTATCCGTATAGAAAATAGGTTGTTGATATTGCCATAAATAAAGAGGAGCTAGAAGAAAAATTTCTTCTAACCCCTCTTTATTTTTCATTCAATTGTCAATAGCAATCCATACAATGCACCTAATAAATTAGCTTCATTGCCAAACTTTGCGGTCATTATTTCTGGCATCGTGACATCATCATGAAGACGGTAATCACCCTTTTGCAGAATCATAAATTGCTTCTTTATTTCATCAATTAAAATTTTTTGCGCACTAATGCCACCACCAATGAGCACACGTTCAAGGTCAACAACTGTCTGGATATTTAAAATCAAAACAGCTACTCGCCGACAAAATCCTTCAAATAAGGACCAAATAACTGGATTATGAGGATTAATTTCTTTAAATACTCGCCGGCCATCAGTTTTATCCTTAATATCACAAATATCAGCCATGGTTTCAATCATCTTAACTGCTGAAGTAGTAGCCCCCATTGTCGAATAGTGAAGTTCAGGCGCATCATTATCAATGATCATGGCACTTAATTCACCGGCCTGAAAATGCGGTCCGTGCAAGAGCTGGTTATTAATAACAATCCCGCCTCCAACCGAAGTCCCTAATGTAATTACAGCGCCATTACTGATACCGTTGAGATTGCCAAGCCACATTTCCGCCAATGTCGCACAATTAGCATCATTACCAACATATACTGGGCAATGAGCTCGTGATTCTAGATAGGCCGCAAAGTTAAAGGTCCTCATAAAGCCAAGGGCACCCGTAAACTTTACCTCTCCCGTCGCCGGATTGACGACTCCTGGAAGACTGACACAAATCGCAGTAACCTTGTCTAAAACCGGCTCCACAACAGCAAAGATTGCAGCCAGAAATGCTTCTTTTTGATGAGGAGTTGGGACATGATTTTTCTCAAAAATATTACCAGAGTGATCAATTAACGCACTCTTTATCTCTGTCCCACCAATATCAATACTTAAATACTGTCGTTGCATAACTCCTCACCTCATCTTTCTTATATTATACACGACTCCGCTGTTGAGGGTACCAAATACAAATACTGATGAATAGGCCAACAAGGGTAAAAGGCAACCAGCTAAAGCCAAGCTGGTACAAGGGAAAGTATTTTTCTGCAAAATGAATTAATGACATGCTAAATGTGGTATCCCGTAAAACCGGTGGGAAAGCATTTACCATATCAAAAAACGCAGGAATCATTGTTATACCTGTCGTGATTCGGTAAATTAACGAAGCTCCCTTGAATAGGGGCGAAAAAATACCTAGTAGGATCAACACAATGGCTAACGGGTAAAGGAACATTAAAACTGGTATCGACCATGAAACGATTCGGTCCAATCCCATGTTAGCAACTAGAAATGACAACAAGCAATTTCCCCGTAAAAAGGCTTTATAAGAAATCTGGGGAAAACGATAATGAAAGTCCTGAGCAAAAGCGACTACTAATCCCATCGCCGTTGTCATACACGTGATTGTCGCAAGGGTGAGCAATAATACATTTCCAAAATCCCCCATATAATAATGAGCAATTTGATTTAATGTTGTTCCCCCATTAGCTGCGATTGTGAATTGATGCCGACTCGTTGTTCCTAAATAAATTAGTCCGATATACAAAATCCCAATTCCAAAAATCCCGATCATTCCACCCTTGGTAGTAGCAAGTGAAACTGATTGTTGAGATTTAAAACCAAGTTGGCGAATTGCGGTAATAATCGTAACCCCAAAAACCAATGCCGCTAATGCATCAACGGTATTATATCCTTGAATAAAACCATTACTAAAGGCATGATTAACGTATTCTGGAGTTGGTTGGGGAGTAGTTGTACTTCCCATTGGATGAATAAAGGCGAGAAGAAAGATCAAAAATAACATAATAAGGAAAATCGGATTTAAAACTTTACCAATTATTTTGGTGATTTTTCCCTCACGCGTTGCAAAAAAGTAAACAATTAGAAAAAATGCTCCGGTATAGGCTAATAATCCCCACCCTTGCATCCCTTTACTTAAATATGGCGCAACTCCAATCGTATAAGGAACAGTTGCCGTACGCGGGGTTGCACATAAAGGTCCAATAATTATTTGAACCAGGACAAGGAAAATAAGGGCAAACCTTTTCCCATTTGGTAAAGCTAGTTCATATAATCCATTTGCATGTGTAATACTAATCGCTAGTAATGCAAATAGCGGTAAAAGAACACCAGAAAGCAAGAATCCACCCGTTGCTGCTATCCACTGGTTACCGGCTAATTGTCCTAAATGCACAGGAAAAATTAAATTTCCTGCCCCAAATAACATTCCAAAAATTAGCGACCCAATTACCAAGTAGGTTTTACACGCTGCTTTAATTGAGCTCATAGTTAATCACTCATTCCTTTTCTCTAAATTTAATCTGACGCTAAATTATACCATGAAATAGGCGCCCAGGCAGAAGTACATTTCAAGCAAAAAGGACCGTTACATTCTCTCAAATGTTAACGATCCTTTAAAACTAATTTTTTAAAAAGTTAGCTACCAGTTCCAAAATTTCTTGGCGTCGTGAGCCATTAAACATATGTCCTTCTTCGGGAATTAAATGCAACTCACTGTTAGGCATGATTACATTATATTTCTTTGAAGCTTCAGGGGAAACCACATTATCAGCTAACCCATGAATTAGCAGTGTGGGTCCACTATAATGCTGCGCTGTTTCGTAAATTGGTAAAAGCTGCGCCGTTCGGAAGTAGTCGCCACCAACGGTAAAGCCATGCACATCAACCATTTCTGGTATATGGTTAGGGTCATATTGGCTTCCCTGACAAACTCCTTTTAGCGCATCATCTTTCAAGGTTGCAGCAGGTGCCAGCAGTACTAGTTTTGTAATAATATCGCGATAATAAGCCGCCAGCATAGAAGCAACTACCCCACCTTGCGAATGACCAATTAGGTAAATCTTCTTTGCTTGCATAGTTGTGTGAGCATAGTCAATGATTTTCATTCCATCCAGGATTTCACTGAAAACTGTCATATCCTTGAATTCACCATCACTATGGCCAGTCCCATCAAAGTCAAAGCGTAACGTTGGAATTCCTTGTTGGTTTAAATAGTGCGAAAGAGCATACAGAATTTTAGAATCATCATATCCCAGATTGCCCTTAAAGCCATGCATCAGAATTGCAACCGTATCGTTTTTAATCGTCGTTGTTCCTTCAAGAAGGCCATATAGTTTTAGACCATCTCGTTTGATTGTTATTTCCATCAAACCACCTCTCGCCTATTATACACTGTTTGACTTAGTGTTTTAGTTTCTCCAACATTTCCCGGTGGTGAGCCTCGTGTTTCTCATCCACCTTAACAAAGAAGTAAGAAACCGCAGCCAATACGGCAACTACAACACCAACTGTAATCGTCTTAATTGTAAAATTGGTTACCATATAGCATGAGATTAAGAGTGCTAACACTGGAATGATATATTTTCCGGGAAGCTTAAACCCGTGATTAGGGAATTCATTAGTATGTTTAAACTTAATTACTGCTAAAATTGATGGAACATATTGAACAAACGAAGCAAGCACAATACAAGAAACAAGAAAGAGGTAAGATTGAGTAACTAACAACATCGAAACAACGGCTGTCAGGATAATCGCTACCCAGGGTGCATCATGGCGGTTCTTTTTACCAACCCACTTTGGTAACATTGCGTGTTCATTCGCTAGTGAGGAAATTAATGATGGAGTGTTAAAGGAGGCCGCAAACGCCACCCCAAAAATACTGATTAACATTCCCACAATCACTAAAATGTACCCCCACTTACCAACACCAGTTCCAAAGGCATTGGCAATTGGTGTACTATACTTTGACATCCTAGTTCCCAAAATACCGATTGCTACCAACATCATTAGCGAATACATAATCGTTACACTAACCATTACGGCGATTAACACGCGCGGAATATTTTTCTCCGGATCAGTCATTTGCTTTGCGGCAATTGGGATAAAGGAAAAGCCGGTAAACATATAGAAGACAACACTAAAGGCTGCTCCAAAATGTTTGGCAAGCGGCATTACCCCGGTGGTTGCTGCATGAGGAATTACCGGTGAAAAATTAGCAAAGTGAATGCAAAAAACGCCAATAACAATAAAAGCAAGGATCGTAATCATTTTTGCAGCTGAAGAGAGGTTATCGACCAACTTAACAAGCGTCCGGCCGAAGAAGTTAATGGTTGAGAATAATAAAATTAAACCAAAAACAGAAACATAGTATACCCAATGAGTATTAAAAAGTGGTAAAAAGCTTCGGAGAGTTGTCAATAAGGCTACCACTTCGGCGGATAAAGTACAGCATCCTAAAAACCACGTAAAGATGCCGAGCTCATAGCCAGCAAACCGGCCAAATGCATTATATGAATAAAGCCAAGCTGCACCCGACCCTGTAAAACGGCTAGAAAGGTCCGCATAACATAACGCAACCATGCTAACCGTAATAGCGGCACAGAGTAAGACAAGGACACTTGCTAAATCCATATCTTTATAGATAACTTGTGGTAGCAAAAAAGCACCTGACCCAATAACACCATTAATACCTAAAAAGTAAATTGAAATGAACGATAACTTTTTAGGATTTTTCTTTTTCGTATTGATAAGCTCCACCTTCTATCCTTTATAACAAAAATAATATTATCTTCATTTAAAGTCTATTCTTATTTTAAAGGCTTTACAAGTAAGGCAAGTTAACCAATTTTTATATTTCTAAACAAAAAGAGACCGAGTTAAACTCGATCTCTTTTCTTAATTTATTAAGTGTTTAATTAGCAATCAGTAGCTGATTACTTAAGACCCTTCCAAGTCCAGTTAGTAACTTCTGGTAAGTCCTTACCTTCTGAACGGATGTAGTGGTTGTGCTTGTTGATCATGTTGTCCATCTTGGCAACAAATGCAGCACTCTTTTGTTCGTAACCAGGAACACTTTGGATAGCGTCCTTAGCTAAGTGGAACCGGTCAAGTTCGTTTAATACACGCATGTCGAATGGAGTGGTGATATCACCATTTTCTTCGTATGAGTGAATGTGAACGTTACGGTTAGCACGATCGAAGAACAATGCTTGGATCATGTCACGGAATCCGTGCCATGCAAAGATAACTGGCTTGTCAGTAGTGAAGTAACTATTGAATTCAGCATCAGTTAAACCTTCAGGGTTCTTGTCAGTGTTCATCAAACGCATAATTTCAATGATGTTGATGTAACGAATCTTCAATTCAGGGAAGTTGTCATGAAGAATGTCAATAGCTGCAAGAGCTTCTTCAGTAGGTTCAGTACCAGAAGATGCAAATACAACATCTGGTTCAGTACCTTGGTCAGTAGATGCCCAGTCAATGTAGCCAAGACCATTGTCAGCCAATTGAGTAGCTTCATCAATAGAGAACCATTGTGCACGTGGGTGCTTAGAAGTTACGAAGAGGTTGATGCATTCTTGGTTACGGAATGCCTTGTTAGATACAGCCATTAATGAGTTAGTATCTGCTGGCAAGTATTCCTTAACGAGGTCTGGACGTTCCTTTTCAAATAAGTGAGTCAATAGACCTGGATCTTGGTGAGTGTAACCGTTGTGATCTTGTTGGAATACAGTAGAAGTATCAACAAAGTTCAATGCTGGGTATTGGTGACGCCAGTAAAGATCCTTAGCCTTACGTAACCACTTCATGTGTTGAGTAAGCATTGAATCAACAACACGACCGAATGCTTCGTAAGTTGCGAAGAATCCGTGACGACCAGTTAATGTGTAACCTTCAAGGAATCCTTCAGCTTGGTGTTCTGAAAGTTGTGAATCGATCATACGACCTTGTGGAGCCACATCTTCGTCGTTTGGTTCGTGGACACTTTCCATCCATTGACGCTTTTGACCATCAAGGAATGCGTAAAGACGGTTTGACTTAGATTCGTCAGGACCAAATCCACGGAAGTTAGTTGGGTTCAATTCAGCCATCTTGTTGAGGTACTTACCCCATTCAAGCATGTCTTGCTTTACAACAGAACCAGGATTTTGAACATCAACAGCAAAATCACGGTAGTTTGGCAATACAAGTGGCTTAGGATCGATACCACCATTAGTGATAGGGTTCATAGCCATACGACGGTTACCTTCTGGTGTGTTCTCTTCAACAAGAGCAACTGGGTGACCATCTTCGTCGAACAATTCTTCTGGCTTGTATGACTTCAACCAGTCAACAAGGATGTCCTTGTGTTCCATGTCATCTTGGGATACTGGAACTGGAATTTGGTGTGCACGGAATGAGTTTTCAATTGGGTTACCATCAAGGTCAGTCTTAGGACCAGTCCAACCCTTAGGTGCACGGAAGATAATCATTGGCCATTGTGGTAATGAGTTATCATTGTTTTCACGAGCGTTCTTTTGAATAGCCTTGATTTCTTCAACAACCTTGTCCAAAGTCTTAGCCATTTCTTCGTGAACTTCCATGTGAGGCTTGTAACCCTTGAATTCACCATCACGGTCAGCTTCTTTGTAAGCTGAAACAAAGTATGGCTTCCAACCCATACCTTCGAAGTACTTAGTAAGTTCTTCGTCACTCATCCGTGAAAGGATAGTAGGGTTAGAAATCTTGAATCCGTTAACTTGGATGATTGGTAATACCGCACCATCCTTGATTGGGTTGATGAACTTGTCTGAGAACCATGATGCCATTAATGGACCAGTTTCAGCTTCACCATCACCGATTTCAACAGCGGCAATAACTTCTGGGTTATCTAAGATAGCACCAACACCGTGTGAAAGTGAGTAACCAAGTTCCCCACCTTCGTGGATTGAACCTGGTGTTTCAGGTGCAGCGTGTGATGCAGTACCGCCTGGGAATGAGAAGTGCTTGAATAACTTAGCCATTCCCTTAGTGTCTTGAGTATATTCAGGATAAATTTCAGTGTATGAACCATCCAAGTATGAGTTGTTAACCATAACTTGGCCACCGTGACCTGAACCTTCGATGTAGAACATATCAAGGTCATACTTCTTAATTACACGGTTCAAGTGTGCGTAAATGAAGTTTTGAGGAACAATAGTACCCCAGTGACCAATTGGCTTAGGCTTAACATCTTCTGCCTTTAATGGTTGGCGAAGTAATGGATCACCCATTAAGTACAATGTACCAACTGAAAGGTAGTTAGCTGCACGCCAGTAAGCATCAACACTTTCCAAGTATTTCTTGGAATCGTAATCTACTGCCATCTAATAAACACTCCTTCTATATAAATCAATACGTCCTGTGCTTTCTAACAACATAACGTAAATCATTAAATTTACAATGTTAATGATAAACTGTTTTTTCAAAAAGTCAACCTTTTTACAAATTGATACGGTCCAATTATAAAAAATTAATAATTTTAAGCCGCTCTTTAGTTTTGCAAACCGGCTAACATCTTTAGTCTAACACCATTTGCCATATTCTACGGTTATCTTGCGCAAACTTATGACAATCTAATGAACTTAAATTAATATTAACCTTCCTGGTCTAAGCTAACAAAGGTACTATATTTCATGTATTTATAGTGAATGCGCATATTTGAAACTTCAAATGGTGTTCCATCATCTAAAAAGAAGATTCCGTCAATTATGCCCACCGGTTCTGTCGAGTTTAACTTTAATAATTCTTGGTCTTGTTTATCTGACGGTGATACGCCAATGGTCATAAACGACTTGGTAACTCGTTTCCCCATCTTATCCTCAAGATAATTAAAAATAGAGCCGTTAACAATTTCAGGAGATAAGGTTGGTGTAATCTTAATCGGGATAAAACCAGTTTCAATCATAAAAGGTTGGTCATCAATTAGCCGTAACCGTTTGATTTGGTAAACAAAGTCATTATCATTGAGGAACAACTCTTCTTGTACATCCTTATTTGCGGGAACAACCTGGTAATCAAGCAACTTAATCCCCTGCTTCTTCCCATCAGCACGGAAACTATCTGTAACTCCCAAATTACTCCCCTCATAATGAAATAAGGACTGATTTTTTAGGTAGAGCGGATTAATGAATGTTCCCGAACCGCGTTTTTTGAAGATAATTCCTTCTTGCGCTAATACACCTAGTGCTCGTTTGATTGAACTTCGACTTACCTCGTAAATCTCACTTAAGCTTCGTTCGTCCGGTAGCCGCATTCCGGGGTATTCATTGCCTAAAATTTTTTGTTTTATATCACGCATCACTGAGCGATATACTAAGTCTGCCATCTAATTAACTCCTCGGATTTATTTAATTCGAATTTTAATGATACACTTTAAGTATAGCAGACCTATTTTAAATTGGGATCTTTTTGTAAAATATTGGTGCGATCCAGATAAATTTAGGAGATGAACTTCTTATGAGTAAAAAGAATAAAAAAAGTAAAATGAAAAAAACACAGGTAGAACAAATCTTAGATAAAAATAATATTTCATATGAGCAAGCTGAATTTCCCACGCATCAAGATGGCGATGTCCGTTCAATGAGCGTTGACCACACCGGCATTGATGAACATATTATTTATAAAACCCTTGTTCTTACTGGTAATGTGACTGGCCCCTTAGTCGGAGTCATCCCCGTCGATACTCACCTTGACGAAAAGAAATTAGCTAAAGTTTCCGGCAACAAAAAAGTTAATATGGTTCCGCTTAAAAACTTGTTAAAGACAACAGGGTATGTTCATGGTGCTAACACGCCTGTAGGAATCTATGAAAAATTTCAATATCCGATTTTTATTGATACTGAAGCAAAAGAACAAGGCGAAATTTATGTTTCATCTGGAAAAGTTGGTCGATCGGTTAAACTAAACGCTGAAGACTTAGCCGGATTAGTCCATGCCACTTTTGCTGATTTAGAACAAAAGTAGTTTCCCATTGATTGACCTCCCTAGGTGTGAAGACTAAACTTATTACTATAGTTTTATTTAAGGTCATTATAGAAAGGTCCTGAAAAAATGAAGAAAAATCTATCTGCTTGTACGACTGTCCTTGTAGGTCGTAATGCTACAATTGACGGTTCAACCATGGCAGCACGGAACGATGATACTTTCGCCCCACTTACACCACAACGTTTTGTAACTTATCCGGCATACCATAATCATCCCAATCAAGTTAAAGCTTATTTAAATAAGTGTGTGATTGACCGGCCTGCTGATGGTTACCGTTACCAAGGCACTCCTAATGTCGACTACAAAACTGAAGGGGTCTTTGACGAAAGTGGTTTTAATGAAAAGAACGTTGGGATGAGCGCCACAGAAAGCGTTTATGCTAATGCACGGGTTTTAGCCTGTGATCCGCTTAATACTGAAACAGGAATTAATGAAGACCTTATCGTCGCCGCTACCCTCCCCTTCATCGATAGTGCACGCGATGGGGTTGCTTACCTCGGTAAATTAATCGCTAAATACGGTTCTGCAGAAGGAAACGGGGTTATTTTCAGTGATAAAGATGATGTTTGGTACATGGAAATCGTTACCGGACATCACTGGGTTGCACAACGGATTCCAGATGATGCATACGCTGTTACTGGAAATCGAATTGCCATTCAACAAGTTGATTTTAATGATAAGGCTAACTTTATGTGGTCTGACGGAATTCAAGAATTTGTTGCAAAGAACCACCTCAACCCAGACAAGTATGAATGGAATTTCCGTCATATTTTCGGAACTGCTGATATTTTTGATCAACACTACAACACTCCACGACAATGGTACGGTCATAAGATATTAAATCCGGAAACTGAATTTGATCCCCTTGATTTCGATATTCCATTTATTATGCAAACGGATCATCGAATTACCCTTGAAGACGTGGAAAAGATCCTTAGTAGCCACTACCAAGGAACCCCTTACGATCCACTAGGCCATGAAGGTACCGACCAACAAAAGCATATGTTCCGGCCAATTTCACTAAACCGGACGCAAAATTCCCACGTTCTTCAGGTTCGTAATGACTTACCGGAAGCTGCTTCAACGATTATGTGGATGAGCTTTGGTATTCCTACCTTTACCCCCTATGTTCCATTCTTTGGTAATGCTGAAGATATCGATGTAAGCTATCGTGAAACACCAGAGAAACTTAATATGGATTTAAAGAGTGCTTACTGGATGTATCGGGCGCTTTCAATGATTGTCGAATCACACCATGCAGAATTTTCTAAGGCCGACTTAGATTATCTCAAAGATGCCCGCGAATACCTCTACGGCTGGGTCAATGAAGTTGCTCCACAGGTTAAGGGGATGTCATCTTCTGAAGTCAGTGCTTTCTTAAGTTCAAAGACGCATGAAATGGTTGCCGAAATGGCTAAACGAACAAAAGCTTTAATGGCTGAGTTAGTAATGAACGGACTCGAACTTTCTAAGTTAACATTCCAAATCGATAAAAACTTATAAAACAATAATAAAAAATGGGTTAGTTTATGGTAAAAACCACAAGCTATCCCATTTTTCTTTAATTATTTCCGGCAAACTGACTATTATAAAGATTAGCGTAAAAACCTTTTTTATTCATTAATGATTCATGGTTACCTGTTTCGATAATCTTCCCATGATTAACCGCGACAATCTGGTCAGCCTTCCGAATCGTTGACAGACGGTGAGCTACAACAAAACTAGTCCGTTCTTGCTGCAGAGCATTCATCGCTTCTTGAATCAAGACTTCTGTTCGGGTATCAACAGAACTGGTAGCTTCATCCAGAATTAAAATTTCCGGATCAGCTAAAAATGCCCGTGCAATCGTTAATAATTGTCGTTGTCCCTGTGAAATATTAGAAGCGGACTCGTCTAAGACCGTTTGGTAACCATCAGGCAGTTCACGAATGAAAGCATCCGCCCGGGCCATCTTAGCAGCATGATAGACTTCTTCGTCCGATGCATTCTCATTCCCATACTTAATATTTTCAAAAATCGTCCCAGTAAAGAGCCAAGTATCTTGAAGAACAATCGCAATATGCTTACGTAAGGTATCACGAGTCATTGAACGAGTATCTTTCCCATCAAGATAAATATGGCCACCTTGCGGATCATAAAACCGCTCTAAAAGATTAATAATGGTCGTTTTCCCTGCTCCGGTTGGGCCAACAATGGCGACCATCTTATCTCGCGGTGCTTTAAGGTTAAAGTCTTGAATAAGCGGTTCATCAGTATAGCTAAATTTAATATCTTTAAATTCAACTTTCGGAATATCTTTTCCAGTAAGGGGCGGAATATCTTCAACCTTATCATTCATCTCTGGTTCATCCAAAACAGCAAAAATACGTTCTGCCGAAGCAATTGTTTGTTGGATGGTGTTACTTAAATTCGCAATTTGGGCAATTGGTTGAGAAAATTGATTGGTATATTGTAGAAATGCTTGCACATTACCAAGAGTAATCTGACCATGAATAACCTGAATCGCTCCAACCACTACTACAACAAGGTACCCAAGATTCCGAATAAAGACCATCATTGGCATCATTAAGCTAGAGAAAAATTGTGCTTTCCATGCTGCTTGGTAGTACTGATGGTTCTCTTTATTAAACTTTTCTTCTTCATCTTGTTCCTTGTTAAATGTCCGCACGATCGTATGAGCAGCGTATGTTTCTTCTACTTGGTCATTAATTTTCCCCAAAGCGGCTTGCTGACGACCAAATAGTCGCTGTGAGGTTGGAGCAACAAAAGCAACTACCAGCACACTAAGAGGGATTGTAATAAGGGCAATAATCGTTAATTTCCAACTAATCGTAAGCATTAAAATGAAAACACCAACAAGCGTTAACAAACTCGTAATGATTTGAATCAAACTTTGCTGGAGAGTTCCCGCAATATTATCCATATCATTAACCATTCGACTCATAATGTCCCCATTATTATGAGTATCGTAATATTTAATTGGTACCCGGCGCATTTTCTCTTCAAAGTCTTGACGCAAATTGTAAACAACACGTTGCGATACCCGTGTCATAATTTGTAACTGGAGGAAACTAAATAGTCCAGAAAATAAATAAAGCAAAATGACGGTAATTCCAATTTGCCAAATCCGGGTAAAGTTAATTGGAAGGGTACTTAAGTGGGCACCAGCTTTCATTTCTGCATATCCTTTAAGCATTCCGTCATAAATGATCGTCGTAGCTTCACCAAGAATTTTTGGTGCTAAAATTGATAAAATGACAGAAATAACAGCTAAGAGAATTGAAACAATAACCCCAACTCGCCATGGCCGTAAGTAGGCAATTAATCGCTTTGTGGTTGGCCAAAAGTGTTGAGCCTGTTCAGGTACTCGTGGTCCTCTATGCACGATCAACATCCCCTTTCTCGACTTGTGACTTAATTATTTGTTGGTAAGTTTCATTATGTGCTTTTAATTCTTGGTGAGTTCCTTGACCAACTACCCGTCCTTCATCAAGCACAATAATTTGATCAGCATCAACAACAGTAGAGATTCGCTGAGCCACGATAACCGTTACGGCACGTTGAATTTGTGGGTCTTTTGCTAAGGCCGCCCGGAGTTTTGCATCAGTTTCAAAATCTAAAGCTGAGAATGAGTCATCAAAAACATAAATTGACGCTGGCTTAATAATTGTTCGAGCAATCGCTAACCGTTGGCGTTGACCACCAGAAAAGTTACTCCCGTTTTGCTCAACAACTGCGTCCAATCCGCCTTCTTCACGGACGAAATCTGCCGCTTGCGCAATTTCAAGCGCATGCCACATTTCTTTATCCGTTGCTTCCTCATACCCAAATTGAAGGTTAGACCGAATAGTCCCACTAAAAAGAACTGCCTGCTGTTGGGTAATAGAAATAACCTCATGCAGATTATGCTGACTTAGTTTTTTAATTGGAACTCCATCAACTTTAATCTCCCCGCTTTCAATATCAAACAACCACGGAATTAAGTTAACCAAAGCTGATTTACCTGAACCGGTCCCTCCAATAATCGCTAAAGTCTGACCTGCTGTAACTTTAAAGTTCAAGTCCTGCAAGGCCAATCTTTCCGCCCCATGGAAACGAAAATCAACATTTTCAAATTCAAGGGAAGCTGGTTGATTAATCGAAATCTTTTCTTGATCCTTTTCCGGTGCATTATGAATACTGATCGGCTGGTCTAGAACCGCATTAACCCGGGTAGCAGATGCCGATGCTCGTGGAACAAAGACAAAGATCATTGAAAGCATCATAAAGCTAATCATAATCTGAGTGGCATATGTCATAAAGGCAATTAAATCCCCTACTTGCATGCTCATATTAGCTACAAGATGACCACCCAGTAAAATAATGGCAACATTTGTCATTCCTAAAATAAGCGTTACTACTGGGAATAATGTCGAAACAATTGTAAAGGCCTTGATTCCGGTTTGCGTGTAGTCCTCGTTTGCTTTTTTGAAGCGATTTTGTTCCCGATCTTCCTGCCGAAAAGCACGAATAACTCGAACTCCTGTTAGCCCTTCCCGAAAGATTAAGTTAATGCGATCAGTTTTTTTCTGAATGCTCTTGAATAACGGAACCGCAAAGTACATAACTGTCATGACGATAATAGCTAAAACTGGCAAACTAATAAAAAACACTTTAGTTAGTTGCGGTTCTCGAACATACGCTAAAACACAGGCCGCAACAAGCATTACAGGTGACTGAAGCATCATCCGAAGCATTTGCACCATGACATTTTGAATCTGTACAATATCATTGGTTGACCGCGTAATTAAAGATGAATCGCCAAACTCATCCATTTCACGATTCGAGAAACGTAAAACCTTATGATAGATCTGGCTTCGTAGCTTTTCACCAACCTTCATTGATTGGGTCGCTGCAAAATAAACATTTAATCCGGCGGCTACTAATCCAATCGCAGCCACAATCATCATTTTAATTCCTTCATTCCAAATCACGCCCATATCTTTTTGCACAATTCCCCGATTAACAAGATCGGCGGTAACTGTCGGCAAATATAGGTCACACGAAACTTGGATTAATAAAAAGAAAACTGCACCAATTGTTGCCCATAAGGCTAAATTTTTTCGTGCTATACGTATCAAAGCAATCCTTCCTTCATCTATTTTTAGTCATCTTGAACTATTATACAGACTTTTTGGAAAATTAGCTTTTATTCTGATAATCCCTTTGATTAACACTTTTGTATAAGATAGAATATTATTTGAAAGCAATTACACACTTTTGGCACATACAGAAAGAAGATAGATATTTATGGTTAAAAAAATTTTTGCTTTTAGTATCCGGAAAGATGAAGAACCTTACGTTAAAGAATGGGCTAAGAACCATCCCGAAGTAGAAGTAGAATATACAGATGAACTCTTAACTCCTGAAACTGCCGCAAAAGCTAAAGGAGCTGATGGGGTAGTCGTTTACCAACAACTCGATTACACGCCAGAAACGCTACAAGCACTGGCTGACGAAGGCATTACAAAGATGTCACTACGTAATGTTGGTGTTGATAACATTGATATGGCTAAGGCAAAAGAACTTGGCTTTGAAATTACCAATGTTCCTGTTTACTCACCAAACGCAATTGCCGAACATGCTGCTATTCAAACAGCCCGAATTCTTCGCCAAACCAAGGTCTTAGATGAAAAGATTGCTAATGGTGACTTACGGTGGGCCCCAACAATTGGTCGAGAAGTGCGTGATCAAACTGTTGGTGTTATCGGAACTGGTCATATTGGACGTGTCTATATGCAAATTATGGAAGGCTTCGGTGCTAAGGTAATTGCATATGACCCATTTGAAAATCCAGAATTAAAGAAGCAAGGATATTACGTTGACAGCCTTGATGATCTATATGCTCAAGCTGATGTGGTTTCTCTTCACGTTCCAGCTACCAAAGAGAACTTCCATATGATTGATAAAGACGCAATTGCTAAAATGAAAGACAATGTTGTAATTGTTAACTGTTCACGAGGCGCATTAGTTGATACTGATGCTGTAATCGAAGGACTTGATAGTGGAAAGATCTTTGGCTTTATCATGGACACTTACGAAGATGAAGTTGGAATCTTTAATGAAGATTGGCGTGGCAAGGAGTTCCCTGACAAGCGACTTAAAGACCTTATCGATCGTTCAAACGTCCTTGTTACTCCACATACCGCTTTCTACACTACTCATGCTGTCCGCAACATGGTTCTGAATGCCTTTGACAATAATCTTAAATTAATTAATGGTGAAGAAGCTGATACACCGGTTAAGGTTGGCTAATAATTATTAATCTTTCTTAAAAAGCCCGACTATTAGTGCAAGACTAATAATCGAGCCTTTTTTGTTCACTAAACTAGTGCCGTTTGTAAAGCACACGCAAGAAGGCCCCCAACAATTGGGCCACACATTGGAACCCATGCATACCACCATTCTGAAACACCCTTATTAGGAATTGGCAAAATAGTATATGCTAACCGTGGTGACCAATCACGAGCTGGGTTTAAGGCAAAGCCAGTAGTTGTCCCGAGACATGTACCAACAACTGCAATAACCATTCCTACGATAAATGGCTTCAATCCCTGTGTAAAGTTACCAAGATTTAATAAGATGAAAATAAATGCAAAGGTCGCAATCACTTCTGAGAAAAAGTTAAAAATTGGACTATTTATCGCTGGACGAGTAGCAAAAATACCAACATTATTTCCTTCTTCTTCATTTGGGGTTGCTTTAAATTGTGGATAGAATTGAATAATTACTAATACTGCACCAACAAACGCACCAAGAAATTGACCAAGTAAGTAAGGTATAACGTTACTCCAAGGGAATAAGCCAAAAATAGCAAAAGGAATTGTTACAGCGGGATTTAAGTGCCCTAATGAGCCCAGAAATCCTGCAACATAAACTCCCATTGTAACTGCTAAGCCCCATGAAATACAGATAAACCACCAGCCACTTTGTTTCCCATATGTTTTATTCAAACTATTACCAGCACAACATCCTGCTCCTAATAGGATTAAAACCATGGTGCCAAAAAATTCGCCAATAAATCCATGCATGTCTAAACACCAACCTTTTTATATTATTCCCAAATTGTATGCGTTTTCTATACATATAATGCTAACACATTAATTATGCATTTTATTGTCTTTATTGTATTAACTGTTCAATAACGGCAATATTTTACAAATTAATACACAAAAAAATCATGTTCCTTACCAGAAATTATTATCTTTTCTTTAAAAGAAAACCTAGTACTAAGAAAATAATCACCAAGAAAATCCCACAGTAAATATATCTTTGCGGATGTCCTTTTACGTGTCCGTACCGATAATCATTATTATAGCGTTGCATTGCTCCTATTGTTAATCCACTGATTCCATTTATTGTTGGACTAAGCGCAAAGGACGCCGACACTTCGCTTATTTCATTATTAATAAAGCTAAAAATAATAAAAAGGACTCCACTCATCACTGTTGAAATTATTGTTGCAAGATTAATTCCAACTAACAGTTCATAGATAATACTATTATTAGCTGGAACCTTAACAAGTATTCTTGGCATCTCTTGCCAACTTCTTGCAATAAAGAAAATGAGTAAAATGCAATCACCAATAATGAACGGTAAAGTCCAACCATTATGTAATTCTAAACTTGGTGGAGTTACAATCCCTGCAGCGCATAAAACTACTATTGGCCAATACATTGAAGCAAATCTTCGGCGTGATTGCGGTCGTTCCAGGAGAGCAAAAAATTGTCCCAAAAGAGCTTGCAAGCAATTTAAAACGATAAATATCATGACCCATATATTTAAGTAGCTAGGAATTAGTACTACTTTAGGCTGTCCCCAGGCCAATACAATCGAAATAATTAAAATAATAGCTAATAATAAAGCCCTTGGTGCATAAGGGGACAGATTTCGATACTTTTCTGCTCGTTGATAAATTAATGTCAGATTATAAATATTCATCACTAAAACGACAGCTGAAACCAGTAAAACAGAGTCCTGTAACTGATTTGGGGATGGGGGTTCTCCACCTAAAATAATATATGCTGACATTGTACAAAGCCATCCCACTGTCCACATCAATGGAATAGTTGGTGTCAAGATTAATGGCTGACGCGGCAACCATTGTTCCATGTGAAACACCTCCTCAATATGGTATCTTACCATAAGAAATTGCTTAAAATCTGGTAAGATAAATAGTAGTTATTTTTAGGAGGTAAATTTTTATGTTTTTACCACAATTAGGATTAAAAGGAAGCAGTCAACTAGACCAAATTAATGATCGCCTACAATATAATCCTATTGCTTATGAATTTTATACTGATGCTAATGATTTTACTGATGAAGGCTACCAACACCTCTATAATGCAATTCAATACGTTAAAGATGCTGGCATTAAAAATATTATTCTACATCACCCAATGAAGTTTCAGGATCATCATTCAGAAGTAGTGGCTCCGGAAAAACAGTACCCCGACCTATATCGCTTTATCGAATTTACAACTGAAAAGCTCCTTTACTTAGCCGATGACCTTGATGTTCAAGTTCTGGTCCACGGTGGTTATGCCGGTCCTGAATCACGTTATTTTGTTTCACTCTACCCTAGTGTAGAAGACGCCCGAAATGCTGTTTATCAGCGATTGGATCGTTTTGCAGATGCTGGCGGTGATCATATCATGTTTGAAAATTCAATTGCACCAGTCTTTGCTTACGGCGATCCCCTTCAAGAAGATGAGATTCTTGCGCATAATTATCGACTTGCCTTTGATACCTCCCATTGTTTTATTGAGCTTCATGGGAATAACCAGAAATTAGCATCATCCCTAGAACACTTAAAAGATCGTACTATTCACTATCACCTAGTTGATTCAATGGGCAAAACTCATGATAGTCTTACTCTCGGCACCGGTAAAATTGACTGGGCTAATGTTTTGCCTCACTTAAACCCAGTTGCTACTAGTATTTATGAAATTAACTTACATGATCAAAATAATTGTCGTGAACAAATCGACAGTCATAACTATTTACTTAAACTTTATCAAAAGCTTAATAATAGAGGAGAGTTATCGTGAAGCAATATATCAATCGCCGTCATATTTCTTTAGTATTAGCCCTATTTGTCCTCTACTTAGCAATCACCTATTGGGAAATTGTCGCTAAATTTATCCAAACAATTTTTTCTGCAATCGTGCCGCTTTTAATAGGAGCAATCCTTGCCTATATTGTTAACTTACTATTAAAACAATATGAACACCTCTACTTATCTTTATTCAAGAAGCCAAGTGCACAAAAATTCAAGCGACCGGTTGGAATAGTGATGTCTTACTTAACAATCATCCTAATAATCGCCGTCGTTTTTGCCTTAGTAATTCCCGAACTTATTACGTGTGTAAAACTGCTTATTGCAAATCATAGTCACATTATTAACCATTTTATTGATTACTTTGAACATAGCAGTGATTTTAAAGGCCTCATCAATAACTTTGATGCTAGTAAAATTCAATGGGATAAACTTGGTAAATATCTTACGTCTGGCGTTGGTGGAACTTTCCGGACGGTTATTTCAACAGCCTCATCTGTATTTTCGGCTGCCACAACTGCAATTATTGCGTTTTTCTTCTCAATCTACCTCTTGATTTATAAAGAAATGTTGCAACGTCAGTTTACTAAATTACTTTCAACATACTTTAGCCGATACCAGTCACAAATAATTAGAATTCTGAAAGTTTTTGATGAAAGTTACAGTAACTATATTGTTGGGCAATGTAAAGATGCTGCTATTCTTGGAATCTCGTGTTTTATTGGAATGACGATCTTACGAATGCCTTATGCTTCCATGATCGGAGTTGTAACTGCATTTGGTGCTTTAATCCCAATCATCGGCGCCATCCTTGGAGCTAGTGTCGGAGTAATTATCATCTTTGCTGTTTCTCCACTTCAAGCTGGTATTTTTTTGATCTTTATTATTCTCCTTCAACAGTTAGATAACCGCATTACCTATCCACTAGTTGTTGGAAGATCAATTGGGCTACCGAGTGTATGGGTATTTGCCGCAGTTATTATCGGTGGGGGGATTTCCGGAATTCTTGGAATGATGTTCACTGTTCCATTATTTGCAGCCCTTTATAAATTATTAAGTGCTGATGCAAGAAACAGAATAACAATTCAAAAAAATGAGTGAAAAACCGTAGCATTTTTCACTCATTTTTTCATTTTTTATAAATTATCTGGAACCTCTGCAACAGGCTGATCCTTAGTCAGGCGATAAACTTGTGATGCATTTACACCAAAGTACTGGTTAATTAACTTGCTCAATTCTTCCATCGCTTCATTAGCGCGTTCAATTTGTTCTGGATTAATTGCTTCCATAACTGCAACTACATTTTGAGAATCTTCTGTCAACATTGTTCGTTGAGCTTCACGCCAGTTTAGACAACGACAAACAGCACCTTCATCGTCATAATAAATAACTTCGCCCTCCAAAGCAGGTTCATCTTCTTCAGCACCGACTGGCCGAAATGCTTCGCCACCTTTTGCAACACCCAAATGAAGGTCGCCAGCAATCTTATTTCGGTCTTCAATACCTACTGGAACACCGTAGCTCAAAGAAATACTATTGTAGACATCAACAAGAGGTTCAATTGGTTCAAATTTCCGTCCTTGATTGGCACGCTTCAATAAGGCCTCAATTGATGAGCGCGCACCCTTCTTTTTCTTAAACTGTTGAAATGCTTGACGCCATTGATCAACAACTGGATTCAAACGAAAAGTTTCATTAGTTAAAAACTTATCAGCCTCATGAGTAGCATTTGCTAATAGTTTCTTCCGTTCATCATAGTTGTTATCAGTATCATGGTTATCAATGCCATTTGCAAACAAGATGTTTACTTGTGCATCTGGAAAAAGTTCCCAAAAACTTGGATCAATCGTCACTTGCTTCATAAAAATACTCTCCTCTTTATAAATTAGTATTGACGTTTGCCCCCATGCTTTACGGTATCCCAATCACCATCAATATTTTGCCGGATACGAACTAGATAATCATGAACCTGCTGAGCCTCTTTTTCTGAGAAGCCTTTCAATGCCTCACTATTTGAAAATTGGTTTTCACGAATAATAAAAGGATAAATTTCTTTCCCTTTTTGAGTAACATAAAGTCGTTTAATTTTCTTATTCGTCGGATCACTTTTTCTTTCAATAAAGCCATTTTTCTCAAGCTTTTTAACAGCACGGGCAATCGTTGTTCGGTCTACTTTTATCAAGTTTGATAATTGTTCTGAAATAATTCCTGGATGCTCATAAATACGAACAACATATAGGTATTGACCACGTGCTAAATCGATTTGCTTGAACTCAATGTTGGCAATCGAATCGAGGGCTCGATCAATCATCCCTATTTCACGTAAAATATCAATCATTGATAAAAATTCTCCTTGTCTACAATATTAAAACGTTTTTGTTGTAATTGCAACAAAACATTCAGAGCTAATTATTTTCCAACGGCGCTGGCTGAGCAACTTTTTGCATTGCTGTTAATAATTGAGCAGCATCCATTCGCGTTAAAACTGATTTCAGTGCTAATGTCATTAATCGATCATTCTGCGGATTAATCACGTTATTGCTTGGAATTTCTTTTCCAGCTAAAAGTGCGTTCAAAATTTCAACAAAGCGGTCATATGCAGCTTGCGGGTAAGAATTCATAGTAACCTGGGCAATTCCTGCACGGATATCATCTAGTGAAAAATTTGATTTTAATAATCCAATAAGTAAAAGATCTACTAATTGGTTAACAGCATACTTTTTCTTGATTGGTGCTTGAATAACTTTCTTTTTTACATAATTATTTACCATTGATTTTGTAAGTGGTTCAATTCCCAAATGGTTCAATTGTTCATTTACAATTGCCACCACCTGGTCAACATACAAACCTAGTGTAGGCAATTCTTTCCATCGTGGAAATCGCACCCGTGCTAAATTATTTTGCCATCGTTGATATTCTTCTAATTTATCCATATCACAACCTGCTTTCTTATGGGGCAATTCCAATCGATTGATTCCGAAAATCATCGGTAGTAACTGCTTGTTCAATTATCTGTGCTACTTGTTTTAATCCGATCTCTTTGCCTTCTAAAGCCTTCCCTTCACTAACAACCTTAAGAGAAGTTTCTTCATCAGTAATTGGCAAAGTCCTAATAATAGTATATGGCAACTCAAATTCATCAATCATTTTAACCGCATATTGATGAGCAAGGACCGCCTGAGTTGCCTGTTGTCCATACCATTCCTGTAGTTGCTGATTGGTCGCATCATCTGCTGTTCCTGCAATCGAAAGCATTACTATTTTTGATGGTAAAAACAGTGAATGATCAATCAATTCAGCTAACTCTTGCACTTCATCATCTACATACTCATTAACAGTAGGAAGCCAACACAACACATCCCCACGTTGAATTTCAAGTTTAAAACTAGTGAGCGCAACCGCTTCTGGAACCTTTTTGATAATAGTTGGTACTAAATCGTCATGCCGGTGACTAATAAAAACTATTCGACCCATCACAACCTCCAAATCTATTAGTAAGCCATCAATTCATCTTCAATCGTTGCATCTTCAATTCTGACATCAATAATGGTACTTTGCTCTAGTAGTGGCAATAATGTTTGAATATTTCCAGTGAAAAGGAAACGGGTCTCATTACCTGCTTCTTCCAACATGTGTGCTCCTAGCTTTACTGCATTGTCGATTGGGAAACCAGTTCCCATTACTGTCACAGTACAATCTACTCCATCATTCATCGATAAATCACGTGCAGAAGTCAAATGACTGCCATTAAAGTAATAAAGAGTATGAGCAAACCGCATCAATGTTGAAATATTTTTACTTGTGAAAAGCACTAAGGCATCGACCTTTTGAGCATAGTCTTTAACAAGATGACCAATCATTTGCCGTTTATCTTCCTCCAAGCCGTCAAAGGCATCACTCAAAATAACGATTGGACATTGCCAAGCAAGAAGGAGTGCTATCCGTAGTTCTAGTTGTTGAGCCTCACTTAATGCAGCAATCATTTGATCAGGTTCAAATTTCAATGATTTAAGCATTTGAAGTGCTTGTTCTGGCTTCAAAGCATTTTTACGATGACGTAATGCGTGATCAACAGCTTTCGCCACTGTCTTTCCTTTTAAAACTACATCATCAATTCGGCCGATTTCATTTTTACTTTGACGCTTATACTTTTTGAATGGGACCCCGTTAATTGTTACATCCCCATTTAAAATTTTTCCACGGACAGATAATAAATCTTCTAATGCAGTTGCTGCACCTGTATCGTTGCTGCAAATTCCGATTACTTGTGGTGACTTTAGTTCTAATGAAACGTTATCTAATTGGTCTCCTGATTTAGCATCATAGACTAAATCATTAATTGTAATACTACTCACTATATAACCTCTTTTCCTAAGCTATCTACCTTTATTAATCTTATCATTTTTTAGGTAATGAACGAAATAAACATGTCCTTCTTTTTAACATGCTTTAATTTATAACGCCTTATTTGAATGGTAGAATAATATACATAAATTGTACTTACCAATCGAAATGAGGAATGTTATTTTGAATGAGGGCCAACTATTCACAAATTTTATAATTATCATCATTACGTTTATCTTTGCAGCATTCTTTGTAGCAGCCGAGTTTGCCTTAGTGCAAGCACGGGTAACGGCCCTAGAAGAAATGCAAGCAAAGCGCGATAAACCATCTGCGAAAATAAACCGTGCAATCAAAATGGTCACCAATCTAACGGAATATCTTTCGACCACTCAAGTAGGGGTTTCAATTTGCGGAATTATCCTGGGTTGGGTCGGCGAAGGAACAATCGAAGAGCTCTTAACTGATGCTCTTTCGCTGCCAAGCTGGTCACTAAACAATAGTGTCATCCATGTTGTAAGTGCCATCGTGGGAGTTCTTCTTCTAACATATTTTGAAGTGGTCTTAACCGAGATCGTACCTAAAAACATCAGTATTGATATTCCAATTAAGACTTTGATGTTTGTTACCACCCCACTGCACTATTTTCACATTACTTTTTATCCCTTCGTCTGGTTGCTTAATAGTTCTGCCAACGGAATTGTCAAAATGTTAGGCATGAAGCCAGCTGATGAGAGTCAAGACGTCCTTTCGCAAAGTGAGATCATCAGCCTATCTCGAAACGCTGTTAAAGGCGGTGAGCTTGAGCACAATGACTTGCTATATATGGAACGAGCATTTGACTTTAACGATAAGGTTGCTAAAGATATTATGATTGATCGCACGCAATTAACAGTTATTGATATCAATAAAACCGTAAATGATGCGATTAAACTATATCTTAAAACGAAATACAGCCGCTTGCCGGTGGTTGCTGATAATGATAAGGATAAGATTTTAGGTTATGTTTTTAACTATGATTTAATTCGGCAAAAGCAAATTAACGGAGATGTATCCTTAGCCAAAGTTCTCCGCCATATGCCTACTACTCCTGAGACCACCCCAATTACCGAAGTTCTTAAGTTAATGATTAGTACCCGGGTGCCAATGGTAGTCGTTGTTGATGAGTATGGTGGCACCAGCGGAATTATTACTGATAAAGACATTTATGAAGAATTATTTGGAACAGTGAGAGACGAGATCGACAATGTTTCAGATAACATGATTTCTAAGATTGGTGAAAATCAATACCGGGTTGATGGGAAAACGACCATTTATGATTTTGAACGCTTCTTCCATGTTGAACTTAAAGATTCTGAAGACAGCGATGTGGTTACTTTGTCAGGATATGTGTTAGACAATTATCATAATATTCATGAAGGAGAAACGATCAAACTAGCCAATCTTGATTTAAAAATTCAAGATTATCGTCATTCATATATCGATAGCTTTATCGTTACTACTTTATCAAAATAAAACTTTACATTTTGGCAACAATAAGAAAATTATCCTTTTATTTAACCCTTAATTCTACTAAAATAATTTTGTAATATTAAAATAAATCTAAACTAGAAGGAAGAAATTCACATGGCACCAATGAATATTATTTATATCTCGCTTGAGGGAAATACCCGTTCCTTCTTAACGCGGATGCAGGGATATGCTAAACAACAGCACAGTATTAGCGAAGATCGTCCACTTCTTGAATTAAAAGAAGTTAGCGACCAAACTCTTCCTGCCGATGAGACAGAACCCTTCTTTGCTTTCGTACCCACATATTTAAATGGTGGTAACGGGATCGATTCTGGTTTCACTGAAATTATGACAAATGCATTAGGTGAATATATTGCCTACAACGATAATGCCAAACAATGTGTCGGCGTAGTAGGCAGTGGTAATAAGAATTTTAACGAACAATATTGCTTAACCGCTCGCAAATATGCGCGAGATTTTGACGCACCATTTCTCGCAGATTATGAATTACGGGGCACTTCACAAGATATTGAGCGAATTTATACTATTTTAGCCAAACGGTGGAGCGAAATTAACGCCTAACTTCTAAAATAAAAGCGACTTGGAAAATCCAATCCAAGCCGCTTTTATTTTAACCTTGTTTATTAGCACTTATCAGCCATGTTATCCCATACTTATCCACAATCTGTCCCATTACATTATTTAGGATCCAATCACCAAATGGTACCGTCACACGTTGATTGTCTGATTTTGCTAAACGATTAAACAAATCACGTGCCTTATCTTCCTCTTCTTCAAAATCAAGTAAAATTGAAATTAGCGTAGATGTTTGGGGATTGCCCATCGTTGCATCTGCACAAATAATTTTTTGACCAGCAATCATAAATTCACCACGCATTGTTGTCTGGTCCAATTGATCAACTGGTAATCCAAGACTTTCCGCCTGCTCTTTTGTCAGAGCCTCGTGATATGTAATTTGAGCGCCAAAGTCTTGTTCGTAATAAGCCATTGCTTCCTTCGCATTCTCAAATGTTAGGTATGGGTATATAGCCGTCATAGTGTTCCTCCAAAAATATTCATTGTTAATTATATATTTTGAATCGCTTTCCGTCAAACTAGCTTCCAATTGGATTAGCCACTTCTAACCGGATATTAATCATAACGAGGGACCTATTATGATATAATTGTCTAGTCTATTATCAAGCTAATCTTATGATGAAAGGATGAATTTTTTGGAAAAAATTAAAAAGCATAGCCCACTTCTAATTCTCGGACTATTTTTCCTTGGAGTTTGTATGCGTATGCCGATTACAGCAATACCATCTGTCATTAAAGACATTGCACAAACTTTTAACGTTGAAACTACTAGCTTAGGAATTTTAACAACTATTCCACTACTTTGTTTCGGATTACTATCATCAGTAGTTTCAGCACTCGCTCAACGAATTGGTAATGAATTAACGATTGAGTTAGCAATGATTTTAATGTTTATTGGTTCCTATCTACGAATTTTAAATTTCTCATCGTTAATGATTGGAACTATATTAGTCGGGGCTGCCATCACTTGTATTAACGTCTTATTACCTGCAATTATTTCTGATAAGTTGCCAAATCAAATTGGTAGTGTAACCGGGATGTATAATGTCGCAATGACTTTATTTGCTGCAATTGGGGCTTACGCAATTACCCCAATTACCCACGCTACTAATTGGCAAACAGCTGTTATCATTATTAGCATCGTTGCTTTAATTGCTGCAATTATCTGGGTACCAAACTTACGCTATAATCAACGCGCCACTAACGAAAGTAGTTCTACCGATCGTGGAACTAACATGTGGAAAAACGCAAACGCATGGTGGTTGCTCTTATTCTTTGGTGGACAATGTTTCGTCTTCTATAGTATCGTTGCCTGGTTGCCTACAATTGCCATGGATGCCGGATTAAGCAGCGATAATGCAAGTTTAGTTGCTGGATTACTACAGCTATTATCAATGCCATTCGCCTTTGTAATCCCAGTGATTGCCACTAAGATGAAGAATCGGCAACCAATTATGCTATTTGCAGGAACCATTTCTTTAATTGGAACTGGAATGATGTTCTTCCCAGTAAATTCCCTTGTTTACTATATATTTGTTGCCCTATTTCTTGGGGCCGGTACAACTACCACTTTCGTTCTTGCAATGACCTTATTCGGACTAAAGACTAAGAGTTCTGCCGATACCCGAAACCTTTCTGGAATGGTTCAATCAGTGGGATACTTAATTTCTGCATTAGGTCCTATCGTTGTTGGAAACCTTTATTCACAAACACATAATTGGTTTGCAAGTTTAATCGTGATTGCTATTGCCGCTATCTTCTTTACAGTCTGTGGTGTAATAGCAGAACGGAAACAATTTGTTTAAGATATCTTTCAAAGCTGCGGAATTTTTCCCAGCTTTTTTAGTTAGTTTTGTTTTCATAAGCTATAATTTTAACCGATTCCAAATTTCTTTTAAAAGTTTTTTTGATCTAGACCATTAATTGACAAGCGCTTGCCAACGACTAATCAATAAGCCATTTATCGTCAATGGTCCATTTCCGTTTTCTAAGATATCTTCTCAGAAAACGTTTCCTTTGATAGTGCAGATTGTGCTTTAAGAGTATATAATTGTCACGGTATAAGAATTTTCTGAAATTTCAGAAGGAGTGAACATTTTGGCTACAGAAAATAAGGCTGTCATTACATTATTTGGTGCTACTGGTGACCTTGCAAAGCGTAAACTTTATACTGCTTTGTTCAAGTTATATCAAAAGGGTTACCTAGCTGACCATTTTGCATTACTAGGAACTTCCCGTCGTCCATTAACTGACGAAGAATTCCAACAAATCGTTCGTGAATCTATTAGCAACATTCCAGAAACTGAGGATGGCCAAGCAGAAGCATTCTCAAAACACTTTTTCTACAAGTCACATGATGTTACTAAGCCAGAACATTACGAAATCCTTAAGCAACGCCTTGCTGAATTAGATGAACAATTTGGCGCTGAAGGCAACCGTCTCTTCTACATGTCAATGGCACCACAATTCTTCGGTACTATTGCCTTGAACTTGAAGAAGCAAGGATTATTAACCGACAATGGCTTTAACCGTCTTGTTATTGAAAAGCCATTTGGTCGTGACTTTGAATCTGCTAAGAAGCTTAACGATGAATTATCACAAACATTTAGTGAAAATCAAATTTTCCGGATTGACCACTACCTTGGTAAGGAAATGGTTCAAAACATTCAAGCATTACGTTTTGGTAACACCATGATTGAATCACTCTGGAATAACCGTTACATTGATAACATCCAAGTAACATTGAGTGAAAAACTTGGGGTTGAAGAACGTGCCGGTTACTATGACCAATCTGGTGCATTACGTGATATGGTGCAAAACCACATCATGCAAATCGTTGCTCAATTAGCAATGGAACAACCAGTTGCATTTACTGATGCTGATGTTCGAGTTGAAAAGATTAAGGCTCTTCGTAGTCTTCGCCTCTACACGCCATCAGAAGCAGCTGCTAACTTTGTCCGTGGACAATACGATGCTGGTGATGGAACCAACGCTTACCGTCATGAAGATGGTGTTGATCCAGAATCTGGTACTGAAACCTTTGTTGCTGCTAAGTTAATGTTTGATAACTATCGTTGGTCTGGTGTACCATTCTACGTTCGGACTGGTAAGAAGTTAGCAGACAAGTTTACTCGTATTGATGTTGTCTTCAAGAAGCCATTAATCGATATCTTTGCTAACCCACGTTCTGAAAGTGACCAATCCCTTAACTCAAACGTATTAACTATTTTTGTTGAACCTAACTCAGGTTTTGCAATCCAATTAAATGCTAAGCGTGCAGGTCAAGGCTTCACGACAGAACCTGTTGATTTACGCTTCTTGCAAAGTGATTCTGATAAGAAAGAATCTCCAGAACCATATGAACGTCTTTTCCATGATGCACTTGAAGGTAACCACACAAACTTTGCTTCATGGGCTGAAATTGCTTATGCATGGAAGTTTGTCGATGTTATCCGTAAGCTTTGGGATATTGAAAAGCCTCAATTCCCTAACTACACTCCTGGTTCCATGGGTCCAGCAGCTTCTGACGAACTCTTGGCTCGTGATGGACGTAAGTGGGTTTATCGTTTAAATCATTAGTTACTAAAAGTAATTTATAGCATTCTTGCTGTAAATTACTTTTTTATAATAAAAATTGATGTTTAGCGTTTGCACTATCTTTAATTTTTGTTATAATCGAGGTTGTGAATTATATTACATAAGTATTGAGGAGAGTGACTTTAATGTCTGATCAAAAAGCACAAATTGGTGTTGTTGGTTTAGCTGTTATGGGTAAGAACCTTGCACTAAACATCGAAAGTCGTGGCTTCACGGTTGGTGTATACAACCGTCACCGTAACCGTACTGACGATATGATGCGTGACCACAGCGATAAGAAGTTAGTACCTAGCTACACTGTTAAGGAATTCGTAGACTCACTAGAAAAGCCTCGTCGGATTCTTATGATGGTTAAGGCCGGTAAGCCAACTGATGCTCTTATCGACGAATTATTGCCATTACTTGACAAGGGTGATGTTTTAATCGATGGTGGTAACACTAACTTCCACGATACTATGGCTCGTAACGCTAAGTTAGACAAGTCTGGTATCAACTTCATCGGAATGGGTGTTTCCGGTGGTGAATTAGGTGCCCTCCATGGTCCTTCACTTATGCCAGGTGGTCAAAAAGAAGCCTATGACTTAGTTGCTCCAATCCTTACTAAGATTGCTGCTAAGGCTGAAGAAGATGGCAAGCCATGTGTTGCTTACATTGGACCAAATGGTGCTGGTCACTATGTTAAGATGGTTCACAACGGTATCGAATACGGTGATGAAGAATTAATCGACGAAAGTTACAACATCATGCGTAACGTATTAAAGATGCCTGTTGATGACATTGCTAAGACTTTTGCTGAATGGAACAAGGGTGAATTAAGCAGTTACCTTGTTGACATTACTGCTGATATCCTTACTCGTAAGGATGACCTTGGCGACGACAAGAGCAAGCCTATTGTTGACATGATCCTTGACCGTGGTGCTAACAAGGGTACTGGTAAGTGGAGTTCAATGACTGCCCTTGATGGTGGTGCTCCTCAATCAGTTATTACAGAAGCTGTTTACGCTCGTTACATTTCAATGATGAAAGACGAACGTGTACAAGCAAGCAAGGAATTGCCTGTTGAAACTGAAGCTATTTCAATCGACGACAAGAAGGAAATGATTGAAAAAGTACGTCAAGCTCTTTACTTCGGTAAGCTTATGAGTTACGCACAAGGTTTCGAACAAATGCGGATCGACTCCGAACGTTACGACTGGAACCTTAAGTACGGTGAATTAGCTCAAATCTGGCGTGCAGGATGCATTATTCGCGCACAATTCTTACAAAACATTACTGATGCCTTCACTAAGAACCCAGACTTGAAGAACTTGCTTCTTGATGATTACTTCAAGGACATTGCTAAGAAGTACCAAAAAGCAACTCGTGACGTTGTTGCTCTTGCTGTTAAGGCTGGTATTCCTGTTCCTTCACTTAGCGCTGCTATTAGTTACTACGACTCATACCGTTCAGAAGTGCTTCCTGCTAACTTGCTTCAAGCTCAACGTGACTACTTCGGTGCTCACACTTACGAACGTACTGACCGTCCTGGTAACTTCCACTACAGCTGGTACGAAGAACAATAATCAAATAAATTTTGATTTAACGACTGAGATCCATTCTCGGTCGTTTTTTATTTTAAATTTGTTAACAAGAAAATAGAAATGTGGTTTGATTAGCATAGAGGTGATTATTATGAATAAAACATTTATGAGCGGCTATTACCAAGGGGTCATCGAAACAGCCCCTGCTACCCTTTCTGCTGCTAAAACAGAACAGTTAGCAATTACGATGACAATCCTCCATTTACGTCATGCTGGAATAAGCATTACATCAATCCATGATTTTCTTGTCAACGATCTTCATGCAAATGAACGCCTTGTAAATAAATATATTAATTTAAATGCTGATGAGTTAGAAATTATTCAAGCCCAAGTTATAGCAATCGCTTTCAATCAATAATTGTTTTGATATTACTTCCTTTTTCGTAAAACTTTACTAAAATTGCATTGACTTTTTCTATGAAAACGCTTACCATTATTCGTGTAAGATATTATATGTTGTTGTAGAAAAGGGGAGTTAACATGGATACAAAAATTGATACTGCAAAAAGTAAACAGCATGTTGCCCGTTCCCGTTTTGCCTATTCAATGGGAGCCTTCGGGCATGATGTCTTTTATGCTTTACTTTCAACGTATTTCATTATGTATGTTACTGGACACTTATTCAATTCTAGTAACAAAGCATTCAACAATCACATGGTTCTATGGGTTACATCAATTATCGCTGTATTACGAATTGTGGAGTTGTTAGTTGACCCATTAATTGGGAACGCAATTGATCGTACTAACACACGTTGGGGTAAATTTAAGCCGTGGGTTGTCGGTGGTGGAATCATTTCAGCAATTATTTTAGCTATCTTATTCACCCCAATGGGCGGTTTAAGTCTTTCTAATCCTTACCTATACCTATTGATCTTTGCTATTTTATATATCATTATGGATATCTTCTATTCATTTAATGATGTTGCCTTTTGGTCAATGATTCCTGCGCTATCATTTGATTCACATGAACGTGATAAAATAGCTACTTTTGCGCGGGTTGGTTCTACTGTTGGAGGAAATATTGTTGGTTTTGTTATTATGCCAATGGTTTTATTCTTCTCAGCAAATCAAAATGGCGGTACCGGTGATGATCGTGGTTGGTTTATTTTTGCTGCAATTGCCGCTGCTGTTGCTGCTATTACTGCTGTTGGTGTCGGGCTTGGTACTCATGAAGAAAAGTCATTGCTTCGTGAAAACAAAGAACAAACTAAACTAAAAGACGTTTATAAAATTCTTGTCAAAAATGACCAATTATTCGCTATAGCTCTCTCATATCTATTCTATACAACAGGAATCACATTAGTTAACAGTATGGAGCTTTACTACTTTACTTATATTTTAGGTGATTCAAAGGCTTTCTCTATTCTAGGTGGATTAAACACTGTTATTGGTGTTATTTCAGTTCTTACTTTCCCTCTCTTTACTGGTAAAATTAGTCGGCGTAAATTATTTTACGGGTCAGTTTCATTACTTTTCCTTGGCTTATTAATCTTTGCATTTGCTGGTAAATCACTCATTTTAGTTTTAGTTGGTGCAGAATTATTCTTCATTCCACAACCATTAGTATTTTTAGTTGTTTTAATGACTATTACTGATTCTGTTGAATATGGTCAATTAAAATTAGGACACCGTGACGAATCACTTACATTATCAGTTCGTCCACTGCTAGATAAGTTCGCTGGTGCTGTTTCTGGATGGATTATTGGACCAACTACTATTATTGCTGGAATGACTGCTGGTGCCACTGCAGCAACAGTTACTGCTGCAGGTGCTGCTAAGTTTAAGCTAGTAATGTTCCTAGCCCCTGCTATCTTGATCCTCATTAGTGTATTTATCTTTGCAAAAAAGGTTAAACTTGATGAAAAGATGCACGCCAAGATCGTTGCTGAACTTGAAAAGACTTGGGGAGATCACCTTGAAGATGCTGACAGCGACACCCCACAAACAGCATCTGTTTCTACCCCACAACCTGGCGTTACTGATATTACATCACCAGTTGCCGGTACGCTTGCTAACTTAAAGGACGTTAACGATGAAAACTTTGCTTCTGGTAACATGGGTAAAGGATTCGCTATAAAACCATCTGATGGTAAAGTAATTGCTCCATTTAGCGGAACAGTACGAGCAACCTTCTCTACTCGTCACGCAATCGGACTTGAATCTGACAATGGTATTATGTTACTGATCCACGTTGGTATTGATACCGTTAAACTTCGGGGTACTGGATTCATTAGTTACTTTGATAAGGATCAACACTTTGACAAAGGTGACGAATTAATGGAATTCTGGGATCCAGCAATCAAGAAAGCGGGCCTTGATGATACTGTCATGGTAACAGTCACTAACAGTAAAGACTTCGATATTAAATTATTGAAGGATGCTGGTGAAAAAGTAACTACTACTGATATCGTTATGGAAGTTACTAAAAAGTAATTAAATATCTTCTCTGTTAAAAAAGAGGCTGGAAAAATAATCCAACCTCTTTACCATTTTAAAGTCGTTATAAAAAAAGAGTTAATGGTAATATTTACCACTAACCCTCATTGATAATATTCAATGACTATTTAACCTGATCTACATCAGTTCGGACAACTAACACATCAACAGGTGCATTACGCTTTACGTATGACGTAACTGAACCCATTACAGCTCGTTGCATCCGTGATAATCCACTAGCACCAATAATAATCATGTCGTTGTGGTGATCACGAGGGAAGTCAAATGAAATAATTGTCTTTGGATTACCAAGACGGATATGAATGTCAAGATTGTCAAAACCATCCTTATCCTTGGCAGTCTTCAACAATTCATCAAGGTATTGCTTTGACTTATCAACTAACTGGTAAGCAATACTTCCATCTGACATACCAGCAAAGTTATAAGCCATTGCTCGTGTATCAATTACGTTTAAAATATCTATATGGGCACCATTACGCTTTGCAATTGCGATTGCACGATGTAATGCAAATTCTGATTCCTGAGAGCCATCAACTGGAACTAGGATGTTTTGATATTCTTGATCCATAGGTTTGAACCTCCAAACAAACAAGTGATATATTTACTTAAATTATACCATTTTTTTTAAGAATAAAGCGAAGGAAACCAGAATAGTATCTGTCAAGTTTTCATAGGTAGCCTTTAAATATGCAGTTTTAGTGGGTTAGT